>Ga0209604_1003539_pt1 | contig 10685 bp, 6 predicted proteins | sample AD_UKC097_MetaG_FD_184405 | JGI IMG/M metagenome (GOLD analysis project Ga0209604, IMG submission 184405) | Active sludge microbial communities of municipal wastewater-treating anaerobic digesters from USA - AD_UKC097_MetaG (SPAdes) (version 2) | ecosystem: Engineered > Bioreactor > Anaerobic >... | reverse complement strand
GCGATTTCGAGTTCGACACCATCTACGTCAACGGCAGCAACAATCTGCCAAATCTGAAGCTGGATGACGAGAACTGGAAGGTCCGCCTTATCGAGGAAGAATTCATGAAGCGCATGTGGGATACGGGGGTAATATAAATGGCCGATTCATTAGACAAGCTAACCATACGCGGTTTCAAATCCATTCGTGAATTGAAAGACTTTGAACTCAAAGATCTGAATATCTTCGTTGGAGCCAATGGTGCAGGGAAGAGTAATCTGATTTCCTTTTTCCGAATGCTTCAGTCCTTGATTGAGGGCAGTCTATCTGATTACGTTCGTGGAAGCGGTGGCATTAGCGATCTTCTTCACAATGGTCGTAAGGCAACCAAACAAATGGAATTTGAAACCCGCTTTGGTCAGAGGGGGTATCGGTTTACTCTCAAACCTGGTCCCGGGGAAGGTTTTGAACTTACCGACGAAGCACGGTACTACGCGCATGGCACTACAGGGTGGTGGGAGCTTGGTAGTAGCGGAGACAATTCTTCACGATTGGTTAAAGAAGCACAAGGGGCGTCACGCGACAGCCAATACAGCAAACCAGTATATAACGCTATCAGCTCATGGAAAATTTACCATTTCCATGATACCAGTGCCACAGCGCCCATGCGACACGCCGAAATTGTTGAGGACAATAAGGTCTTGCGATATGACGCATCGAATATTGGTCCATTTTTGTTTCGGCTTCGCGAAGAAAAAAGATCCTTTTATGATGAAATTCTGAACGCATGCCGTCTGGTTGCTCCATTTTTCGATAATTTTTTACTCGATCCCCAACAGCTCGGCCCCAAGACAAAGGTTTCTCTATCCTGGAAAACCAAGGGCTCCGATTATCCTATGCAGCCCTATCACCTGTCCGACGGCAGCATTCGCTTTATCTGTCTCGCCACGGCACTATTGCAGCCGAATCCTCCTTCCACGATCATTATCGATGAGCCGGAGCTGGGCTTACATCCGGAAGCGATTCGCATACTGGGCGAACTCATAGAAGATGCAGCCAAGCGAACCCAAATCATAGTTGCTACACAATCTCCACTTTTGCTCGATCAGTTTGCTATCGAGGATATCGTTGTGGTTAATCGCAAAGAAGGGCAATCTACTTTTGAGCGACTGAAACACTCGGATTTCACAGAGTGGCTGGAGGATTATTCAATCGGTGAGCTCTGGACAAAGAATGTCATTCAGGGGGGCACAACCAATGAGTAGTCATGTTGAAGTGGTTGTGCTTGTCGAAGGGCCAACAGAACAGCGATTGGTTAAGCAAGTACTTGGCCCGTATATGGCCGAGCGGATGGTGTTTTTGACTCCTATTATTCTGGATAAGCCTGGCGAAAAGGGCGGCGATGTAAAGTTCGCACGCGCCAGGAATGACATCGGTAAGCATCTCAAACAGAGGGATGACACCTATGTGACACTCCTGGTTGATTACTACGGCATAAAGAAAGATTGGCCAGGCTATGTGGAGTCAAAACAGCAAACGGAACACACCCGGAAAGCGGCCATTATGAATGCAGCCACAGCCGAACAAGTACAGATGCTTTTTCCCGAACAAAACCAGGAAAGACGTTTTATCCCCTATGTGTCCATGTATGAGACTGAGGCACTGTATTTCAGCGATCCTGCTTGTCTGGCTGAAAAAATAGGTGTTGATCAGCGGGATATTGAAGCGATTCTCGCAGAGTGCAAAGAACCAGAAAAGATCAACGACAGTAGCACAACGGCTCCATCTAAAAGGCTGGAGGCACTGTCCGAACGTTTCAAGAAAACGACCACCGGCATAGCGATAGCCGCAGAAATTGGCATTGGCAAAATGCGTGAAGCATGTCCGCTTTTTGATGCTTGGCTTACGAAACTGGAATCATTGGTGGGGAGTGAAGATGGCGAAGCGTAAAGCCAGGGGGGCAAGGCCGCATTCCTTCAGAAACAAGCTGCTGCTCAACCAGTGGCTGGTGAGCCTGTTCGGCATCGATCCGCTCACCGAACACAAAGTAAATGGCAAAGTGGTTCGCCCCTTTCACAAATTGGCCGAACCCATCCGTGATCCGCGCCTGGAAGGGTTGGACAAGGATAATCTGCATTTCTTCTACCACCATCTCGGCGATAGCCCGCTCTTCAGCTATGCCGATCCAATGACTGATTTCCCGGGCTTTCGCATCAGTCGCGATATGCTCTTGACCTATGAGCAGAACATTGTCCGACATACCCAGGCGATCAATGAAAAGCGTCGCCGGCCGGTGGTATGGAAATATTACCAGTGGCTCACCCTGCTATTTGTCGAGATCTATCTGGATCGTTTCTTCGGTAACCGCGAGGGTCTGCTAAACGACCTCAATATGTTTGTTGAACGTTTCAACCGTCACTGGGACGATTACACCGATGTGCCGCCTTACAACGAGGATGACCTGAATAAGCTCTGCATGCAGAACGCCACCGGCAGCGGCAAGACGCTGCTGATGCACGTCAACTTGCTGCAATACCGGCACTACGCCGCAAAGCATGGGAAGGATAAAGAACTCTCCCGGGTCATCCTGCTGACGCCCAACGAGCGTTTGTCCGAACAGCATATTTCTGAGTTCCGGGAAAGCAATATCTCTGCAGGCAGTTACCTGCAATCCCGTGGCGGTCTGTTCGCTCTGGCCCAGGGCCTTGAGCGTGTGGATGTGCTGGAAATCACAAAACTTGCCGATCAGGAGGGACCAAACACCATCGCCACGCGAAGCCTGGGAGATCAGAACCTGCTTCTGGTTGACGAAGGGCATCGAGGCATGAGCGGCAAAGAGGAAGGCGTCTGGTTCACCCGACGTTCAGACCTTTGCGCCAAGGGGTTTACCTTTGAGTATTCGGCCACCTTTGAGCAGGCTGTTCAGGCATCAGGCAATGCCGATTTTGAGAACAGCTACGCCAAGACGGTCGTTTTCGATTACTCCTACCGGTGGTTCTATGAGGACGGTTTCGGCAAGGATTATCAGATCCTGAATATGCCGAGCACGTTCGCGCAGGTCCAGTTTGATTACCTGACAGCCTGTTTACTCAAATTTTATCAGCAACTCCGCATCTACGAGGAAAAAGCAAAAGATTTCGAGTTATTCAACCTGGAAAAGCCGCTATGGGTGTTCGTGGGTAGCACGGTTTCGAAAGCAAAAGGCGGCACAAACGACGAGAAGATCGTTGCTGCTGACGTTGCCCAGATCATCTGTTTTATTGCAAAGTTTCTTGAAGGACAAGCCAACAGCCAAGCGACAATTAATGCCTTGTTAACCGGCGGAGGGCAAAGGCTGGGACTTCTGGATCAGCACAGCAACGACATCTTTGCCGGGGCCTTTAACTATCTGGCCCGGGCCATGAATGGCGGCGAAACCGTTGAAGCCCTCTACCGGGATATTCTCGCCAGGCTGTTCAACCATGCCGCAGGCGGTCATTTGTCACTGGATCGCATCAAAGGCGAATCCGGCGAAGTGGCCTTGCGTGTGGGCACGAACGAGACGCCCTTCGGTCTGATCAACGTCGGTGATGCCAAGAGCCTGTGCGACCACGTGGCCGAAGTGGCAAAACAGAACAAAACACAATTGACCGTGGAAGACAGTGATTTTACCGAGGCGATGTTTGCCTCCGTGAAGGATTCAACGTCACCGATTAACCTGCTTATCGGTTCCAAGAAATTCGTTGAAGGTTGGGACTGCTGGCGAGTCAGCACCATGGGCCTGATGCATGTCGGAAAGTCGGAAGGCTCGCAGATTATACAGCTCTTCGGACGCGGTGTCCGCTTGAAGGGTTATGAGTGGAGCCTTAAGCGCAGCGGCCATTCCCATGCTCCGCTCCGGCCGACCTTCATTGAGGAGCTGGAAACCCTCAACGTGTTCGGGATCGAAGCCGACTTCATGGAGAAGTTCCGCGAGTTCCTCAAAGAGGAAGGCCTTCCCGGAAACGAACGCTGCAAGATCATTACCATCCCGCTCAATGTCACCTATGACTTCGGCAAGAAGCTCAAAATCCTCCGCCCTAGGCGGAAGGCCTCGGACGGCAAGGAATATGACTTCAAGAAAGACGCAGCGGTACCCACTGTCGGGGATATACCGGACTACATGACGCACAACACGGTAGTCGCCGACTGGTACCCGCGCATTCAGGCCATGCAGTCACGCGGTACACCCCTGGCGAACCAGAAGGACAAGGTGTCGTTGCGTGAACAGCATTTGGCTCTGCTGGACATAGACAGTCTCTTTTTCGAGCTGGAGCGGTTCAAGCGCGAACGGAGCTGGTACAACCTGAACATCACCAAGGATGGCATCCAACGTCTGCTGGGGGACCCGAACTGGTACACGCTCTACCTGCCCGAAACCCGTCTGAATCCGGAAACCTTTGATGGCGTGCTCTTGTTGCAGCAGGTGGCGTCTGAGCTTCTGAAGCGGTACTGCGATCACTACTACAACTATCGCAAACGGGAATACATCGAACCACGCCTGGAGCTACGCGACCTGACGCCGGATGATGACAACATCCCGCAGGAGGAATTCTACCAGATCATCGTGGATGGCGATGAGAAACAGGTCATCCAGGGAATTTTGCAGATCAAGAATGACCTGGAGCAGAAGAAGGATGATCTGCTGAAGGTTGGCGATCTGAATGCCTGCAATCTCGGCATGCACCTGTTCCAGCCGCTCTTTCACGTCCGGCGCGGTGGGAAAATCACCATCCTGCCTGTCTCTCTCAACGAGAGCGAATATCAGTTTGTCACTGATCTGAAGACCTGGTGCGACAATAACATAGATGACTTACAAAGGGATGAAATGGAACTGTTCCTAATTAGGAACATGAGCCGTGGTAAAGGCGTGGGCTTCTTTGAGGCTGGCAGCTTCCACCCGGACTTCATTATGTGGATGCTAGTTGGTGGAAAACAGTATGTCACTTTTATCGAACCTCACGGTCTTTTGCACGAAGGTCCCGCCAGCAAGAAGATTCTGTTTCACAAACAAATCAAGGATGTCGAGCAGCGGTTGAAAGACCCAACCGTGATCCTCAACAGCTTCATTCTTTCCTGGACGCAGTACCCGCAACTCCAATGGGGCAACACTCAGGCCGAGCTTGAGGGTATGCATGTACTATTCATGAACGATGATCGAGACAAATACATCGATAAGTTGTTTAACAGGCTGAGGGGGATGATGAAATGATCATGCTCGATGGGCGAACGGACTATGAAGTATGAAAGTCCTTCATACATCTGACTGGCACATCGGCCGCACTCTTTACGGCAGAAAACGCTATGAGGAGTTCGAGGCTTTTCTGAACTGGCTTGCCGGGACGATTCAGCAAAATGAAATTGATACACTGCTGGTGGCAGGAGATGTCTTTGACACCAGCTCTCCGAGCAATCGAGCTCAGGAGCTTTATTACCGTTTCCTGTGCCGGGTGTCGACCTCTGCCTGTCGGCATGTTGTAGTCGTCGCGGGCAACCACGATTCACCATCCTTTCTCAATGCTCCAAGGGAGCTGCTAAAGGCTCTCGATGTTTATGTGGTCGGAAACGTTACTTCGAACCCGGAAGACGAGGTATTGGTTCTCCGGAACGAACAAGACGTTCCGGAATTGATTGTCTGTGCCGTACCCTACCTCCGTGACAGGGATATTCGCGTGGCGGAAGCCGGTGAGAGTATCGAGGACAAGGAGCGAAAGCTAATTGACGGCATACGGACTCATTACGCCGTTGTTGCCGCTCTGGCCGAACAGAAGCGCGAGGAATGTGGCCTTGATATTCCCATCGTCGCCATGGGTCACCTGTTTACCGCTGGCGGACAAACCGTTGACGGTGATGGAGTGCGTGAACTCTATGTTGGCTCCATGGCTCACGTGACGGCCGGGATTTTTCCTAAGAGTCTTGATTACCTGGCGCTTGGACACCTCCACATTCCGCAGAAGGTGAACGGCCACGAAACCATACGTTACAGCGGGTCTCCACTGCCCATGGGTTTCGGAGAGGCAAAGCAGCAGAAGAGCGTTTGCCAGGTTGAATTTCATGGCAAGTCCGCGACCGTTGAACTGATAGACGTTCCTGTATTTCAGAGACTCGAGCGCATCAAGGGAGACTGGAACGGTATCCTAGACCAAATCCTCGAATTATCAAGAAGAGACTCTCAAGTCTGGCTAGAAGTCACCTACGATGGAAGTGAGGTCATTGGCGACCTTCGTGAGCGACTGGAGGAAGCGGTTTCCGGCACCCAAATGGAGATTCTCCGTACAAAGAACAACCGTATCATCGACTGCGTGCTGGGACAAACTCATGAGGAGGAAACACTCGACGACCTGAACGTGAACGACGTGTTCGAGCGATGCCTCGCCGTTCACGATGTTCCCGAGGACCAGCGGCCGGAGCTTCTTCAAGCTTACCGTGAAACCCTCTCGTCTCTCTATGAAGACGACGTGCGGGCCCAATAGGGAGGCCGTCGATGAGAATACTGCAGGTACGCTTCAAGAATCTGAACTCGCTGGTCGGCGAATGGCAAATCGACCTGACACACCCGGCCTTCGCATCTGACGGTATCTTCGCCATCACCGGCCCTACCGGCTCCGGGAAGACGACGATCCTCGATGCTATTTGCCTGGCCCTTTACGGGCGGACGCCTCGCCTGAACAGAGTCAACAAGAGTGAAAACGAAATCATTTCGCGCCAGACCGGCGAGTGCTTTGCCGAGGTGACCTTCGAAACTCAGGTCGGGCGCTTCCGCTGTCACTGGAGTCAGCACCGGGCACACAAGAAGCCGGATGGCGAACTTCAGTCCGCGAAACAAGAAATCGCCAATGCCGATTCCGGCGAGATTATCGAATCTAGGATCAAAGATGTAGCCGGTAAAATCGAATCGGTTACCGGTATGGATTTCGACCGTTTCACCCGTTCCATGTTGCTGGCCCAGGGAGGTTTTTCCGCGTTCCTTCAGGCAGCGCCGGACGATCGCGCTCCGATCCTCGAGCAGATAACGGGTACAGAGATCTACAGCCAGATATCTATCCGTGTCCACGAGCGGCGGCGCGAAGAACAGGAAGCTCTGAACCTTCTCCAGGTCGAAACGGCAGGCATCGTGATTCTCGAGCCGGAGGAGGAGCAGAGAATTGGGCAGTTACTCGAGACAAAGCAGAAGGAAGAGACCGACCTTGCCGCCAGTAAAGTTGCCAGTGAAAAGGCCATCTCCTGGATCAATACCATCGATGGGCTGAAGAAGGAAATCAGTGACCTGGCCGATGAGAGTAGCAAGCTGCAAAAGGATATCGAAGAGTTCAAGCCGGACCGTGAAAAGCTCAGTCAGGCTTTGAGCGCCGCCAAACTGGACGGTGCGTACGCAACTCTTACAGCCACCCGCAGACAACAGACAGATGACAGAACGGCATTGGAAACTGGAAAGGAGACTCTTCCGGGACTGGAGTCCTCTGCCAAAGAGCAGGCCGCGGCGCTGCAGTCGGCCGAGCAACGGACTGCCCAGGCCAGAGAAGAGCTTAAGGCCGCCGTGCCCACATTGAACAAGGTCCGCTCTCTTGATCAGAAACTCGCCGATCAGAAGAAGGCTATTGCGGAAGAGGATAAGGCATGCAAGAGGGACGCGGCAAAGATTGAAGCGGATAAAGGAAACCTGCTCAAAGAGCAGGAAAGACGAGTCAAGGCTCATGAGACTCTTGAGTTCGTCGACCACTATCTCGAGGAGCATGCACAAGATGAATGGCTTGTGGAAAACCTGGGCGGTATTGAAGAACAGTTCAATAACCTGATCACCATGCAAAATGAAATCCGTCGAAAAGAGACCGATCAAGTCAAAGCCACGAATACCTTGAACCGGGCAATAAAGTCACTGGATGACCGTCAGAGACTGTCCGGCAATCGAAAGCGCGAGCTTGAAGAGGCTTCAAAACAGACTCAGCGGGGAAAAGACGAATTGAGCCGGCTGCTGGGAGACCGCCTGCTGCGGGAATACCGCGCAGATAAGGAGACCTTGCTGCGTGAAATGGCTTTACTGACGAGAATAGCCGAGCTTGAAGATTACCGGGCAAAACTTGAAGACGGCAAGCCTTGTCCGCTTTGCGGCGCAACCGAACACCCGTATGCGAAAGGTAATATCCCCGTCCCCGACAAATTTGAGAAGAAGATCGACGAGTTGACCATGCTGATCAGCAAAGCCGAGAATCAGGAGGCCGCTATTAAGAGACTCGAAGAAGCAGAGAGCCTCGCCCGCAAAAACCTGACGGAGGCTGAAAATCTGGAGTTGACAGCGGCCAGTGACAAAAAGGCTGCAGAGAAGGCCCTAACCGATGTGAAGGACGGCCTCGTAAAACTCCGGGCAGATTTTGCAGAACGCCGTCAGAACGTTGCTACAAGGCTCCTGCCGCTTGGCATAGAGCATATCCCGGAAACCGACGTCTCGTCGCTGCTCGAAGGCCTCAGAGCGCGGCTGGAGGAATGGCAGGCCCGGGTCAAGAAAAGGGCCGAAACCGAGAAAGAGATCGCCAAAATAGACAGCGAGCTAAATCGGCTGGCTGCGGTTATCGAGATTCAAAGCGCAGCCTTAACCGAAAAGCGGGAACGCTTGGAGACGTTGAAAGAGGAGCTCGCCACCGGGAGCGATGAGCGAAATGCACTTTACGGCGACAGGAATCCCGACGATGAGGAGCGCCGTTTAGACAAGGCTATTTCCGATGCCGAAGGGGTCGAAAAAAAGGCCAGAGAAAGCTACAATGAGATCCAGCAAAAATGGAATACCGCAAAGGCTAATGTCGAATCTTTAGGGAAACGCATCGACCGGAGAGAGCCGGAACTGAGAAGGCTGGAAGCTGAATTCTCCGCAAAGCTCACGCTCACCGGCTTTTCGAACGAAGAGAAGTTTCTGGTGGCCAGACTTCCCTCTGAACGCATATCCGAGCTAACGAAAGCGGTCAAGGATCTTGATAATCGTCAAACCGATCTGAAAGCCAGACAGAAGGATCGGGAAACGCGCCGGGCCACAGAAATGGCTCGAAATGTCACCGACAAACCTCTTGAAGAGCTCGAATCTCAGTTGAAGGAATACGAGGAAGCACTCAAAGAGTTGCGGGACATTATCGCCAGTTTCAAGCACAAGTTGAGGGAGAATGCCGCTGCAAAGGAGCGGATGAAAGAAAAGCAAGAAGCCATCGAGGCCCAGAAAAAAGAGTGCCTAAGGTGGGAAAACCTCCACGAATTGATCGGCTCCGCAGACGGCAAGAAATATCGCAATTTTGCGCAGGGACTGACCTTTGAAATTATGGTTGGTCATGCCAACCGGCAATTGCAGAGAATGAGTGACCGCTACTTGTTGATCCGTGACGATGCTCAGCCTCTGGAGCTTAACGTGGTTGACAATTACCAGGCTGGGGAGTTTCGAACCACGAAGAACCTTTCGGGCGGTGAGAGCTTCATTGTCAGTCTGTCCCTTGCGCTGGGTTTGTCCCAAATGGCCAGCAGAAATGTCCGGGTTGATTCGCTGTTCCTGGACGAAGGTTTTGGCACCCTCGATGAGGAGGCCCTCGACACTGCTTTGGAAACCCTTGCAGGCCTGCAACAAGACGGCAAACTGATTGGTGTCATTTCACACGTATCCGCCTTGAAGGAGCGGATCAGCACACAGATCCAGGTAACGCCTCTGAATAGCGGGAGAAGCCAGATATCCGGGCCTGGATGCGCCAAAATACCAACCGAGCTGTAACCTGGAGATTTGGAAAGCAAGCAAGATCCGAAAACCGGATTTGAACTTGTTTCGGATAAACGCCAAGTATCCTAAATAATTAGGGATGCGACTCATCGTGCTTAACCAACAAATCGTGGCGAGTAACTAACAATGATCCTACCAATCTCTCCTCAGTTTCGCGCTCATCTTTCGCCAGAATATGACAAGATTTAACCCAGGCGAACCGGGGTTTTGCATTACTTTCATCCATTTGTAGAAGCAGCGTGTCAACAACAAACATCTAGGTCTTATCTTTCCTTCATGTTCATATCGGCTTACTCACGCTCTTTTAGTCATATCCCGGGTCTCATTTCACAAGCACCTTGATCGCCGACTTTTATCTCGCCGCATGAAAACCATCACGTTGAAGGAATTCTCATAGAACCTTCATGGCCGGTCGTGCCGTCCAATTAGTATGAAGTTATGGTACGCCTTGTGTATTTGTCTGCTTCTATAAACCAGAATGCGTTAATCAGAAGGAGCAATAGTCAATGAAATCCAAATTGTTAGACACATACCAAGCACAACGCGTACGTGTTCTGGCCAGATATCTTTTCATAGTGATATGGTTTCTCCAGTACTGCTTTGCACAGAAGCTTCCGAAGAATACAGGATCAACCAATTTTACGAACAACTCCAGATACCAATGCAGTTATAATACTTATTCCGTTGCATTATTGGTGATTTCCCCTGATATCTGGTGCCAAAGTAGTTTGAACACATAAATTGATATGAAATTGATCAGAGAAGTCTGTTTCAGTTATCTTTGGGAAAAGAATTGCACGATTTTTCTGACTATTAGCTTGCCCTTCCGTAGAAGTGGTTAATGAACCCTACAATGAATGTCATGTCGTATTCTCTGGGAAACACTACGTCTTGTCCCATGGAGAACAGTTCAGGGAACTTCACTGCCAGTTTTCTCAGT
>Ga0209604_1003533_pt1 | contig 10695 bp, 3 predicted proteins | sample AD_UKC097_MetaG_FD_184405 | JGI IMG/M metagenome (GOLD analysis project Ga0209604, IMG submission 184405) | Active sludge microbial communities of municipal wastewater-treating anaerobic digesters from USA - AD_UKC097_MetaG (SPAdes) (version 2) | ecosystem: Engineered > Bioreactor > Anaerobic >... | reverse complement strand
CAGATCGGTCCTGTCGTGATCAACGAGTTCCTGGCGTCCAACGTCGATCACACGCCCGATCCGCAGGGAGAATTCGACGATTGGGTCGAGCTGTACAATCCCGGCGATGCCCCGATCGATGTTGCAGGCATGTATCTGACGGATGACGCGGCAGCCCCGAGGAAGTGGCAGATCCCGGTTGGCAAAGCCTCCGAGACGATGATTGCGCCCGGCCGACATCTGCTCATCTGGGCCGATAACGACGTTATGCAACAGGGGCTGCACGCGAACTTCTCGCTGGACGCCGGCGGGGAGGAGCTTGTGCTGATCGACACGGACGGCGTGACCGTCCTCGATAGCATCCGGTTCGGCGAGCAGAAGGCCGACGTGTCCTACGGTCGCGTCCCCGATGGGACCGACATGTGGCGGTTCATGGCCTTCCCCACGCCGGGGACGCCCAACGTCGCCGTATACCAGGGATTCCTCGATGCTCCGCAAATGAGTCCGGGGCGTGGCTTCCATGAGAACCCGGCCCGTGTGGCGATTACGTGCAGCACCCCCGACACGGTGATCTACTACACAACGGATGGGAGCGAACCCTACGACGTCTCGATGTCGCGTCCCAATGCGACGGCCGCCACCTACGGCCAGCCCCTCGAGATCGGCAAGACCACGTGCCTTCGCGCCGTGGCGACGCGTGCCGGGTGGAGGGCGTCACCGGTTGCGACACACACGTATCTCTATATCGATGAGGTCCGCAGGCAGTCTGCCAATGGGGCATCGCCCGGCTCGCCGTGGCCTTCCGGCAGCGTGAACGGCCAGACGATCGACTACGGCATGGATCCCGATGTGGTGAACGATCCGGTGTACAGTTACCTGCTGGACGATGCGTTGCTTGCCATCCCGTCCATTTCGCTTGTCACGGATCTGGCCAATCTGTTCAACGCGTCGCGGGGCATCTACGTCAACGCCGGCCGGGAAGGGCGGGACTGGGAACGTCCCGTGTCCGTGGAACTGATCCAACCGGACGGCAGCGTCGGTTTCCAGATCGACGCCGGCATCCGCATTCGCGGCGGTTTCAGCCGCAGCGGCAGCAATCCGAAGCACTCGTTCCGACTGTTCTTCCGGGGCGAATACGGATCGCCCTCGCTGAAATATCCGCTGTTTGGCTCCGAAGGCGCCGACGAATTTGAGAATGTCGATCTGCGGACCGCGCAGAACTACGCCTGGAGCCTCGATTCCTCGAACCCCGGCGAGAAGAACACCTTCATCCGGGAGGTCTTCTGCCGTGACATCCAGCGCGAGACGGGCCGGCCGTATACGCGAAGCCGGTACTATCATCTCTACCTCGACGGCCAGTACTGGGGACTCTATCAGAGCCAGGAGCGATCCGAGGCGTCCTATGCGGCCACCTACTTCGGCGGCGAGCCCCAAGACTACGACGTGGTCAAAGCGGATAACTACAGCACCTCCTACACGGACGGTTCCATCGACGAGTGGAACCTGCTCTGGTCCTTGTGCCAGGAAGGCTTTGCGACCGACGAGCGGTATTACGCCGTTCAGGGCAAGAGACCCGACGGCACGGATGACCCGACGATTCCCGTGCGCGTCGATATCGGGAACCTCATCGACTACATGATCGGCATCTTCTACACGGGCAACGACGACGCGCCCGTGACATTGGGCGGCTCGCAGGCAAACAACTTCTTTGCGATCCGCAACCGCCGGATCGAAGCGAGGGATGGCTGGAAGTTCTTCGCCTACGATAACGAGCATTCCCTCGGCGTCGCACGAGGCGTCAACGATGACCGAACGGGCACGGTCTCTGCCGGCCAATCCCGCGCGCATTTCAACCCGCAGTGGCTGCACCAGAAGCTCATGGCTCATCCGGAGTACTGCATGGCGTTCGCCGACCAGGTGCACAAGCACTTTTTCAACGGCGGGGCGATGACGCCGGAAAAGGCCATCGCGCTGTGCATGGCCCGCGCCGGCGAGATCGACCTCGCCATCATTGCGGAGTCCGCCCGCTGGGGCGACCAGCGACCCGCCCGTAGGAACAACCCGTATACGAAGGAGGATTGGTGGGCCGAGGTCGGCGGATATCTGGTCGGCACGTTCTTCCCCGTGCGAACGCAGATCGTTCTTGGGCAGCTCCGCAACCGGGGACTGTATCCGCGGATCGATGCGCCCGTCTTCCGCGTCAACGGGTCCGATCAATACGGTGGATACACGTCCACCTCGGACGCCGTCTCGATGACCGGCGGCGGCGCCGTCTGGTACACGCTCGACGGCGCCGACCCGCGAATCCCCGGCGTGAGCGCTCAGGCCGGCGCCCAGGTCGTCCTGGTCCCGGAGAGCGCCCCGAAGCGAGTGCTCATCCCCACCGGCGCGATCGGCAACACCTGGCGGAGCGATCGGGCGTTCGACGATTCCGGATGGACCACCGGGGCCGGCGGCGTCGGCTTCGAGCGAAGCACCGGATACGAACCGTACTTCAATATCGACGTCCAGGACACGATGTACGGGCATTCCACGACGTGCTACATCCGAATTCCCTTCGGCGTCTCGGCTGCGCAGCTCGACGGTCTTTCCAACTTGGCGATCAGGGTTCGCTGCGACGACGGCTTCATCGTCTACCTGAACGGGACCGAGGTGGCCCGGAAGAACTTCGCGGGCGAGCCGGCGTGGAACTCCGCGGCGAGTGGTCAGAATTCGGACGATGTCGCGATCCTCCCCGAAGAGACGGACATCAGCACATATCTCGGCGCGCTACAGCCGGGTCTCAACCTCCTGGCGGTTCACGGCCTGAACATCTCGACGACCAGCTCCGATTTCCTGATCTCTGTGGAACTCGTATCCAGTGAAGCGCCGGCCGGCGGCACGCCGACGGGGATCTCGCCGACGGCGCTGCTGTATGCCGGTCCGATCTCGCTGGAGCAAAGCACCTGCGTGAGGGCGCGATCCCTGGCCGGCACGACGTGGAGCGCACTGAGCGAGGCGGTCTTCGCTGTCGGGCCCGTCGCCCAGTCTCTGCGAATCAGCGAGATCATGTACCACCCGCAGGACACGGGCTCACCCGGCGATCCGAACACTGAGTACATTGAGCTGACCAACGTCGGCGCCGAGACCATCAATCTCAATCGGGTCCGTTTCACCGATGGCGTGGAGTACACCTTCGGCGACATCGAGCTGGCACCGGGAGAGTTCCTCCTGGTCGTGAAAGATCGCGCGGCCTTCGAGTCCAGGTATGGGCCGGGACTGCCGATTGTGGGAGAGTACTCCGGCTCGCTGAGCAACTCCGGCGAGCGAATCGAAGTGCAGGACGCCGTCGGCGCGACGATCCAGGCCGTCACCTACGAGGACGGCTGGTTTCCGGCCACCGATGGAATCGGCTATTCATTGGTCGCGAGAAACCCTCAGGGCACGGAGCCCGATGCATGGTCCGATCAGGCAGCTTGGCGGCCCAGCACCGAACCTGGCGGCTCGCCCGGGTGGCTGGATTGAGGGGGATGACCACGCTCCTTGTCGCAGCGTTGGCGGCTTGCCCGGCACCGAGGGGATCTGGTAAGATGGAGGACGAAGGCGTCATCTGAATGTGAGCCGCGGACTCGCCGATGGATGGCGGCACGGCACGATGGCAGCGCCACGAGGGTGGAGGTGTCAGACATGTCAAAGGCGTACGAAAACAACATTACGGCATCGTGCTTCGTCGCGTGCCTGTTCTTTCTGGCATCGGTCGCCGGGGCGGCTCAGCCGGTGGAGAACAAGACTCGCGCCACCCTGTATGATAGTATCGGCTCTGCGATTGTCGAGGCCGTCGATGGGGACGTGATCGTGGTCGCTCCCGGGACGTACTATGAAACCGTCGATTTTGCCGGCAAGGCCATCACCGTGAGGTCGCAGGACCCGACCGATTCCGGGACGGTGGCCGCAACGATTATCGACGGGAACGATGCAGCGGCCGTCTTCGCAGGCAGTGAGGATGCGAATTCCGTGCTCGCGGGTTTCACGGTGACCGGGGCCGCTCTCGGCGTCGATTGCCATAACGGCGGGCCGACCATCTTGAACTGCCGGATCGTCGGCAATGGGGGGGCGGGCGTCCGGATGGATTGGGACTACGCCTATCCGACTCTCGTCAACTGCATCATTGCGGGCAATGGCGGCGACGGCGTCGAAATGGGGTTCGCCATCAGCGATGGCGGGACGGTCCCCGACCTCCCCAGGCTCGATCACTGCACGATCGTGGGCAATCGCGGCTGGGGCATCAACGGGGCGCCCATCGTGACCAACTCCATCATTCGTGACAACAATCCTGACAGCGCGTCAGGCCAGTTCGTGGACCTGGACGCCGCGGTGAGCTACTGCAACATCGAAGGCGGATATCCCGGCACGGGGAATATCGACGAGGAACCCGAATTTGTCGCGCCGGGCTACTGGGTCGGTCGGGGCACTCCCGAAGCAACGTGGATGCGCGGCAACTATCATCTCCTCACCGACTCGCCGTGCATCGATGCGGGCGATCCGGCCTTCGTGATGGACGTGACCGACACCGACATCGACGGCCATGGGCGAATCCTGTGCGGCCGGACCGACATCGGTTGCGATGAAGTGCCGCAGATCGTCTACATCACGTGGCTCGGCCACGCGGCCGTCAAGATCGCATCGAGGGACATCGTCATCTACGTCGATCCCTACAGGCTGAGCACGAGCCCGCAAGATGCGGACCTCATCCTCCTCACGCACAGTCACAGCGACCATTACTCGCCTTCGGACATCGCGAAAGTCCGCAACGACCAGACGGAGTTCGTCGGAGCTGCGGATGTCGTGAAGGCATACGGCAGTGGCCAGAGCCTCGCGCCCGGCCAGACTCTCGATGTCCTGGGCATCCGCGTCACGGGCGTCGCCATGTACAATCTCACGAAGACGAATCATCCCAAGGCGAACAACTGGGTGGGCTTTCTCGTCGAGCTCGGCGGGACGCGGATCTACCTCGCGGGCGACACGGACCTCACGCCGGAGATGAAGACCCTGACCGATATCGACGTGGCCTTCCTCCCCGCGGGCGGCACGTACACGATGGACGCGACCGAGGCCGCCGAGGCCACGAAGTACATCAAGCCCACGCTGGCGATTCCCTATCACTGGGGCACCAATACGGGCAGCCTTGCCGACGCCGAGCGGTTTGCGCTCCTCGCCGCGTGCAACGTGAAGATCATGACCGTCGGCGAGACGATCAACTCCAACCAGTGGTCCGGGGACTTCACCTTCCTCGCGCACTGGAAGCTCGACGAGACGCAGGGCATCGTTGCCTCGGACAGCGCGGGCGACTATGACGGCACGCTGGCGGGCGACCCCGTCTGGCAGCCGACGGCCGGACAGATCGGGGGCGCGATTGCGCTCGACGGAATCGACGACGCAATCACGACGCCATTCGTTCTGAATCCCGCAGAGGGTGTCTTCAGCGTCTTCCTGTGGGTCAAGGGCGGGGCCCCAGGCCAGGTGATTCTCTCACAGATCGGCGGCGTGAGCTGGCTCGCGGCCGACGGCGCGACCGGCGCCGTGGCGACGCAGTTCAAAGGGTCCGGCCGAAGCAGTCGGGACCTCGTCTCCACGGTGGTCGTCACCGACGGCGAGTGGCGCCAGGTCGGCCTGACCTGGGACGGCTCAAATCGAAAGCTCTACGCGGACGGCGCCGAGGTCGCGGCCGACACGCAGGGCACTCCCGCCGGCCAGACCACGGGACTGCGGATCGGCGGCGGCCCGAACGCCGAGCCCGGCCTCTTCTGGGCCGGCCTGATCGACGACGTTCGCATCTACAGCCGTGTGGTCCAGCCCTGACCTGTGTGGGGCTCGGATCAGATCAATACTCGATTGCCTATGTTCAGGGATGAAAATGACGCGCAAGCACTTGGTGACATGCCTCTCCATTGCATCGATGCTCGCAACCGCCCGGATCGGCTTGTCTGCACAGACGCAATTCGAGAAGGCACGGAGTCGGGCGGACTCGCTTCGGCTCGGATCCTACGCCACATCGCATCAGGTCCAACAGATCGCTGTCGATGAAGACTTTCGGACTCGCACGTGGGACGCGATCCAGCGGATGGGGATCACGAAGCTATACATCGAAGTCTATCGAGGCGGGCATACGGTCTCAGCCGAGCACCTTGTCTTCGTTCGCGACTGGCTTCGGAGCCACGGCATTGAAGTGGTCGGCGGGATTGCCACAGTGCCGGGCGGCGAGGTCGGAGTCCGCCAGGAGGGCCCGCTCGATTGGTTCAATTGGCAGAGCGTCACGACCCGGCGAGACCTCGAAGAGATCGTGCGCATGGCGGCGCCGATCTTCGATACGTTCATCATCGATGACTTCCTCTGCACGGGCGACGTCAGTTCCGAGTCGAGACAGGCGAAGGGGGATCGTTCGTGGGGCGAGTACCGCCGGGCGCTGATGACGCAGGTGGCCCGCTCGGTCTTCATCGAGCCGGCTCGTCAGGCGAATCCGGACATCACCATGGTTGTCAAATTTCCTCAGTGGCATGATCGATTCCATCTCTTCGGCTATGACACGGAGACTCTCCCTCGCCTGTTCGACCGCGTGTGGGTGGGGACGGAGACGCGGGGCCGCAATACACAGCGGTTCGGCTTCGTCCAGCCGTACGAGGGATTCGTCAACTATCGCTGGCTGGCCGGGATCAGCGGTGAGAGGATCGGCGGGGCGTGGTTCGATCACGGCGATTGCGCTGAGCACGATTTCCTGGATCAGGCGTATACGAGCGTCCTGGCCGGGGCGCGAGAGTTGGTGTTCTTCAATCTCGGGGACATCGTGCAGGGCCATCCGGATCATGCGAAGGTTGCCGAGCAATTCGATCGGCTGGCCGACCTGGCGAGCTTTGTTCGCGCGCATCCCGTCGTGGGCGTGCCCGCCTACAAGCCGCCCAACAGCGACCCCGCCGGCGACATGTACCTGATGGACTTTCTCGGCATGCTCGGTATTCCCCTGGCGCCCGTGCACCGGTTCCCCGAGTCCGCATCGACGATCTTCCTTCCGGCGCAGGCGGCCGCGGACCCGGACCTGCTCGACCGCGTGAAGGACGCCCTGGACAGAGGCGCCAACGTCGTTGTCACGACGAACTTGTTGCTTACGCTGCCGCAGGATGGCGAGCTTGCCCGAATGCTCGGCGTGGACCCGAATCTGGAGTCCTCTCCGATCCGTGGCGCATGCGTGGGTCGGGCGTCGCAAGCGGCAATGATCGATCTGGAGGCGCCTCTCGAAGCGAACAAGCCCGGCGACATCGGCTGCTCCGTCGCCGGCAGATCGCTGCTGCTGTTGCGTACGGTTCGGGCGTCGCAAGGCCGCGGCTCACTGCTCAACACGCACACCTACAGCCAGGCGGATTTCGACGCCGTCGGCGAGGTCCTGCTCTGTCCCCGGCCGCTTGGGCTGCTGGCCCTGGACGGTTCGCCGCTCGAGGCGCTTCGCGCCGCCTTCCGGGGCCCTGGGGGGCTATCTCTCGCGGGCCCGAGTTGCGTCACGCTGCACCCGTTCTCGGAGTCGGGCGACGCCGGCTTCGTCGTACAGAACTTCAACGACAGGGATGTGACCGTCGCCATCACCGTACCCCGGAGGAAGGGCCGCGATCGTCGTGCCCTGGATCGCCTCTCTGGCAAACCCGCATCTGCTCTTCCGACGGAATCCCAAGGCGAAGTCCTGCTCGAGATCCCCGTGCCGGCCCGAGGACGGGTTTGGATTCAGTTTTTGACTTAACACAAAGCCTCCCGGCGTGTACGATCCGTCCATGCAAGGCAACACCTTCTATGAAACCGCCACCATTCTGAGCCTGGCCGCCTTGCTCGGCGCCATCGGACAGAGGCTCCGTCAGCCTCTGATCATCATGTTCCTGGCGACGGGGATTCTCGCGGGACCCGCAGCGTTCGGGTTCATTCAAAGCTATGACCAGATCGAGCTGCTGGCGCACATCGGGGTCTCCCTGCTGCTGTTCATCGTCGGGCTGCGGCTCGATCTGAGCCTAATCCGGACCACCGGTCCAGTCGCCCTGGCCACCGGGCTGGGCCAAATCATCTTCACCGCGAGCATCGGGTTCGTGATCGCCCTGGTCATGGGAATGACCGTGGTCAGCGCCGCCTACGTAGCCGTCGCCCTCACCTTCTCCAGCACGATCATCATCGTCAAGCTGCTGTCGGACAAGAAGGAAATCGATGCGCTGCACGGGCGGATCGCGGTCGGTTTCCTGATCGTCCAGGACATCGCCGCCATCTTGGCCCTGGTCGCCTTGACCACCTTCGGCGCGACGCTGGCCAAAGAGCAGTCTGCGCTGACGATCTCCCTCGTCATGGCGGGCAAAGGGCTCGGCCTGCTGCTGGCGGTCGGACTGCTCATGCGCTACGTCCTGCCGCGCCTGACCGCCCGCGTGGCCCATTCGCAGGAGATGCTCATCCTCTTTGCGGTCGCCTGGGCGGTCCTGCTGGCCGCCGCCAGCGACTGGCTGGGCTTCAGCAAGGAGGTCGGCGCCTTCCTGGCGGGTGTCTCGCTGGCTCCCAGCCAGTATCGCGACTCGATCAGCTCCAAGCTGACGAGCATTCGCGACTTCCTGCTGCTGTTCTTCTTCATCGACCTGGGCGCCCGGCTGGAATGGTCCACGGTGGGATCGGAGATCCCCAAAGCGGCATGGTTGTCTCTGTTTGTGCTCATCGGCAATCCGCTGATTGTCATCCTCATCATGGGCTACATGGGCTACCGCTGCCGGACGTCTTTCCTCGCGGGCCTGACGGTCGCCCAGATCAGCGAGTTCTCGCTGATCGTCGGGGCCCTCGGCGTCGCGCTCGGGCACATCCCCCCGCAGACGATGGGCCTGATCACCCTCGTCGGCGTCGTGACGATCTTCGCCTCCACTTACATGATCCTCTACTCGCAGAGTCTCTACCAGCTCCTGGCCGGGGGCCTGAAGGTCTTCGAACGCAAGAATCCGTACCGTGAGACGAGCAGCAACACGGCGGTCGAAACCACGGTCGCCGACGTGATCCTCGTCGGCTTGGGCAACTACGGCAGCGGGCTCGCCGAGCGGCTGCTCGAACGCAAGAGGAAGATCCTCGGCGTGGACTTCGATCCCCAGGCGTTGGAGAAATGGCGGGCCCGCGGCGTCTCCGTCCTGTATGGCGACGTGGCCGACCCCGATCTGTTGGACCAATTGCCCATGAGCCGGGTCCGCTGGGTCGTCAGCACCATCCGGTCGAAGGACGTGAACCTGGCCCTGCTCCACCTGCTGCGGCATCGCGCAAACTCGGGCCGCGATGTAAAAGTCGCTCTCACCGCCGCGAGCCAGGAGGAGGCGGTGCTCTATCGCAAGGCAGGGGCCCACGTCGTGCTCCGCCCGTTTATGGACGCCGCCGAGCAGGGGGCCGATGCCCTGATGGACGCGACGGACATCCTGCCTCAGAACGTGGATTGGCCGGTTGCCTTCCAGGAGATCCGCGTCCGCTCGGGCTCGCTCTTCGCCGGCGAGAGCCTCCGGCACATCCCCCTGCGATCAGAGGCCGGCGTCTCCGTCCTGGCCGTCAGCCGGGCCGGAAGAGTCCACTACGACCCCGAGCCCGATTTCCAGGTCTACCCCGGCGACCACATGGTCCTCATGGGACCCGCCGACGCCCTCAAGAAAGCCGAGACCCTGATCCATCAGGCCCAGGATCGCCAGGCCGAGGACGGCCCGAAGCGCTTCGTCATGGCCGAGATCGAGGTCTTCCCCGATTCCAAGTGGTCAGGCAAGACCCTGGCGGACCTGCAATTCCGCCAGCGTTGCGGCGTCACCGTCGTCGGCATCCGCCGGGGCGAAGAGCGAATCTCCTCGCCGGGGGCGAACGAATCCCTCTCGCCCGGCGACCACCTCATCGTCATCGGGACCGCCGAAAAAATCGAAGCCTTGGAAAAAGGCAGGGGTTCCCCATCGCGAAATATTGCGATGGGGCCCCCACGTCGGCTCGGCTGTGACCCTCGCAACCAGTGACACGGCCCAGCCCGCGCGACGCGAGACGGACCCTCCGCCAGGCGGTCGGGCCGGCGCGATCCTCGATGCGATGCTTGGACCCGCCGTGACTCGTGGCTCGCGTCACGACCCTGTCCTTCCTGCGCAAGCAGGAATCCAGGAACCGGCGGTTGCGACAACTCCCGAGGCAATGGATTCCCGCCTTCGCGGGAATGACAAGGGGGACCCTCCCCAGGCAATCGATTCGGGCGTTCGCGGGAATGACAACGGGGCTCTTGCCCAGCGCGGGCGACGCAAGACGGACCCTCCGCCAGGCGGTCGCGCGGGCGCGATCCTCGATGCGATGCTTGGACCCGCCGTGACTCGTGGCTCGCGTCACGACTCTGTCATTCCTGCGCAAGCAGGAATCCAGGAACCGGCGGTTGCGACAGCTCCCGAGGCAGTGGATTCCCGCCTTCGCGGGAATGACAAGACGCACCCTCCGCAGGCAATGGATTCGGGCCTTCGCGGGAATGACAAGACGGACCGTCCGCGGGGCGGTCGGGCGGCGGCGATCCTCGACGGGATGATCCCGCCGGGGGTGAACACGCCGCGGAGGGACTACCGGCCCTACGCGACGGAACAGGGGGCCGCCATGAGCTTCGACGACCTGCGTGCGATCTGCGCGTTGCTCGGCTGCAATGTCACGACGGTCGTGACGCGAATCCTGGACTGGCAGTAC
>Ga0209604_1003529_pt1 | contig 10709 bp, 10 predicted proteins | sample AD_UKC097_MetaG_FD_184405 | JGI IMG/M metagenome (GOLD analysis project Ga0209604, IMG submission 184405) | Active sludge microbial communities of municipal wastewater-treating anaerobic digesters from USA - AD_UKC097_MetaG (SPAdes) (version 2) | ecosystem: Engineered > Bioreactor > Anaerobic >... | reverse complement strand
TAGGTTTCCAGTGATGCCATGCTCATGTCCATGCCTCCTTTTCGGGTGTCATATATTTTGAGGCAACGGCTTTTTCCTCCCCCCACCGGCCCAGATCCTTGGGTGTCATCTATTATGAGGCAATGCGCCGGCTTTCCTGGTAAAGCGTTTTTTATTTACCTTTTCAAAACTCTTTCCCATAGTTACCTGTTTGGGATCGAACTCCAGATGAAAACCCACGCCTTGAACAGGATTCTCGCCCGGCTGGATCAGCGTCTGGCGCATTCCCCTTCGCCGCCCTATCGCTTGCCCGGACTGTGGATTGATCCGTTCGGCCCGGGCGCGGCCCGGATGGTTTGCCCGGAACAATTTTTTGGCGAACGCATCCGGACCATACTGGCCACGCCACCCCAGGCACGCGTCGCGGATGGCGACCTGCCCGGCGACTGGGGCAAGCATTCCATCGCCTACAATCTACTCGTCCGCTACGGGGCCGCCTATGACCATGATGGCGATGGGCAGGTTTCCTGCGAGCCGCTGACCAGCGGCTGGCGCGAAACCGGGACCTTCCTCAAGGCGATCACGATGCTGCCGTTCATCCGCTCGCTTGGGTGCAACACCATTCACCTGCTGCCTATCACCGCCATCGGCCGGGACGGCAACAAAGGCAACATGGGCAGCGCCTTCGCCATCCGTGACCCCTACGCACTGGATGAACACCTGGCCGAACCCGCGCTGGAACTTGATGCGGAAACCGAATTCGCCGCCTTTGTCGAGGCCGCGCACCACCTCGGCATCCGCATCGTCGTCGAATTCGTCTTCCGCACCGCCGCCAAGGATGCCGCCTGGGCCAAGGAGCATCCCGGCTGGTTCTACTGGATTCGCGCCGACGTGCCCGACCGTCAACCGGGCGAGAAATCCGAGGACACCTACGGCGCCCCGCTCTTCACGCCCGAGGAACTCCGCCAGATCTACGACGCCGTCGGCAACGGCCGCTTCCGCGAGCTGCTGCCGCCGCACCCAATCTACCGCCACATGTTCACCGCCCCGCCCCGCCCCGAGACCATCCGGATGGAAAACGGCGCCTGGCGCGGCACCGCTCCCGATCCCCGCACCGGCCAACCGGTCACCGTGCGCATCCCCGGTGCCTTCTGCGACTGGGGCCCCGACTCCGAACAACCGCCATGGACGGATGTCACCTACCTGCGGCTCTACGACCACCCCGACTACAACTACATCGGCTACAACACCGTCCGCATGTATTCCGCCCAGCTCGCGCAACCCGAAAACATCGTGCGCCCGCTGTGGAACAAAATCATCGAGGTCATCCCCCACTATCAGACGCATTTCAAGGTCGACGGCGTGATGATCGACATGGGCCATGCCCTGCCCGCCGACCTCAAGCGCGGGCTGGTCGCCCGCGCGCGCCAGGTGGATCCGGATTTTGCGCTGTGGGCGGAGGAATTCAACATCACTCCGGCCGCCCGCGAAGAAGGCTACAACGTGTGCGTGGGCCCCTTCATGCAGACCGTGCGCAACCCGGAGCATTTCCGCAATTGGCTTCGTTGGCTCCATGGCGCGGGCCTGCCCGTCCCCTTCATGGCCATGGCCGAGAACCACAATTGCCCGCGCGCGGTGCATTGGCCCGGCGGAATGGCTTACGCCCTCTATGCGCAGGCCATCGGCGCCTTCCTGCCCGGCGTCCCCTACCTCCACAACGGCATTGAACTGGCCGAGCCTGTCCCCGTGAACACCGGCTTTGATTTCACCAACGAGGAAGTTGCGCAGTTGCCGCCGTCCGTTCTTCCGCTGTTCAGCGCCGCCGCCATGGACTGGACGCGGGAAGAAAACCTGATTGCCCCCCTGCGCCGCGTCCACGCGCTGCGTGCCAAGCACCAGGACTTGTTCAGCGATGCCTCGCCCGGCACCATCATCCCTCTGGAGACGGCCAACCCCCGCATTACGGGCTATGCCCGTCAGAAACCTGGCGCAAGGGGAGGCTTGGCCATCCTGGGCAACACGGACATGCACAACGCGCAACCCTTCATCCCGCCACACCCATCGGCGGCGGTCGACTTGATCCTCGACCAGCCGATCCCCGCGCTCCTGCGCCCCGGCCGGGTCGTCGTTTATCGGTTCTGAACAAACGACGCCAGGCCCCCGCCCGCTTGCATAACGATTGTGCGGTGCGGGACCGGAATCTGGATGCCCTCGCGGTCGAAGGCCAGCTTGGTTCGGCGGAGGAACTCCCGGCCCACCATCCATTGCCGGCTCGGCTTGGTCTTGATGCGTCCTTTGATCACCACCGCCGAATCCGCGAACCGGTCCACCCCGAAGATTTCCGGCTCCTCCAGGATTGACGGGCCGAAGGCCGAATCCTGCCGCAGTTCACGGAACACGCCGCGCAGCACCTCGCAGACCCGGTCCGTGTCTTCCTTGTAGGCCACGCCGATGTCGAACACATAGCCGGACCAGTCGCGCGTCCGGTTGCTGAGCGTGGTGACGGTCCCATGCGGGAAGATATGCCTCACGCCTTCCACGTCCCGCAGGACGAGCGTACGGAAGTTGATCTCCTCCACCAGCCCACCCGTCCCGTTGATGACCGCGACGTCGCCGATCCGGATCTGGTTTTCCAGGATGAAAAAGAATCCGGTAATGATGTCCTTGACCAGGTTCTGGGCACCGAACCCGACGGCCAGGCCCAGGATGCCGGCACCGGCCAGGATAGGGCCGATTTCCACGCCCAGTTCCTTCAGGATCACCAGCAGCACAGTGATCCACACCGCCAGCCGCGCCCCTTGGCGCACCAGTTTCAGCAGCGTTTCGACCCGTTTTCCGGATTCGCTCGGGGGTTCACCCTCCGCCGCGTATTTCGCCTTCAGGCGGCCTTCCATCCGGCTGAGCAGCTGGCGGACAACAGCCAGCACGCCCCACCCCAGCAGCAGGATCAACGCCACCCGCAGTGAGGTTTCCAGCACGTTTTCCCAGCTCACATCATTGAAATATTTCAGGATGATATCCACAGGTTCACCTCGCTCACTGGATTCGCTCTCGATTCTTTATTCCTATCGCGCCCCCACCCATTGGTCAAGAAGTCCGGCCACGAATAACATCGGCCATCGCCACTGGCGACTCCGTCTGCTACCGTGGCGGCAAATGCCCCGTCGCCGCTGTTCATTGATCATATTGCTCCTGTTGGCTGCGGCCTTCGCCGCGCTGAACTTTCTTGCGTATCGTCACGCCCGCGCCATGCTGAATTATTCCTCCGGCGGCGTGCGCACCGAAAAGCCGGAGGAGATGTCACCCAGTTCCAAGCTTCGGGTGCTGCTGCTGGGCGTCAACATGCCGCGGCCGGTGGATGAGCGCCCGCCGGCCGCGCTCTCGCCCGAAGCCCGGGCGCTGACCATCGCGGTTCCCGGCGGCATCACGCTGTCGGCCTGGCATGCCGACGGTGGCGTCGCCGCGCCGCTGGTGATCTTCTTCCATGGCTACACCACCGAAAAAATCCGCCTGCTGCGCGAAGCCCAAAAGATCCACGCCATGGGCGCCTCCGTCCTGTTGGTGGATTTCCGCGGTTCGGGCGGCTCGTCGGAAAGCCATACCACGCTCGGGTACCGTGAGGCGGAGGATGTTGCAGCCGCGGTGCGATTCGCCCGGGAACACCTGCCCCGTTCCGCGGTGATTCTCTACGGCCAAAGCATGGGTGCCGCCGCCATCCTGCGCGCCATCCACGTCTTGGATGTCCGGCCCGACGCCGTCATCCTGGAATCCGTATTTGACACCATGCTGGGCGCCATCCGCAACCGGTTCCGGGCAATGGGCGTACCGTCGTTCCCCAACGCCGAACTGATGGTCTTCTGGGGCGGGTGGCAGTTCGGATTCAACGGATTTGCCCACAATCCGGTCGAATATGCGCGCTCGCTGGATTGCCCGGTGCTCTTCCTGCACGGGGCGGACGACTTCCGCGCCACTCTCGCCCAGGCCCGGCGAGTCTATGATGCCGCCGGCGGACCCAAGCGGTTCGTCGAATTTGCCGACATTGGCCATGCCTCCTACGCCGCCCGGCACCCGTACCAGTGGCAGGCGGTTGTCCGCGCCTTCCTGGCCCCCTTCCTGCGTCCGCCTTTGCGCTGATTCACTGGCCCGGGCCACAAGACCGGCTCACCCTGTTGCGGACAGAAGACAACCTGATCCGCTCAGGGCGGATTGCCCAGCACGTCCCCAAACCGTTCCCGGATCTTGCCGATGTGGGAGCCCTCCCAATAGATTTTGCCGCAGGCGGGGCAGCGGTAAAAGGCATCGTAGTACTTCTTCGTCTTGGGTTCCAATTGGTCGAGCACTTGGGCCTTCGCGACGGGTTCGATTAATCCGTTGCAGTCCGCGCAGCGGGAGAACGGCCGAACCTGCCCCGCGAGATCGAAGCGGTGCAGGACTTCCTCCACCTGGCGCGCCACCAGGACGGAGCGCACCCAGTAGCCGTGCGTGACCGCCTTGGCATGCAGCAGCCGCCGGTCGCGCGTCAGCACGATGCGTTTCTTTTCCGCGGCGATCGCCACGATTTCGTCGTCGCGGAAGGAATTCGAAAACAGCGTATCGAAGCCCAGCAGGCGCAACTTCCGGGCCAGGCGGCCGAGATTCACATCCACCACGAAGGCGGGTTTCCTCAACGGCTTCTCGCGCAACTTGACGATGGGAGAAATGTCGAGACCTTCGAACACCGGATAGACCGCCGCCCGGTCGCCGTTTTGGAGCTGGTAGTCGAAGCCAACAGACTGCCCGTTAACGATGATCAGGTCCACCTCCGTGTGCGGCACGCCGAGGGCCTCGATCGGATCCTTGATGCCGGGATGGCCGTCGAAGCGGTAGGCCAGGCTCTGTTTGCGCTGTTCCGGCTTGAGGAAGTCGTTCAGCTCCTCGTAGAACCGGAATTCGGCGGCGTGTTCGAAGATGCGGTCTTTATTTCGTCCGGGATGCTTCATGGCTGGAACGGAGAATCCGCGCCTCCGGCAGTCCACTGGCGCACGGGTTTGCCCCGCAAGGCGCGCAGCAAGGCCGGCCAGGCATGGGGCGGGAGTTCTTCGGCACGGGCGTTTGGGGGCAGGCTGACGGCGGCCAGCGCGGGAAGCGGATCCGCCACCAGCGTGCGCAACGACCGCGCCAGGGTCTTGCGCCGGTGCGAAAAGGCATGGCGCACCAAGGCCCGCAGCTCCCGTTCATCCGCGCCCCCCCCCAGCGGCGCCGGACGAAGGTCCAGGCAGCAGATGCTGGATTGGACCTCCGGCGGTGGCCAGAAACAGGATGGGGAGATGCGCTTGACGGTGGAAATGTCGTAATGCCGCTGCAGCAAAATGGACAGCACCCCGTAGTCCCGGGTGGCGGGCCCGGCTTCCAGACGCGCCGCCACCTCGCGCTGGATGGTAATAACCATCCGGGCGGGCGGATGCGGAATCGCGGTCAATTCCACCAGCAGGCGCGCCGCGATGGCATACGGCAGGTTGGCCACCAGCTTCAGGCCCGGCCGCGGAAACAGGGCGGCCAGATCGCAGTCGAGCACGTCGGAATGGATCAGCGTCAGCTTAGGTTGATTGGAAAACCGTTCGCGGAGATAGCAAGCCAGCCGGGCATCTTTTTCGACGGCGGTAATCGTCGCCACGCGTTCGAGGAGCGCGCCGGTCAGGACGCCAAGCCCCGGCCCCACCTCCACCACGGCATCGTCCGGCCGCAGGTCGGCCGCCGCCAGCAGGATGTCGAGGATATTGCGGTCGATCAGAAAGTTCTGGCCCAGGACGCGCGAGGGATGAAAGTCGAGCTGCGCAAGCAAAGCCCGGACTTCCGAGGGATGCGTCAGGACAGGCGGAACATCCATTTTGGAAGTGTCATTCGACATGAAGTTTTGCTATTGGAAACCAAAGGTAGGAGCTGCCATGAGAGATGCCGAGCAAAAAATCCGGAAACGGGACGAACTGGCGGGGGAATGCGCGCGGTTGCGGGCGGCAGGCAAAAAAATCGTGTTCACCAACGGCGCGTTCGACCTGATGCATGCCGGACATGCCACCTATCTGGAGTTTGCCCGGAAGCAGGGTGATGTCCTGATCGTCGCGCTGAACACCGATGCCAGCGTACGGCGCTACAAGGGTGAAAAGCGCCCGATCGTGGACGAGCAGAACCGCGCGCGGCTGGTGGCGGCCCTCGAATGCGTGGACTACGTGACCTTCTTCGGCGAGGACGAGCCGAAAGCACTCATCGCCGAATTGCAGCCCGATGTGCTGGTAAAGGCGGAAGACTGGGCACACTACGTCAGCGGGCGGGACATCGTCGAAGCCCGCGGCGGCAAGGTCGTCCTCGCCCCGATGGCGGCGGGCCTTTCCACCACGAAGCTGATCGAGCAGATCGTGAAGGCCTACGGCGCGGAAAAGTGACCCCATGCCGAAAAAGAACCACCCCATTCCGGCGGATTATGGCGCCTTGCTGGTTGCGGTCAAGGAACGCGTCCGCGCCGCCCAATACCAAGCCCTCAAGGCGGTCAACAAAGAGCTGGTCGGCCTTTATTGGGACATCGGGCGGCTGATTGTCGAACGCCAGGCTGACGCTCGGCACGGTGCAGCCATTGCCGAGCGTTTGGCGGAAGACCTGCGGCGGGAATTCCCCGGCGTTGCTGGATATTCCCGGCGCAACATCTTCTACATGCGCGAATTCTATCAGGCCTACTGCGATCTGCCAAAAGTGCAACCACTGGTTGCACAAATCGGCTGGAGCCACAACCTGATCGTCTTGCAACGTTGCAAAGCCCCATTGGAACGCGAGTTTTACCTGCGGATGACGCGCAAGTTTGGCTGGTCCAAGAACGTGCTGGTCCATCAGATCGAGAACCAGAGCTACGAGAAGACCCTGCGGGGCCAAACCAACTTCGACCAGGCGCTGACGCCGGAGCTGCGGGCACAAGCCAAGCTGGCCGTGCGGGACGAATACACTTTCGATTTCCTGGAACTGGGCGCGGAGCACTCCGAACGGGAACTGGAGCGCGCGCTGATCGGCCGCATCGAGGATTTCCTGCGCGCCATGGGCGGGCTGTTTGCGTTATCATCGTGGAATACGCCCTGCACAACACCCGCAAGCCGATCGGCGTGGCCACTTATCAGATCGTCAAGACCCTGCCGAAAGAGTTGAAGGGCCAGTTGCCCGCGCCCGAGGAAATTGCCCGTCTGCTGGAAGAAGACCGCTGACAGCCATCGAATCGCGATCCCAATGAGTTTAACAGAAAACGCAGGTCTTTCCAGAATGGCAAGCCCTCCCCTCTTATGCGCGGGTTCAAGTTGACCGGTTGGGTAGCCCTGAACGGCGAAGGGGGTGGCGGGTTGGGCGGGGTTCGGGGTTGCATCGGCCCCGACGGAATATTACCCTGTTTTCCATGAAAGCGGTGGATGATCCCCATGCCAAGATTCGGTTTTGGGCGCAGGAATCGGCCCGGCCCGGCTTCCGTCCGCCGCCGTGTCCGACTCCGGAGAAGTTGCCCCCGTTCCGGCCGCAGCGGTTTTCCTCCTATCCCGAAATGAACGCCTGGAAGCGCCGCTATTTGCTGGAAATCGCCCGCCAGGGAGGGGTCAAATGGAAGAGTTCATCGCCCGGTTGAACCAGGCGTTCGGCCTGTTTCGGGGCGCTGGATAGAGCCGCGATGGAGGGGGCGCCATAGAAGACAAAGGCGGCGCAGCGGTCGGAGGCGGAGAAATGAGGCTTGCATATAGTGACACGAAATGAAATCATGCCTGCATATGGTAAGACGAAAACATTGGCTGGAGCGGATCGAAATGGCGTGGCGCCGGCACAACGTGGTCTGGCTGGCCGGGGTGCGGCGTGTGGGGAAAACCATGCTGTGCCAATCCCTGGACGCCGTGGAGTATTTCGATTGTGAACGTCCGGCGGTTCGCCGGCAGATGGCGGATCCCGAGGTGTTTCTCAAAAGCCTGAAAGGCAAGCGGGCCGCCTTGGATGAAATCCACCGGCTGGGGAATCCGGCGGAATTGCTCAAGATCGCGGCGGACCACTTCCCGAATGTCCGTCTCGTGGCAACCGGTTCGTCCAGCCTCGGGGCTTCCTCTAAATTCGGCGACACCTTGACCGGGCGGAAAAGCGATATTTGGCTGACCCCGATGATCCTGGCCGATATCCGGGATTTCCAGAATGCCGATCTGGCGCATCGGATGCGCCATGGGGGGCTGCCCCCTTTTTTCATGGCCCGGTCTGCGCCCGATGCAGAAATCCAGGATTGGCTGGATTCCTATTGGTCCAAGGACATTCAAACGCTGTTTCGTTTGGAGCGGCGGGCCGCGTTCCAGAAATTCTTTGAATTGCTGTTGGCGCAAAGCGGGGGAATCTTCGAAGCGACGGGATATGCCGCGCCCTGTGAAGTCAGCCGGCCCACCATTGCCAACTTCCTGGCCGTGCTGGAGGCCACCTATGTGGCGCAAGTGCTGAAACCCTTTTCCTCCCATCGGGCTTCGGAAATCGTGGCCGCACCCAAGGTATATGGATTCGACACCGGCTTTGTGTGCACCCTGCGGGGCTGGGACCACCTGCGCGCCGACGACATGGGGTATCTGTGGGAGCACCTGGTTCTCAATGAGATCCTCGCCTGCTGCGGTCGCCAGGGGATTGGTTACTGGCGGGATAAACGCGGGCACGAAGTGGATTTTGTCATTTCCCGCCGCGGCCACCCGCCGCTGGCTATTGAATGTAAATGGCAGGCGGACCGCTTTGATCCAACGGCATTGAAATCATTCCGACAGATTTATCCGGCCGGGATGAACTTCCTCGTTGCGCAGGACGTGGACCGCTCTTTCCAGAGACGTTTTGCCAATCTGGAAGTCGTGGTTTGCTCCCTGAATTCCTTGATCGAACACCTGACGGGCAACAAGCCGAAGACCTGAACCCTATTCCGGCGCGGGATAGAGCAAAAACGTCGGATAGCCCTGGACGGCGAAGGGGGCGAGGAGGCCGCGGGCGGGAGGCTTGTTGGGTTCGTCGGCAAGAATCTGGATGGCGAAATAATCGCGCAGTTTTTCGGCCACGGCCGGATCGCGCAGCGTCGTGGCATCCATCAGCTTGCAGACCTTGCACCAGTGCGCGCCGAAATCGAGCAGGATGGGCTTGCCGGAGGCAACGGCTTCGCGCATCAAGTCGGTAAAGTCTTCCGGCGTGCCGGTATTGAAATCAAACTGGCGGAAAGCCGTGTCGACCGCCGCAGACGCATTGTCGGCCGCCGGGGCGGGCGTGGCGCGGAGCGCGGAGTAGGCATTCCAGGCGTAGTAGAGGGCGAGGAGCATAATCAGCAAGCCGAATGCTTTTTTAACTTTTTCCATCCACGCGCCGGGCTTGGGCAGGATGGCGAGACCGGCGGCGGCCAGCGGCCACGGCAGGGCCATGCCCACGCCGAGCAAAAACGGCAGCGCCAGGGCGATGCCAACGCCTTGCGCATACAGCGAGCCGGAAAGCGCCAGCACGGCAATCAGCACCGGGGCGACGCAGGCACCGGCCAGCAGAGCGGAAATCCCGCCCATAACGAGCACGGCGGGCAGTCGCGCCTTTCCGGCGAGGCCGGAGCCCTTGCGGAAGCGGCTGAAGTCGAGTTGCCAGACATCGAACATCGCCAGGGCCAGCGCGAAGAACAGCACGGCAATCGCGCCGTTGAACACGGGCGAGGAGTTGATGGCGCCGAAGACGGAACCCGACAGCACCACCACCAGCCCCAATGCGCCATAGACCAGCGCCATGCCGAGGCCATACACCAGGCCGAGGCCGAAGCGCGCGGATCGCGAGGCATTCGTGCCGCTGGCACCGATGACGGCCAGGTTGACGGGGATCATCGGCAGCACGCAGGGCGTGAGATTGAGAAGGAAGCCGCCGATCAGGATCAGGAGGATGGAGGGCAAAACGCCATGGCGGAGGTAGAACTGGCCGGGATCGTCGAGAAACAGTTGCCAGGCGGATGTCTCCGGCGGGGGCGCCGAAGCCGGATCGAGAAAGGCCAGGAATGCGGGAACCTTGGCGTACCCTATCAGGCGGCGCGGTTCGCCGCGTTCTTTGAGCCGCTTGCTCCAATCCGCGTCCGCGGCAACCGGATTTGATGCGGCCGCAGGGGCGGCCGGTGCCGCGCCGAGGAAAAGCGTAACTTCTTCGGGCAGGAAGCACATTTCGCCTTTGCAGCCCTGGTACTCGACCACGATGGAATCGCCGGCCGGAGGAACAAAGAAAGCGGCAAACGGCTTGGAATAGCTCGGTTCGAGATCGCCGGGCTGGTTCGTGTCGGGCTTGGGAACGGTCAGCGGCCGGAGGGCTTCGCCGGCGGAATCGGTGACGGTGAAGCTGGAATAGAGATGGTGGCCCGCGGGAAAATCGAAGGCCACGCGGACCGCCGCCCGACCCTCATGGGTGTCGCGGACGGCGGTGACGGAGAAGGGATTGGCCGCGGCCCCGGTCGCGAACAAACCCGCCAGCAGGATTTTCCACACCGTGGAAAAAATCGGCCTTTTTTTCCACACAATGGAAAAAAGTTTCGCGGATTTTCCACACAATGGAAAAAAGTTTCGGCGGCGCGCGAAGATCATGGAGCCGTCTTTTTCACTGTGCTTTTTTCGGGGAGGGTGGCCCCCGGGGCGGGCGGGACGTCGGGCAGGGGCTGGCCGTCGAGCGCGCTGGCGATGTCTTCGCGGAATCGGCTCAGGGGGGTGTATCCG
>Ga0209604_1003524_pt1 | contig 10719 bp, 15 predicted proteins | sample AD_UKC097_MetaG_FD_184405 | JGI IMG/M metagenome (GOLD analysis project Ga0209604, IMG submission 184405) | Active sludge microbial communities of municipal wastewater-treating anaerobic digesters from USA - AD_UKC097_MetaG (SPAdes) (version 2) | ecosystem: Engineered > Bioreactor > Anaerobic >... | reverse complement strand
ATCCCGGCCTACCGCGCCGCGCGCGGCCTCGACGCGATGGCGAGCGCCCCGGCGCCCTCGGCCCCGGCCGCGGACTTCCACCGCCCGGTGGTCTGAGGCGCCGCCGAAAGGCCGGCCGGCAGGGGGGCCGGCCGCTACCGGGTCGGGCGCAACGGGGTCGTAGCGGCCGCCGCCCCTGGCGGCCGGCCTTCTCCGTGCGCGCCGGCCTACGACGCGGCCGCGAACGCTGCGCGGGTGCCCGGCCGGGTGAGGACGGTCATCGCCCAGAGCCCGAGCATGGTGCCGAACGGCACGAAGAGGCAGCCGACCGCCGCCATCGCCCACGCGCCGCCCCACGACGCGGAACCCCGCCGCGCTCACGCCTGATCCGCCCGGCACGCTCCGGGTTCGCTCGAGCTCTGGCCCCCCTACGCGAGAAGAGCCGGGCAGCGGCCGTTCCACGTCCGCTGCCCGGCTCTTCTCCCAACTGAATCTACAACCCGGCGATCAGCAGCCGTTCCGAGCCTGTCCTCGGCTAGTCCTCCCGGCTCGGTTCAACTCCAAGACGCCCCGCCCCGCGAACTCTTTGACGCGTCCTACGCTCGCGCCAGAAAGCAATTTCCTACACGGCGACATGGTTTACATGCACAAAGGTACGCTTGCGGGCGCTCTGGTGCGGGCGCTGTGGGGTCATGCGCTGAAATGGGGGGCGTGCAAATCCGACGATCTGTGCGACGCACTGACCGTCATGGCCATCATCTTTGCCACGTCGCTTATGGGAATCATCATCTTCGAGTTCATCCGCTTTACCCGGAGCGTCCAATGAGCAAGCCGAGAAGCGAACACGCAACCCTATACACCTATGACGAGGCAGATTGCGTGCATGACGACATCGAACCGACGCGCCATTTGCCGAACTACATGCCCCCTACCGAGTTTCCGCGCATGGACGGCGAGACGAACGACAAGGCGGCGCGGCGGCTCCTGGACGTTTGGGAGGGGTGCCATGGGGATTAACTACTACAACGACAACGATCCGAAGGCCTGTGCATGGTTGCGCGAACTGATTGCGGCAGGACTGATACCGGACGGCCGCGTTGACAATCGAAGCATATTGGAGATCAAAGCAGATGAACTCGCAGGATACGACCAGTGCCATTTTTTTGCCGGGGTTGGATTTTGGGCTTTGGCCCTGCGATGGGCTGGACTCGAAGGCTGGCCCGGCATCTGGACAGGAAGTTGTCCTTGCCAGCCATTCAGTTGTGCCGGCTCAGGAAAAGGAACGTCAGACGAACGCCACTTGTGGCCAGTCTTCCGCGACCTCATCTGGGCCTGCCGACCCCGAGTTGTCTTCGGGGAGCAGGTTGCCAGCGCCGCAGTTGTCGGACATATTGGGCCTCGCCCTGCAAAGGCGGCTGGCACGGTATGGCTCGATGGAGTACGAGCAGACATGGAAGCTGCGGGTTACGCCTTCGGGGCTTCGGTACTGGGCGCACACAGCGTCGGCGCGCCGCACATCCGGCAGCGGTGTTACTGGGTCGCTGATGGGACAACCGACTCCTGCGGCGCACGAACCAGGAGGAACGCCGGAACAACATCTGGCGCGGAAGCGTGCGGCTGTGGCCCGTGGAGTACAGATGGGATGCACGGCGGTGACAACTCAGGCGCACATGGCGTTGCTTGCCGGCCACCCGACTCCAGCCTGCAACGAGCCGGACGGAGCGTTTCGCCCGAGCAGGGCGGCAACCACGCTGATGCTGTGCGGCCACCCGACGCCGAACGCCTTACCGGAGAATCGCGGCGGGTTGCAGACATGCCCGGAGAACGCGCTGAAGCGGCGGGAGTCGGGGCACATGCTGAATCTGGACGACTCGGCGCAGTTGGCGGGACATCCGACGTGCAGCGCACGCGATTGGAAGGACACACCGGGAATGGCGCAGACGGGAACGAACCCGGACGGCACGGAGCGGAGTCGGCTGGACATGCTGCCGAGAGTGGCGGCGCTGGCGCCCCTTGGAGCGGCTACCGCGTCCACCGCTACCTCGACGGCAAAGACCGTCGGATACCGACTGAACCCCGGCTTTTCCCTTTGGCTGATGATCGGCATCCCTGGCATCGTGGACGAGTGGGCCTCTTGCGGGGTGCGGGCAATGCAATCGTGCCGGCGCTCGCGGCGGAGTTCATAGGCGCATGGATGGAATGCGCGGAAGCGCGGAAAGGGATGAGATGAAGAGGAGCTCCCGCTCGGTGAGGGCCTCGGCGCGGGGCGAGGCGAGCAGCTCGGCCCAGCGCACGAGGATCGTCTTCGCCTCCGCGCTGTCGACCACCTGCTCCCGAGGGCCGGTGGCGGCCTGGGCCTCGATGACCTCGGGTCGGAAGAGCGGCTTGCGATCGACCGGCATGGCTCAGGAGTCTAAGGCCTCTCCTCGGGGCTCCCGACGGTCGTCTTCATTCGACCGCTCTTCCGTGGCGCTGCAGGAAGACGGCGATCTCCGACTTGGGCACCGAACCGGTCGCGACGCCCACCATGAGCTCGGTCAAGGCGTAGCGGCTGCGATCGCAGCCTCACGCGACACCGACCGCCAGTGCAGAGATGATTGCCTGATCAATTCGCTGGAGCTCTTCGAGCGTCAGCGGTTCGTAGGCGTTTCTCATCAGGGCCGAGAGGTGCAGCCCCGGGTTGGCCCGGAAGATCGCGCCGCGCCTCGGGCCGAGCACCGCGTCCTGGAACCTCGGCGGCTGCACGGCGAGCCAGGCGGAGTAGTTCACGTCGGCACTGACCTGCCCGATCTTCCCCGCCCGCTGCCCCTTGGGGATCTTCCGCACCGGGCGCGTGTCGCGCACGAGCGGGCGCAGCCGCACCCCGGGCGGAAGCAGCTCCCGCGTCTCGGGCAAGCCCATCCCGCCGAGCCCGAGCTCCTCCCAGGACTTCGTGATCGGGACCGTCGTCGACCGGCACTGGTAGTGAGCCGGTGGCCTCGGCCCAGAATCGATCGGGAAGACCTGGCCGTCCAAGGCGCGGCAGGTCGGCGTCGTCCGTCCGTCCAGCGTCGAGACCCACTCCACTCCGGCAAGCACCGAGGCGCCGTCCCGATAGAGCAGGTCTCGCGAGCGGTTGCTGACGTGAGCGACGGCCGTACGCACCAGCGCCTCGGCCTGGGCCTTCCCCAGCTTGCGCCCGGCGATCACCCGCCGGATGATCTCCTGCGTCGTCTCCCCCTGCACGAGGCCGTAGCTGACGTCGGAACGGATGCGCCGGAAACGAGCCCGGGCCAGCTTCGAGATCTGCCGCGGGAACGTCGAGCCGACGAGCGGGAGCTCCAGGACGACAGCGCGCAGATCGTAGGGAGACGGGAGCCTCGCCGGCAGGACTCCAGCCGGGAGCATCGCCTCGAGGAGGCGTCCCCCGAAAGCCGCCTCGTAGGTGGCCAGCGTCTGCAGGCTCACGGTGAGCTCGCGGCCGAGCCGCTCGTAGGCCTTGCTGTTCAGGCGTCGCAGGTCGAGGAACAGCTGGCGCCGGCGAGCCAGCTGGTAGGGGGTCAGCCGCGCTCCATCCCGGGCAAGGTGCAGCAGGATGTCGCGCTCGTTCGCGTCGAGCAGCCGCGCGATGCGCCGGACTTCGGCGTCCGTCCAGCGCTCGAGCGCGATCGCATGCGAGAGCAGCCCCAGATGCAGCGCGGCATCGGACGAGACGGGCATCAGGCGCCTTCGCCGGCCTCCGCAGCCGCCGCTGCGAGCGCGGCCTCGATGTCCGCCTCCTCGGGCGCGCCCCCGCCATCGGCCTCGATCCCCTCCACGCCGAGGGCCTTCTCCTCGGCTTCCGGGTCGAAGTCGGGGCCGAGGATGTTGCGCCGCTGGAGCTCCGCCCAGAGCCGGCGCGTCGTGAGCCGCCCGGTGAGGTTGAGGTTCGCGAGCACCGTCACCGTCTGCTCGTTCCCGACCGGCATCGCCAGGTCGTGGTTGACGAGCACCGACCCACCGGAATCGGCCACCCCGGCGGCGTCGGCCTCGATCCCGGCCCAGCGGGCCATCAGTCGCAGGCCCTGCTCCGCCGCGTCCTCGAGAGACCGCGCCGACGTCTGGACGGCGGAGTGCGCCTCCGCGGCGCGAATCGCCTCTCCGGTCGCGGTCAGTCCCCCGCTCTCCCGCGGCAAGAAGGGCTCGTACGAGAGGAGCCGCATCTGCTCTTCAACCTTCGCGATGGATTGCTTCAGCTCGGCGATGCACTTGCCCGAGTGCTCGAAGTAGCCGTAGCCCGCTCCGGCCGGCAACAGCAGGGCGCCGGACGGCCCCCAGCGCACCCGCTTCCGGAACTGCGACTCGTCCACCCCGGTGAAGGTGGGCACCGGCACGTTGGCCACGTGCTCGATGTGCCGGAGATCGCTGAGAAGCTGGTAGTGCGTGAGGTTGAGATAGGCCAGGTCGAGCAGCGGCGGCTCCGCGGCGTAGGGCGCCTTGACCTCCCCGGCGTAGCAGGCGACGAGCGGGATCTCACTCATCCCGACCATCGGCCGCGGCGGTTCGATGGGGACCCACTCCGGCGAGCCGCCGCTCGCAACAGCGCGGTGCCCCCAGACCTCGCAGGTGACCCAGAGAGTGCCGGGCTCCGGCGCCCGGTATACCCGGATCCGGTCTTCGGTCCGCTGCGTGAACTCGCCGTCCTCGACCTCAACCCGCTCCCGCAGCCGAGCCTGCAGCAGCCGCCAGCGCCCGTTCACGGCGCCGGTCCGGATGCCGATCAGATCCTCCGGGCGATAGCGCACCAGGTAGGGACGGCGGCCGAGCGCGAGCTCTTCGGCGCGGGTGAGCTGATGCTCCGGGGCCGGAGGCATGTCGACGAGGAACAGGCCGAAGCCATACCACCAGGCGTCGATGAACACGGCCCGGAGGAACTCGTGGAAGTGCGTCCCCCGCAGGTCGACGTCTTCGCACCAGGCGCGCAGAGCGTCCGGGACGTCCGCTCCGATCCCGATCGGGCGCGCGAACACCTTGCCCACGACCTGCGTGACAGCGCGCGCGGTCGCGTTGTAGAGCGTCGACCGCCGCAGCCGGGCGGGATACCCCCACGGGCTCGAGAGGTCCTCGCCCTGGTAGGGCGGCAGATACTCCTGCCCGGCGGCCCAGACGGCCCGCTGTCCACCCCGGAGCGTGCGCAACAGCCGCCGCTGATCCTCGGCGGCCGCCCAGGCAGCGGTGGGGAGAGACACGGGATGTTGTTGCGATGCAGACATGCTTCCTCCTTTGCCTACCAAGGGCGAGCCGCCCAGGAAGCGCTGGCGCGGGGCGCCATCGCCCGGTAGCGAAGTGCGTCATAGACATGGTCTTCGGCTTCGGTGTCGACGTCGTCCGGCTTCCTGTCGTCGCGAGGCAGCGCCGGGAGAGTCCGCAACGAGTGCCGGCAGGTGTCGAAGAAGAAGAGCCCGGGCTCCTCCCGCGGCGACGCGGCGGCGGCTTTGAGCATCCGCCGGACCCGCTCGAGGCCGGTCCTGCGGCTCCCCGGTCCCTTCTCGCCAGCAACCCAGCGGACGCCGGCACGCGCCATGTCGTCAGCGATCGACTGACCGTTCTCGACCGCGAAGATCGCCGAGTCTGCCGGCCCTGGCTCGACCCGGCCGGCGAGCCCCATGGCCGTCTCCGCGGCGAGGATCTCGCGCGCGATCTCGGTTGCCACCTTCCGGCAGCCCTCGTTCGGCTTCCCGTTCCAGCCGTAGAGCTCGGCGATCTGGACGAGACTCCCGGCCGGTAGCGCGAAGTCCCCGCCGCCCGGCTGCGGGATCGATTCGCCGTTGCTCTCCGCCCACCAGCAGACCGCAAAGGGGCGCGACGAGCCCCAGTCGAAGGACCGGTCGATCCGCCAGCCCTCCGGGATCGGGAAGGGCTTCAGGATCTGCCGCTCCGGCGTCCAGACGTCATCGAGCGCTCCCCCGGCGACGATGTCCCAATCCCCCTCGAGCATCGCGCGGACGAGCTCCGGCGAGCCCAGACCGGCGAGGCGATGCGCGTAGGTGGGGTCGTTCCTGACCAGAGTCGGGTTGTCGGCCAGGCGCGCGGGCACGTACTGGCGCAGCATCCCGCCCTCTTCGGCCGGCGCGCGCCAGATCTCGAGGGGCGGGTGCGGGTCGATCCAGGTCGAGCGCACCCAGTTGTGACCGAGCCCGCCGGGGTTCGAGGCGGCAAGGATCCGCGGGAAGCGTGCGCGCAACCCGGCCGGCACCTCCAACCCGCCGAGGCGGACTCGGCTGCGCAGGAAACGGTACTGCGCCGAAGAGAAGTGCGTGGCCTCGTCGATCGCCAGGACGTGGATCTCCGCCCCCTGGTAGCGGTAGACGTCGGCCTCGAACTGGCAGTGCCGGAGGTGGATGGCGCTGCCGCTCGCCGGGAAGAGGATGTCGAGATCAGACCGGTTGATGCGCGCGTGCCCCGACTCGAGCCACGGAGCCAGCAGCTCGTAGAACGAGCCCGGTCCGTCCAGGTGGCTCGAGACGAGCTCCGGATAGGTGCGCCGGAACAGGTAGGCCTGCAGCCCGGGGATCGCGACCGCCCAGGCGATCAGCGCGGCGCGCAAGAGGAACGACTTGCCGCCACCCGCGGCGCCCCCGAAGAGGATCTCGGTGGCCGGCGACTCGAAGACAAAGCTCTGGCGTTCGTGGAGCTCGAGCGCCACGGCTGCGGGCTGGCGTGCCGCCTCACGCGCCGCAGCCACGCTTCACCACCACGTTGAGCACGGGGGGCACGAGCGGAGCGCCACCCTTCCCGGTGAGCTCGTGTCGGTGGCGATACTTCTCCGGACGCGCGCCGTTGAGGAGGAAAATGAGCAGCGTGTCGCTGTAGCGCCGGATCGTGCCGACCTTCTTGCCGCCCTGGTAGACCGGCTCGAGCACCCCCTCCTCGGCCCGGCGCCGCGCCTCCTGCTCGAGCAGATCCGCTGCGGCGTCGATCGCCTCGGCGGTCGCGGCTGCGAACTTCTCCTTCAGCCCCGGGTTGTCTTCGAGGTACTTCGCCGGGGTACTCCGGTCGATCTTGGCCGCAGCCGCCGCCTGGGTCCGGTTCCCGGTCTTCGCCAGCGCCGCGAAGTAGGCGCGCCACCAACGGGGCAGCTTCTTTTCTGTTGCGGACTTCGGCTGAGGGCGCCGCGGCGTGGCGCGCTGAGCAGGTCGGGCTTTCCGGGCAGGCGTCCGCTTCTTCGTCGGCATGATCGCGCCCCCGGGAAACGCGAAAGCTCCGCCGGCACGTGGCCAGCGGAGCCTCGAGGTGCTTCCGCGGGATCAGTCTCTGAAAGGGATGGTGCGCGGAATCGGGCGCGCCGTCAAGCTGCGGGGTCGAGCCTGCCCTCCGAGCTCGGCGCCTGGTGCCTTCCTGGGCCCTTCAGTACCCTCGTCTCGACGACGCGGATCTCGTAGGGGGCGCCGTCGCGGAAGTGGACGATGACCTGCCCCCACGCCCGGCGGGTCGCCATCTCGCGCAGGGAGCGCTCGACAGCAGCCAGCCAGGCGGGCTCGAGCGCCCCCGCCTCCGGCCTTTCCATCGGCTGGAGAGTCTACATGTCGCTCGCGGGGGTGCGCTCGGGCAACCGCCGTTCCCGGTGCCGCTGCTCGATCTCCCAGAGGATGCGCAGCGTCTCACCAGGCGCCCGGCCGCCGCCGATCTTCCCGCCCAGGATCGCGGTCAACGACCGGAGCTCCCGCCACTTGCCGGGAGGGTCTTGACAAGCATACGTCTTTGGCCCTATCCTCCTGCCCATGGAAACAGGGCCCACCCTTTCAGACCTCCACGAAGCTCGGACGGCTGCCGGGTTGAGCATGGAAACCTTGGCCAACCAGCTCGGGGTCACAAGGCAAGCGGTCTCGCAGTGGGAGAAGGGGACAACGACTCCGACAGGCCCCGCTCGCCGCCTCCTGTCGCAGATCCTTGGCCTTCCGCTCGACACCATCGACGCCTGGTTCGCGCGCGAGGAGAAGGCCGCGTGAGCTCACTGCGCCTCGTCCCCGAGCCGCGGCCGCTCGCCCCGGTCATCCCCATCGCCGGGCGAACCCCGAGCGGCGCGCTCGCGCGCGAAATCGCCCGCCTCGCCGCCGAACGCCGGCTCGCCGCGCGCCCGTCCGAGCGGCCGCGCCCCACCCCACCGCCAGCGCCGCCAACGACGCCGGGCGCGGCCTGAGCGAGAGGAGCGCGTGTTCATCATGACCGCAAGGCTCCCGCAGCGCCGCCGCGACGACGACTACCTCGCAACCCTGCGTTGTGAGACGGCGGCGGTGCTCTATCACGCCATGAAGGGCGTGCCGAAGAAGTCGGTCGCCGGCGCGCTCGGGCGGGGGCGGGAGTACGTCGAGCGTCAGATCCTCGGTCTCGACCCGAACGACCTCGAGATGCTCTGCCGCACCGTCGATTCCCTGCTCGAGCAGGGCGTGCCGGAGGAGCAGGCCAAGGCCCCGGTGCTCTACCTGGCCGAGGCCTACCTCTGGCCCGAAGACGGCGAGGAGATCTCCCTCGCCCTGGCCAACCGCCTCGTGGCGGCGCTGCTGCGGGCCGCGGGTTCCACCGCGGCCGCCGCGCAGCGAGCCCTCGACGACGGCGAGCTCGACCGGAGCGAACGCGCCGAGATCAACCAGCTCCTCGACCAGCTCGAAGCAGCGACCGTGGCGCTCCGGCGCGCGGTCAACGCCCGGCCGGCCCCGGAGCCGAAACCTGTAGCCCGGGTGCGGATGGTCCGCACCTGATGTGAAGCGGCCCGGTCGCGCGCCAACGCAGACCGGGCCAGGGGGACCAACGATGCAGCCCAAGGATACCACCCCATGACCCGCGAGCAAAGACTCCAGATCGAGCGCGCCTGGCTCGCCCGCTACGACCGCTGCCACCAGCTCGCCGCGCAGCACCCCGCCGAGCGCGGCACCTTCCTGCAGCACGTCGCCAGGGTACTCAACGTCGACGATCGCCTCTACCACGTCTCCTGGCCGTGCGGCGTCTACGACGGCGGCGCCCGGATCACCGAAACGACCGAGCGGGTCATCGAATGCCCCGACTGCGACGGGTACGGCTACTGGGAGACCGACACCTCGCCGCGAGTCTGCCGCGGCTGCCGGGGCTCGCGCCTCGCCGTGACCTACCCCGACGAGGAAGAGCTCGACGAGCTCGTGCTCGAGGCGGTTTCGCTCGCTCAGCAGACCGCGCCCGTCCCGCCGCCCATGCGGATCACCTTCGCCGAGGAGGCCACCCGATGACCGGCGGCGGCATCGATGTCCGCATCTCGAACCTCGGCGGGATCACCAGCGCCGAGCTCCGGCTCGAACCGGGCGTCAACGTCCTCACCGGCGCGAACGGTGCCGGCAAGACCAGCGCGATGCGCGCCGTTTCGCGGGCGCTCGGCGCCGATGTCCCGGTCGAGGTGCGCGACGGCGCCGATCACGGCTCCGTCGAGGCCGGTGGCGCCCGGCTCGTGGTCAAGAAGGTCGCCAGAGCCTCCGGCGTCGCCCAGGTCTCCCTGGCCGACGGCGGCCCCCTGGCCGACCTGATCGACCCCGGCCTGAAGGACTCCGACAGCGCGGCGAAAGCCCGTATTCGGGCGCTCCTGCGCCTCGTGCGGGTGCCGGTCTCCGAGGAGATCCTCGCCCAGCTCGCCGGCGACCCGGAGGTATTCGCGGCGGCAAGCGACGAGCTGCTCGGCCAGGAAACAACGCCAGATCTGCTCACCGCCCAGGAGCGCATCCGCCAGCACACGCACCGGCTGGCCCGGGAGGCGGAGTCGTGGGCGAATACCTGCAAGGGCCGGCTCCAGGCCTACGAACATCGTCTCGCCGAGATCTTCGCCGAGCTCGGAGGTGAGGATCACCTCGCGGAGATCGGCGCCAAGGAGGCAGAAGCCGCCGCGCAAGCTGCCGTGCGCGAGCTCGAGATGACTCGCCTGGCCGCCGAGAAGCGCCTCGAGCTCGAACGGCGCCAGGCGGAGCTGCGAGCCTCTCTTGTCGAGGCCGAAGACCCGGCCGGCTACGAGGCGGAGATCGGGCGCCTGGCCGAGCGCGAACAGGCGCACCGGGCGCGCATCGAGAAGCTCGAGCGCGAGATCGCGAACGAACGGGTGCGGCTCGCCGAGGCCAGCGCCGACCTGAAGCATCTCCGCGAGCGGCAGGCCGAAGCGGCGGTGCGGGCCGAGCAGCAGCGGGAGGCTCGCCGCATTCTCGACCTCCCCGTCGAAGGCCCGACTCAGGTCGAGGTCGAGGCCCTCGAGGAGGCCGTGGAGGAATCGCGCGACCGGCTCTCCTGGGCCCGCCTGTCCGACGAGGCCCGCCTCCTGGGAGCCGATGTGGAATCCGCCCGCGAAGCCGCCAGAGCGGCGACAGAGCGCGCCGAACAGCTCAGAGATGCCGCCGGCGGGATCGCCGGACGACTCGGACAGATCCTCGCCGGGACCGAAGCGTCGGGGCTCACCGTCGTCGATGGCCGCCTCGCGGAGCTGGTCGACGGGGAGGCGATGGACTTCGAGCGCCGACGGTCCGACGGGCAGCGAATCCGCGCCGCCCTGCGAGTCGCGGCGAAGGCCTACCGCGGGCAGGTCGTCCCGCTCGACGGCCGCTACTGGTTGGCGCTCGACGACGCCGCCCGTGCGGAATTCGGGGCCATCGCTGCCGAGCTCGGCCTCTACGTCCTCACCGAACGCCCGACCGAGGGGCATCTGCGCGTCGACCACGTCCGCGGGGAGGAGGCGTGGTGAGCCTCTTCCACCAGCTCCTCAGCGGCGCGGCCCAG
>Ga0209604_1003522_pt1 | contig 10723 bp, 7 predicted proteins | sample AD_UKC097_MetaG_FD_184405 | JGI IMG/M metagenome (GOLD analysis project Ga0209604, IMG submission 184405) | Active sludge microbial communities of municipal wastewater-treating anaerobic digesters from USA - AD_UKC097_MetaG (SPAdes) (version 2) | ecosystem: Engineered > Bioreactor > Anaerobic >... | reverse complement strand
TACCGCGGCGGGGCTGGAAACGAAAAATGCCCGCCAAAGCGGGCATTTTGAAGCAATCCGGAGTCCGAATTACTTGGCGGCGGAAGCGGAAGCCTTCGGAGCCTTGGCCTTCTTCTCTTTCTTGGCTTTCTTTTCCTTCTTGGCGGGCTTGGCGTCAGCCTTGGCATCGGCGGCCGGGGCAGCCTTGGCAGCCGGGGCAGCGGCAGCGGCCGGGGCGGGGGCCGGAGCAGCGGCCGGAGCAGCCGCTTGGGCAAACGCGCCAGCGGCGAACAGACCGGCGATCAGGGCAGCGAGAACTTTGTTCATGTCAATTCCTTCAACAGTTTCGATTGGATGTTTGCCTCCCGGTGCTGGAAGGACCACTCCGTAACGGCGGCGCCGCGAAACCGGTTGACGGCGGAGCGAAAAAAAACCTGCCGCTAGAATCTTTCGTCAGCCTGTCCGGCCAGCCGTCGGCGGGTGCCACCGTTCAATCCGGAGCGTTTTCCCCCATGTACCAGCACATCCAGGTGCCCGCCGCGGGCCAGAAGATCACCGTCAACGCCGACTTCTCGCTCAACGTGCCCGACGAGCCCATCATCCCCTTCATCGAGGGCGACGGCACTGGCCTGGACATCACGCCGGTGATGATCAAGGTGGTGGACGCCGCGGTGGCCAAGGCCTACGAAGGCCAACGGCGGATTCACTGGATGGAGGTCTACGCTGGCGAAAAGTCCACCCAAGTGTACGGCCCGGACGTCTGGCTGCCCGAGGAGACGCTGGCCGCGCTGCGCGACTACGTGGTGTCGATCAAGGGCCCGCTGACCACGCCGGTGGGCGGCGGCATCCGCTCGCTCAACGTGGCGCTGCGCCAGGAGCTCGACCTGTATGTCTGTCTGCGCCCGGTGCAGTATTTCAAGGGCGTGCCCTCGCCGTTGAAGGAGCCCGAAAAGACCAACATGGTCATCTTCCGCGAGAACTCCGAAGATATCTACGCCGGCATCGAGTACGAAGCCGAGTCCGACAAGGCGAAAAAGCTCATCCGGTTCCTCACCGAGGAGATGGGCGTGACCAAGATCCGCTTCCCGGCCACCTCGGGCATCGGCGTCAAGCCGGTCTCGCGCGAGGGCACCGAGCGCCTGGTGCGCAAGGCGATCCAGTACGCCATCGACAACGACAAGCCCAGCGTCACCATCGTGCACAAGGGCAACATCATGAAATACACCGAGGGCGCGTTCCGCGACTGGGCCTACGCGCTGGCGCGCAAGGAATTCGGTGCCGATCTGATCGACGGCGGCCCGTGGTGCCGCCTGCCTAACCCCCGCACGGGCAAGCCGATCGTCATCAAGGACTCGATCGCGGACGCCTTCCTGCAGCAGATCCTGCTGCGCCCCGCCGAATACAGCGTGATTGCCACGCTGAACCTCAACGGTGACTACATCTCCGACGCCCTGGCGGCCCAGGTGGGCGGCATCGGCATCGCGCCGGGAGCCAACCTGTCGGATTCGGTGGCCTGCTTCGAGGCCACGCACGGTACGGCGCCCAAGTACGCCGGCAAGGACTATGTCAATCCGGGCTCCGAAATCCTCTCGGCCGAGATGATGCTGCGCCACATGGGCTGGCGTGAAGCCGCCGACCTGATCATCAGCGCGATGGAAAAGGCGATCGCCAGCAAGCGCGTCACCTACGACTTCGCCCGCCTCATGGACGGCGCCACCCAGGTCAGCTGCTCGGGCTTCGGCGAGGTGATGATCGACCACATGTGATCTCGCTCCACGGCGTCTCATGACGCCCCGTAAGCCCCTGATTTTGTTGAAGAAATCAGGGGCTTCGTCTTTTCAGCACGTCTCACGGCAGACCACGAAATCCCGCCATTTTGGAGGGGAAATTGACGGGAGACGGGGCCCGAAACGGCCCAAATTCCTCCACTTGGAGGTGGCTGAAAAGTGTCGGGAGACGACGCATGCGACTGAGCAACTACACCCTCACGCCCACTCGGATCAACAACGCCAAGGCGAGGGCGCGGCTCTACAAGCTAAGCGATGGCGGGGGGCTTTTCGTCGAGGTCAGCACGACCGGCCAGAAGACCTGGCGCTACCAGTACCGATTCGCCGGCAGCCGCCGAGACGTCAAGATCGGGCGATACCCGGAGATCGGGGTGGCCGACGCCCGGGCGCGGCACTTCGAACTCAGGTCGCTCTTGGAGCGAGGGGTAGACCCCGCCGAAGTTCGTCGCCAGGAGACTGCGGAGCGTCGGCAGCAGGCGAAGGTCAGCCAGCCCGCTGCCGACCAGTTCGAGGCGTTCTCCCGGCGCTGGATCCGGGAGCGCCTGATGACCAGGTCCGAGACCTACCGGAACCAGATCGAGTCCCGGCTCGAGCGCTTCGTATGGCCAGCGATCGGCGAGAAGCCGCTGGGCGGCGTCCGGCCCGCCGACGTGCTCGCGATCATCGAGGACTTGAGAGGAACGCCGAAGACGGCGGAGGGCGTCAGGCAACACATCCAGCAGATCTACAACTACGCGATCCAGAAACTGCTCGTCGAGGTTAACCCGGCCTTGCCACTGCGAGGCGTCATCGAGGTGCCTGCTGCCGAGCACCACCGGCATCTGACCGAGCCAGAACTAGGAGCCTTCTGGCGGTCGGTGGCGAAACAAGGCGCGCACTTCGTGACCATCGCTGCCACCCGGATGCTCATGTACACGATGTGCCGCAAGTCAGAGGTGCTGCGAGCCCGGTGGCGCGAGTTCGACCTCGAGCGGGCCCAGTGGGACATCCCGGCCGAGCGTATGAAGATGAAGGCGCCACACCGTGTCTACCTTTCCCGACAGGCACTCGAACTCCTCGGGCTGCTGAAGGCATTCGGCTCGGAGCCGCAGGCCTACGTGTTCCCGTCGGTGCTTCGTGCCGCGGTGCCGCTGGGCGACGCTACGCTGAACCACTTCTTCAAGCGACTCGACTTCGGCGTTCCGGACTTCTCGCCCCACGGAACCAGAGGCACGGCAGCGACCTTGCTTCGTGAGCATGGATTCAGCCGCGAGGTGGTCGAGTTGCTACTGGCGCATGCCGAGCGAAACAAGGTGACGGCCGCGTATCACCATCACGAGATGGCTGACGAGCGGCGGCGCGCGCTTCAGTACCTCGCGGATCAGATAGACAGGGTCGCTCAAGCTGCCCTCCATGGATCGACAGTCGCTGAAGCAAGAGACTCGACTCCTGCCAACGTCTAGTCTGGGTCACAGCGTCGCAACTTGAAACGGATCTCTGGCTGTGCGGTAGGTGGAGTAGTACGCTGCGCCAGGGCACTGGTTCCGTCTTGGACTGGCACGACCTCTATGCGAAAGACCGTCTTCCTTGCGCTCGTTCTACTTGGCTGCGCAGCCGGCCTGCTGGCCTCCATGAAGGACGATTGGGCCACGCGAGTCGTCCTGTCCCTGATCGGCGCACTGGTCGGAGCCGCGGTGGGAGGTGCGCTGACTCATCGATCCGGCATCAAGCGTCGTCCGGAGCTGGAAGGCTCCATTCCTGGGATGGGAACTTCGACGGCCGACATCGCAGCCAACTACTGGCGGGACAGGGGTCACCCGCCGCTCATGAAGCCACCATCGCCGCCGCCGGATCAGCACATCCACGATCCGGACCGGCTGGCCTGACTACCTTCGCTTCAGCAGGTCCTTCACTGCGTCGGCAGCGCCCTCGGCGGACTCCTTGGCATCCGCAGCTACTTGCTTGGCGGCGCGCTTGAGCAGTGATTGTCCTGCAACCAAGGTTCCATCCTCGCTTCGCCCGGCGTCGGCAGCCGAGTTCAACGCGCCGCTCTGTTGCTGAACACCTTCGCGGATCGCCTGGCCGCGCCGTGAAACTGCGTCACGGACTGTGCCGGGCGCGCTCGGTGAAGGTACAGCGCCAGATGGCAGACCGGGCTGGCGAGCGACTGCAGCATCTCCAGTGCGTTTCACGCTCTCGATATCTGGGCCCTCGGCCAGCTGATTGACCTGCCGCGCATGTTGCGTCCTGAGGGACTCAAATGACAGCGGCACGGCAGTACCGTCAGAGAGGGTCCGGTTCGGTCCGAGTGACTGCCTGGCAAGCTCGGCCTCCATCAGGGCACGGGCGGCGGCACTCGTGCCACCGTACTGCTCAGCGTACCGTGTGAACATGGCGAGGTTGTGCGGGTCCTGGGCAATGTCGAGCGCGATCACCTCACCCCGTTCATAGGCTGCGCTCACGCGCTCCGCATAGGCGCTCCGATCTGAGAGACCGGCCTCGGCGCGCGAACTCCGGGTAGAGCTCGAGTTCAAGCGTGAAGACAGTTCACGTGCCTCGCGGGCGTCAGATGCGACAACCGACGCGAAGCCTGAGTCGCGGGACACTCGGTCGCCGAACTGCTTGAACTCGGCCAACTGCTCCGAGGTCAAGGCGCCCAGTACCCTCTGCTGGTCTGCCGAAAGCCCTGCCAGGTATCCCTTCTCTGCGTTGGCAGTTGCTCGAGCGTCGGCAACTGGTGTGGAGACACCGAGATGACCAGAGGCGCCGAAAGCGATTCGTGCGACTTGCGACTGGCTCATCCCCGTGCTGTCGGCGACGCTCCTCGTGATCTGGTCCAACCGGTTCAGCGTCTGCCCCAACTGCTCGAAGCTGCTGGATGTCGACCCCGTGCTGCTTCGCGATGACTTCAGCTTTGCCAAGCCCTTGGTGAATGCCTCGGACAGCACCGCCGAACGTTCGGTGCTGGCGGCAACGGCTTCGCTTCGGGCTGCGTCGACCTGGCGGCTGGCGTCCTGGACGTCCTGCTCGCTCACGCGCATCGATACGACCCGGGACGCGTAGCCCTGGTTGCGCAGCAGGCTCACGGCGGTCCGGCCGGTCAGCATGTTCGACGAGAAGGTGTTGCCGCTGATGTCGTTCTGCCAGTTGCTCATGAATGCGGACGTCCTGTTCGGCGCGAGCCGGATCTGGTCCATCGAGACATTGCCCATGCTCAGATTGCCCGCGGCGGCACCTGCCGTGGCGCCGGCCACCATCGACTGCAGGCCTGAGAGACCGCCCACCAGCGCGGTGCCAAAGGTCTCCATCCGCTTGAGCGCGGCCCAGGCGATGAACGGGATGCTGATGGCGAGGTAGCCGACAACGGCCTCGCCGGAGATCGCCCGGGAGTAGATCGTCGATGCCGTCTGCAGCGACAGAGCCTTGGCGCCGCTGCCAAGGTCGGCTGCTGCCGCGAGGTCGTAGGCGGCATAGATGGATGCCATGTAGTTGAGCACGGCGTACAGCGGTGGCCAAAGCTGGATCCAGATCAGCACCGCGGCGTAGCCCTTGAAGGCCAGCATGGTCTCGCGCCCGCTGGTCAGCAGCATCAGCAGGACGAGAAGGGGGAACAGCGCGTAGGTGATGGCCTCGATCACGTTGCGGAACACCGGCAGCGCCTGCTCGGCGACCTTGCCTGCGTTCAGCCAGGCCGCGTTCTGCTGCGCCACGGACTGCGCCCGCCCGACGGCCAGCACCATGGCCGCCGGGTCGTTCACCTTCTGACCGATGATGTTGCTGGTGTCGTTGATCGCATTCAGCACTGCGTTCTGGCGGATCAGGTCGGCCGCCGTCGCGGCCGCGGTCGCGATGCTGTTCTTCAGGTAGGCCTGCTGGATTTGCCCGGCAATGGCGGCATTGGCGGCCGCAGCCGGCAGCGTCGGATTCAGCTGGAAGGCGAGCTTGCCCTGGATGCGGGTCAGCTGCGCCGGGAGCCGGCCGTTGAGGTTCGTGTAGGCGTTCGGGCAGGTGTCGACGGTGATCGAGCCGCCGGCGCTGGTCAGGGTCGTGAAGCGGGCCGGGTTGGGCGATGCCATCAGCGCCCACACGTCGTCCGAGCTGGAGAATGTGCCCGGATCGACCGTGCCGTCGATCAGGTCGTACATCGTGCAGTTGTGGATGAAGTTGACCAGATCCGTGCGGAAGTTCGGATCCTGGAAGGCGACGCCGCCTGTCTCCCGGATGAGGCGGTTGCCGAACATCAGGCCGTTCTTCTCGTAGCTCAGTTCGCTCGGAAGGGCGCCGACACCCGGGATGACCTGGAAGGCCGTCTCGAACAGGCCCGTGAGCGTGTGCCCGACCGTACTGGTGACACTGCCGAGAAAGGCCACGCCGAAGGGGACGTTGGCCACCACCTTGACGGCGGATCCGCCGGTCTTGTCGACGACGCCCACGGTCACCCGCGGCACGATGAGGACGGAGAACACCAGCAGCACCGTGGCCAGCCACTTCCAGCCCTGCAGCTTCTCGGGCGCGAAGGCGTAGGCCACCAGCGCCGCGATGAACCCGCAGAAGGCCACGGCGGCGACCGCCGCCATGTAGTCGCCAGAGCCGTGGATGGTTGCCGCAGCGTTGAAGATGCCGAACAGGCTGTCGGCGTTCTGGTAGGCGTAGATCTCCCACATGCGTCGCTCCAGGGGGAGCGTGGATCCTGAAGCGATGTGACGATGGCGTCGGCCAGGAACGACCTCAAAAGCACGGGGATATCGGCACTAAGGTGAACGACGGACTCCCGCCGGGGCTGGCCCACCCCAACCGGCTGCACCCGGTGGAGGGCCATCTTCTTGCACCCACAAGCCCGACCGAAGGGCGATGGCGAGTGCAGGGCGATGCTGGGACGGTAGAGGTCCCCATCGAGTCCTCTGCATGCCGTGCACGCCGCCCGCCAGCCCGGTTCCTTACCCGGCTTGGCCAGCCGGCTCCACTACGAACGCCACCGACCGGAGCAGACCACGCTGTACCGCCTGGTCCAGCAGCATGCGGCCAGCTTCATCGCCCACACCGAGGCCAGCACGGACGCCGAGTTGCCGCGGTTCATCAAGGACGAGTTCGACGCCTTCCTCGAGTGCGGCATCCTGGCGCATGGATTCCTGCGGCTACGCTGCGGCGAGTGCGGCCACGACAAGCTGCTGGCCTTCAGCTGCAAGCGCCGGGGATTCTGCCCCTCTTGCGGCGCCCGGCGCATGTCGCAGACCGCTGCGCACCTGGTCGACCACGTCATCCCGCACGTGCCGGTGCGGCAATGGGTGCTGTCGCTGCCGATCCCGCTGCGCGTGCTGCTGGCCGCGCAGCCGGAACTGGTCACGCCGGTGCTGCAGGTGGTGCAGCGCGTGGTCACGCGACATCTGCTGCGGCAGGCGGGGCTCAAGGCTGACGAAGGTCACGGCGGCGCCGTCACGCTGATCCAGCGCTTTGGCTCGGCCGCCAACCTCAACATCCACCTGCACTGTCTGGTACTGGACGGGGTGTACTGCTGCGACGCCGATGGTTCGCCGGCCTTCATTGAGGCGGATGCGCCCACCGACGACGAATTGCACGCGCTGCTGCAGACCGTCATCGCCCGGCTGATGAAGATGCTCACGCGCCGGGGCGTGCTGGTCGAAGACATGGGCCAGACCTACCTGGCCGAGCCGGATGCCGACGGCGAGGAGGCGCGCACGCTGCGGCCGCTGCAGGCCGCGGCCATCACCTACCGAATCGCCTTCGGGCCGCGCGCCGGGCAGAAGGTGCTGACCCTGAGAGGCGCGATGCCGCGCGAGGACTCGGCCCGCCAGCCGCTGTGCGCCGACATCGACGGATTCAGCCTGCACGCCGCGGTGCGGGTCGAAGCCCATGACCGCAAGCGGCTGGAGCAGCTGTGCCGCTACATCACCCGGCCGGCGCTTTCCGACGAACGGGTGCAGGTCAATGCCGCCGGGCAGGTCGAGCTGAAGCTGAAGACACCGTGGCGCGACGGCACGACGCATCTGGTCTTGAGCCCGCTGGAGTTCATGCAGCGGCTTGCGGCGCTGGTTCCCCGGCCGCGTCTGCATCTCATCAGGTTCCACGGCGTGCTGGCGCCCAACGCCAAGCTGCGGTCCCTGGTGGTGCCGCAAGGGCCCGAGGTGGAGGAACGGGCCACCGCAGCCGTTGCCGCCAGCGAATGCGTGGTCCAGACCGAGACTAACCCGGACCGGCCGGACCGACCGCACCGAATTGCTTGGGCGCGGCTACTCAAGCGCGTGTTCGACATCGACATGCAGCACTGCCCCAACTGCGGCGCCGGGGAGCTCAAGATCATCGCGGCCATCCTGGAGCGACCGGTGATCGAGAAGATCCTGACCCACCTGGGACTGGATCCGCAGCCGCCGCCCAGAGGCCGAGCGCGCGAGGCGCGGCAAGACTGAAGCCGCCTGAGCCGCGTCGACCGTCCCGGACACCGTACACATCACAAAGGGCTGCGCAGCCTGGCGCCAGTGGCCGGTGGCGCTGCGCCCGCGTGCGGACTGGATGGCGGAAAACACAGGGTCAACCCCGAGATCAAGGCCCAACGAGCGCGAGGCGAGCCGTCAGGGCGGGCCGAATCCAGACAAGGCAACGGCCCAGGCGCCAGTTCCAAGCCATCCAGGCAGGCATCGGCTGCCCACCCAGGGCTGAGTCGGGCTTTCCAGGCTTTCCACAGACCGTTTGAAATTCCTATGCGCACTATGTGCCCAGTGCCGTCGTCAACGCCTTCGCCACCGGATCGAAGCAGGAGGCATCGATCGCCCTCACCGATGGCCTGCTGCGCAGCCTGAGAGCCTGTGAACATTTGGGCAAACCCCGACGACGGACGACGGCGACGCGCGTTGTCAGGGCATGAGTGCTCCATCCATGCCGAGTGAGGCTAACGAAAGCGCCGCGTTGTTCGACGATCTGCCGGTGCCGGCAGCGCCCGTGACTGCGCGACGTGCTTCAGCAGTGGGCAATGCGCGGGTGATCATGCCCAACCGCAGCCAGATCGAGTTGCGTCCGATGGACCTGGAGTCGCTGCTGCCCGAAAGCCACCGTGCCCGGCTGGTGTGGGCGTGGGTCGAGCGGCAGGATGTGAGCGCGCTGTACGAGACGATCAAGGTGCGCGAAGGCGGCGTGGGGCGCAGTGCCATTGCGCCGCAGATTCTGCTGGCGCTGTGGCTGTACGCGATCCTGGACGGCGTGGGCAGCGCACGGCAGCTCTCGCGCCTGGTGCTCGAACATGACGCGTACCGCTGGATCAGCGGCGGCGTGCAGGTCAACCACCACAGCCTGTCGGACTTCCGCGTGGCGCACGGTGCGGCGCTGGACGAGATGCTCAGCGTCAGCGTGGCGGCGCTGATGACGGCCGGTGCGGTCAAGCTGCAGCGCGTGGCGCAGGACGGCGTGAAGGTGCGGGCCAGTGCCGGGGCGGCGTCCTTCCGTCGCAAGGGCAGCCTGCAAGACAACCTGGAGCAGGCCCGTGCACGGGTGCGCGAACTCAAGGAGCAGCTCGACGCCGACCCTGCGCAAGGCAGCCGGCGCAAGGCCGCCGCCCAGCAGCGTGCGCGGCGCGAGATGCAGCAGCGGCTGCAGCAGGCGCTGGATCGGTTGCCCGAACTGGAGCAGATCAAGCGGCGCAACGGGGGCAAGGCCGAAGACGCCCGGGCGAGTTCCACCGACGCTGACGCCAGCGTGATGAAGATGGCCGACGGTGGCTACCGTCCGGCGGTCAACACGCAACTGGCCAGCGATTGCGACAGCCAGGTGATCGTCGGTGTGGAGGTCAGCACCGCGGGCAGCGACATGGCGCAGCTCGCGCCGATGGTCGATCAGGTGGGCCAGCGCTGTGGCAAGACGCCCGAGCAATGGTTGGTCGATGGGGGCTTCCCCGCACACGAGCAGATCGACGCGGTGGTCGACAAGACCGAGGTCTATGCGCCGGTGCCCGAGGCGCGGGCGAAGAAGGACGCGCAGGGTAACGAGATCGAGCAGGACAAGCACGCGCCCAAACCCGAGGACAGCCCGGCGGTGGCTCAGTGGCGCCAGCGCATGGTCACGCCAGAAGCCAAGGCGCTGTACAAGCTGCGGGCGGCCACGGCCGAGTGCGTCAACGCGCAGGCCAGGAACCGGGGCCTGCAGCGCATGCCGGTGCGGGGTCTGGGCAAGATGCGGTGCGTGATGCTGCTGTTTGCGCTGGCACACAACCTGATGCGCACGCTGGCCCTGGCGCCGCAACTGCTGGGCCTGGGCCCAACTCCGTCTGCACGAACCGCAGGTACTGTATGAAGAGCGAAATACGAGACAAAACCCTGACTTGGGGCCTCTACGCTGCCTCAGGGTCGGCATCAGGCCACTTGTCACTGCACCAGCTCACCGTACCGCTTGTCATCGACAGCACTCGATCACCGGTCAGCGGCGGTCGAATGCTTCACAGGCTCTGAGCCCACGCGAGCTGGCGGGTGTGCTCGTGCACGAGGTCGCGCACATCGCCAGTGAGGATCTGCGTGTCATGGGGCTGGCGGATTCCGACAGTCGCCTCACGAGCCTACTGGCCCTTATGGGACAGATCGCGATCCTGCTCAGCCTGCCCGCGCAGCTGGTTGGCGCGGCGGAGGTCTATTGGCCTGGTCTATTGTTATTGGCCGCATCGCCCCAGCTGGCCCTGCTCGCACAGCTCGGCTTGTCTCGCGTACGTGAGTTCGACGCTGACCGCCTTGCGGCGGAACTGACTGGCGACCCGCAGGGGCTGGCGTCCGCGCTGGCGAAAATCGAGCGGGTCAGCCGCTCCTGGCGTGCCTGGCTATGGCCGGGATGGGGCAATCCCGAGCCCTCCTGCTTGCGCACGCGTCCGGCAACGCAAGAGCGCATCGCACGCCTGCTGACGTTGGCGCCTGGGCCAGCATCAGCGTTGCCACTCCGCGCGCCCCATTTCTTGCCGGAATCCGCTTTGACGCCGCGCCCACCGC
>Ga0209604_1003512_pt1 | contig 10733 bp, 11 predicted proteins | sample AD_UKC097_MetaG_FD_184405 | JGI IMG/M metagenome (GOLD analysis project Ga0209604, IMG submission 184405) | Active sludge microbial communities of municipal wastewater-treating anaerobic digesters from USA - AD_UKC097_MetaG (SPAdes) (version 2) | ecosystem: Engineered > Bioreactor > Anaerobic >... | reverse complement strand
GGGAGCGCGTCACTTCACCAGCAGCACCGGCACCGGCGCCGCGGCCACCGTGCCCTGAGCGACCGAGCCGATCAGCCCGGCGGTGTGCGAGCCGAGTCCGCGCGAGCCCATGACGATCAGGTCGCAGTTGCTCTCGGTCGCGATTTCGGCGATACCGACCGGCGGGTCGCCGATGCGCTGGTGTTCTTTGAAGGCGATGCCGGCCTGGCCGAGTTGTTGGCGGGCCGAGGCCAGCGCCTGTTCCGCGCGTTCGGAGTGGTACTCTTTCAGGCTATCGCCGGGCACGAAGCGCGACACATCGCCAGACACCGGCCGCTGCACGTTGACCAGGTGCAGTTCCAGCGCGGGCTGGCGCAGCGAATCGCGCAGGCCCACCAGATATCGGACCGCGCGGTCGGAGCTCTCCGAGCCGTCCACCGCCAGCAGCACGCGCTGGATCTGGCTGGGCAGCGCGGCGGGCTCGGCCGTGGCCGCGGCCGGCAGGCGCTTGAGCATGGCTCGCTGGGCCAGCCATTTGCCGAACAGCAGCACGAACAGCGCGCCCGCCGCTGACACGGCGTACGTCAGCCAGTCGCCCTGCGCCTGGGCCCAGGCCTCAAGCATGCGATCACCGACGATCATGCCGCCAGCGATCCAGCCGAGCAGCATGCCGCCGAGCGTGATGATGATCGGGTAGCGGTCCATCAGCTTGATCACCAGCTGGCTGCCCCAGACAATGATGGGGATGCTGATCAGCAAGCCGAAGATCACCAGGGGCATCTGATGGTGCTGGTCGGCTCCTTGCGCCGCGCCGGCAATGGCGATGACGTTGTCCAGGCTCATCACGAAGTCGGCGACGATGACCGTCTTGATCGCGCCCAGGAGCTTGTCGCTGGCCTGGAGGTTGCTGTGCTCTTCGTCGTGCTCGGGCATCAGCAGCTTGATGCCGATCCACAGCAGCAGGGCGGCGCCGACGATCTTCAGGTACGGGATGGCCAGCAACTGCAGCGCGAAGAAGATCAGGATCACGCGCAGCCCGATCGCGCCGGCAGTGCCCCACAGGATGCCAAGGCGGCGCTGCGCCGGGGGCAGCTTGCGGCAGGCGAGCGCGATCACCACCGCGTTGTCGCCGCCGAGCAGGATGTCGATCATGATGATCTGACCCACGGCAAGCCAGAACTCGGGTGTCATGATTGCTTCCACAAATGGTCTCCTGTAGAGCGTTGGCCGTGAACGGGCACTTGCACAAAATAAAAGCCGGATTCTCCATGCGCGGAGTCCGGCTTTCTATTGTGGGTAACCGCAATCGCCCCAACGGGCGCGCGGCGGCCCCGTTGCATCAGAGCTGGGCTTTGAGCAGCTTGCCCAGTTCGGAGGGATTGCGGGTCACGATGAAGCCGCACTCTTCCATCACGGCCAGCTTGGCATCGGCGGTGTCGGCGCCGCCGGAGATCAGCGCGCCGGCATGGCCCATGCGCTTGCCGGGAGGGGCTGTCACGCCGGCGATGAAGCCGACGATCGGCTTCTTCATGTTGGCCTTGCACCAGCGGGCGGCTTCGGCTTCGTCCGGGCCGCCGATCTCCCCGATCATGATGACGGCGTCGGTGTCAGGGTCCTCGTTGAAGGCCTTCATCACGTCGATGTGCTTCAGACCGTTGATCGGGTCGCCGCCGATACCCACCGCGCTTGACTGGCCCAGACCCACTTCGGTCAGCATGGCCACGGCTTCGTAGGTCAGGGTGCCGGAGCGCGACACCACGCCGATGCGTCCCTTGCGGTGAATGTGGCCGGGCATGATGCCGATCTTGATTTCATCGGGGGTGATCAGGCCGGGGCAGTTCGGACCCAGCAGCAGCGTCTTCTTGCCGCCGGCGGCTTCCTTGGCCTTCATCCTGTTGCGCACTTCCAGCATGTCCTTGACCGGGATGCCCTCGGTGATGCAGACCGCCAGATCCAGGTCGGCCTCGACCGCTTCCCAGATGGCGGCGGCGGCGCCCGCCGGCGGCACGTAGATCACGGAGACGGTGGCGCCGGTCTGCTGGGCCGCTTCCTTGACGGAGGCGTAGATCGGGATGTTGAAGATCGACTCGCCGGCCTTCTTGGGATTCACCCCGGCCACGAAGCAGTTCTTGCCGTTGGCGTATTCCTGGCACTTCTCGGTGTGGAACTGGCCGGTCTTGCCGGTGATGCCCTGGGTGATGACCTTGGTGTCTTTATTGATGTAGATCGACATGATGCTAGTCCTAGTCAGTCGGGGACAGAGCTAAAGATCTGTCCCCAAGGTCATTACTTAACGGCAGCCACGATTTTGGTCGCGGCTTCGGCCATGGTGTCGGCGGCGATGATGGGCAGGCCCGATTCGGCCAGCAGTTGCTTGCCCAGTTCCTCGTTGGTGCCCTTCATGCGCACCACCAGCGGCACGGACAGGTTCACGGCACGGCAGGCGGTGATGACGCCGGTGGCGATGGTGTCGCATTTCATGATGCCGCCGAAGATGTTGACCAGGATGCCCTTGACCTTGGGGTTCTTGAGCATGATCTTGAAGGCTTCGGTGACCTTCTCCGGGGTGGCGCCACCGCCGACGTCCAGGAAGTTGGCCGGCTCGCCGCCGAACAGCTTGATGGTGTCCATGGTCGCCATGGCCAGACCGGCACCGTTGACCAGGCAGCCGATGTTGCCGTCCAGGCTGATGTAGGCCAGGTCGAACTTGGAGGCTTCGACTTCCGCCGGGTCCTCTTCGTCCAGATCACGCAGCGCCACGATTTCGGGATGGCGGAACAGCGCGTTCGCGTCGAAGTTGAACTTGGCGTCCAGCGCGATGATGTTGCCCTTGCTGTCGCAGTTCAGCGGGTTGATTTCCACCAGCGAGGCGTCGGTGTCCATGTAGCAGGTGTAGAGCTTCCGGAACACATCGGCGGCTTGCTCGGCCGAGGCGCCAGTCAGGCCGATGCCATTGGCGATTTTCAATGCCTGCACTTGGCCCAGGCCGGTCAGCGGGTCGACCAGCTCGGTGATGATCTTCTCGGGCGTGCTGTGCGCCACTTCCTCGATGTCCATGCCGCCTTCGCTGGACGCGATCACGGCCACTTTCTGCGTGGCTCGGTCGGTCACGAGGGACACGTAGTACTCTTTTCGGATGTCGGCGCCGTCTTCGATGTAGAGGCGACGGACCTTCTGGCCTTCGGGGCCGGTCTGGTGGGTCTTGAGCTGCATGCCCAGGATATCGCCGGCCAGGCGCTTGACGTCGTCGATGGACTTGGCCACCTTCACGCCACCGCCCTTGCCGCGGCCGCCGGCATGAATCTGCGCCTTGACCACCCACACCGGGCCGCCCAGCTTCTGGGCGGCTTCCACCGCCTCCTGCACCGTGAAGGCCGCAATGCCACGGGGCACCGGCACACCGAATTTGCGCAAGATTTCCTTGCCTTGGTACTCGTGAATCTTCATGAGGGCTCTCTCAGGAGTGAATGATTGGGACCCGCAGGTCCCGGCGATCGGCCAGACGGCTGAGGCCGGACACGGCAACCGGGAACTGTATCATGTTGCAACGCACCATTCTTGGTGCTGCGCCGCAACATAATGCATAATTATATTGACGGACATCTGAACTGAAACTGACGAGGAGCGCATCGCGCCATGGCCAAGGTTTTCATCGACGGCGAAGCCGGTACCACCGGTTTGCAGATTCGCGAGCGGCTGCAGACCATGCAGCAGGTGCAATTGCTCAGCATCGCGCCCGAATTGCGCAAGGATCCGCACGCCAAGCGCGACCTCATGGCGCAGGCCGACCTGGTGATCCTGTGCCTGCATGATGAGGCAGCCATCGAGTCGGTGGCCATGATCGACAGCCTGTCGGGCAACAAGCCGCGAATCATTGACGCCTCCACCGCCCACCGCACGGCGCCGGACTGGGTGTACGGATTTCCGGAGCTGGCCGCCGGCCAGCGCGCCGCTGTGGCCGGCGCGGCGCGGGTGGCCAATCCGGGCTGCTACGCCACCGGCGCCATCGCGCTGATCCGGCCACTGGTGGACGCGGGCCTGATCCCGCCCGACTTTCCACTGGCTCTGCCGGCGGTCAGCGGCTACTCGGGGGGCGGGCGCACCATGATCGAGGCCTACGAAAAGGGCGAGGCGCCGCTTTTCGAAGCGTATGCGCTGGGCCTCAAACACAAGCACCTGCCGGAGATCCTGCGGTACACCGGCCTGACCCGCCGGCCGGTCTTCGTGCCTTCAGTAGGCAATTTCAAGCAGGGCATGCTGGTGCAGGTGCCGCTGCACCTCGACCAGTTGCCCGGCAGCCCGAAGGCGGCTGACCTCCACGACGCGCTGGTCGCGCATTACGACGCGAGCAACACGGCGGATCGCTGGGTCAGCGTCGAGCCCGCGCCGGAGAGCGGCAAGCTCGATGCGCTGGCTCTCAACGACACCAACAAGATGGAGCTGCGGGTGTTCGGCAACGACACGTTCCACCACGCGGTGCTGATCGCCCGGCTGGACAACCTGGGCAAGGGCGCCAGCGGGGCCGCGGTGCAAAACCTGAAGCTGATGCTCGATCTCTGACGCGTCCGCCCAGTTCTTTCAATCGGCTGACCGTCTCAATACCGATAGCACGTGATGACCGTCTGGCGCCGGGGTGAGGCCAAAAAGAACTGAAACCTAGTGGTCGGCGGTCTTCCGGGGTGCGGCCGGCCTGCCTGCGTTCAATCGTCGTCGTCGCCAGCTCCGGCAACCACGCGCCGGATGACGTCGGCGCCAAAGCCGCGCGCGGCCAGAAAGCGCATCTGTTTCGCCCGGCCGGCGGCATCCGGGGCGGGTTCGCCGAACTTGCGGCGCCAGACGTCGCGGGCACGCTCGTACTCCGTGCCGAGCAACGACGCAACCGATCGTTGAACGGTCCCGGCGTCCAGTCCCTTGTCCTGCAGTTCGCGGCCGATCCGGGCGGCGCCGAAACGGCCCGAACGCCGGTGCAGCACCGATTCGGCCACCCGCTCGGCGCTGATGAAGCCTTTGGCTTCGAGCTCGTCCAGCGTGCGGGCCAGTTCGCCGGCGTCGGTGTCGGGCCCGCGCAGCTTGCGCTCAAGCTCGGCGCGGGAATGCTCACGCGCCGCCAGGTAGCGCAGCGCCCGGCCTTTCAGGGACAGTTGCATCGGAGCAGGCACGGTTCGCTATGGTATCGATAGCTGCCGGTGGCCATTTGACGATGGAGAAACCCCGATTTCTCGATCAAAATGACGGCGAACCGGCCCCAAAACCCCTCAGGCGGGCGTTCCGGCGTCCGGCAGCAGCGGAATACCCAGCGATTCGCGCACCTTGTTCTCGATCTCGTGCGCCAGCGCCTCGTTTTCGCGCAGGAATTCACGCGCGTTGTCGCGGCCCTGGCCGATCTTTTCGCCGTTGTAGGCATACCAGGCGCCGGATTTTTCGATGATGCGGGCGTTCACGCCCATGTCGATGATCTCGCCGTGGCGGCTGATGCCCTCGCCGAACAGGATGTCGAATTCGGCCGTCTTGAAGGGCGGTGACACCTTGTTCTTCACGACCTTGACCTTGGTCTCGTTGCCGATCGCGTCTTCGCCCTTCTTGATGGTGCCGGTGCGCCGGATGTCCAGCCGCACCGAGGCGTAGAACTTCAGCGCGTTGCCACCGGTGGTGGTTTCCGGGCTGCCGAACATGACGCCGATCTTCATGCGGATCTGGTTGATGAAGATCACCATGCAGTTGGTCTTCTTGATGTGGGCGGTGAGCTTGCGCAGCGCCTGGCTCATCAGGCGGGCCTGCAGGCCGGGCAGGGAGTCGCCCATCTCGCCTTCGAGCTCCGCCTTGGGCGTCAAGGCCGCGACCGAGTCCACCACGATCAGGTCCACCGCGCCCGAGCGCACCAGGCTGTCGACGATCTCCAGCGCCTGTTCGCCGGTGTCGGGCTGGGAAATCAGCAGGTCCTGCAGGTTCACGCCCAGCTTCTGCGCGTACTGGATGTCCAGCGCGTGCTCGGCGTCGACAAATGCGCAGGTGCCGCCCAGCTTTTGCATTTCGGCAATCACCTGCAGCGTCAGGGTGGTCTTGCCGGAGGATTCCGGGCCGTAGATCTCCACGACGCGGCCGCGGGGCAGGCCACCGACGCCCAGGGCGATGTCCAGCCCCAGCGAGCCGGTGGAGACCACCTGGATGTCTTCGATCGCCTCGCCTTCACCCAGGCGCATGATCGTGCCCTTGCCGAACTGCTTCTCGATCTGGGCCAGCGCGATCTGCAGGGCCTTGGCTTTTTCGGCGGCTGCGGCGGTGTTGGGGACGGTGGCGGGGGTCTTGGCAAGGGCTTCCATGAACATCTCCTGGTGAATGGCTGGGTTGGGGGCGGTTCCGTATCTGTGGTTTAAAACAGGCTGGATGCTTGAACAGTACTGTAACGCAGGCGATAAAAACAAGTAAACAACTAATTTGGTCAGTTTCCTTTACTATCTGCGCATGGTTGTCGATGATCTCTCAACGCCCTGGCGCCAGACCCACCTCGGACGCCTGCTGGCTCTGGCCCTGATCCGGTTTGACGAGCGGGTGCTGGCCCTGATGGCGTCGAATGTCTCGGTGCCGCTGGGTCTGTCGAACCTGGCGGCACGCGGACAGGTCGGCGCGGCGCATATTCACATCACCCGCCATCTGCCGGTGCAGGGCGCGCGCCTCACCGAGTTGGCGCGCTCGGCCGGCATGAGCAAGCAGGCCATGGGCGATCTGGTGAACCAGTGCGAAGCCTGGGGGCTGGTCAAGCGAACGCCCGACCCGCTGGATGCGCGTGCGCGCCGCGTGGGTTTCACGCCGGTCGGGCTGGCCTGGCTGCAGGCGTTTCGCGAGGCCGTGGAGCAGGCTGAACGTGAATTCCGCGCGGCTGTGGGCGACGAGGTGGCCACCGTCGCGATGCTGGGACTGGAGGCGTACGCGAGTTGAGACCGGGCCGCCACCGCGCGGGCCGGGCGGCCGCGCCCGGGAAGCCCGCCGCCCCATCGGCCTAGAATGTCCCAGGTGAGCGTGTGACCGGCCAACCCAAGGAGACAGCGATGCGGATACTGATTGCGGAAGATGATCAGGTGCTGGCCGACGGCCTGCTGCGGACGCTGCGGGCGTCGGGCGCGGCCGTGGACCACGTGGCCGACGGCGCCCAGGCAGACGCAGCCTTGATGACCAACACCGAATTCGACCTGTTGATCCTGGACCTGGGACTGCCGCGCATGCACGGGCTGGAGGTCCTGAAGAAACTGCGCAGCCGCGGCTCCAAGCTGCCGGTCCTGATTCTGACGGCTGCGGACAGCGTGGAAGAGCGCGTCAAGGGGCTGGACTTCGGAGCCGACGACTACATGGCCAAGCCCTTCAGCCTGCAGGAGCTTGAAGCCCGCGTGCGCGCACTGGTCCGCCGGGGCATGGGTGGCGCCAGCTCCACCATCAAGCACGGGCCGCTGGTCTACGACCAGGCCGGCCGTGTTGCCACCATTGACGGCAAGATGGTTGAACTCTCGGCCCGCGAGCTGGGCCTGCTGGAGGTGCTGCTGCAGCGCGCCGGGCGCCTGGTGAGCAAGGACCAGCTCGTCGAGCGCCTGTGCGAATGGGGCGAGGAAGTGAGCAACAACGCGATCGAGGTCTACATCCACCGCCTGCGCAAGAAGATCGAAAAGGGACCGATCCGCATCGCCACCGTGCGGGGTCTGGGCTACTGCCTGGAAAAGATTCCGGGCTAGCGCCATGCGCCGCCCGGCCCGCGCGTTGTGCACCGACCGTGAACCGCCCTGTCCGCCCGGGCTGGGGGCCTGCGTGGCAGCGGCCGGCCCGGCCGAACAGGAGGCTCGGTGAACCGCGACAAATGGTCGCTCAAGCTGTTCCAGCGGGAACAACCGTCGCTGTTTGGCGAAATCCTCGACTGGATGCTGACACCGCTGCTGCTGCTGTGGCCGATCAGCCTGGCGCTGACCTGGCTGGTGGCGCAAGGCATCGCCGACAAACCGTTTGACCGCGCGCTCGTCTACAACGTGCAGGCACTGGCCCAGTTGCTCAGCGTCAACAACAACCGCGTGCTGTTCAACCTGCCACAGCCGGCCCGCGAGATCCTGCGTGCCGACGATTCGGACCTGGTCTACTACCAGGTGATCGGCCCGCGCGGCGAGTTCCTCAGCGGGGAACGCGATCTGCCCATGCCCGCTGTCGACGACATCCCATTGACGTCGGGCGAGGTTCTGCTGCGCGACGACGAGATGCGTGGGGAGGAAGTCCGCGTGGCCTCGGTCTGGGTCAGGCTGCCGATCACCGGCGGGCAGCCGGCGCTGGTCCAGGTGGCCGAGACACGGGAAAAGCGCAAGGTGTTGGCCACCGAGATCATCAAAGGCGTCATGCTGCCTCAGTTCGTGACCTTGCCGCTGGCCGTGCTGCTGGTCTGGATGGCGCTGATTCGAGGCATCAAGCCCCTGAGCCAGCTGGAGGACCGCATCCGGGCGCGCCGCCCCGATGACCTGAGTCCGCTGGACGAGAAGACCGTACCCCAGGAGGTGGCCCCGCTGGTGTCGTCAGTGAACGACCTGTTGAACCGGCTGAAGGAGTCGATCGCGACCCAGAAACGCTTCCTCGCCGACGCGGCCCACCAGCTCAAGACGCCGCTGGCGGGCCTGCGCATGCAGGCCGACCTCGCCCTGCGCGAAGGTTCCAGTGAACAGGATCTCAAGCATTCGCTCGAGCAGATCGGCCGTTCCAGCATGCGCGCCACCCACACCGTGAACCAGCTGCTCGCGCTGGCGCGCGCCGAAGCCGGCGGCACCGCCCTGAGCCGCCTGGCCTGCGACATGGCCATGGTGACGATGGAGGTGGTCCAGGATTCGGTCCCGCGGGCGCTGGAGCGCCGCGTGGACCTGGGCTACGAAGGCGCCACGCCCGGCAGCGCGGGCCTGATGCTTCGGGGCAACCCCACATTGCTCAAGGAGCTGGTGCGCAACCTGGTGGACAACGCGATCAATTACGCGCCGACCGTGCCGGAACGCACGGGCGTGGTGACTGTTCGTCTCCTGACCGACCCGTTCGGTCAGGTTCTGGTGCTCCAGGTCGAGGACAACGGGCCGGGCATCCCCGAGGCCGAACGCGAACTGGTGTTCCAGCCCTTCTACCGGGTGCTGGGCACAAATGTCGACGGCTCGGGCCTGGGCCTGCCGATCGTGCTCGAGATCGCGCATCAGCATGCCGCCACCGTGAGCATCGAAGACACCCAGCCGGGGCAGAACCCGCCCGGCACCCGCATCAATGTCCGCTTCGCGCTCGCCGGACAGGCTGACGCCGACCACCCGCCCGGCGCTTGAAGTCAGCCTGCCCGGTAGAGGTTGAGCTGCAGCCGCTCGCGCTCGATCGCGCGGGCTGCCGCGGGATGGCCGGCCACCCGTTGCACGAACGCCCACAGATCGGGAAAGCCGAGCGGGTCGATGCCGGCGATCCCACCCCAACGCGTGAGGGTGAGCGCATAGGCGTCCAGCGGGCCGAACCGCTCGCCGCCGAGCCAGTCCGAGCCGGCGGCTTGCTCGCGCTGAACCAGCGCCTGCAATTCGCCCAGCAGGCCCCGGTACAGCGTGGTGTTGTAGCGGCGCAGCTCGTCATGCACCGCCGGGTTGTCGGTGAACTTCTGCGGCATGAAGATGTGCGTGAAGGTCGGATGCACCGTGTTGTTCATCCAGGCCAGTGTTTCCATGACCCGGGCCCGTGCCAGCGGCTCCGACGGCAGAAAGCCCTGCGCCGGAAACCGGTCGTGCAGGTAGCCGACGATCGCCAGGATCTGGGTGATCACCTGGCCGTCGTCCACCAGCACCGGCACCTGCGCGCGCGGGTTGATGGCGCGGTACTCGGGGCTCTGCTGCTCGCCCTTGTGCAGCTTGACCATCACCGGCTCGAAGGGCGCCTGCGTGGCTTCCAGCAACGTATGGGGCACGAACGAGCAGGCCCCGGGTGCGAAGTAGAGTGTGAGGGTCATGTTGAACGCGTCATCACGAGGTGGTGTTGGCGGGTTTCGGACAGGCCCGCAGGGCCTGCCCGGCCAGCAGGCTGGCCTTGCCGGCTTCAAGGCGTTGCTTCAGCGCGGCGTCCGCCTGGGGAAACATCAGCCACTGGCCGCGGACCTCGGCGCGTTCCTGCACCACGCGCGCGGTCCGCACACCGCGCTGGGCAAACTGGTCGAGGGCCGTCCTGGCCTGCGCCTCGGTGGGGAATCCACCCAGCGACAGGCCCGGCGCCAGGGCCGGATTGCCCAGCGGTTCCAGCCGGATGTTGAGCCCGCGCAGTTCAGCCTGCTTCTTGTTCATGAGCTCGTTGTCGGTGAATTTGCCCATGTAAACGATCCAGCGCGCCGGCTCCACGCCGGCCTCGAACCGCCAGCTGTCGGGCGGCAGGGCGCCGAGCCCCGCTCGCAGCGCGGCCACCTGCGCCTCGGTGAACAGGCCCGCTTGCAGGCATTCGTTGGCTTTGATCGCGGTGTTCGCGGCTGCGGCCTGCGCGTCCTGACGCTTGATCTCTTCGGCGCTGAGCAGGCGAATGCGTTCCGGGTGAAGCTGCTGCGACAGGCGCTGGGGCTCCGACTGCTGAACCGGGGCCAGCCCGTAGATCTGCAACAGGCCTTGGGACAGGCGAAATACAGCCCGTTGGCCAGCAGCAGGAGCAGGACGATCAGGCGCAGCATCGGTCGGTCAGGGGGTTGCGTCGGTTCTTGGCCGCACGCTGACGTCCGAACTGGTGACGCGTTGCAGGCC
>Ga0209604_1003503_pt1 | contig 10757 bp, 10 predicted proteins | sample AD_UKC097_MetaG_FD_184405 | JGI IMG/M metagenome (GOLD analysis project Ga0209604, IMG submission 184405) | Active sludge microbial communities of municipal wastewater-treating anaerobic digesters from USA - AD_UKC097_MetaG (SPAdes) (version 2) | ecosystem: Engineered > Bioreactor > Anaerobic >... | reverse complement strand
TGGCGGCATGCGTTTTTGCAGGAACAGATCATCGATAACCAAAAGATCGGCGCCGCAGAACAGTTTGAACAACTTTTTACGCTTTCCGGTTTGTGTAGCTTCAAAGATATCTTCAAAGAAACACTGCGCCTCCCGGTAGGCCACCTGATAACCGGACTGGATCGCGGCATGAGATACCGCCTTGGCAATGTAGCTTTTGCCGGTGCCGGGATGGCCGATCAAAAGCGCATCGGCGGCATTCTGCACAAACTTTCCGCTGATCAGCTCCAGAATCTCCTGTCTGGGCAGCCGGGGATTATAGGACCAGTCAAAATCTTGCATAATCTTTCGTTCATCGAGCCCGGAGCCGGAAAGACGCCGTTCAATCAATCGTGATTGCCGACAGTCCAGTTCATCCTGAACAAGCTGCGTCAGGACATCCAGAACACTCCTTGAACCGTTTTGTTGTGCTTGCAGACACCGGGCCTGAAGGGTCTGGGCCATGCCGTGCAAATGCAGCGATCGGAGGTGTTTCTCAACTTCTTCAATCGTTCTCATGTTTTCTCCTTTCACCGAAAGTTATGGTTATGGGAACGGCTACCGTTCCCAGCCGCGTGGGTTTCAAAAAACAGAGCATAGTCCTGCGGAGAACGAATGAGACTGTGCTCCTGGGTCAATTCGTCGGAAGACTTCTCCGGGGTATTTCTTTTGTCTAAATCCTCAACCAGCTTTCGAATGATTCTGGAGGAAGAAAAACCCCGGAGAAGGGCCATCCGGGCCGCCTGCTCAATATGGACAGCACAATGCTTGCGGGCAAGGGCAACAATGCCCTGCATGCGGCGATGACCCTGCCGGCCTTCACCCTCAAAGAGTTGTTTAATGAGCATCAAGATAGGAGGAACCCCGCTGGTGTCGGAGTTCTTTACCGTCAATATTCTTGCCGGCATCACGGGTTCGGCCTCGGGAGGCATGTCCATCGCTCTGGGCATTATGTCGCAGGAGTGGCTTAATTGGGCAAACCAGGCAGGCCTGTCCCCGGGACTGCTCCATCGGGTGGCGTCGATGGCCTCCGGCGGTTTCGACAGCATGCCCCACAACGGCGCGGTCATCACGCTTCTGGCCATCTGCGGCATGACCCACGTCAAATCCTACGCCGACATCGGTGTCTGTACCGTGCTGATCCCTTTTTTGACAGGCATTGGGGTTATTGTACTCTACACCTTAACCGGAATTGCTTTCTAGATTTCTGAAGCATCTTTTAATACTCGTAAAAAAATATTTCTGGATGGTTTTGGTGTCTTTTGTAACGGTCAGCGCCTATCATGGACTACCTCCGTATACCTTCGGCCCCTTCCGCCAAGAATGAACCCATATGAGGGTTACAGATGATGCCCGTTTTTTCTGTTTTTTCTTGACACGCAAGTTCGTTTTTAATATCTTGAGAGCCAATAATAGGGCAGCTTATCAAAAGACATTAAAACGTCCGGATTCCGTCTGGCAGTCAATCGTTCAATAATTAATAATAAGGGAGGCAAACCCATGAAACGACACCCTTTATTACTCACAGGACACACTGCACTTGATTTCTATTATATCAAACAATTACAACAGCTTATGCGTATTTTTTTTCCACAGACGACCTATCCTTCAAGAAAGTTTTACCCGGCAGTCTGGCTTATCGCCATCTGTTGCTGTTTTTCCTTGCTGCTGCCGGCAACGGCAAGCGCCGGATGGGAGCAGGTCATGAATGCGGCATCCAATCTTTCCGAAGACGCGCAGAAGAAAAGAGCGGAGATCAACAAGCGCGTCGCCCTGGATGACAAAAAGGTTAAAGAGTATCTGGACAAGGCTTTTGAAGATCAATTCAGCAAGGTTTTCGAGGGGGATCTGAAACCGTCCCAGGTTTAGGATGTCCTTCAGTTTGTTGAGGCGGCATCGGCAGGCGATCTTGATTCGGCGATGAAAACCGGCGGAGAGTTTATGGTGGGGCTCCTTCCCGGAATCGGCCAATACATTTCCGCCATGAAAACGCTCGCCGAGGGCATTCGGATGGCCGAGCAGGTCTGGATTAACGAGCTCTATCAGACCAGCGCCTACAACAACCTCTTTTCCATCGTCAACCCGGCTTTGCGCGAAAATTTTTATTCCGACAGCTTTCGTCCTCCCGAACCATTTACCCGCTCGTATGGCGGAGCGCCTTACATTCCCAGCTTTCTGATCCGCTATGCTCCCAATGCTCCCGAAGCCGCAATCATGGAGCGCTTGCAAGCCCATATGCGGCGCTGGGAAGCGGCCATGTATGAGCAATGGCGCGCGGTTGACGGCGGAAGGCCAGTCACGCAACTGCAACAGCCGCCCTGGGCCGCTAAGCTTCGCAGCGCCTACGGAAAGGTTCTTACGGACCGGGAGATTTTTAATCGCTTTCTGTACCGCATTGTTGAACCTGACCGAAACAAAATACTGGAAAACCTGCGCTGGATCTATCTGCGCCCGGCGGCAATGAAAGCGGCTTTGCAGGAAAAGCAGAAAATAAACACCGCGGTGGAACAGGCCCTGGCAAAGATCAGCTTCGATGACCGTAAGGAATCTCTCCCGGTTTTAAAACCGGTGAGAGATGTTGAAAAAGGCGATCCGCGCCGCCAGCCAAAAATAATGACTACGATTGATCCGCCGTCACCAGGCACTTCAAAGACCGACAGAGTTGTAAGCTCGGGACCGGGAAACCGTGATGATGCCCGGCGGGCGTCAGAGCGACTCACCGCACGGCAAAAGACAGCGGCCGATCATGTGACACCGCAGAAAAAAGAATGGTACGTAGTAAGATTCCACTACCCGGAAGGGCCTAAGGTTGCCGTGATGTTTCATGACTCAAAAAACTGGTCACCGCGCCTGCGACAAATGCAGCATGATATTTTATTCGGCCCGTGTTCAAGCGACGAGGCCAAGCAGTATATAAAGGAAATGCCCGCGTCCGATGCCGGTAAGGCGAAAGTTACACAAAAATCGGAAAAGGAGAAAAATAAGAAAATCTACGCGCAGATAATCGCCCTGCGCGACCGGATGGACCCTGAAATCCGCCGCCTGGATGGAGAATATAACATTCTTACGTACACCATCAAAAACCGCAAGGACGAATTAAAAAGGCTGAAATCCGCACTGGAAAGGACCCGTGACATGATTAAAAGTAAACCGCCAAAACAGCGCACTGCTGCCGAAGTGTCCGGTTTCAAAAGCCAGCTGTCCGCTTACAACCAGAAAGTTCAGCAGTACAACCAGCTTTTGCATCAGAGAAAACAACTGGCCGAAAAGAGGAATTCGATGGTTCACCTGCTGAAAAACATCGGTTCAGCCCTTCAAAAAGCTGATTACCGGCAGGCGCTGGATATTGCCAACAGCTCGCCGGTCGCACAGGAATTCGGCTGGAAAACTTTTAATCCCTGATGGAGGAATGCATGAAAAAAATAAATCTCCTTTCATTACTTTGTGTATCATTGGCCATCCTGATGTATCTGCCCGCGCCTCCTGCCCACGCGGCAATTTTTGCCAGCGACGCCCTCTATCTCTTCAGCGGCGGGAAGCGGATTACCGATAACTCAGTGTTGGTCTTCCCTGCCAAGCATCATGAAGAACGCCTGGAAGTTTGCCCCAAAGGATCGCTCTGGCTGCGCCAGGGTCCAACCTGGAAACCGGGCCCCTATACGTTCATTCAGACGCCGCACAAGAACATTCTGAATATCGAAAAGTGGTTTGCAACACCGGAAGGCAAGGCCAGCAGATATCCAAGCAAGGACTATCAAGCCTATCTCAGAAAAAAGACGGCCAATGCGCTTGGTCGGATTTCCATCACTCTTCCCACGGTCAAGGAAAGCCCCGCTTTGGACCGGACACCCAATCCGCCGCCGCGGCCCGGCATGGCTGAAGGGAAGCTCGGCTACGACCGCTTCTTCCGCGTCGATCTCGACAGCGGAGCGATTACCCAAGTGCCCCGCGAAGAAATTTTCAAGAACGGCGGGAAGTGAACTGGTCCTTGTATCATATATAATGCACCGGCGCCGATACCGGGCAAGCGGCAACCGGCGCAACATCTAAAATTTATCCGGAGGAGTCATGAAAAAAAAACCATTAAGGAAAATTCTGCTATCGCTATCCATCCTTTTGGCTGTTACGGTTTTAATGTCCTGCGCCTCGGCGCCTCAACCGATCATCATTAAGAATAAAGGCCCTTACACGATCGGCGACAGAGGCCCGGCCGGCGGCTGGATCATTTACGACAAGGGCAGTAATTCCGGCGGGTGGAGATACCTGGAGGCTGCACCTGAAGATCAAACTCCGGCAAGCTGGCGTCATAAAGGTTTAGCGAAATGGGGCTGCCACGGAAAATCAATACCGGAAGCCCGCCATACAGCCATCGGCAAGGGCAGAGCAAATACAGAAGCCATTATAAAGGCCTGTGATGAACCGGATACCGCCGCAAAGAAATGCGCCGACTATCGCGGCGGCGGCAAAGATGACTGGTTTCTGCCGTCACTGGAAGAACTCAACTTGATTTATACGGCTTTGTATCAACCGAGGCTCGGCGATCTGCGCATGGGTGAATATTGGAGTTCTTCGGAAACTGGTGACGGCCGTTATGCCTGGAATCATAATTTTACCAACGGCAAACAACTCTACTGCAACAAGCATCCGAAATATCGCGTTCGGGCCGTCCGGGCCTTTATGGATAAACAATGAACGGCCGGGCCATCTGTTGCATAGGATGCTTTACCAAACTCCGGGGGAAACGACTATTCCCGCATTTTGCGAAACATGTCTGAACCTGAAATGAGGACGGAATAAGAAACTTACTATGAAAGGCACGACGATAAAAAATATTTTCGCATCCATTCTTGTTTTAGCCGCGATAATGCTGTTTTGCGGTTGCCGGGAGTGCCTGCCCGTCGGCACGGCCAAGTATACGCCGGATGAGTGCGAGGCCTTGCGCATTGTCAAGGAGATGCGGGCGGCGCTGGCAGAATTAGTTGTACAGGGCGCCGATGTAAGCACCCCGGCCCGTTTGTGCCGGAAACTTGTTGAGCTGCGCGATGCCTATCATCACCCTCGGCTGATTGAACTGGTAGATGCGCTGCCTGCCGCATGGTTTAACGACCCGCAGGCCATCCCCGGTGTTTATGGCGCGTACCGGTTTGTTCTCGTGACGGGGATGAAACAGGGCGTGTACGCGATCCCTCACCCCGCCTCTGTTTCGGCGCGGACGGTTTTCTACGCGGGACTGCCCGGGGGGCTTTATGTCCGCAAAGCGGAAGGTTTCCCGGCGGCTGATCCGGTCACGCCGCCCGATCCGGACAAAGACCGTGAGTGGCGGCCGATTCCGGTTTTGAAATAAAGGTGCAGGATGTTTACACAAAAAAGGAGCATTTTTCAAATATTGATTTTGATCACGGCGGGATTGCTGATGCTCTGCCGGGTCGAAGACCTTTACGCCCGGAGCGCTTCGGTAAAAAATGATCCTTACGGGATTCAAAAACGCATTACCGGCCAACACGATTTTGATGTCGTCGGCCTGTGGCAGGATTTGGGAATTTCACCTAAAATGGAAACGGTTTATCCGCGGGTGGGCATCATTCCGGACGAACCCGCGATTTTCGACAAATGCGAGGATTGCCGGGCCGAAATTAATCCTTTGACATGGAAGAACAGCAAAGACAAGCTGGTCGCGCTGAAAATCTTGCAACCCTGGGGTTTATGCAGATTTCTCATCTTCCGGCCGCTGCGAGGTTCCACGACCGACAAATTAAAATGGCAATTCATCGGGCATGCGGATCACGATTTTGCCCGCTATCAGCCACCCAAACACAAAACGGAGAAATTGGCCAATGGGCGTTATTTCGTTATCACGGCGCAGGGCGTCTCCGGAACGGGAGTCTCGCTGGAATACGAACGCTGGTACCTGAAAGCCGTTCTACAGCACTACAAGAAATGATTTCCGGCTCTTTCAATATAACGTAGACAATATTGATTTGGAATGAAACAACGAGGAAGGTCCTCGCAACTATTTATCGCAATTGCCTGAAGCAAGGCATTGTTTCATTTTTTTCAGATAATGAAGGTGTTCGATTAACCCCTGCTTTTTACCCACCGTTTTGATGGCCTTTTCCACAGCAGTCATTTCTTCATCGATTGTCCAAGTGTCACTGAATTCCACTTTGATGTCAAAATCCGGCTTAATATAGTCAAACCGCCATTCGATACCTTTCGCCGAAGATGTAAAATGGTGTGCGGGTTCAATCCAGCGAAGGATTCCTGCTCCTTTGGGATGGCGGATGGTAACAGTTGCCTTTTCAATGGTATCATACCAGCCGGCGCCTGTAACCATGATATAACCAGTGGAGTAGCTTGTCATTCCCTTGATGATGCGCTTCAATTCCGCCGAACCGGTGTTTGCTCCGGTTGCTTCCTTCGCCATACCGTCCAGAAACCGGCGGTATGGCGTAATGATATAATCATGGTTTTTTCTGGGTTTGATCCGATAACTTACTTTCAGATTTGTTTTTTCTCCGGGAGCAAAATGCATGTTCCATAGCGTCCAATGATAGATAACCGGCTCTTTATCCGTATCCACAATCTCTTTTTCGACAAGGCTTTTCGTCTTTAACATTTTTCCGTTTTTCCAGACCTTCAATTCCTTGATTTCGTCCTTGTACCCGGTGGGGAATCCGACCTCCATTATTGAGCTGCCCAGGGATCGGTTATGAAGCAAAAAACTGGCGTCCACACGGCACTCCTCACTTCCCAGATGAATAAAGACATCCTGGGAAACCATCTGGACGCGGCTATCTTTTCTGGCCGGACTCATTCCCTGGTTGAGCGGATCGGGGGCGACATCAGACCATGCCAAACCTGCCGTCAGCAGCAGACCGGAAGCCACCCCGAGCGTCCACAATATTTTTTTAATCCTTTTCATAATTCTCCTCTTGAAGTATCTTAATAACCAGGCGCTGATCTGAGATCAACGATTATTTCGCAGTTGCGCCATACGTCTGCAGCAATTCGGCCGTCTCCCGATGATTATTGCGCAAAGCCAGAGAAAGCGCTGTTTCCCCCTTGTCCTGTCCATGAAATATCCGCGCTTTACGATCCGCTCCCGCCGCCAGCAATTCCCGTACAACAGCCGTATTGCCGCGCGAAGCCGCGCCGATCAGAGCGGTGATGCCTACGTCATTACTCCGGTTCACATCAGCGCCGGAAGCAAGAAGCAGACGGACTGTTTCAGCAGATCCGCCGCCTTGATACAAAACGCCCATGCTTGCCATTACCAGGGCCGTGCTGCCGGTCTCATCCATGGCATCAACCCGGGCGCCGCTTTTCACCAATATTTCAACCGCCCGGGTATGACCGCGTAGCGCGGCGGCCATGAGAGCGGTTTCACCTGTATCATTCACCTCATCAACCGCCGCGCCTTTTTCTATCAGCCAGGCGAGAACCGCCGGGTGTCCTCCGGACGCCGCCATGAGCAAAGCGGTATCAGAATAACTTGACCTGGCGTGTATGTCCGCCCCGGCATCCGCCAGCATCCGGACAATATCCAGATGTCCTGCGGTTGCCGCCATCATGAGAGGAGTTCGTTTTTCACTGTCCCGGATGGAAATATCGGCGCCATGCGCAAGAAGAACTTTCACCACATTCGAGTGTCCCTTATAGGACGCCCAGCTCAGCGCAGTATAACGCATCAGTGTTAATTGCCCGTCAAGTTCACGCGCGTTGACCGCCGCGCCCCGCTTGAGCAAATTTTCAACCTGGGCGGCATCCCCCCGCTTGGCTGCGGCAATCAACTGCTGATCGATATTTTTTGCAAACCCGCAGGCGGTGAGAAACACCAGAACCACCAAAAACAAAATCCCACCGCTTTTCCCCGCAGCAACGGTCTTTTTCATTTGGTCGGGCCCTCCATCAGATTTTTTCCGTCAGTCGACAGCTCACATTCCTGAAAATAGCGTTTCAGCCACGATTTTCGGCTGTCATCCGGTTGCGCTGTCAGTCGCCTGAGAGGAGTGCTGTTGAAACGAAGAAAGTCTTCGCAGGTCAGTCCACTGATGCTGTAGGTGAGACGAATTTCCTCCGCCGTCATTTCGGACTCAACCGGCGACAAGGTGAAATCGTTGCCTGCTTTATCGCGAACATAAACCGCTTTCTTTCGGGTTGCAAACAAGTAAATATCCTCGAAGGATTGTCCGTCCAGAAGAAAGCGATAGCCCGTATATTGAACCTTGCACAAAATCCGGACGCTGCGATTATTCGATTTTGCCTTCTCAACGCGCATCGAAAAGTTTCGACACAGCGTTGTGGGGCCGGGACACTCATGACCGCGCACAGGCAGGCTCAAGACTTCTTTCACGCCGCCGGAGGACAATTCGTACCAGCGTTCGTATTGCAGGGAAACCCCTGTCCCGGACAGGCCCTGCGCAGTCATGACGAAATATGCTCCGTTTCCCAGCATTTCTGTCCGGTGCTCAGGCATGTCATATCGGGCAAAGTCATGATCCGCATATCCGATGAACTGCCATTTTGTTTTGTCGGCCTTGGAGCTTTGCAGCGGTCGGAAAATGAGGAATCTGCAAAAACCCCACGGTTGATAGATTTTCAGGGCCACCCGTTTGTCTTTACGGTTCCTCCACGTTAGCGGATGAATTTCGGCCCGGCAATCGTCGCATTTGTCGAAGATCGCGGGTTCGTCCGGCTCAATGCCCATTCGCGGATAGACTGTCGACAACTCCGCGGGGATGCCCAGTTCCCGCCAGATAGGTCTGAGATCTAAAGAATTGCCGGCCTTAATGTATTTCTGAATGTTGTAAGGAGATACCGGCAAGCTTCCGGCAAAGCTATTCCCCCCGCACAAAAATATCATTAAAGAGACGATCAATAGTTGCCTGATCAGCGTCATCATTTTTCCCTGAAATATCGTTTTTGTTAAAAGCGGTTAAGGCGCAGCCGGCAGCTTGATGGAGTCCGGTATGCCCGGCAGCTTTATCCAGTGGCGGCGCTGTTGAGCGGTGGCCATGGAGACCTGCAAAAGAACCGCCTTCCCCAGATACTGCGATGGAATCTCTCCGATCGGGAAAAACAGACTGATCTTTTCGTTAAAGGTATCCTGATCGGTATTGGAAATCCAGACCGTTTTCTGCAAAATTTCTTTGCCGTTCGTCTGCATAATCGGTTTACGCGTATCTTTGTCGAAAAGGACTGCACGGAACAACAACCCCATCCCTTTCGTCAGCGCCTTCCGGGCCTGAAACGAAAAAATCAATTCACCGGATTTATTCCGCTGATAGCGGAATCCCGAAACTTCCGGCGGCTGGTTCACGGGGGGCAATTCTTTGCTCCAGTGTTTGGGCGTGACAAGCCGCTCCAGCGATGGAATTCCCCATCTTCCTTTCAGGCGGTCATCCACGCCGGGGGCCCAACCCTCCTGGGTGGATATGAGCCGCATCAGGCTTTTGGTGCTGATGTCGCCCCGGAGAGAAGCCATGACAGCCAAGATTGGCGTCGCGTATGAAGTCCCCTGGTGCACCTCATTATCAAAAATAATTTCTCCCGGTCCCAGAATGTGGGGGTACTGTCCATCTCTTCCCTTGGCTATTGCTGAAAATTCACTGGGGAGCGCAAGTCCGGTTTGAGGATCGCGCCCGAAAGAGCCGACGCTGATGATATTGGGTGATAAAATGGTGGAAGGCACCCCCGCCGATTCTTCTCCGTTTGCCTGGTAACCTGTTGCGCCCGCCGCATGGACAATACGAATCTTGAGCCGGGGCCTCTCTTCCGGACGAAGCCCCGTCGTCCTGATACGCAAAGCGATTCGCGCATTTTGTTCGGGAACGCCGGTGAAAACAAGAGCTCCCGGCGCCTTTTGCGCCTGTCCGGCCCTGTCAAAGCCATCCGGACGAATGCGCTCAATCCCGGGAACGGGAATCAATTCCTTGCCGCGTCTGGTCAGCAATTCCGCTTCCAGCCCATGAGGAACCTCCCAGGTATTGCCTCCGATGTAAAGAGCCAGTCTCTGCCCGGCCTGAACATTAAGGAGATGAAATTGGGATAAGTCGCCGGGCGCACCCGGAGTCAGTTCCAGCCAGCCGCCTGAACCCTCCCGGGGCGCGGACACCGTATGAGTTTGATCCCGGGTATTGCCGGTGGCGGCAAAAAGATAGATGCCGCTTTTATCCAGATCCCGGCGAAATTTCCGGCTATCGGCATCAAGAGTGGTCAGGTTCGGATCATGCCACATGGGAAACCCCACAGAGAGGGTGGCATATCCCACCTCATTTTTAACAAGCCATCGGATGTGGCTGCCCATGAAAGGATAACCGATATAAATCTGCGCGTCAGGAATCATCTTCCGGATCAAACGATAAATCACAAAACCATGCGGACTCTTGTCCCCGCTGGTATCATGGGCAAAGTGCGTCCGGGAAGCTTCTTCCGGATGGGTTGCCAGCCACTCCTTCAATCCCTTGTATCCCGTATCCAGAATTCCGATTCGCACGGATTGTCCGCCGGACGCTACCAAAGGATTATTGATCAGCATGTCGGAAAACCCAAGCATCCGCTGAGCATCCCGCAGCGTCATGGCCGTCCCGGAGTTTATTCGGGACGCGACGGCTTCAGCGCCGGCCAGCTCGGCCAGGTGGTTCGCGTGGTCGGCGACGACCTGTTCGCCGTCAACACCGATCCCACCAAGCGCTCCTTCGGCATCCTGATCAAGGACTACGCCGGTGGCGAAATGCCCG
>Ga0209604_1003491_pt1 | contig 10774 bp, 10 predicted proteins | sample AD_UKC097_MetaG_FD_184405 | JGI IMG/M metagenome (GOLD analysis project Ga0209604, IMG submission 184405) | Active sludge microbial communities of municipal wastewater-treating anaerobic digesters from USA - AD_UKC097_MetaG (SPAdes) (version 2) | ecosystem: Engineered > Bioreactor > Anaerobic >... | reverse complement strand
GCATCCCGAATTGCCGCAGAACTGGAATTTAATAATGTATCCCCAGAGCCGGATTAAATAATCCAGGTGGGTTTCCGGGGATTTCTCAATCTGGCTTTTCATTTTTCGGCGGGCTTCCAGCGCCTCCGGCGGGATGGGCTGATCCGGGGTCCGGGGCTGGAACCTGATTTTGGCGGCAACTTTGCGAAACGCCAGGGAGGAGCTTTTCTGATGAATGAACCGCTCCAGCTCATAATCCCAGAACCCGAACAATTCCTCCTCTTCCGAAATGCTGGCGTCATTGACAATCCGGCTGCGCAATTCATCGCAGAGGATGTTAAAGAATTTATTGGTCAGGGTTGCCCCCGATAAATCATTTAAATAGGTATGCTCATCAAAATTGATGTGGGCAATCAGGCGGTTTGACCGGCGGTCGCACCGCTCGCAATGCCGCCGGTTTTTTACCAGGTGGAGGGCAATGTAATTCTTCATGGTGGTCTTGCCGCTGCCCATGGGACCCACAATTGCCAGCACCGGTCGCTTCGGATGGATCAGTTTGTCGATGATTTTCACTTCGTAACTGCCAAGCTGGGGCAAATCTTCGGGCAGGAGATCCCGAAAGGCATTGGATTCATCGAGGGGCTGGCTTTGCAGGAACCAGGCGGGGATCTCCTCCTTGTCCGGCACCGGGTCGAACACGGTCTGCGCCATGTATTCATCATTGATAAAACGGGTACTGCGCGATTCGGACTTGGAGTATCCGGACAACCTGTCACCCAAACGGATCATGTTCATGGAGGGTTCTCTTTCGTGTGAAAAGGATGTTGGGCTGCGTTGATTTCTGTGGAGGCTTTGGAATGATGTCTTGATCCCGACCCGGCGCCTGGAAAGGAACTCTGGTGATCCTCCACGTGCCATTCCCCCGCCTGTCTGGGGATGCGGTTTTGGGCGGCGGTGTTCCATCCCGGCAGGGATAATTATATATCAGAGTCCGGGATGGAACACCACATTCCCCGGGCTTGCCGGGGGATTCTCCGCTCTGCCGGTTTGCCCGGCTCAAAAAATCACGAACCCCCCGTGCCTGCAAAAATCAACCAGCTCGGTGAGTTTCTCTTTCCAGGTATAATCAAAGAAGATGAAATAGGGGTCCCGCAGCCCGTTCAGGGATGCGAACTGGCAGCGCAGCACCATCTCATCCTCCCAATCCTCGCCATATTTCTCACTGGGGTTATCCTTGGGATCCCTGACCATGAGCAGGGGGATGGCGCTTTCCACGGCATCCGCCAGGGCAAAAGCGTCCTGGTCGGTGACCTCCTGCCCGAAATTGGAGAAATAGTCCCCGGAATCCCAGCGGGGATACAGGAACTGATCATCAGGCGGGGCTGAGATCAACGCGGCAATGGAGCTTTCGTCCCGCTGATGCCAGGGCGCCTTCTGAAAATCCCCGTACGGCTGCCGGGTGCCCTGCGGTTCCCAGCCAAACATGACCGCCAGCCGAAAGATTCGGCGCCAGCCCCGGTGATTGATCCGAAATCTCAAATCCTCGTTATCGAGATTGATAAAATCGACTCCCATTGACAACCCCACTGAATGTCTGGATTTTATGGATGCAAGATCATTTTGCGTAATTAATAACACAAACTGGGGAAATGTCAAATCCCCCCGGCAATGCCGGGCAGGTGGCTGCAGGGGCTCCGTGGAGCCGCGCGCGCAAACCTGCCCCGCATCGGAAGGGCGTTCAGTGAGGCAGCCGCACAGGCGGAGAGCCTAATTCGCAAAGATGGTGCCCAGGTAGATGAATAAAATCAGCACCCCGAACACCACCAGGAAAACAATGTACCAGCCGATTCGAAACCCGCTTGCCCAGGCAGCCGGCAGCTGGAACAGCAGCAGCACAAAGGCTTCAACAACAATCAGCCACAGCAGCGAACTGTTGATCTTTTTCACTTCCTGCCTGGCGCTTTCCATCTTTTTTTCAATCGGATATTTATACCCCTGGTAATAATCCAGCTTGTCTTCCATGGTAATTTCGATGGATTTGAAATTCTTCAGCTTGCTGTAGCTGGTTGCGCTGAGGATGATTCCCAGCAGCAGGCACCCCAGCAGGATCACCCCATACCGCTTGAAATCCAATCCGCTGCCGGGAAAATAGGACAGCAGCGGGGCGCAGATCAGCACCCACGCCAGCCCCATTTTCAGCACCTGCTTGTGGATGTGCGTTGCTGCGGCTTCGGAGCTTGCCCGCATGTAAGCCACAGCATCATAGTAGGTTTGCGGCTCCCCTTTTTCGCCCATGCTCAGCTTCACCCGGGTGACAAAATACGCCGGGACGGCAAATGCAAGCATTGCCAGTACCATCAGGTACACTCGATCCATCACGCTACCCTTCCTTTCTGGATATACCGGCATCGCCGGGTGATTCCGCCCGTGGAGGATGAGGGGATGGTGTTGGGAAGAAGTGGATGATTCCAGGGCTGCACGCAAAAGCCCTGGTCCATTGGATCCATGGATATTTTGATACTATACAAAAATGCGCCAAATGTCAACCGCCCTGGCTGGCGGTCTCAGGTGCGGCATTGCCCTTCCCGTGCCAAGCCATACCCCGTGTCCCCCCACCCTGCCGGTTCGCCCAACCCGTGCGCCTGCTGCAAACCCTCTCCAAATTAGCAGAATTTGGGTAGGGTCAGGGAGGGGTGTCATTGCGAGGCGCTCTTTGCCGATGCAATCTCTCATTTTGTTGGGGCAGGTCTGTGCGCGGAGAGGGTGTGGTTAACCTATGCACAGACCTGCCCTTACGCGCCGACAGCATCAGGCATGGGGTTGAAAATGACATACGGAATCAAACCTGTTCACTCATGATCAATTTCCCCAACACAACCTGCAGATGGCTCTTTCCTGGTGGTGGGGTCATGGGTGAAAAATCAATCCTCCCTTTTCTCCATCAACCTCGCAGGGATGGTTTCCAGACCGCAAGCCTTGGCGGCGTAAACCCGGTGCCGGCCGGAATCGATCTGATATTCATCCCCAATTTTAACCAGCGCCACCGGGTCTGAACCATAATATAAATCATATACCCTGCGCCTGCCATGCTGCCAGTCCAAACCATTTTGTTCATCCTCCATGGAGAAATCATCGGCGGTTTTTCCGGCGTTGACTTCCTGCTGGACTTGTGGCAGTGCCAGTGTCGCAGACCGGGCATCCTCCCAGGAGATATGATGATTAAAATCATCGGGGCTGTTTACATCCTCCGGCATGGGCAAATCCCTCACCGGCACGTCCACAATCCCATGGTCAATCCAGTCCTGACTTCCAACCTCCTCCCCCCGCAGAGATCTCATTCCGGTTGGGCTAATTTTCTTCTCTTGTGGATGTGCTTCGGGCAGATCGGTTTCCTGTATATCCATGGGTGACATTCTCCTCTAAATAATTACAGACTCTTCAATTTGGATTGCCACATTGGGAGCAAATGCCTGATTTTGATTTCAACCTTGCCCCGCAGACTGTGCAAAATTTCTTTGTCAATTTCCTGGGTGAGTGGGTAAAAGGATCATCCGGAGATGAAAAATCAGGTTGACCAGCATCCTCATCGAATGTTTTTCCCTGTTTGCCTTTAACAATAAGAACAATTCCCAAAATTAGAAAACCAGCGAGTCCCAGTCCCAACAGGTAGGGCAGGAGGACAGGAGATTCTGGATATTCCATGATGGCTTCCAGTTTATCCATATTATCCCAGCGAATCGTATTGGAGTTGACACGCGTCCCATTGGTTGAAATAATTTTTCCACCACTCAGAGTAAAGCTTGATGACAGGCTTACCCACTCAATCGCACTCCCCATTTCCCAATAAAAGTCGATGTATTTTTGGCTTCCTTCCTCATACGTTGCGATTGATCCGGGTATGTGATCATTGAGTAATTCAAAGCCCTGTCCATTTATTGTAATAATATAAGAAACATTGTCATCCCGATCCGGACCGGTTGTTTCCCAGGTAGCATCCAAACCTGCAAACTCTGTATCTTGATTCATTTCATTTATGAAACCCGTGATGGTTTCACCAAACAACATCGCATCCGAGGCAGTTAAGACAATCTCCGTTGTTAGATTCCATTTTTCATCCGGTGATAGTTTTAATTTAAAGTTGGTGGCAATAATTGGCACGCACCCGGCAAGCAGCAATGACAATAAGATAAACCCACACACAATTTTTTTCATATTGTTTCCCCGATGATCCTTGTTATCTATTTCACAGATTTGGGATGCAGAAAAATATTATATACATTGTTTCATTCCGCGAATAACAATTCACCCATACCGTGGATCCATTCCAACCTAGAGTTTTCCCACATCGCATGGATTGTTCATCTATCATTATAAATGAAAGTTCTATTTTTCTTGGGTTAAAAGGTGAATGATTTCTCAACAACGTCTTAAAAGATGGGGTGATTGGACTCACTGATGATGGATATGCTACAATAGAATGAATATATTATTACGTATATCATCCTCGAATCCCTTCTTGTCTTGTGGGAAGCCGAACATAATTGACGTGTTTCTGTAATATGCAGATCATTTACGATCCCCCCTTTTTACAAGACTGTATTCTGACCTGCCCACTATCGGGTGATCATGGGGAATTGTCCCGCCGATTTGTGTTTCCCATTCGTTTCTCTATCCATTACACTTAATATTGTCATTTATAAATCAAACGTGTTCGTAGAGGTTTGATATTAAAATTCAAGAAAACATTAAGGAGGATTGAACCATGTTTTGTCCCTATTGTGGAGCGAACAACTCAAACCAAGCCCAATTTTGTTTCCATTGTGGCAAACCATTGCGGGTTCAAACAGCAACACAAGGAAACCAGGTACAGCCGCCCCAACCATATCAGCCACCGCAACAACCACCCGCAATGCAGCAGCAACAGCCCCAGGCGGGAGGAATGTATCCCTACCAGGCTCCTCCGCAAACGATGGATGTGCAGCCAGTCGCCAAAACCTTAAATATCTGGGGACCTTTTGTGGAATACGGCACAAGGCGCAGTCACCTGGGATGGTTGATGGATAACAAAGGCGAGAAAGCCCAGGAGTTGATTGAGAGTGTCCGCAAGAAGTTTACCAACCGCAACATCCCTGAGGCTCAAATTATCGAGAAGGAATTGGTAGCTCGCGGGCTTTGGGTCGAAAAACGGTTGTATTTCCTGCTTCGCCGGAAACTGGTGACTGTTGGTCTGTACATCACCCAATTTGGCAAAGACCTGTATGTGTCCATCGCCTCGTATATAAAACCCCCAATCAGCAATCTCCGTGTCTTGATTGCAGGGATCATCTTGCTTTTTGCGATTTTCACCAATATTATTTTACCTTCCATCATCAGCAGCCAATTGAACAACATGATTAGCGGCATGACATCCTCCCTGTTTGGCGGGGGAAGTGGAAGCTCTGATATCGGTGGGCTGATGACCTTGTTGTGCATCTTTGGACCCCTGGGGATGGTGAACAACCTGTTGTTGGGTGTCATGCTCATTTACAGCTTCTATAAGTGGCTTACCGAAAAGGACTTTTTGGCGATCCTGCGTACCAAACCCAATGAGTTTAATGAAGATGATCTCATGTCGATGGAAAAAGCTGTTGAGCAAACCGTCCGCATGGCGATTGACGAAATTGGCTTGGACCCGGATGATCTGAAACCCGTTTCAACCGGCGAAACAAAAAGGAGATTGATCTAACCCACCGGTCATCTACTTCGGTTTCCCGCATAATATATTCTCCGCTTTTTCATGATACAAATATCACCATTTGCGCTGAAAAAGTGGAATGATTTGACCCTTGTATGGACGAGAAGGTTAAACCGAGCGGCTCAAGCATGAATTTACGACAACCAATATCCCTTCCAGCTTCAAAGACCATTCAGATTCCCTATGCCCGTCAAAGGCTTTTGTTGTTTGGTATTCAACTGCCATATCTGCCAGATTTTCTGCAGGACCATACTCTGTTGGGGCAGAGTGATCAGGAACGCCTGGAAGAAATTCTGGGGCGGTTTACCCGTTTTGTGATTGGATTTCGAAAATATCGAAATTCAGCATATTCCCTCCGATATGTATCCCATCCCGCGGAAGGAAGGATTGATGTCTTCCTGATCTGCCGATTTCTGATCAACGACGATCAGGACCCATCCATCCTTGAACAATACTGGGCAGACATCAGTGCACACCTAAACAGTCATGGGCTTCCGCACCAGCCTGTATGCAGTCAGGATCAGCTAGGGCTGGATACAATCCTGTCACCGTTCACTGCCCAGTCAGCCATTGTTGAGGTCCGACAGCATGAAACGCTGATCCTGCTGATGACCGTCAATGCCGAAGCATATGTCATCCATCCATACTGGCGGGCAAAGGATTCCTTCCTGGAGCCCTTCGAAGTCATGCTCCGCCAAAATCAACCAGTCGCTGTCAGTGTTTACCTTGAGCCGACTGATTTAACCACCGATGAATTCAATTCTCTTTCCGAAGCTGGCTATCTGGCACAAACTGTTGCAGATATGGATACCCCTGTCCAGAGCACAACTGGTATCCGCAGGCGGAGAGACCCGGGGGCGGAGTTGGTGGGTAAAATTTATACAGAGTACCTGAAATCGCTGGACGAACCCTTCATCATGGTGATTCAAGCCCTCAGCCCCAACCCTAATTCAGCTTGGACTGTGGCGAGATCATTTGCCTCCAGCATGGCAAGTAGTAACAACCTGGAGACCGATGCATCTTCACTGCCTTCCAGTTCGGATCTGGTTGTCCCGCGTAATCCTGATGAGTACAGTCGTGCCCTCAATACTTTCACCAACCTCCTGTGGTCAGCCTGGGGTGAAACCAAATCCGGGCTGCACAAGGAGCGGTTGCCTTTCCTATGCGGAGCCAGTGGCGCCAGTTCGGCTTTTCGCTTTCCCATCAGCATCCGGGGGGGTGTGCCGGGCATAGCGATACGGCAGCAACCGCCGGATTTCGAGCCCGGTCAACGTCCGGGGGATGTTACCCGTGACCAGGTGCTGCTTGGTACATACCGCCGGGGCGGCAGGGCGATTGTGCGCCTGAATGACCTTTCCCGGCATACACTGATCACTGGATTTACGGGCAGTGGCAAGACCAACACGGTTTTGTTCCTGCTTAATCAAATTTGGAAGGACCACCATATTCCTTTCCTTGTGATTGAAGCAGCCAAAAAGGAATACCGGGCATTAAGCCGGGTTCCAGGTTTTGAAGATCTGTTGATCTTCACCCTGGGAGATGAAACAACCTCCCCGTTCCGCTTAAACCCATTTGAACTGCTGCCGGGAGTGCGACTGGAAGCCCATCTGGGCAGGCTGCAGGCATGTTTTGATGCCGCCCTGCCGCAATTTGGCATCTTGCCTTCCATCATCGCCGAGGCAATGGAGGAAATTTACAAATCCAAAGGATGGAAACTGACCGACCGCGCCGGGGAGAATGAAACAAGGTTGTTCCCCACCATGCGGGATTTATATACCGAAGTCATTCGGGTGGCCGAAACCCGCGGATATGCGGGGGAGACCTACCATAACATCCGGGCGGCAGCATCCGGTAGAATTGGCAGTTTGCTGCGGGGCAGCAAGGGACGCATGTTTGGCTGCCAGCACTCCTTCCCAGCCGAACTCATTTTCAACCGCCCGGTCATCCTTGAATTGAATGACTTAAATGAAGATGATAAAGCTCTGACCATGATGTACCTGCTCACCTGGCTGCGGGAGTACCGTGAAATTCACCCGGCAAATCACCTGCAGCATCTGACCGTTGTTGAAGAGGCACATAATGTTCTCAGCAATACCCAATCGGTTGGAAATACCGAGATCGCCGCCGATACCAAGGCAAAATCGGTGGGCGCTTTCAGCAACATGCTCTCAGAGGTCAGGGCATATGGTGAAGGGCTGGTGATTGCCGATCAGTCACCAGAAAAGCTGGCACCGGATGCAATGCGGAACACAAACCTTCAAATTGCTCACCAGCTGCGCGACCGCCGCGACCGCGAGGCAATCGCCCGGGCGATGATTATGGACGATGAACAATGTAATTTTTTGGGCAAGCTGCGGGTGGGGGAGGCGGCAATATTTCAAACCGGTTTGGAACGCGCCACTTTTGTGAGGATTCCGGAATTCAAGGACAGCGCCGGCTTTGGCCAAATACCCTCCGATGATGAAATCCACGAAATGATGGAGGATTTTCATCAAAGCCACCTGATTCAAAGCCTTCCATTTGACGGCTGCCGCTTTTGCGGAGCTCCCTGCCATTACCGTGAGGAAATTGAGCCGCTCACCCTGGACAAGGAAATCCACGAGGAATTCTGCCGCGCCCTGCTTGGTTTTGAGGAGCATCCAGAACCCGAATTCTGGCAGCAGAACTGGCTGGAAATCGCCCGGGTCTGCACCCGGGCTGGCATGAGGTGTGGGCTGGAGGGTCGGCTGGATGCTGCATATTGTTACCTGGCACACGAGATAGATTTCCAATTCACTCGTCACATGCGCACTATGTTTGAAAAAGCTTATACCGAACACCTAAAAGGAGGTTGATGAGTTATGGAAACCGCTGCCATTAAAGCCACTCAGGATGTGGCTGCAAAAGGGATCCGGCTGTTGGACTCGGCGGTTAAAAAAGCCTGGTCCATCATGGATGCCGCTTCTGAAAAACAACGCCCCTCGGATATTCTCGGCCAAAAGACCATCCGATCCATACAAGGATTCGGATCCTGAATTGGAGGATGACAATGAAGGATGTTAATTTACCCGAAACCAGGGAGGCTCAGGCTGAGGTGGCTCCCAACAGCGGGGTTTCCATCAAGGCATCCCGCTCCATGCAGGGAATCGACCATGATGGAGAACCAGCTCCTGGTAAATCCGTTGGAAATGATGGGGCGGCTGCCGTCAAGGATGCGAGCGAGGATCTCGACCTCAATCAATTAAAGGAAAATTATCACCAGGATTTACTCGATCGTTCGGGATATCCAAATACGATTGATAAAAACGCCGGGTTTGATAAGGAATGGGAAAAATTATCCCCGGATGAGACCGCTGAAAAAAGGACGGAATACCGCAATGAATATAAAAACCTGATGTCTGCCTGGGAGGAGAAACATGGGATGCCCTGGCCGACCTACCAGGAGGATGTTCATTCTCCGGGAGGAGATGTCATTAAAAAAGCCGGTAATCCTTATGACATGCACCACATCCACCCGCTTGGCATGGGGGGCGAAAACCAGGTGAAAAATATTACCCCCATGCATACCCTGGAGCATACGGACAGCTGGGGTATCCATAAACCGGACAGCCCTTACCGGCAGATTGACGCAAAATTGGGCGGGGAGGATTGACGATGCGTTTCAAGGATTTCATCCAACAGCTGGATTGTATTCAAGTGAATGAACTCGCAGTTCGGGTGTTGAATGATCATTTTCAATGTGAATTGCCTTTGGAAGCCCAAAAAGTTGTCTCATTCCAGACGGAAGGGTTTTTCTTTGATGATTCAATCGGCTATCACTTGTTATCCCTGAAGCAAATCCTTCAGGCGTCCCAGGAGCTGCTTGTCGATTTTCAGGTTATAAAACTGATTCCGCTCATTGACATATCCTCGAATGATTTTATCTGCTTTGATCACGCCAAAAACGCATGGTGTGTTTATAACATTGTTGATGAAGCTAGGTTTTTATACGCACAGCATATCGGGGAATACCAGGCTTGGATATAAAATTCATCGAAATCATACAGCGAAAGGAGAGCCATGCGGTGTCCTTATTGTGGTGAAAACCACCCCGATTATTCAAATTTCTGCCCGACCACCGGGCAGCCCATATCAACCCAGCCGGGACGGAAATCCAGGCTCATGTTGACGTTTGGCGTGGTGATTGTTTTTCTCGTGCTGGCGTTCGCTGTTTTGTGGCTTTTCGATCCCTGGGGGTTTTTCAACCATTGGTCTTTCCCGCCCGTCCATCAGTCGACTCAGCCCGGATCGACGGCTACGTATCCCGTTCCAACGTCTGCCAATGTTTCAACCCGGACTCCGGTTCCCACTGTCAAAACCAACCCCATCCCGACCCTGACCCGAATCCCGACGATCGCTAGTTCCTGCCCCGGGGCAGACCCCCAGCGGTTGAGCATTGGGGATTGGGCGTGGGTCTGTACACAATCTGACCGCCTGATCGTACGCTCCAGCCCGGAACCGGGTGATAACGAGATGTTCCGCATCTACCCTGGGACGGAAGTGGAAGTCATTGGCGGACCGCGCTGCAGTGATAATTCAAGCTGGTGGCTGGTGCGGATTTCTGGGGGGACGCAGGTGTTCCGGAGGAAACTTATCACCCTGGAGCAGGAGAGTTCGGGCTGGGTACGGGAGGGAAGTGACAGCAAGGACCCGTATTACCTTTGCAAGCGGTGAATGGAGCGGGAATTTATGGAGTGTTTGGTTCGGGGGCAGCCTGGGCTTTTGTTCCACGGCTTCTGGATCCTTTGCAGGAAAAAAAGTGACTCACCAGGGACTTGATATCACCCCCTCCCTGGGGGAGCCGGAACCCCTTTAAATTAAATATCCTCCCAAAAGGAGGATATTTTTGTGACTCACCAGGGACTCGATACCACCCCCTCCCTGGGGGAGCCGGAACCCCGATGGAAAACAAAAATCCCCTTGGCGGGGATTTTGAGGTGACTCACCAGGGACTTGATATCACCCCCTCCCTGGGGGAGCCGGAACCCCTTTAAATTAAATATCCTCCCAAAAGGAGGATATTTTTGTGACTCACCAGGGACT
>Ga0209604_1003489_pt1 | contig 10777 bp, 5 predicted proteins | sample AD_UKC097_MetaG_FD_184405 | JGI IMG/M metagenome (GOLD analysis project Ga0209604, IMG submission 184405) | Active sludge microbial communities of municipal wastewater-treating anaerobic digesters from USA - AD_UKC097_MetaG (SPAdes) (version 2) | ecosystem: Engineered > Bioreactor > Anaerobic >... | reverse complement strand
GAATCTAAGCGAGGTTGAGAAGGCGTATCTCGACGCCATCAAAGACGTTCAGAAAAAGGTTGAGAAAAAAGTCCCGAGGAGCAGAAAGAAAGACAAAACAATTGACTGAGCCTTTGAAGAGGATTTTTAAAACTGATCGTCGCCCGAATCGTTGCAGGAAGAGGAAGAAAGACAAGAGACAACGAATACATCTGCAGCGAGCTGGTCTATGAATGCTTTTTAAGAGCCGGGATAGAATTTCCTTATGATAAACGCGGATTCATTAGTCCAGATAATCTTTGGCGGGACCCGAGAGTAGAGTTAATAGCGAGGGTGTTGTGATGACGGCAAATGAAAGGGAGGGAACCATTTCCCTATTGAACTTCAGCCTTACGCCTTCAGCCTTATGCCTGGGTACAGCCTTCAGCGCTTCAGCCCGGCAGGCTGCCCGGAGGGATCGTCATCACGAGCCGTGCATCAAAGCACGGGCAAACGAAGTGATCTACCTTATCCTGAAAATGCATAGTGCATGGCCTGGCCCGCGCGGTTTATATTAGAAATAATTCCTAAATTCATAAATCCTTTGTTTTCAATATAATGTCACTCTAATAACACGGAGTGCAAAATAAATGCCAATATATTGTGCGGTTAATCCTTGACAAATACACGATAATGTGGTAGCATCCAACTGTATCACCAAAGAAGGGAGGAAATGAAGTTGTTTATTTTTGGAGTTTATGTTGATAGGTGTATTTGGCTCCAAAAAAACCCGAAACGCCCCACAGCGCCGGCAGGCGCGGCACATTATTTCTTCGCCCAATAATTATAACGAAAGCAGGACCGCACAGCCAGAATTCTTCCACAGTCACGATCTTATAGGGACATCTTCGCCACCCCCCTTCCCCAAATCAAAGAAGAGTCTGCTGGTGCTGGGCAGCGAGTGGCTCTTTCAGGAAATGGGCCGCCTCTTCCGCAGAAAGGTCCGCACGGTTTCGCTTGAAGCTTGTGACATTCCGGAAAACGCCTCGGCGGTCACGCTGGAAGCCCTGGCGCTTTCGTTTTATACCTGTGACGAATCGATATCTATTTGGGACGCTCTGCAAACCTATGTGGCGGTCGCGAAAAATCCCGCGGCGCTTCCGGAAAAGACCCTCGCGGTTTCGAAAAATGGTCTGGCGATTTTGTTTCAAGACCTGCCGGTTCCGCTTCAGATCGCCGTAAAAAATGCCATCATAAAGATAATAAAGGACATATACCGCTTCAAGCCTTTGATGAGGCGCCCGCCGCCAAGATGAAAGACCGCCCTTTCGGATGTCACCCTGAATAGGTTTCAGGGTTTGAGATCCCGGATTGGGTCCGGGAGACGAGACATGCCGCAAGGACTCAATCGGACAATTTGGGGCCTGTTCCCTTCATTGCTCCTGCTTTGGTTACCCTCACCAGGTCCAAACCGCTGCAATGAAGAACAGGCAAGGATCTAACAAGAAACACTTTCGCCGGTGGCGTCAAAAGCCACTGGTATAAGGATACGAATATGTCTTTAAAAACCAATCTATTGCTTAAACTCACCGCCTCCCAGGCGATCCAGCTTGGAAGGGAAACCTTGACCCTCATCGAAGGCAGGCAAAGGGCGCTTTCCCCCCGCCTGCCGGAAGGCACTCTCGACCGTCTCGTCTTCGACATCAAACAGCTCGAATCCCTCTACACCGAAAGGCCCGCCGTCAACATCAAGGTAAAGGGCCTCACCGGGAGCGAGACAGAAAAAGCCCTTACAGGCGCCACGTGGGTCACCGCGATCCGCACCGCCGTCAAGAAAAGGGCTGCCAACACCGGCCTTCCCAAGGCTGTGGGCGTAGGCTCGCGCTTCTACCCGTTCCGCTCGGCCAGCGTTATCAGCGCCATCGAGGCGATCCTCAAAGCGGCCGACGACAACCCCGAAGCGATAAGGGCCTGCGGCATTCTCGACGCCGACATCGCAAGGGGCGGAGAACTTCTCGACACCCTGCGGGCAGCCCGCGAAACGCAGGACATGGGCGTCAAGGACAAGAAGAACCTGACGACGCAGAAGAACATCATCCAGCACAGGATCGAGCAGACCCTTCGCGAGATCAGCACCGCCGGCTACCTTCAGTACATGAACGACGAGCCCTTCATAGCAGAGAGGTTCAAGGGGATCATGCCCACAGCCGGCACAAGAAGGACCATCGAGGAGACCACCGGAAAGACCGGATCCTATGTCCTTCTCGCCCTTCCCGCCGACAAGGTGGAGATCACGACCGAGGAAGAAAAACAGGCCGCAACCGCGGCAGAACCCGCTGAGGAGGTCGCCAAGGCGAGCTAAAAAGAGCTTAGCCCCTTAAAACACAACCAAACAGGCACTGCCCCCGCCCGAAACGGCGGGGGCGCCGTTTTTGGGGGACATGACCCGATTCGGTCTTTTGAATCGGGATAGTGTCCCCGATTCAACTTCAGCCTTAAGCCTTCAGCTTTTTTTAACCTGTGGCGTGAAATGAAACGGGGGAGGGGGTATAATAGGGGAGGGAAGGAGAATATTTTAATATCATTATAATAATGAATAAGATACAGCATGTCGTGTGTGGGCTTGACAAATGATATAACATGTGCTATATTATACCCATGATGAAGCTGGCATGGGTCGAAATAATTCGAACAGAAAGAACAAAATGACAAAAGAGACTATTATTGGGGTAAAGCCAACGGTAGATTATGCCGATCGAATCAAGCAATTAAGGCGCGAGCTTGGTTTGACGCAACAAGCCTTAGCTAAGCTCCTTGGAGTATCTTTCGCTACCATCAACAGATGGGAGAACAATCAGACAAAACCGTCCAAGCTTTATTGGGCGCAGCTTCATCAGCTTGAATCCCGAATAGCCGAAGAAGAAGGCAATTATAACGAAAAGACAGAAACTGAAATCTGCCAAACCGATTTCACTGCATCCCCGGATGTGGTCAAGGTTCTGGCCGAGGGCGAAAGACTATCCTTCGGCCACCTTATGAATCCGACATTTGCAACCGAGGTGTCGAGCATTGATCCGTTGCCACATCAACGCATCGCCGTTTATGATCACCTTCTTCCACAGCCCAAGCTCCGCTTCCTGCTCGCGGATGATGCGGGCGCGGGCAAAACGATTATGTCCGGTCTCTACATAAGAGAAATGCTCTCACGCAGATTACTAAAAAGGATAATGATCGTTACGCCTGCCGGATTGGTAGGGAATTGGCGAAGGGAGCTTCTAACTCTCTTTAACATGCCATTTAAGATTGTCAACGGTCCCGATGCTCGCGCTGAGAATCCTTTTCTTGGCGAAGCCGGCAACAGGCTGATCATCAGCATCGATACTTTGGCCAGCAACCGCATGTTCTCAAGATTGCGGGAAGATCGCGTGCTTCCTTATGATCTGGTGATTTTTGATGAAGCGCACAAACTCGCCGTGGATCGCGGCAACGACTTGAGGGTAAGGCCCACCGATCGTTATTGCCTTGCAGAGGCTCTGGCTGGGGCGCCTTTGTCCACAGACAAGTTTGAGCTCAATTGGAGCGCGCATCACCTACTTCTGCTTACAGCAACTCCTCACATGGGAAAGGATTACCCCTATTATGGGTTATGGCGTCTCCTGGAGCCTGAAGTGCTGGCAACTTACGAAGCTTTTAAAGAATATCCCGCCGACCAGCGTCTTGCGCATTTCATCCGCAGAACCAAAGAAGAAATGGTTTATCTAGACGGTAAACCGCTCTATCCTGAACGTAGATCCGACACTTTGGGCTATGACCTCACACAGGGAGAGATCAGCGAGCAGACCCTCTATGACGAGACGACCGAATATCTGCGTCTGGTCTACAATAAAGCCAAAGTGCTCAATCGTGAAGCTGCCCGCCTGGCCATGAGCGTATTTCAAAGGCGCATGGCAAGTTCAACCTATGCCCTTATGCGATCTTTTGAAAGAAGGATAGAGAAACTCGACAATTTGATAGACGAAATAATGAATGGACAAATATCAACCGAGCAACTTCTCTTAATGCAGTCCCGCTTACACGAGGACGACCTTCTCGACACATGGACAGCCGATGAAGAAGGCGACGAGGAACACGGGGAAGCACACGAAGAGGCTGAAGATAATATTCTCCAAGGTGTCGTGGCGACCTCTCTGGTCGATCTTCAAGTAGAAAAAGAACAAGTCGAAAAGCTTCGTGATCTGGCAAAGCAAGTGATTGATCTTGGCCACGAGTCCAAGTTTGACAAACTAAGGGAAGTCCTGACTGACTCTAATCTGAAAGGCGAAAAATTTATCGTCTTCACGGAACATCGGGATACACTTAAATATCTTGTCGATAAGCTATCCGGCATGGGCTACACAGGAGAAATCGCTCAAATCCACGGTGGCATGAAATATTTTCAAAGAGAAGAAGAGATAAAACGTTTTCGAAAGCCTTCCGACCAGGGAGGTGCGCAATTCCTTATCTGCACAGATGCCGCAGGCGAAGGAATTAATCTCCAGTTTTGTTGGATCATGATCAACTACGATGTCCCCTGGAATCCGGCCCGCTTGGAGCAGCGAATGGGGCGTATACATCGTTATGGCCAGAAACATGACCCTGTAATAATTACGAACCTTGTCGCTCCGAAAACCCGTGAAGGTATGGTGCTCAAGGTCTTGCTGGACAAGTTGGAAAAGATAAGAAAGGAGCTAAACTCCGACAAGGTTTACGACTGCATAGGAAGGCTCTTCGCGGAAGTATCCATAAAGAAATACATGGAACTTGCCATAACAGAAGATGCCGAGACCGTAGCCACCCAGCTTGACGGCCGCCTCACAAAGGAACAGATCGAGGCGATAGAAAAGCGTGAAAAGACGCTTTACGGCACGGGAGGGGACGTAGCAAAGATCCTTCCCCGCCTCAGGACCAACATGGAGCAGGAGATCTACTTCCGCCTTCTGCCCGGCTACACGCGGCATTACGTCGAAAAGGCTGCGCCCCTTGTAAGCATAGACATCGATGGAGACCCCAACGGGATATTTTACATGCGCCCCCAAAAAATAACCGCCATGGACCCTTTACTGCCTGCGCTTGAGCTTTATCCTGAAAAATCAAGAAACTGCTTTTCTTTTACAAGGCCCGGAGAAAACGAAAATGCCATATGGTTTCACCCCGGCGAGCCTGTCTTCGAGAGCTTTCGGGCAATGGTGTCGGAGCGTCTTAGAGGAATGGGAATCAAAGGAGCTATATTCGTCGCCCCCAACGCTGAAAAACCATATCTTTTTCACCTTGCCCTTCTTTCTGTGGCAAGAAAAGCCGACCCCGAATTGTTGGAACTAGCGCAAGAAGAGATTCTCGACTGCCGTCTTGTCGGAGTAAAACAATATGAAGGTTCTGAAATAACTATCTGCCCCATCGAACAGCTTCTGCTGCTCAGGAGCGGCAGCGGCCTGCCACCCTCAGCACAGCGCCTGGCTATGGTTGCCAAAGACGAAAAAGAGGCAGCAAGAGCTTTTCTTGCGGAACGCGTTGCCCGGGAGATAGCACTTGAGAGAAAGAATTCCCTTGTTTCCAGTATGCCTGAACGCGAAAAATTCATCTTGAGAGGGTATGATTATCAGGAAGCAGAGCTTGCCGCTGCCAGGGCAAAGCATTCTGAAAAAGCGCGTGGCGGCAACAAAAAGGCCGCCGATGCACTCGAAGGAGTTAAGCGCCAGCAGCGCGAGCTTGTTTCCCGCCGTGAAAACGCTTTAAGGGTTTTGAGACGGGAACCGGAATTGATAGCGCCCGGGCCTGTTTCCTTCATAGCCCATGCTCTGGTTGTCCCTTCAACCGATCCTGTCGAAATGGAACAACACGACGCCAACGTTGAAATGGCGGCGATGCAGGTTGTTCAGGCATTCGAGGAAGCCGCGGGGGCCAAGGTCCACGATGTCCACACTCCAGAGCTTGCCAGGCTTGCCGGATTATCCGACAATCCCGGTTTCGATCTTCTATCCATTAGACCCGGAAACGAAAGGCGAGGCATTGAAGTTAAAGGCCGCGCCGCGGCAGGCGATGTCGAAGTGTCTGCCAACGAATGGGCCAAAGCCTGCAATATGCGCGATGCTTATTGGCTCTATGTTGTCTACGATTGCGCGAGCGCAACACCGCGACTCATCCGTGTACAAGACCCCTTTGGCAATCTCCTGGCAAGGGCAAAGGGAAGCATGCTGATCGGAGTGAAACAGATAACAGAAGCTGCTGCTTCTTTTGAAAAGGAAGGAGAATAAAAATGGCGCAGACTGTTTCTACTGTTAACAATGGTTTTATGGAACTAATAAAACGAATTGAGCTTAATGATTCTCGGATCAAGCTGGCTTCCCAACATTACAATGCAGTAAAAGAGCGTATTGAGACAACATTACCAGGCAAAACTGTCTCTCAGATAGGTTCCTTTCAGCGTAAAACCAAAATTCGGCCTATAAAAGATAGCGATCCATTAGATGTTGACCTAATTGTCTGTTTTGGTGATGCATATAGATATGCAGATTTAGGAAAGGGAACAACTCCACAGCAAGCACTCGAATCTGTTAGAAAGGCTTTGGTATCAGATGGTACATACAAAATCATGGCCCCTAAATCAGATGCCCCAGTGGTTGTTTTAGAGTATTCCGATGGATTCCTAGTCGAACTTACACCTTGTTTTCGGGACCTGACTGGCAAATACCCAAGACAGGGCGGTCCTGCGTGTTACATTGTAGGCACTTCAGGAGGTTCTTGGCTTCCAGCGGACTACGATTATGATGCGAGCATTATATCCTCTATTAATCAACTTGATGCGACGAAACTATCTTTTATTCCTTCGATAAAAATGATAAAAGCGTTTCTGCGGGGAAAAAATATTCCATTGAAATCTTTTCATATAGAAATTCTTTGCGTCTATATAATTGCCCCTGCATTAATTGAGTGGCAACAGAAAGAATGGGGATTCAATCATGTGCTCGCACATTTTCTGTCCAAAGCCCATACTATGCTAATTGAACCAATATCTATGCCTGAGAGTCATTCCCCTCCAATAGTTTCGGAGTTATCGGCATTTCACCTGAAAAAACTACGATATACATTAACTGAATTAGGATCACAAGCCTGGGATATATGCAAGGAAAGTAACGATAGCAAAGCGCTCTGCCGTTGGCGCAATTTTATTGGGGAACCCTTCCCGTCGTAAAGGAGACAAATATGTCTACCGAGAAAAATGATATCCACCATTTGCTTGATGAATGCAAGACAATTGAGGAAAACTGTCTTTACAACGCTCAAGCTCATTTCATTATTGCAAAGAGTGACAACCGGAAGAAATGGCTTTTGATTATTATCCCAACCTTTTTAAGTGGGCTAGCTGGTGCACTCGTCGCCTGCGGATTATACTCTTGGATAGGTATTATAGGAGCAGTGTTAGGAAGTACTGGCGGCGTAGCCGCAGTGCTTGGAGTAGATCGCGATTCTGTCCAACATCTAATAGCAGGGCATATTATGACATCAATGCGTCATGAGGCAAGACAACTCCATGAAGTTTATTTTAAAGAATATTCTCGGGCCGAATTAGTGGCAAATGTGCAACGGTTGGATGACAAATATAATAGTATGCTCATCGCGCTTCCTTGCACTGATGATGAAGCCTTTGAAAAAGCGCGAGAAAAAATAAAGAAGGGGAGATTCTTGCCCGATTTTAAGAAACAAGGAGAGTCAAATGACCGATAAACCTCGTCTTATCGAACACGCGTTTCCATTAAAGCAGGCTTCTTTGGACTCAGTCCATGAAAAGAACGTGCGCCACGGACATATTTCAACTCTCCACATCTGGCCGGCAAGGCGGCCGCTAGCTGCGTGCAGGGCGGCGTTGATCGCGACGCTGTTGCCCGACCCGGGGACGCCCGAGAAGCGCAAGGAGCTGTGCGAAAAGATCGGCGGCAAGATCGTCAAGAAGATCGAAAAGAAAAAGATGCCGAGCGGCGAGACGGTAGAGCGGGAGAAGGAAGAGACGAAGGGCGGCATCCTTCACTGGGGAAGAGAGACCGAGAATTCGAAGGATCTTGATTGGTTCCGTGAGGAGATAAAAAAGGCTTACGGGGGAAGGACTCCCAAGGTGCTCGATCCCTTCGCCGGGGGCGGGGCGATACCGCTTGAGGCGATGCGCCTGGGCTGCGAGGCAACCGCTGTTGATATCAACCCGGTGGCGTGGTTCATCCTGAAATGCACTCTTGAATACCCTCAAAAGCTCGCAGGCAAGACTCACCCCCTGCCGGATTTCATCCTCGAAGACGAAGAGTTCATGGAGGAGTTCTACAAAGCTCACCCCCACCTTGTCGGAAGAACCAAACCCACCAAGAAACAGCTCAAAGACGATTCGAACACCCTTCCAGGCATGTCAACGCACAGCGAAGAGAACAACCGCATTCCAAAGGCGGATCTCGCGTGGCATGTCCGCGCCTGGGGTAGATGGGTGCTCAATCACGCAAGAAAGGAGCTTGCGCAGTATTACCCCACCTACGCCGACTTTGAGCCCATGGACAAGAACAGCACAAAGGCCTACGAAAAACGGGAAATGCAGCTTGTGCCGCTGAAAGATGATGGCAATCCTGATATTGATTCCCTTAATAAGGAGTTCAGCAAGGAGTACCTTGCCGACAAGACAAACCCTCGGTGGATCGCCAAGCCCACAGTGGCTTATCTCTGGGCAAGAACTGTAAAGTGCAAGAACTGCAGAGCCACATTGCCGCTTCTAAAGACCCGTTGGCTCTGCAAGAAGGACAAGAAGCGGGTGCTTCTGGCCATGGAGCCGAACAAGGAAAAGAACGGCGTCATATTCTCCATCGAGCCGAATGTCCCAGCCAAGGGGGGTAACGCGGCTCAAAAGAGAGAACACGATAAAAGGATCGGCGCGGGGACGATGTCTCGCTCCGGCGCAAAATGCCCCTGCTGTGGAACCATAATGACGATGGAGGATATAAGGCTGGAGGGGAAGGCGGGAAGGCTTAGCCAAGTAATGTTTACTATAGTCTATGCCAAGGAAAAAGGGAAAGACTTTCGTCTGCCAACAAACGAGGAAATAAATACTGCGCAGATTTCTATGACGGAACTGAGCGACTTGTACAACTTAATCCCTTCTGGGCTACCTCAAGATAACATTATTGAAGACGCAAAGAGAAGCACGTGGTGCGTGCAATATGGTTTTGACGAGTTTGGGAAGCTATTCACTTCACGACAGCTTCTTGCCCTAGGTAATCTTGTCATTCTACTGAAAAAACTTCCTTCTTTAATTCATGAACATGGTTATGCTGATGAATGGGTTGAATCAATTACTGGATACGAAACTTGTAGTTTGAGTCGGCTTCTAGATTATGCTAATTGTGGCGCTCAATGGAAATTAGATGCGAATACTATTAACCATTCTTTTGTTAGGAATGGCATTCCAATAAGTTGGGATTATGCTGAAGGGAATATTATTGGTGATTCTGCAGGGGCTTTCTCGCTGTGTTATGAGAGGATATGCACAGCTCTTGATGTTTTTGGGATGCATGGAGATATTGCCTTGCCACCATCGATATTTCGCCAATCTTCAAAGAAATTGCCTGATGCAAAATATGAAATAATCCTAACAGATCCGCCTTACTACGATGCAATAAGTTACGCTGCGATGATGGACTTTTTTTATGTGTGGTTGCGCCGCTTATTGTTTGGCATTAACAAAGAATACAGTCTAGTTTATGAGCCACCACTATGTCCAAAATGGAGTGAGGAAGAAAACGATGGTGAATTAATTGACGATGCAAACAGATTCGATGGTGACAGAGTCAAATCTAAGGCTGCATACGAAAACGGGATGACAGATGTGTTTTTACGTTGCCGTAACGCTCTTGATGACAACGGCAGATTCGTAATTGTATTTGCTAACAAGCAGCCAGATGCTTGGGAAACTATGGTTGCAGCAATCATTAAATCTGGTTTTGTTGTGAATGGTTCATGGCCTATTCAAACAGAACAACCATCACGTATGCGAGCTATTAGTTCTTCAGCCCTCGCATCCTCTGTTTGGATCGTCTGCAAAAAGCGCCCGGAGGACGCTCGTCCCGGGTGGGACAACCAGGTTCTTGAGGAGATGAGGCAGAACATCAAGGAGAGGTTGAGGGAGTATTGGGACGCGGGGATACGCGGGCCGGACTTTGTATGGGCTGCGACAGGCCCGGCGATGGAGGCTTACAGCAGGCACCCTATCGTCAAGAAGGCTAATGAACCGGGACCTATGACGGTCAATGAGTTTTTAACCCATGTGCGGCGGATGGTTGTGGACTTTGTTGTCGGGCGCGTTCTCTCTGGCGATCACGAGGACTCTTCAGATTTAGCCTCGGCGGACAGGCTTGATGAACCGACGGCATACTACCTCCTTCACAGGCATGATTTCGGTATGGATGAGGCGCCCGCCGGGGCGTGCATCCTTTACGCCATATCGTGCGGAATCTCGGACCGCGAGCTGGCGAACACCTGGGACTTGATCGGCTTTACGAAGGGGAAAGACTCGGATGAAGATGAAGAAGCTGATGCCGACGCCGATTCTGATGTCGAAGAAGATTCTGGGAGTAAGATCAAGCTGAAGACCTGGGCCCAGCGTAAGGGGAAGTCAATTGGCTTCGATGCCCCCGGCGGCAAGCCGATACCTCTCATCGACCGCGTCCATTGCCTCATGCATCTCTGGAAGGCTGGGGACCTTTCCAAGGTTGACGGCTATCTCGACGGCAACGGCCTGAGACGCCAGGAGCTT
>Ga0209604_1003483_pt1 | contig 10795 bp, 10 predicted proteins | sample AD_UKC097_MetaG_FD_184405 | JGI IMG/M metagenome (GOLD analysis project Ga0209604, IMG submission 184405) | Active sludge microbial communities of municipal wastewater-treating anaerobic digesters from USA - AD_UKC097_MetaG (SPAdes) (version 2) | ecosystem: Engineered > Bioreactor > Anaerobic >... | reverse complement strand
TTCATGCTTCTGTCCTTGAAGAGATATCGACTACAGCTGAACTGAAAAAAAGGGGTTACGAAAGATGCGTGATTCTTGATTCATCACTTTCTTCCTACGCGAAGTGGCATCTTTCTCTTTCCAGATCAGGAATAGTAGCAGTACCAGGGATTAGAACTGGAAACGATTATTGGATTGCGAGAAATGAAAGGGGTTTTGAAGAACTTCTAAGAAAAGAAACGAATGATTCGGAAAACTTGATCCATATCTCCGGAAAACCCCGAAATCTAGACAATTCTTCAGGAAATCCCATTTGGGAATGTCGCTACCTTGATCATGAAAGCGAGAAATTCCGGGTATATGCGTCGTTACAGCCCGAAATTGAGATAGCTGACTATTCACTGCCAAACGACAAGAATTATCGCGAGCTTGAACACGATCTACTTGACTTACTCTCAGAACTTCCCCGCAATTTCTCTTTGAAGAGGATTGAGCATGTTTTTCCAGTGAGAGTGTCGGCAGAATCTTTCTCTTCCTTATTGGGTAAAGCTCTTGAGGAGAAAAAAATGGGCGACGAATACTTGTCGAGGCTTAAAAGGGAGCTCTCAGTAATTCTTGCAAAGAATATTCAGGATTACTTCATGACCGTTTCCAAGATCGTCGACATCGCGAAGAGCATTGGTTGCTGGATAGGCCCGGGTAGAGGTTCGGCTGTTGGTTCACTTGTAAGTTATCTGCTTGAAATTACCCGAATCGATCCCGTTGCGGAAGACCTGTTCTTTGAGCGATTTCTTAGCTTGAAGAGAGCTGACCCACCGGATATCGACCTTGATGTTGATGACAAATCAAGACCAGTGCTGCTGAAGAAAATGTATGAATACTTTGGAAATGATCGTTTCTGTCTTATCAGGACACATTCAACTTACGGATTCAAAGGAGCAGCCCGCGAACTCGGGAAAAAATTGGGGATCAGCAAAGATAAGATCTCTAAGCTCATTGAATGGAGTAAAGATGGGAAGCGCTTTCCATATGCTTTTGAAGAAGATTTAGACATGAAGCGGTTGTTTGATATGTCAAAACTCATCGCCGGTCTCTTTTCGGGTTATTCACTTCATGCTGCCGGTGTCATACTTTCCGGCATTTCTTTGAAGGGACTGATCCCCATCGATTTCAGTGAAGATCTACCTGTTTCTCTTTGGGATATGGATTCTCTTCGAATAGTTGGTCTGCAGAAAATTGATATCTTGGGCTTGAGAAATCTCTCTCTTTTGAAGGAAATGACACAAGGTAAGGAACCCTGGGAAAGTCCGGCATGCGATTCAAATACCTATGAGACATTGGGAAGCGGTTATACTACCGGTATCTTTCAGCTGGAAGCACCTTACGCTACGAAAATTATTAGATCCGTAAAGCCCTCGTCACTGAGGGATCTTTCTATATGCATCGCATTAAACAGACCAGGGCCAATTAAATCTGGAGTTACAGAGCGTTTCCTGAAGCTTTCGAGAGTTCCCTCTGAAATCGAGAAGATGAGGAAAAGAGTTCCCGTTCTTGCTGAGACGGCAGGGCTTCTCGTTTATCAGGAACAAGTCCTAAAGATCGCTTCGAGCTTACTATCTCTTGAAGCGGATGACGGGGAGCTTCTCAGAAGAGCTCTTTCGAAGAAAGATAGGGATGCCGTTGACAGGTTGTTTAAGAGCTCGCCGGGGTACAGCAGACTTCCAGATGAAAGAAGAGCGAAGTTGTATTCGTTCCTTCTTGATTTTGCCGGTTATGCCTTCAACAAATCTCATAGTCTAAGCTACGCTGTGATTTCCTTCTGGCTAGCATATTTCAAGTCAAACCATCCGGAGATTTTCTATCCCCTCATGCTACGAGAATTACCACGGACTTCTTTTGGAAGGCTAGTCGCCGAAATGAGGGACAGGGGACTCAGATTAAGCATAGAAAATGAAGTTGAGGGCCGTAAAATTGTATCGCTTTCTATTCCACAGCTGCTGAAGAAAGGTGAACTGAAGCCAAAACCATTTGAGGATTCCTTCTTCACGTTCGTAAGGAACAACAGATCAAAGTATCAGGCAAGAGACCTTGAGAGACTCATAAAGAGTGGCTACCTGGACTGCTATGGCAGCAGAAAGGATCTTCTGAAGAAAATGAATGACGCCCTCACGGGTGTGAACCCCGAACTGAAGTCAATACGATCTGTGTTCGGTTATAAAGAAGAGCTTCAAGAGGCAAGAGAGGAAGACACCCCTGTTGAGAGAGCCATGATGGAGATTGAGACTCTTGGATTCAATGTCACAGAGATTCAGCGACCGGATATTTCATCGGAAGTTACTGACTTTGAAATAACAAGCGCCGTTGCCTCTCTGAGAACAGGGATATCGCCCTACAAGAGAATCGATTATCTTGGAAAGAGTTTCGTTACTGACGGAAGGACCTTTATTCAGATAGAAAGCCACGTTCCTCTTCAAGGTTTCGTCTTGTTCAATAATGGAAATCCTATTGAAATGAAGGAGAGAATTTTAGAAGTGAACAGGATTTTTCATGGCCAGATCGATCGGTCATTCTTAGCAGTCGGCTCCAAGAGAGAAAACGTAGTTGTCAAAGTTAGGGGTACCGAAAAAATCATACCTGGGGCAAGGCCAATGGGTGTAGATGCCGATAAGATAATCTGGAGATAATTGGGGAGGAAGCAATGTACATTTATTTTGTAAGGCATGGAGAAACAGAATGGAACAATAGTAACCGCTGGCAGGGAAGGTCCGATATTCCCTTATCTGAAAAGGGAAGAAAGCAAGCTGAAATAACTGGCACATTTCTTAAAGAACACGTTCCCAGTGTAGCGGCAATCTATTCCAGCGACTTGAAAAGGGCAAAGGAAACCGCCGAGATAATTGCTGTTTCATATGCTGAGACACCAGTTGCTAACCCGGTACTCCGCGAAGCGGATGTAGGACTCTGGAATGGCCTTGAGATAAGTGAAGCATTAAAGTGCTATGGCAATCTGATAGAGAAATGGAGGAAGGATCCATGGGCAGACATTCCGGGAACTGAACCTCTGGGGGAAGTGCAGAGAAGAGCGGCGAGTTTCATCAGATATCTCTCTGGAAATTTTCAGGGGAAACATGTGATTGTGGTTTCGCATGCCTTGTTAATCAGAACCGCAATTTGCTACGCAGCAGGCCTCCCTCTGGAAAATCACTACAGACTTTCCTTACACAACTGCTCGATTTCCACAATTAAGATTGAAGGAGCAGAAATGAGACTGCTAGAGGTCAATCTGTGGCGCCATATGGAGGAGAACTAACATATGTTACTTAGGGTGAATCTTCTTCCACGGACAATTGATGAGAGCACGGATCTCGCTGTAGTAATTGATGTTCTGAGAGCCAGTAGTACTATAACGACTGCTCTTCAACTGGGTGCAGAGAAAGTCATTCCGGTTTCTAATGTCAGACAGGCGCTGGAAGAAAGAAATAGGAATCCCGAGGTAGTTCTAGTGGGGGAGAGGGAAGCAATGAAAATACCGGGTTTTGATCTAGGGAATTCGCCAGTTGAGCTTTCTGAAAGTTTTGTGAAGGGAAAGGAAGTTGTTATGACAACTACTAATGGAACTGTAGCTGCTCTAAAATCAAGAAAAGCAAAGAGGATCACAGTTGCTTCATTCCTGAATTTGGAAAGCATTGCCAAACACATTGAAAGAGAGAAAGGAAGAGTTGAAATCCAATGCGCAGGTAGTGACGGAGAGCCTTCGCTGGAGGACACACTGCTTGCGGGGGCGCTTGTCAAACGCTTGGGAGATGTCGGTATAAACGATAGCTGTTGGATAGCCTCTTTTCTTTATGAATCGGTTAGGATCGATTTGAAAGACTTTATTTCTGAAAACGGAGTACACGCAAAAAAACTTCTGTCTCTTGGCTTTAGTGAAGATGTATCCTTTTGTGCTAAAATCAACTTGTACGATCTGGTTCCTTTGTGGCGGAACAACGGTTTCGTACGGGGGTAATTCAATGGAGTTCGTTTCTAATGCTTTTTTCATTCTAGCAATGGGCGCACTTTTTCTGTCATTGATCTTTTTTGAGATTGGGACAAAGAAGGTACGAAAGCCAAAGAGCGAAGTGAAGCCTGAAGATTATAAACCTTACGATAGGAAAGGCTGGTATTCCCTTCTGGCAGCGGGAGGGTTTCTTGGTTTGTCCTTGTTATTTGCTTTGATCTTATAAGGTCGAGGGGGTTGAAAAAATGCCTAGCAAGCTAGCAGTTGACAGCGTTGTATCTAAATTGCCTGGGGTTCATAGTGCAAGAATTGTCTATGATGAAAGCGGAGAAATGGTCGAGATTCATGTACTGGCAGATATTACCAAGCCTGCAAAGCAACTGGTCAGAGATATTGAGACAGCTATTTATGCCTCAACCGGAATCAAGATCGATAGAAAGATAGTATCTATAGCACAGATATCTCTTGATTCTAACGACGAGGATGAAGCTGTAGTACGACCTTACCAGAAGGAAGAAGTTCAAGGGTACAACTTTCAGCTAACAAGCCTTGAAACTAGGGCCACGACAAGGCGTCTTGATATTACTGTGGTTCTAGATTACGATGGCAAAGAACTTGAAGGCTCTTCGATTGTCGATGTTGGAGATGACGAGAAATATATGGCGATCGTTGAGTCGACTGTGGCTGCCATTAGAGAGGTTATACCAAGTTTCCGTATCGAGTTCATCGAAAAGCTCGAGTACGGTATGACAGAAATTGTTATGGCAGTCGGATCTTCGTTGGTAAATGGAAAGAGAAAAAGAGAGGCTGGCGCGAGACTATGCAAGAAAGACAGCCTGAATGACTTTGCTTTGGTTGTCTTAGAAATAATAAACAAGATATAGATTCTCACTAAAGAGAATTATCTATTTCGGAGGTGCTCCAATGGATCTGTCGCACTTTGTCTCTTCCGTAACACCATCGGCCACTCTAGAGTTCAATAAGAAGGCCCTTGAGCTTTCTAAGGCGGGAGAGAACGTTGTCAAATTCACTGCCGGCGAACCTGATTTTCCTACTCCACGTCCCATAGTTGAGGCGGCCATTACTGCTCTCAACGAGGGAAAAACTAAATACACCAATGCTTCCGGCATAGATGAATTAAGAAAAGCAATCGCTACGAAGATGCTGAAGGAGAACGGCTTAAGCTACACTCCTGATGAAATTGTTGTGTCAAACGGTGGAAAGCAAGCAATCTATAATGTACTTAAGGCCTTGCTGAACGTGGATGACGAAGTGATAATTATCTCGCCTGCCTGGGTGAGCTACGAGGCGCAGATTCTGCTCTGCGGTGGCCATCCGGTGGTTGTTCCATCTGAGCTTGATAAAGGCTTTGTCCCAGAGATTTCGAAGATTGCAGAGGTTATAAGCGCGAGGACACGAGCCATAATAATCAATTCTCCAAACAACCCAACAGGAGCCATATATCCTGAACATTTCCTTCGAGATCTTGCGGTCTTAAGCAAGGAGAGCGACATTCTTGTTATCTCGGATGAGGTTTATGAAAAGCTGGTATATGATGCTGCACATTTTTCCATTGCTTCGATTGATGGGATGAAGGAAAGGACGGCGGTAATAAATGCCTTCTCCAAAACCTATGCCATGACGGGTTGGAGGATAGGTTATTCGGCAACTTCACTCAGATTGGCCAAGGCTATCTCCAAGATTCAAAGTCATCTGACATCCAATGTCAATACTATCACTCAGTACGCAGCACTGAAGGCATTTGAAGTTGATACTTCTTCAATGGTTAAAGAGTTTCGAGCCAGGAGGGACTTCGTGTTCTCAAGGCTGAAAAAAATCGGTCTGAGATTTCACAAACCGGCGGGCGCTTTCTACTATTTCATTGATATAAGACCATTTCTCGGCGGGAGGTTCAAGAATTCAAACGATTTTGCGATCGCCCTCCTTGAAGAAGAAAAAGTGGGAATGGTTCCTGGAAGCGCATTCAGCTATGAAGGGTTCATAAGAATGTCCTTCTCCAGTTCTTTGGAGGAACTCGACGAAGGACTTAACAGACTGGAAAACTATCTCAGAAAACTTTAATTAGCGACCTGTCCAGTCAAGGCTCCATCTGAAGGATTTAGTCAAGAACTGAACGCTTTGAAGATCGGATCTTGAGAGATCATCTAGCATTCTATTCATTGCATCTCTGAAGGCATACTGTGTATTACCGGAGCGTATTTCCATGAGACACTCAACTGTTGCGGCAAATTGATCGGCAGCCCAAACAATTTTGCCTTCCACTGATTCAAAGGGATCCAGCATTCTGAATTTTAGCTCTTTGATAAGTTCATCTGGCATTCCGTCTAGGAGGTTCTCGGTAACCATCTGTTCTTCAACCTGAGCAATCACTTCCTCGAAGCCTGGAACCTTCTTTTTCGTCGGCGTGATTATATCACCAGTCATGCTTTCGGGAATGTCATGAAGCAGAGCGCGTTTGACAGATTCAACAGGGTTTACGCTGTTTCCTTGTTCTTCCTCAATACATGAGAGTATATATGCGATTATTGCTACGTAGAAAGAATGAGCGGCGACAGTGGTTGGGACATTCCTGTTGAGCCTGTTCCAGCGAATGGCTCTCAAAAGAACCATTAAGGCGTTTGTGTATCGGCTAAGCCAGTTGTTGCCCGTTATCAGACGATATGGATCGAATTCCTCGAAATCTTTGATCCTGGCCTCAAGGTCCTTCAGAGGTCTTTCAAAGAACTCCGGAAAACTTCTGGCATGAAGACCGGCTTCCAGTTTGGCCGATAGAAGATCTCCAGTCTGGATAATCTTTCCTTCGACCGAATTATCCTTGGAGTGCACCATTGAAAGATAGAAGGCATCGTGTCTCTCATCAGGCAAGTATTCGATAATCTCTTCCACTGTCTTTTCAAAGACATCGTTCCACTTGTCAGGTGAAAGGGATTTTATAAGAACTTTAGTATCGACCGAGATGTCTGAAAGCAAGCATTTAGGCAGTTCTTTTAAGACGAGTCTCTGGAAGAGCTCCTTTTGGTCGATTTCGAAACCTTTCAAAATTGCCATTTCAGACATTAGCAGGCAGTACTGGGCAGAAATGAAGGCATTTTCGGCCTCGTTGGTTCTTAGAAGAGTCGGTGTGTTGTTCCACCTGTACATTGTGAAGAGATTCGTTGCCAGTTCCAGAAGTTTCACATATCCTTGAAACACGGAAACACCTCCTGAGTACGTTCATGAATCTATGTTGTTACAATTATAATTGTTAGGCCTATCAAATAAAAGGCTTAATGATGGAAAGAGGCGGTTTTATGAATATTGAGAAGTGGATTAACAGAACCTACCCAGTTTTCGAGGAAAGTTCAACTCTTGAGGATGTCTTCAGTGTCAAAGCATTAGCAGGACTCACAAATATAATCTCCGTTGATAAAGAAGGAAGACTGTCTGGGACTGCAAGATTGGATGAGATCGATGACTTTGATCTTTCGAAAAAACTCTCTGAAATTGTTGTTGAGCCAGTTTTTTACTGCCGTGACTCCGATTTCATAGAAGATGCCGCGCTAATGCTTATTGAGAGTCATGACTATGTTCTTCCAGTAGTCAATGACGATTTTGTCGTCGTAGGGGCAATTGGTGTTTTCGAAATTTTGGAAGGTTTAATGGAATTTACTGCTATGGACAGACCCGGTGCCAGAATCTCGATAATTCTCGAGGACAAGCCGGGTGCTCTGAGAGAGGTAGTAGATTTTCTTGCAGAAAAGGAGGTTAACATTCTCTCTATTATCACTTCGACCGCAGAAAGTAAGGAATTCAAGCGAGTTGTAATAAGAACAGATGAGTCAGACATAAGCTTGATCGCTGACATTCTTGGGGAAAAGAGGATCTCTTTTGAAAGTATAAGCGAAGAGGAGGGTTTCAGTGTCTGAAACACTAAGCTATCTAATTCTAGGCGCAGTACAAGGAGCTACGGAATTTCTTCCCGTTTCGTCGTCTGGTCATCTAACAATCTTCTCCAGTTTTCTCAAAGTTCCTCTCGATTCTGAATCAAAAGCAGCATTTTTTGCGGTGCTTCATCTGGCAACTTTCTTTGCCGTTTTGTTGTTCACATTTAAAGATGTATGGGAAATACTCACAGGTCTATCTAAACCTGAAAAGAGGAAAATCTCATTCAGATTCATTGTGCTGCTTCTTGTTGCAACTATTCCTGCAGTTCTAGTTGGTTTCCTGCTAGAGGATGAAATCAAATCTCTCTTCTCTGATGTGGCATTTGCTTCGATAATGCTTTTTGCTACAGCGGCTGCTTTATTCATTTCGGATAGATTGAAGGGTGAACGTAAAATCCTTGATCTTTCAGTTGCAGGTGCGCTTTCAATAGGCATTTTCCAGGCGGCAGCAATAGCTCCTGGACTATCAAGAAGTGGCTTGACGATATTCGGGGCATTACTTATAGGAATGATCAGAAGTGATGCAGTTAGATTCTCCTTTCTTTTGAGTCTTCCAGTTACCTTTGGTGCCGGTATTTTGGAACTCTCCAAAGTAAGTCTTCCTATATCAACCGTCCTTTTGTCATGTCTTCTTGCCTTTTCAACTGGTATTGTTGGGCTTTGGCTCCTCAAGAAACTTGTTCTGAAGCGACGTCTGAGATTCTTTGGCTTTTACTGTATAATTATAGGGATTGTAGGTCTGATTTTTCGAGGAGTGATGTGATTTGGATTTGAATCTCCTCTTTCCCGGCTCCTTAGTGTACGTGCCGGGAATGATGGATGCATCCACAAGTAGCTGTGTTCTGCTTGTGGAAGATTACAAGAAAATTCTCATCGATCCAGGCGGGTTCGCTTCGATGAAAGTTTTGGAAGACGGATTAACTTCTCTGGGTCTCTCCCCAGACGATATAACCGATATATTGCTCACTCATTTTCATCTTGATCATGCTTTCAACAGTGTTTTTTTCTCTAAGGCGACGATACATTTACATGAAAGCTTCTCCACTAGAGATTACAGTTCATTTGGTCCAATAATTGGATCTGTGTATAGTAAGATCATTGACTCCTGGAAATGTATAGAGACCTTCTCGGGTGGCGAAAGGATTTTGGGAGCAATAGATGTTCTCAGTTCGCCATATCATTCAAGAGATCATGTGTCCTTCTTTCTCCAAACGGAAAATCATGGAAGGGTTTTCATTTGTGGAGACGTCTGCGCAAGACAGATACATTATCACGAAATGCGAAAAGGAATGAGATCAGATCCAGCCGCTGCTTTTGTCTTGAAACACTTTGAGAGAGCAGATGCTGTTATTTTCTCTCATGACCTCCCGCTGTTCAAGAGGTGATTGAATGAAGGTGCTTTTTGTATCTTACGAGGTTTATCCTATAGCGAAGGTAGGGGGTCTTGCCGATGTTGCAGGATCCCTTCCGAAGTATCTTAAAGAGCTCGGAGTCGAAATTGATTTGTTAATGCCATTTCATAAGTCGATAGACAAAAATATGGCTATCAAAACGGATGAGAACGTCAGTACCAGGTTTGTCAAAAGAGAGGTTTCTTTTGAGGTTTACAGAGCGAAGTTGCCGAAGAGCGATGTGAACGTTTTTTTGCTTTATAACGAAAGACTTATGGACTCAAAGGAGATCTATGGTGCATCGGATCTTGGTTTTCAGGCAATGAGCTTTTCCGATGCCGCCGCTGGATTTGCAGTTGACAAAGGTTACGATATCGTCCACCTCAACGATTGGCAAACCGCTTTGATCGCAGTATATCTTAAACAGCGTGAAGCAAAGTGCAAGACTCTTCTTTCTATTCACAATCTCGCCTATCAAGGTGTATACGGTAAGGAATATCTAGATCTGTCAGGAATCGAAAAAAGCAATCGGAACGAAATCTTTGAGGCAGGAAAAATAAACTTTCTAAAGGCAGGACTTGTTTTTTCAGATAAGCTTAGCACTGTATCTCCAACCTACGCAAAAGAAATCCAGACGAAAGAATATGGTGCCGGCCTTGAAGACATCCTTTCTAGAAGGCGGAGTGACCTGGTTGGAATCTTGAACGGGATCGATTACTACGAATATGATCCCGAAAGAGATGAACGACTTTGGGCAAACTTTTCGCAGGACAATATTGAGAGCAAGAAAATCAATAAATCTAATTTACAGCAACTTGTGGGTCTTCCGAAAAAAGATGATGCTTTGATTGGACTGATTTCACGTCTTGTAGATCAAAAGGGACTTGATTTGATTGAAGATGTCAAGGACGAGTTGATGAAGCTTCCCATTCAAATTGTAGTTTTGGGGACGGGAGAGAGCAAGTATGAAGACATGTTTAGGATACTTCAAAAGAATTATCCGGAAAAAGTGGCTGCAAGATTGACTTTTGATCTCGATCTTGCCCAAAAAATCTACGGTGGAGCAGATATGTTCTTGATGCCCTCTAGATATGAACCATGTGGACTTGGACAAATGTTTGCGATGAGATACGGGACTGTTCCAATTGTCAGATACACTGGAGGACTCGCCGACACTGTTCATGAATTTGATCCTGAAAACAATGGTAATGGCTTTGGATTCGTAGACTACGATGCGAAAAAGCTGCTTGGAGCTTTGAAGAAAGCCCTCAGAGTTTACTTTCAACCAGAACTTTGGAAGAAAGTAGTTAGAAATGCGATGAGACAGGACTTCTCATGGAGAGTCTCGGCAATAAATTACCTCTCCCTGTATAAGAAGATTCTGGAGGTTAATAACGATGCCTGAACTTAGAAAGGATCCGATAATCAAGAGGTGGGTGATTATTGCGACCGAAAGAGCTCGACGACCTCATGATTTCATA
>Ga0209604_1003479_pt1 | contig 10799 bp, 8 predicted proteins | sample AD_UKC097_MetaG_FD_184405 | JGI IMG/M metagenome (GOLD analysis project Ga0209604, IMG submission 184405) | Active sludge microbial communities of municipal wastewater-treating anaerobic digesters from USA - AD_UKC097_MetaG (SPAdes) (version 2) | ecosystem: Engineered > Bioreactor > Anaerobic >... | reverse complement strand
GCGCCGCGGGCGGCGAAGGGCCGCCTCGGCCAGAACTTCTCGTTCGGGCCCCGCACCGAGCTGAACGTGCCCATCACCGGCGAGCGCGGCTTCGCGGCGGCCTCGATCCCGATGGCCACCCTCAAGCAACTGGCCACCGCGCACGAGGCCAAGCTCAACGACGTGGTCATGGCGCTGTGCAGCGGCGCGCTGCGGCGCTACCTGGCCGCACACGGCGGCATCCCGAAGAAACCGCTGATCGCCTCGATGCCGATCTCGCTGCGGGCCCCCGGCAACACCGAATACACCACACAGGCCACGCTGAGTCTGGTCAACCTGAACACCCACATCGCCGACCCGGTGAAGCGCCTGCTGGCCATCCGCGACGCGGCCGGCGCGGTGAAAGCCATGGCGCGGCAGGTCAGCGGGGTGATTCCCACCGACTTCCCGTCGATCGGCGTGCCCTGGGTGCTGCACGGCCTGGCCGAGTGGTACGGCCATTCGTCGCTGGCCAAGGCCATGCCGCCGGTGGCCAACGTGGTGATCTCCAACGTGCCGGGTCCGCAGGTGCCGCTGTACGCCAGCGGCGCACGCATGGTGACCTACTGGCCGCTGTCGATCCCCGAGCACGGCGTGGGCCTGAACATCACCGTGATGAGCTATGCCGGCGCGATGGGCTTCGGCTTCACCACCGCGCGCTGCGCGGTGCCCGACGCGCGCGAACTCAGCGCCGCACTGATGGCCGCACTGGAAGAACTGGTGCAGCGCACCAAGCCGGCGGAGAGACCACGCAAGCGCCCGGCGGCCGCAGCTGCCACCCAGGCGCCGAAAAAGTCCGTGTCGCCGGGCAGAAAGGCCGCCGCGTCGGCGCCCGGGCCAGCAGTCAAAGCGGTTGCGCGCAAGACCGCCGCCGCCAAATCACCGGGCGGCGGGGCCAGGCGGCGTCAGAAGCCGTAGGTCACTGCCACGACACCCGAGAACCAGTTGGGCTGCACCGCCAGCGGACTGTCCTTGGCCCCGCCTTGCAGCGAGTCGTAGCTGATGGCACCGGTGACCACCAGGCGCGGACTCATCAGGTAGGTGACCGAGACACTGGCACGCACGTCGCGCAGGCCGGCGCCGGGGGAATAGGGCGCGTAGCCGCTGGTCGCCGATTGCGCGTTGGTCACCCCGAAATAGCTTTGCATGTAAGCCGAATTGGCCCAGTTGGCCGACACGCCGGCGCCCACGCGCCAGTTGGGCGCGATCGCGGTGGAATAAGTGCCGCCCAGCAGCAGCAAGGCGCCGTTGTGGTCGTTGCCCGCGCCGTAGCGGAACGACGAGGTCAGCACGAACTCGCGGCTGATCGGGTAGTTGAAGAAGGCGCCAATCTCGGGGCTGGCGTCGATGTTGCCCATGCCGTTGAGGGCCGGCGAGCGGCTCTCGCTGCGCCCGAAATCGGCGGTGAGGCGCACGCCGTAGTCAACGGCGGCCTCCTTGGAGAAGTTGTAGCCGATGCCGTTGGACGTGCCGGCAAACCAGCCATTGGACCACTGGTATTCGAGCTGCGGCAGCAACAGGTTGCGCGCCTCGTTTGAGCCCGGGTAGGCGCGGCTCGCGACAAACGCCAGGCCCACCCAGCGGCCATCCTCGCCGGGCGCGGCCCCGAAGTTGCGCACCACATCGAAGGCCTGCCCGAAGGCGGCGGGCGAGGCGGCAGCCAGGCAGGCGAGCAGGGCGGCGGACGGGATCAGGCGGCGAAAGGCGGGCACGGATTTCATCTTGAGGACTTGGTTGGTGGGGCAAAACAGCTGGGACGCACGGCCTGAAGGCCGGTGCGGATCATAAACGGGGGGGCTGACAGGCGGTGGACGCCCCGAAGCCTGCCGGCGCGGACTCTGGCGGTTCCGGCGACTCATTATTGGTAACTATGGCCGTTCTCCAGCGTGAAATGGTCATCATGCGCTATCAAATCTGATGCTCAGATACGGCTTCATAATCGCGACCATCGGCTCGCTGGAGCCTTGACAGCCATTCAACCACAACCACCCATGACCGACCCCACCCCGCCTTCGCTCAAGCAACTCCGTATCCAGCGCACCGCGCCTGGCGCGCCCCGGCGGCGGCGCTGGGGTCTGTGGATCGGGGCGGCGGTGGCCGTGCTGGCGGTGGGTGCCTTCGTGCTGCGCCCGGGCAAGATCGAGGTGCAGGTGACCTCGGTGGTCACCACGTACCCGTCGCAGCAGTACGCGCAGCTCACCGCATCGGGCTATGTGGTGGCGCAGCGCCGCGCGGCCGTGGCCAGCAAGGCCACCGGGCGGCTGGAGGTGCTCAACGTGCGCGAGGGCAGCCTGGTCAAGCAGGGCGACGTGCTGGCGCGGCTCGATGCCAGCGACGTGCGCGCGGCGCTGGCGCAGGCGCAGGCTGCGGTGCGCCAGGCCGAGGCGGCGGTGGCGCAGGCGGGGGTGGAGCGCGCACAGGCCGAGGCCGACCTCAAGCGCCAGCAGGCGCTGCAGGCCAAGGGCTTTGTGTCGCCGCAGACGGTGGAGACCGCGACGACCCGCGTCAATGCCGCCCAGGCGGCGGTGGCCACGGCCGAGGCGGCCGCCGCGGTGGCGCGGGCCCAGGTCAAGGTGCAGCAGGTGAACCTGGAGTACACCGAGATCCGCGCACCCTTCGACGGCGTGGTGCTGGTGAAGAACGCCAACGTGGGTGACATCATCACGCCGTTCTCCAGCGCGGCCGGCGCGCAGGGCGCGGTGGTCACCATGGCCGACATGGGCACGCTGGAGGTGGAGGCCGACGTGTCGGAGAGCAACCTGGCCAAGGCGAAGATTGGCCAACCGGTGGAGATCACGCTCGATGCGTTGCCCGATGCGCGCTTTCGCGGCAGCGTGGTGGGCATCGTGCCCACCGTGGACCGCGCCAAGGCCACGGTGATGACCAAGATCCGCTTCGAAAAGCTGGACCCGCGCATCCTGCCCGAGATGAGCGCCAAGGTCACCATCCTGTCGCAGCCGGCCACCGACGCCGACCAGAAGCCGCTGCTGGCCGTCAACCCCAAGGCGGTGGTGGAGCGCGACGGCCGCAAGCAGGTGCTGCGCGTGAAGGACGACACGGTGGAGGCGGTGGACGTCACGCCGGGGCGGCGCATCGGCGACAACCTGGAGATCGCCGGCGCGCTCAAGTCGGGCGACAAGGTGGTGCTGGCTCCGCCCGAGAAGCTGGCCTCGGGCATGAAGATCACGGTTGCCGCCAAATGAGCGCGGGCCCTGTGGTGACGAACGCCCCGGTGGTGGGCGACGCGCCCCCCGTCATTCGCATCCGCGGCCTGAGCAAGGCCTACCGGCGCGGCGAGCAGCTGATTCCGGTGCTCGAAGGCATCGACCTGGACGTCAACGAGGCCGAGTTCATCGCGCTGATGGGCCCCAGCGGCTCGGGCAAGAGCACGCTGCTGAACCTGATTGCGGGCATCGACCAGCCCAGCGGCGGCACCATCGAAATCGGCGGCGTGAACATCGCCGGGCTGCGCGAGGGTGAACTGGCCGACTGGCGCGCCGCGCACGTGGGCTTCATCTTCCAGTTCTACAACCTGATGCCGGTGCTGACCGCCTTCGAGAACGTCGAGCTGCCGCTGCTGCTGACCTCGCTGGGCCGCGCCGAACGGCGCCGCCACGTCGAAGCGGCGCTGGCCATGGTGCGGCTGACCGACCGCATGGACCACTACCCCAACGAGCTCTCCGGCGGCCAGCAGCAGCGCGTGGCCATCGCCCGCGCGCTGGTCACCGATCCGACGCTGATCGTCGCCGACGAACCCACCGGCGACCTCGACCGCGTGACCGCCGCCGAGGTGCTGGACCTGCTCGACGAGCTGCACCGCGAGCTCGGCAAGACCATCGTGATGGTCACGCACGACCCCAAGGCGGCCTCGCGCGCGGGGCGGCTGATCCACCTCGAAAAAGGCGTGCTGGTGCCCGACGACGAGGTGGCGGCGGTGCAGGCCGACCTTCACGGACATCCGCACTGAGGCGCTTGCCTGCACCATGTTCCTGCTGCGCCTGCTGTTCAAGAACGCGTTTCGACACCGACTGCGCACCGTGCTGACCATGGTCGGCCTGGTGGTGGCGATCTGCGCGTTCGGCCTGCTGCGCACCATCGTCGACGCCTGGTACGCCGGGGTGGAGGGCACGTCCAGCACGCGGCTGATCACGCGCAACTCAATTTCACTGACTTTTCCGCTGCCGCTGAGTTACGCCGAACGGCTGCGCAGCGTCGAAGGCGTCACCGGGCTGAGCTGGTCGAACTGGTTCGGCGGCGTCTACATCACCGAGCGCAACTTCTTCCCGCAGTTCGCAGTGGACGCGCCGAGCTACCTGGCGCTGTACCCCGAGTACGTGCTGAAGGACGACGAGAAGAAGGCCTTCCTGCTGGATCGCCAGGGCGTCATCGTCGGGCGCAAGCTCGCCGACACCTACGGCTGGAAAGTGGGCGACCAGATCGCGCTGCGCGGCACCATCTACCCCGGCACCTGGGTGTTCAACCTGCGTGGCATCTGGGACGGCGTGGACGCCAAGACCGACGAGTCGCAGATGCTCATGCACTGGCAGTACCTGTCGGAAACCGCGCGCAAGCGCCTGGGCCGCAGCATGGCCGATTACGTGGGCGTGTACGTGCTGCGCATCGACCAGCCCGACAACGCGCCGCTCGTGTCCGAGCGCATCGACACGCTGTTTCGCAACTCGCTGGCCGAGACGCTGACCGAGACCGAAAAGGCCTTCCAGCTCAGCTTCGTCTCGATGAGCGAAACCATCCTGGTGGCGATCAACGCGGTGAGCCTGGTGATCGTGGTCATCATCATGGCCGTGATGGCCAACACCATGAGCATGACCGCGCGCGAGCGGCTGTCGGAGTACGCCACGCTCAAGGCGCTGGGCTTTGCGCCGGGCTTCATCGTCAAGCTGCTGTTCGGCGAGAGCCTGGTCATTGCGTTGCTCGGTGGTGGCATGGGCCTGGCGCTGACGCTGCCGGTGGCGGCTGCGTTCGCGAAGTCGGTGGGCACCTTGTTTCCGGTGTTCCGGGTGTCGGAGCTCACGATGGCGTTGCAGCTGCTGGCGAGCGTGGTGGTGGGCCTGGTCGCGGCCGCCTGGCCGGCCTGGAAGATGAGCCGCATCAGCATCGTCAACGGATTGAGGCATGTAGCTTGAAGGCCATTCCGTTCTCCTACATTGCCCGCAACCTCTGGGTGCGCCGGGTCACCACGCTGCTCACGGCCGGGGGCATGGCGCTGGTGGTGTTCGTGTTCGCCACGGTGCTGATGATGGGCGAGGGCATCCGCGCCACGCTGGTGGCCACCGGACAGCCGGACAACGTGCTGCTGCTGCGCAAGGGCGCGGGCGCGGAGATCAACAGCGGCATTGAGCGCGGCCAGGCCGCCGTCGTCGAGAGCCTGGACGGCATCGCCACCGACGGCGAGGGCCGCCGGCTGGTCAGCAAGGAGCCGGTGGTGCTGATCAACCTGCCCAAGCGCAGCAACGGCAAGCCGAGCAACGTCACGGTGCGCGGCACCTCGGCGACGGGCATGGCGCTGCGGCCGCAGGTGCGCCTGATCGAGGGTCGCATGTTCCGCCCGGGCACCTCGGAGATCATCGCGGGCCGTTCGGTGGCCGGCGGCTTCCGCGGCGCGGCGCTGGGCGAGACGCTGCGCTTCGCGCAGCGCGACTGGGTGGTGGTGGGCGTGTTCGATTCGGACAAGACCGCCTTCGACAGCGAGATCTGGGGCGACGCGGAGCAGATGCTGGCGGCCTTCCGCCGCCCGGTGTATTCGACGATGGTGTTTCGCCTGGCCGAGCCCGGCGGGCTGGCCCGCATGAAGGACGCGATCGAGGCCGACCCGCGCCTGAAGCTCGACGTGAAGGCCGAGACCCAGTTCTACGAAGAGCAAAGCCAGGCGCTGGCCACCTTCATCCGCATCCTGGGGCTGAGCCTGTCCATCATCTTCTCGATCGGCGCCATCGTGGGGGCCATGATCACCATGTTCGCCGCGGTGGCGCAGCGCGTGGGTGAGATTGGCACCCTGCGTGCGCTGGGTTTCCGGCGCGGGGCGGTGCTGGTGGCGTTTCTGGCGGAGTCGCTGCTGCTGTCGCTGGTGGGCGGGGTGGCCGGGCTGGCGGCGGCTTCGGCGATGCAGGCGGTGGACATCTCCACCACCAACTTCCAGACCTTCAGCGAGATCGCGTTCCAGTTCCGCCTGACCCCGGCGATCGTGGTGCAGACGCTGCTGTTCGCGCTGGCCATGGGCCTGGTCGGAGGTTTCATCCCGGCCTGGCGCGCGGCGCGCCTGAAGATCGTCGATGGGCTGCGGGCGGCCTGAATGCGGCTTGCCCCCGTTACCGCGCGGGGCGTTACCGGCGCGACAAGGCCCGTGCCGCCCAAGGGATCACAATGCGCCGCTGGATACGGCCCGGCCCACGCAGGCCCCAACCCCTCAAGGAACCTTCAATGACCAAACCGTTTGACCTTGTCGTGCATGGCGCCACCGGCTTCACCGGCCGGCTGGTGGTGGAATACCTGCTGCAGCGCTACCCCGCCGGCAGCGGCCTGCGCTGGGCCATGGGCGGGCGCAGCGCGGACAAGCTGGCGGCCGTGCGCGACGAACTGGGCGCACCCAGCGACACCCCGCTGGTCGTCACCGACAGCGCGGATCCGGCCAGCCTGCAGGCGCTGATGGCGCAAACCCGGCTGGTGCTGACCACCGTGGGCCCCTACCAGCTCTATGGCAACGAGCTGGTGGCCGCCTGCGCCGCCAGTGGCGTCGACTACGTGGACCTGTGCGGAGAACCCGCTTGGATGCGACAGATGATCGACGCGCACGAGGCGCAGGCCAAGGCCAGCGGGGCGCGCATCGTGTTCTCGTGCGGCTTCGATTCGATCCCGTTCGACCTCGGCGTGTTCATGCTGCAGAACGAGATGAAGGCCCGCTTCGGCCAACCGGCCAGCCGTGTGCGCGGGCGCGTGCGCAAAATGAAGGGCACCTTCTCCGGCGGGACCGCCGCCAGCCTGAAGGCCACGATGGCCGCCGCCGCCACCCAGCCTGGCGTGCTGGACCTGTTGCGCAACCCGTTTGCGCTGACCCCCGGCTTCGAAGGCCCGCGCCAGCCCTCGGGCGCCAAACCGATGCTGGACGAGGCGCTGGGCCTGTGGGTGGCGCCTTTCGTGATGGCCGCCATCAACACCCGCAACGTGCACCGTTCCAACTTCCTGCTCGGCCTGGCCTATGGGGCGGACTTCGTATATGACGAGATGCTCATCACCGGCGCGGGCGAGAAGGGCGAGGCGATCGCCCAGGCGGTGGCGGCCGACAAGTCCCTCGGTGCCGACGATGGCCCGAAGCCCGGCGAAGGCCCGTCACGCGCGGAGCGTGAAGCCGGCTTCTACGACGTGCTGTTTCTGGGCGAGGACGCCGCTGGCCACCAGCTGCGTGTGGGCGTCTCCGGCGATCGCGACCCCGGCTACGGCTCCACCTCGAAGATGATCACCGAGGCCGCGGTCTGCCTGCTGCAGGATCGCACCGACACCCCCGGCGGCATCTGGACGCCGGCGGCCGCCATGGGCCAGCGCCTGATCGACCGGCTGCAGGCCCACGCCGGCCTGCGTTTCGCCGTCGAGCCGGCCTGAAGGAGCGTGACCATGAACCCGCCCGTGATCCGTGACGAACTGGGCCTACTGGACGGCCTGGTGGATCTGGCCCGCCACCCGCGCGTCATCGAACTCGGTTGTGGCGCGGCGCAGCTCTCGCGCCGGCTGCTGGAGCGCTTCGAAGGCGCCGAGGTGACCGCGCTGGAGGTGGACGAGCGCCAGCATGCCAAGAACCTCGCCAGCCCGCAGGCACGGCTGACCTTCGTCGCGGCCGGCGCACAGGCGATCCCGTTCGAGGCCGGCCGCTTCGACCTGGCGCTGATGCTGAAATCGCTGCACCACGTGCCGCTGGACCTGCTCGATGCCGCCCTGGCCGAGGTGCACCGCGTGCTGTGCCCGGGCGGGCTGCTGTATGTGTCGGAGCCGGTGTTTGCCGGTGCACTCAACGAGGTGATGCGCCTGTTCCACGACGAGCAGGTGGTGCGCGCCGCGGCGCTGGCCGCGCTGCACCGGGCCATCGCCTCGGGCGCGTGGGAGGCGGTGAGCGAGACCTTCTTCGACGTGCCGGTGCACTACCGCGACTTCGCCGAATTCGAGCAGCGCATGATCGGCGTCACCTACCAGAACCACCGCCTCGACGCCGCCACCCTGGCAGCCGTGCGTGCGCGCTTCGAGCCGCACATGACCCCCGACGGGGCACACTTCGTGCGGCCGATGCGCGTCAACCTGTTGAAGAAGGCCACTTGAACGCGTGATCGATGCTGAAAAAGGCCCTTTTCCAGCGTCGGGTGGTCACGGAGTGCTTCTGAAAAGATAGCAATTGCGTTGCCTGCCGATCCCCGGTTCAGCGTCGACCCTGGCGAGCCCTGTCGTGGCGGTGACAGGGTCTGACTTGCAGCGCGGCACTCGGCCCCCTATCTGTTGACCCATGAAGACCCCATCCCAAACCGCCGCGGGCGTGCTCTCCCGGCCCCTGACCCTGCCGAACGGCACGGTCGTCAAGAACCGCTTGTTCAAGTCCGCCATGTCCGAGACTTTGGGCACACCCGAGGGCGCGGCCACGCCGGAACTGGCGCGGCTGTACGGGGCCTGGGCCGACGGCGGCATGGGTGTGTGCGTCACCGGCAACGTCATGATCGACCGGGGCGCCTTGGGCGAACCGGGCAACGTGGTGATCGAAGACGCGCAGCACCTGGCGGCGCTCAAGGCCTGGGCGCGAGCGGCCATACGCAACGGCACCCAGTGCTGGGTGCAGCTCAACCACCCGGGTCGGCAAGCGCCCCGAGGCCTGAACCGGGAGACGGTGGCGCCGTCCGCGGTGCCGTTTCGCCAGGACATGCAGGCTTTTTTTGCGACCCCGCGCGCGCTGACCCGCGCCGAGGTGCGCGGGTTGATCAACCGCTTCGGCAAGGCGGCCCGCATTGTCAAGAAGGCGGGGTTCACCGGGGTGCAGATTCATGGCGCCCATGGCTACCTGGTCAGCCAGTTTCTTTCGCCGCACAGCAACCAGCGGACCGATGACTGGGGTGGCACGCCCGAGAAGCGCCGCCGCTTCGTGCTGGCGGTCTACCAGGCGATGCGCAAGGCGGTCGGGCCGGACTTCCCGATCGGCATCAAGCTCAACTCGGCCGATTTCCAGCGCGGCGGATTCACCGAAGAGGAGTCGCTGGACACCATCCGCGCGCTGGCCGCGGCGGGCATCGATCTGATCGAGATTTCCGGCGGCACCTATGAGGCGCCCGCCATGACCGGCGTCAAGACGAGCCGGGAGCCGGTCAAAGCCAGCACCCGGGCCCGGGAGGCCTACTTTCTGGCGTTTGCCGAAAAGGCGCGTGCGGCGGTCGATACGCCCCTGGTGGTCACCGGCGGGTTTCGCACGCCCCAAGGCATGGCGCAAGCCATTGAATCCGGCGCTGTGGACATGGTGGGTCTGGCACGCATCCTGGCCATCGAACCCGACGCGCCCCGGCGCCTGCTGGCGGGCCAGCCGACCGCGCACCAGGTCAAACCCATCACCACGGGCCTGCGCGCGATCGACCGGCTGGGCTTGCTGGAGATCAGCTGGTACACCGGCCAGCTCCGGCGCATCGGCCGGGGCGAAGCGCCCAGACCCGACGAATCCGGCCTGTGGGTGTTGGCCCGGCAGGCCTGGCACATGGCGATTGCCGGCAAGAGACCGGGCCTGCCCGGCAGGCTGCGCGCAATCTGAACTCCGTGGCGCAACCCCTGGTTGGGGCGGCCCATAGACAGCGACGGCGCGGCGCGGGGTGGTCGATGCGGACAAATCGGCTCAAAACGCGCGGCCCAGGGTCATTTTTCAGGTGATTTTGGCCGATTCCCAGCGCCAGCAGGCCACGAGCTGCTATAAAAAAAGGACCGACCCGTCGCCGAGCCGGTCCCCCTGATACGGCCGGATTCAGGGCCGCGTGATCCGCAGCACCTCGCCGACGCGGGCTTTTTCGACGTCTTCGGGGTGGAAGGGCAGCGCCGGCCATTGCTTGCGCGAGAACAGCCAGAGCTGGTCGGTGGCTTGGGGCGAGGCCGGGTTGGTGGACTGGCCGTAGGTCAGGATGCCTTGGGCCACCGGGCCGCGCGCGTCGAAGGTGACGGTCTGCACGTAGCTGGTGCCGTAGTCGATCAGCAGGCCCTTGGGTGTGATGCCCGGTGCGAACTGGTTGCCCAGGTTGTTCAGCACGCCTTCGAACTCGTCGCCTCCATGCAGCGGGATGGGCTCGGTCGTGATCAGCGGGCGCTGCACGCTGCCCAGCGTGGCGTCCAGCGCGAAGCCCGCGGTGCGCACGGCCTTGACGGCAGCGGTGAGCGACTCCCAGACCTTGGCGGCGACGGCCGCGTCGTCCATCTTCAGGCCGGCCGGGGTGGCCACAGGCTGGGCCGGGTCGAAGGGCACGCGGTACACGCCCGGGATGCTGCGGGCGGTGCGCCAGAACTCGCGGAACAGGTGGGCGCCGCGCGAATCCAGGTTGTTGCTGCGGTCCCAGCCGCGCAGGGCGGCGCAGCCGTCGCGGGCCTCTTGGGCGGCGGGCGGGTTGGCGGCGCAGGCGGCCAGCAGGTCGGGCACGATCACGTGGCCCATGAAATTGCGGTTGGCGAACAACTGGCCCTGCACCGCCGACGGCGTGACCTTGCCACGCGAGAGCAGTTCCGGAATCTCGAACAGATCGGCTCGGGTGCGGGGGCGTGAGACG
>Ga0209604_1003475_pt1 | contig 10813 bp, 5 predicted proteins | sample AD_UKC097_MetaG_FD_184405 | JGI IMG/M metagenome (GOLD analysis project Ga0209604, IMG submission 184405) | Active sludge microbial communities of municipal wastewater-treating anaerobic digesters from USA - AD_UKC097_MetaG (SPAdes) (version 2) | ecosystem: Engineered > Bioreactor > Anaerobic >... | reverse complement strand
GCCCTTCTTCTTTTCGCCGATCAGCGCCGTGATGGGGATGGGCGTGTAGCGCAGATACTGGCGGGCCAGATGGTCCATGCCGTGGCGCTCGGAGGCGTCCAGCACATAGTGGGCGAGCATGCTGTCGTGAAGTTCGCCGCGTAGCGCGACGCCGTACTGGCGCAGGATCGTGAGGTCGAACTTGGCGTTGTGGCCGATCTTGACGGTGAACGGGTCGCCGAACAGCGGCGCGAAGCGCTGCAGCAGGGCGCGGCAGGACTCGCGCTCTTCGGGCACTGGCACATACCATGCCCGGCCCGGCGCGGTGGCGAACGAGAGGCCGACCAGCCGGTCGTGGCGCGGGTCGAGCCCGGTGGTCTCGGTGTCGAACGCCCAGACCGGTGCCTCGTCCAGCGCGCGCAGCAGCTCGCCGAGTTGCGCCTCGGTCTGCGCGCAGACGTAGGCGTGCGGCACGTCGGCCAGCGTCTTGAAGGCGTCCTCTGCGGCTGACGCGCCGCCTTCGAAAGCGTCGCCCAACAGGCGTTTGCCGAGCGCGAACAGCTCATATTTCGTGAGCACGGCGCGCAGCCGCGCCGTGTCCGGCTCGCGGCGCGCCAGCTCGTCCAGCTCGACCGGCACCGGCACGTCGGTGCGGATCGCGGCGAGCATACGGCTTTGGCGGGCGCTCTCCGCGCCGGCCGCGACCCGCTCGGCCAGTTTACCCTTGAGGTCGCCGGCGTGCGCCAGGATCGTTTCGATGTCGCCGTACTGCGCGAGCAGGGCGGTGGCGGTCTTCTCGCCCACGCCCGGAATGCCCGGAATGTTGTCCGAGGCATCGCCGGCCAGGCCGAGGTAATCGATCATCTGGGCGGGCGAGGTGAGATTCCAGTGGCGGCAGACCGCCTCGACATCGTAGATCTCGGCCGGCGCGGCGGCCTTGCCGGGACGGAAGAGGTAGGTGGCGGGGCCGACGAGCTGCGCCACGTCCTTGTCGGGCGTCGCCAGGTAGGTGGTCCAGCCGGGCCGCTCGGCGGCGCGGGCGGCCAACGCGCCCATGACGTCGTCCGCCTCGAAGCCGTCCACGCGCAGGATCGGCAGGCGCAGCGCCTCGGCCAGCTCGATCGCCATGGGGATCGCAGCGGCGAGGTCTTCGGGCATCTTCTGCCGCTGCGCCTTGTAGAGCGGGTAGCGCTCATGACGGAAGGTCGGGGTGGTCGAGTCCAGCACCAGCGCGACATGCGTAGGCGCCTGTTCGTTCAGGATCTGCAGCAGCATGTTGGCGAAACCGGTCAGCGCCGAGGTGTTGATGCCGGTGCTGGTCATGCGCGGGGTTTTAAGGAACACGAAATGTCCGCGGTAGAGCAGCGGCATGACATCGATCAGAAAGAGTTTTTGGGTCTCGCTCACGGCAAAATCTCCGGATGCACGACGGCAGATTCGCCCCCGTGTGTTTGCAGCCAGTATAGCGGCGCAGGCGGGCGGCTGTCGAGCAAGACGGCAATAAACACCGCTGCCGTCCGTTGCTCCTTATGACCGGCAAGGGGTTTTTGTGGATCCCGGGTGGAACACCCCCTTTACCCGGCACGTGAAAACCTGCTAGACTGTCCGAAGTGAAAAAGAGATTTTTTGTTTTTTGGGGGACGCTGGGCATCTTGGGGGGAACGGTCATGGCGGCGGCGCCCGAGGGCTGGGAGCCGCGGCTGGAGGTCGCGGAGCGCAGCGCCTTGGCGGCCATGAACCTCAAACCGGAACGGGGCGCGTTGCGCGTGCACCTGCGCAACCCGGCTGACGACAGCCGGGTCGAGGTGTCGCTGGGCAGCGGCGATACCGCGTTCCGGCTGACGCCCAAGGATATGATCCCGCGCGACAAGAGCGGCCGCATCGCGACCTGGCCGTGTCCGGCGCTGGGCACCAACCTGTGCTGGTTCACCTTCAAGCGCGACGAAGATGCTTGGTATGCCTATGTCGACCAGCAGCCCGTACTGCGCATGCCGGAGCTCTGGGCCGGTCCGCTGGAGCTGCGGCACGCGCCGGAGAACCAGCCGCCCGAAGCGGAGGTGGACGACTACACGCAGCGGCTCGGCGCCTTCGCCTTCGAGGACAACTTCCTCGTGCCGGCCGGCTCCGAGTTCCCGCCGACCTGGGAGATCATGGGCGGCATCTGGAAGCTGCACTCGGTCACCGGCTCGATCAGCGGCTCATCCGGCGGCTATCAGCTCGCGCGCCAGCCGAAGCCGGAGAAGAGCCCGAACTTCTACACGCTGGAAGGCGGCGGCACCAACGCCGTGGTGCTGGCGGGCGAGCCGTTCTACAGCCGCTACGTTTACCGGGCCGCGGTGCAGCACAACAGCGGCACCAACGGCCTCGTCTTTCTGGCCGGCGAGTTCGGCGGGTTCTTCGCCTTTACGGCTCGGACCGATCCCGCGACCGACCGCCTGGTCCTTGAGCTGTGGCGCCAGCCGGCGGCGGCCGACGCGCCGGCCGAAGCGCTGGAGGCCGTGCAGACCGAACTTCCGGCCGGCCAGTGGCTGTTGCTCGAAGTGCAGGTGATGGACGACCGCGTGATCTGCCGGGCCGACAACATCGATGTCATCCGCCGCAAGATGCCGTTGCCGCCGGGCGGCCGCTTCGGGCTTTTCGCCAGCATGCCGGACGGTGAAACCACGCGCTTTGACGACGTGGCGGCCTGGTCGCACGAGGAGCAGCGCTTCGACACGCCCGAGGATGTGGCCTTCGCCACGCGCCATCAGACCCCCGGCGTGCAATCGCTCCTGCGCCACACCACCGCTTGGCTCTATATGCCGCCTGCCGCCGGCGCGACGAACACGTGGGTCTACGGCAAGCCCTCCGGCGGCCCGCTGCGCCAAGAATCGCTTTTTGTCGCCACTTCCGACGCATTCACCTGCGGCCTGACGGCCGGCGGAGGCGAGGACGGCTCCCCGCTCTACCGTCTGACCTGCGTCCAGGCCGACGGTGCGCGCACGTTCTTGCTGGAGGCGGTCACCCCGACCAACACTGTGCTGCTCGACAGCCACACCGCCGCCTTCGCAAGCAACCGCGTAACGCTCGCGCTGGACGCGCTGCGCCCGCACGAGCTGCGCGGCTATGCGGACGGACGACTCGTCTGCTTCGACCGACCTGCCCTGCGGCCCGGCGGCGTGCAGGGTGTTTTCGCCAGCGCGGCAGCGGACCTCTTCTTCACGGCGCCGCGCGTCGCCTCGAAAGACACCCGCCCGAGCGAGCGTTTCGAGAAGAACCCGCTGTACGTCAACGACCCGTACATGCGTCACTGGGCCTCGCCCGAAGGACAATGGGTCACCTTCAAGGACGGCTTAACCTGGTTCAAGGGTGACCTCACCGGCCCGGTCAAGGTCCGCCTCCCCGTCGTCAACGGTATGGAGCTGCACCTCGGCATCCCCGAAGACTCTTCCAACGGCACCTGCCGCGTCAGCGTCAAAGAGGATCTGATCAGCGTCTTCACCCCCGGCTCCGGCACCAACGCCGCCTTCACCGTTCCGGCCGGGCAGGTGCCGGAGGTCGCTTTCGACAAGAAGCAGGTGCGCCTCTTCACGCTGGGCATCGAAGGCCACGTCATCTGGCTGGGTGGTGACGACATCCTGCTGGCCAAAACCCATCTCACCGCACCGCTGTCCGGGCGCAAGATGCGTATCGCCGGCATGACGCTTGAGAACCTCAGCCACACGCTGGTGAAGCGCGACAACGTCTTCGACACGCTCTTCACCGAATCGCTCTTCAATTGGACGCTGAACGGCGGCCGCTGGGAGGTCATCAACCGTTTCTTCTGCGAGCCGACCTGGTCGCACATGAACGGTGAAAGCGCCGATTCCTTGGCCGCGCTCTGGTCCAAATATGTCTTCAGCGGCGATTTCAGCATCGAGTTTTACGCCGGCATGCGTATGGGCTGGTATGAGCGCCCCGGCGACCTCAACCTCACCGTCATGAGCCGCGACAACTCCGCCGGCGACGGCTACACGGCGATCGCCACCGGCTGGGATCCCGACCATTCGCAGCTCTATTCGCGCCTGCTGCGTAACGGCGAGGCGATGGACATCTCCACCAAGTACCTCGTGCCGCGCTCGCGCGCCGGCCTGGCGCGGCAGGGCTACCAGCCGCTGGTGGCCGCGGGCCGCGACATCCACGGTGCCTGGTACGGCATGCAGCTTCGCCGCGTCGGCTCGCGCGTGCAGTACATTTACGACAACGAAGAGGTGTTCAACGTCGAGGACCGCGAGCCGCTGCAGGAGGGCTCGCTCGGCATCTGGACCTACCGCAACTCGATGATGGTCGCGCGCATCAAGATCGCCGCCGAATCGATCCGCCCGCGGCCTTTCGCCTTTCACACGATTCCCGCCGGCGTCCCGCCCGCGCCGGAGCCGCCGACGCCCGCCGACTCCGGCGTGCGCGTCAACGGCCGCGTGGTCCAGCCGCTCGTTCCGGAATTCTGGCAGGCGTTCGACACCGTGAGCCACCCCAGCGTGCGTTTCCGCAACCTCGACACCTCCCGGCCCGAAATGCATGTGACCTCGATCCTCGGCGGCGGCACCTTCCTGGTGCGGTGCGACCTGCCTCCGGCCCAGCCCGACAAGCTGCTGGGCTGGCGTTTTGAGATCGCGCGCCACCCGCAAGCCCTGGTCAACTTCGAGTTTTCGACGGTCAAGCCGGACGGCAAAGGCAACTTCACGCCAGTCCAGGGATGGACCTATGTGCTCTCGGGCACCGACGAGGCGCGCGGCCCGCGCCAGATCATCGGCAAAATTGATGCCCTGCCCCCCTCGGACGGCACCAACCTCGTCTGGACGCCGGTCGAGATCTGGGTCCCCTCCGAAGTCATCCGCGCCAATCAGGCGGTGCAGCTCGAAGGCTTCGGCAACCTCCAGCCCAGCGACGTGCAGATGGGGCTGAAGGGCAACCCGCCCCACGCCTGGTACGCCGTGCGCGCCTTCCGTGAAATCCACCGCGGGACGCCCGAGCTTTCGGCCCCGCCCGAAAAGCGCGGCGAGATCGCCGCGCTCGCGCAGATCGTCAACAGCCTGCGTCCCGGCGAGCTGCAGATGGTGGAGGTGCCCGCCGCGCTCGACCCGCGCAAGCCCGTGATCGAATGGGCGGTGCCGGAACTGGCAAACTTCGGCCTGCGCGCCGAAGCCGACTCCGCGATCCCCGGCTCGATCCTGGTCACGCCGGTCCACCCCTGGCCCTCGCCCATGCTGCCGCCCAAACGCGCCCTGGCCGATGCCCAGCCCGCCCCCTTCACGACGGAAGGCACCCGCATCCGCGTGCTCGTGCCGTTCGAGACGCTCCAGCCCAACCGCATGACGCTGGCGCTCGAATTGTCCGACGGCCGCGTCTTCCGGCAGGTCGTGCCGATGCGCGCGACCGCAGGGCTCAACCATCCGCCGGTCCTGCTGAGCCTCACCCTGCCCGAAGGCGGCATCGAGACTTTCGAGGCGCGCCCCGGCGACGCCGCCCCCTACCAGACCGCCGCCAGAGCCTCGATCGACACCACCGACCCCCTGCGCGGCGGCGTCCTCAAATTCCAAAACGCCGGCGTCTACGGCCGACGCCTGGACGGCCTGCTGGTCAAGTCGTTCAATCCGGTCGCCACGCCCCTCATCCAGTTCCGCTACAAAGGCGATCCCATGGCGATTGTCTCGCTGGCCTTCGGCTCCACCGCTTTCACCTTCTCGGAAGTCTATAACACGCACGTGCGTTTCGGCGGTGGCGCGGCGGCACCCATGGACAACACCTGGCGCGTGTGGACTGGCATCCCGACGGACAGCGGCGGCCAGCTCCCGCTCGCGCAGCGCACCACCGTGCCGCCCGCGCCCCTGCGCTTCGCCTCGCGCGGCGGCAGCGATCAGACCGGCCTGCACAGCACGCTCTGCATCGACGACGTCGCCTGCGGCCCGGCCGTCGGCCCCAACCGTCCCTTCGCCTTCAAGGCCGACTACGCCGACCCCGACACCGTCGCCGAAGTGGTCTACGCGATCGTGCAGGGCCCCGCCGCTTTCGACAACCGCCCCGAAGCGGAGCGCGCCGCGGTCACCTGGCTGCCCGCCAAAAACGGCGAGGTCATCGAACCCGACATCGCCAAGATCCCGGACGGCATCCACCACTTGCTGGTGCGCGCGCGCGACGGGCAGTCGCTCTGGTCGCACCCCGCGGACCTGCCTTTCATGCTCGACCGCACGCAGCCGCAGGTCACGCACGCGATCAACGCCGTCGAGAAATACAACGGCAGCAGCCTCACGCTCTCGCTGACCGACCCCGTCTCGCCGCCGGTGCCCAACACCCTGCGCCTGACCTGTCTGGGCTCGCCGCTCGACATCGCCGGCGACAACGGCTTCAGCACCATCGGCCACGGCACGCTCGCCTATGAATTCGACTGGATCTGGCTGCTGCGCAAGCAGCTCGCCGCCGCCAAGCACGGCGACGTCCTGCCGATCACGGTCGACGGCATCACCGACGCCGCCGGCAACGGCGCGCCGCCGCTGCGCATCGACATCACGCTGGACCTGGAATCCGACAAGCGCCCCCCCACCGTGCTCCCGGTGCCGCCCACCAAGAACACCCTCTGGATGCAGCCGACGCTCACCGCGCTGGAGCCCTTCTTCCCGGTCAACCGCAACATCGCCGCCGCCACCGTGGCGACAACGGACGGCCAGGCGCTCGAACTCGCGCCCAACGGCGAAAAGGGCGCCATGATCCAGCACGCCTTCTCGCCGGCCTGGGACCCGGACAAACATCCGTGGATCGCCCTGTCGTTCCGGACGCTCGGCATCCCGGAAGGCACGCGCCCCTTCACGCTGGCCTTCAACACCGGCCCGCGACGCCCGCGCGGCATCAAAGACGCGCACACGCTCGACCTGACCAGCACCAACCATCTCGCTTACGTGGTCGGCGACACCTCCTGCGCCACCGGTGCCTGGCACGATATCCTGATCAACGCGCGCGACTTCCTGCGCGACGAAACCGAAGAGCACAAAGACACGCCGGATCTGACCTACCTCTCGCTCTACTTCTCGCCCCGCACCAAGGGCGGAAAAGTGCAGATCCGCTCGTTCGCCATCCTGGCGCCTTGGACCTCGGACCATCTGATCCCGCTCAAGGCCTACGATCTGAACAGCATCAAAGGCCTCGTCTGGCAAGGCGGTGAAGCCGAGCAGACCGGCGTCCGCCCCGCCAACCTCGCGCTGCCGAAGACCGACCCCTACTGGTTCCGCTTCCGGGTCAGCGACCGGCGCGGCAATCTCACCGACACCTGGATGATCCCGATCCCGCCGGGCTCCGAAAACACCAAACCCACACTCCCCGGTCTTGAACCGGTCAGTTATTAGTCTTTAACCCTTAGCCATCAATTCCTATGACACGCATCATCATTCCTCAACTCGATGTCAACCTCGTCGATGTCACCGTCACCCGCTGGCGCAAGCAGCCGGGAGACCGCGTGGAGGCCGGCGAGAGCCTGGCCGAGCTCACGACCGACAAGGCCGTCTATGAGCTGGAGGCTCCGGCCGCCGGCACCCTGCTCGCCGTCTACGCAGCCGACAAGAGCGTCGTGCCCACCGGATTTATCGTCGGCCTGCTCGGCGACCCCGGCGAGGACGATCCCGCGATCACCGCCGCGAACGAAGCCCTGATGACCGCCTACCGCGGCCCCGCCGCCGCGCCGGCCCCGGCGCGCGACCGGCCGGCGCGCGTGCGCGCCACACCGCGTGTGCGCCGCATCGCGCAAGAAAAGGGCATCGACCTCGCCCAGGTCCAAGCCGCGACCGGCGCCGAGATCATCGACGAAGCGGTCCTCGACGCCTACCTCGCCTCCCGATCATAACCGCCATGCGCACCGCACTCGTCACAGGTTCGGCCAAAGGCATCGGACGCGCGATCGCCCTCGCGCTGGCGCGCGACGGCTTCCGCGTGGCCGTCCACTACCGGTCGTCGCAGGAAGAGGCGCAAGCCACCGTCGCCGCCATTCGCGCGGCCGGCGGCACCGCCGAAGCCTTCGCCGCAGATCTCGCCTGGAACGGCCACTCCGAGGGCGCGGAAACCCCCGTCCGCGATCCCGCCGCCGCCCTCGTCGCCGCCGTCGAAGCCTGGGCAGGCACTGCGGGCATCCACACCCTCGTCTGCAACGCCGGCATCATCAAGAGCCAGCTCATCGCCTTCACCCGGCTCGAAGAGTGGCGCGACGTCATGACCGCGAACCTCGACTCCGCCTTCCTGCTGACCAAGGCGGTGGCGCGCCTGATGGCCCGCCGCAAGGCCGGCCGCATCATCTACATCTCCTCCGACGCCGGCCTGCTGGGCGACCTCATGCGCGCCGCCTACAGCGCCTCCAAAGCCGGTCTGCTCGGGCTCGCCAAGACCGCCGCGCGCGAGCTGGCCGCCTCCAACGTCACGGTCAACGCCGTCGCGCCCGGCATCATCACCACCGACATGACCGCCGACATCCCGGAGACCCGCCGCGCCAAGCAGCTCGACGCGATCCCGCTTGCCCGCTTCGGCACGCCCGAAGAGGTCGCCGGCTGCGTCAGCTTCCTGGCCTCCGACGCCGCGGGCTGGATCACCGGCCAGACCCTCTGCGTCGACGGCGGCCTCTGCATGCGCGCCTAATTATCCCTTATGCGCCAGCCGGAATTTTGGATGCCATCAGTTTCTTTCGGTCCATCTTGCGCCCATCCACGATAAAAGTCCCGTCTCCGACCGCGTGAATTCTTCGCGTTTCTTTGCGCATGGGGTCGATATGTGCCGCAACGGCCTCCAGAACGACAATATTGTGCTTGCTCACGATGTCGACAACTTTGCACTCAATGTTTGCGGCACACTCTTTTCCAGCGCAAACTGAGGGGTGAAATCCATCACCGTGGTCCACGAGATGGTCATGATGTTGTTCTTCTTACCATCGTTGGTTGTCACCAGAACAACCGGCCCCGACTCGATCAACGTAAAGGCCTTGCTCAGTTTTAACTGACACATCCCGTCACCTCCATAGCCTTGTTGATGCCGCCCATCGGAAATCGATCAGGATAAGCGGCCGGTCCCCGTCTTGTTCATTCGCGTGTCAGTACCCGCAAAAGTTGGCGTAACCAGAAACCGGCGTAGACGCATGGGACTCGAACGCGAAACCGGGCGGTCTCGCCGAGACCGCCGCCGTGATTCCGAAGGTTGATCTCGTTCCCATTCGGCGTTCGCCGTTCGTTGCCGAATGCCTCTTTCAACCGAAAGGCGACAAAGGTGCAATGGGCGTAAAGGATTTTTGGTTCCACCTTCGTGGACTTCGTGGCTTCGTGTGAGAAACAACATGTTTTTTATTGGTGTTGTTGACCGGTAAGGCACAAAACCTTCCTCCTGACAGGCGGTTGTCCGAACGCCATTGACCTTCCTCTTTCTTTCGATCCCGATAGCGATTTCGAGTTCGATATCGATGCCCCAACGTCAGAGGTGAGAATACGGTATCCCGTCGCCTCCACCGCTTTGTTCGGCCGTCACTTTGAACTCATGCAATACGACAGGAAGGCACTTGGCGAAATGCGAGAAATCCCGGTCACATGTAAAAATGCACAAGTCGCGTCGTACGGCTGCGGCGCAAATCAAAAAGTCAGTGTTGGACCCCTGAATTCCCTTTGACCTGCATAGGTTAAAGAACTTGGCGGCAGTGACATAATCGTCGGACTCTAAGACAATATCGGGGAAAGCGGCGAGCGCCGCCTCAAGCCTATTAAACTGAGCTGTGTTACGTATTCCGGAGAGCACTTCTTGCCGAATAGGACCGATGATCTCGACAAGATGAGCGGTAATCAGTTTGCGCAACTCTACGGTTGTTGGAGTTGGGCCAGCTCCTGTACGACGTAAAGCAAGTGACCAAACACTCGTATCGACAAGCGCTCTCACGCTCTTGCCCTCTGTCGCTTAGGGTCATAGTCGGCGTCGAAGTCCACCTTGCCAAACAGATCCAAGATGCCTTCCTGTTTCAGATGGGAGACATATTCCGACAGCGCCTGTGTAACGGCCGCTTTTTTTGTCCGATGTCCACCCAGCTTGACTGCTTGCCGAATGAGTCGATCGTCGAGTTCGAGATTGGTAGCCACAACGTCACCTCCACACATAGTTTCACACACCCTTGTGTGCGCCGTCAACCCCCTATTTCTACGTTGCCTTTCCGTTTGTAATTACGCCGAACGCCGGTGGTGAGACAGCGGCATCCCGTCGCCTCCACCGCCTAATTGACCGTTCAGCTTGTCAGGGCTGCCCGCACTTTCGCGGCCAAATCCTGCTGCGAAAAAGGCTTCTGAATGAACTGCACGCCCTTTTCCAGAACCCCGTGATGCGCAATCACGTTGGCCGTATAGCCAGACATATACACGCCCGCCAGCCAGCGGCCAGTGCAACACTGGCCGCTGGCTGGCGGGAGGTCAATAACGTATATTTTTTGATGCCTATCTCACGATCCATGCTGCTATAGCGGAACGTTAACACACGCCCCGCCTTGCTTCAAGCCCGATTCAAGCCCGATTCTGGGGGGCGCGTCCCCGTTCCACTTGCTTGGGGAAAGGGGCAGATTTCTCATTCCTCGCCACCCTACAACTCCGAAGGTTGGTCCTTTCGACATTCGGATTTCGGTTGTCTTCGTCTACTGGGGGGGGCAGGCTTCCAGCCTGTCGTCACATGTACAGGCAGGATGCCTGTACTCCCAGTGCCCGCAGCAAGAACAGGATGGACAGTGAGCCGTTCTTCAAGGCGTTCACTCAAGGCTGCGGTCTCGCCAAGACCTCCCGTAAACCCGAAACCCGACTTCTCTGCGCCATCTAATCTCTGT
>Ga0209604_1003474_pt1 | contig 10813 bp, 7 predicted proteins | sample AD_UKC097_MetaG_FD_184405 | JGI IMG/M metagenome (GOLD analysis project Ga0209604, IMG submission 184405) | Active sludge microbial communities of municipal wastewater-treating anaerobic digesters from USA - AD_UKC097_MetaG (SPAdes) (version 2) | ecosystem: Engineered > Bioreactor > Anaerobic >... | reverse complement strand
AAAAGCTGGTGTGGATCCGCTGGGGCGCCGACACGGTGATGGACCTCAGCACCGGCAAGAACATCCACACCACGCGCGACTGGATCATCCGCAATTCGCCCGTGCCCATCGGCACCGTGCCGATCTACCAGGCGCTGGAGAAGGTGGGCGGCATAGCCGAAGACCTGACCTGGCAAATCTTCCGCGACACGCTGATCGAGCAGGCCGAGCAGGGCGTCGACTACTTCACCATCCACGCGGGCGTGCGGCTGCCCTTCATTCACCTCACGGCCGACCGCGTGACAGGCATCGTCAGCAGGGGTGGCTCCATCATGGCCAAGTGGTGCATCGCGCATCACAAGGAAAGCTTCCTGTACACGCACTTCGAGGAAATCTGCGAGATCATGAAGGCGTACGACGTGAGCTTCAGCCTGGGCGATGGCCTGAGGCCCGGCTGCGCATCAGATGCCAACGACGAAGCGCAATTTGCCGAACTGCACACCCTGGGCGAACTGACAAAGATCGCCTGGAAGCACGACGTGCAGACCATGATCGAAGGCCCTGGCCATGTGCCCATGCACATGATCCAGGAGAACATGACGGAGCAGCTCAAGCACTGCGGCGAAGCGCCGTTCTACACGCTGGGCCCGCTCACCATCGACATCGCGCCCGGCTACGACCACATCGCCAGCGCCATCGGCGCCGCCATGATCGGATGGATGGGCACGGCCATGCTGTGCTACGTCACGCCCAAGGAACACCTGGGCCTGCCCGATCGCGACGACGTGAAGCAGGGCATCATCGCCTACAAGATTGCCGCCCACGCCGCCGACGTGGCCAAGGGCCACCCCAGCGCGCGCGCGCGCGACGACGCGATCAGCAAGGCGCGCTTTGAATTCCGCTGGGAAGACCAGTTCAACCTGGGGCTCGATCCCGACACCGCGCGCGACTTCCATGACGAGACGCTGCCCAAGGACAGCAGCAAGACCGCCCACTTCTGCAGCATGTGCGGCCCCAAGTTCTGCTCCATGAAGATCACGCAGGAGGTACGCGACTACGCGGCGGCCAAGGGCGTGAGCGAGGCCGAGGCGCTGAAGGCCGGCATGAACGAAAAGTCGCAGGAGTTCGCGGCCAAGGGCGGCGAGTTCTATGTGCCGATTCACAAAGCCTGAGGTTATTCGTGGTGCAGGCGCTGGCTGGACCAGCGTCGAACGCTATGAAAATTGAAGTCGTCCATGGCTGATCGACTGCGCATCGGCATTGCGGGCGGAGGCCTGCTCGGCCGCCTGCTGGCGTGGCGCCTGTCCCAGGCAGGCCACCGCGTGTCGGTGTTAGACCCCGCGGTCGATGAGCGGGCTGTCGTGCGCAGCCAGGCGCCCGAACCCTACGTGCCCACGGCGGCGGGTTTCACGGCGGCGGGCATGCTCAGTCCGCTGTCGGAGCTGGACAACGCCGAGCCGGCCGTGGCCGCGCTGGGGTGGCGTTCGCTTGCGCTGTGGCCGCAGATCGCGGCGGCCTTGCCGGGCTCGCCCACGGTGACGGTCGGCGGCAGCCTGCTGGTGGCGCACCGGCCCGACCTGGGGGCCGCGCAGCGCGTCCTGGCGCGCATGCAGGCGGCGGCGGCCACGCCGGAATGGCGCGCCGCCAGCCCGGCCGAAGGCGTGCAGACGTTGGATGCGCAGGCCTTGCGTGAGATGGAACCATCGATACAGGGGCCGGCCCATGCCTGGCTGCTGCCGGGCGAAGGCTTCGTCGACACGGTGGCGATGATGAATGCTCTTTATTCAGGAGCAGATGGCGCAGACTGGCATTGGGGTCAACGCGTATTGGCCGTTGAAGCGGGCGAGGGCGGCGGCACGCTTCGGCTGGCCGATGGCCGCGTGCTGGCCTTTGACGCGGTAATAGACGTGCGCGGCATCGGTGCCAAGCCTGAGCTGCCAGTGCGCGGCGTGCGCGGCGAAGTAATCTGGCTTGACTGCCCTGGACACGGCCTCACGCGCCCGGTGCGCCTGCTGCACCCGCGCCATCGCGTGTACATCGTGCCGCGCAGCGCGCGCGACGTGCTGGTGGGCGCCAGCGAGATCGAGAGCGAAGACCGATCCCCCGTCAGCCTGCGCAGCGCCGTCGAACTGATGGCCGCCGCGCACAGCGTGGCGCCCGCGCTGGCCGAGGCGCGCATCGTGAAGATGGACGTCAACCTGCGCCCCGCGCTGCCCGACAACAACCCGCGCATCGAACACAGCGGCCGCCTGCTGCGCATCAACGGCCTGTTCCGCCACGGCTGGCTGCTGGCGCCGGCGCTGCTGGAGCAGGCCGCGCGGCAAGTGTCGTGGCTGAGTTTGGCGTCACCCGTCAATGGCGTGGCGAACGCGGCTGCGCTGGCGGCCACCGACGCATGAACACGTGCGAGCCATCACCCATGCCTGAGCCATCGATGCCGGCCGACATCTCGATCCGTCTCGACGGCGCGCCGCGATCGCTGCCGGCCGGCACCACGCTGGCCGACCTGGTCGATCAGCTGGGCCACGCGCCGCAGGGCGTCGGCACGGCGGTCAACGGTGAATTCGTCGCCCGCGCAGCGCGTGCGGGCCGCGTGCTGGCCGACGGCGACACCGTGCTGCTGTTTCAGCCCATCGTGGGCGGATAGGGTTCTGCGCGGTGTGGTGATGCACACAAGCCCGTGGTCAGTGTGGCGCACGCAATAGCGCCGCGATGGACCGGTTGCTCGAGCGCTGCAGCTGACGATTTTTCTGCCGCGCAGACGCTTCGATGCGTGGCGCCGTCAGCTTTCGCTACTGCCGCAGCGCGTCCTGCTGCTGGCGCATGCGTAGGCATCGCGGTTCTCGGCGCCGCAGTGCAGGCAGGCCAGCGCCATGGGCGTGCAGACGGGGTGAGGTCAAACCTGGGATGCCAGCGGCGCGTCGGCCAGGCGGGCAATCAAGCCGCGTTCGGCGGGGCACTCGACCGGGATCCACACCCGCAGCGGGTTGCCGGCGGCCACGTCGATCGACTGGCCTTCGGCGTTCTTCATGACCTGCAACTGCACGGTGCGGTTGCCTTGCGGCGTGATGATCTCGATCCAGTCGCCCACGGCAAAGCGGTTCTTGGTTTCGACCTCGGCCCAGCCGTCGGCCACGCCCTTGACTTCGCCCACGAACTGGCTGCGCGTGGCGACCGAGTGGCCGGTTTCATAGTTCTGGTAATCGTTGGCGGGGCGCCGCTCCAAAAAGCCGCTGGTGTAGCCGCGGTTGGCCAGCCCTTCCAGCTCGCTGATCAGTTGCGGGTTGAACGGCCGGCCGGCCACCGCGTCGTCGATGGCACGGCGGTAGGTTTGCGCCGTGCGCGCCACGTAGTACAGGCTCTTGGTGCGTCCTTCGATCTTGAGCGAATCGACGCCGATCTTGGTCAGCTTTTCGACCTGCTCTACCGCGCGCAAGTCCTTGCTGTTCATGATGTAGGTGCCGTGCTCGTCTTCCATGATGGGCATCAGCTGGCCGGGGCGGCCTTCTTCCTCGATCAGGTATACCTTGTCGGCGGCGGGGTGGCGCTGGCCGTTGCCGCAGGTGGACTGTTCTGCCTGTTCCTGCTCGCCGCTGAAGCTGAAGCCTTCCAGCCGATCACCGCGCGCCAAAGCCTCACCCGTGTTGGGGTCGACGTCGGCGTCCATCGTCTTGTAGTTCCAGCGGCAGGCGTTGGTGCAGGTGCCCTGGTTGGGGTCGCGCCGGTTGAAGTAGCCTGACAGCAGGCAGCGCCCGCTGTAGGCAATGCACAGCGCGCCGTGCACAAACACTTCCAGCTCCATGTCGGGGCATTCCTGGCGGATCTGCTCGACTTCGGCCAGGCTGAGTTCGCGCGAGAGGATGATGCGCGCCACGCCCATCTTCTGCCAGAACTTCACCGCCGCACAATTGGTGGTGTTGGCCTGCACGCTCAGGTGGATGGGGATGTGCGGCCACTTCTCGCGCACCAGCATGATGAGGCCGGCATCGGCCATGATGAGCGCGTCGGGCTTCAGCGCGACCACGGGCTCCAGATCGCGCAGGTAGGTGCGCAGCTTGTCGTTGTGGGCGATCAGGTTGCTGGTGACGAAGAACTTTTTGCCGCGCGCGTGCGCCTCGGCAATGCCGGTGGCGATTTGCTCCAGGCGGAATTCGTTGTTGCGTGCGCGCAAGGAATAGCGCGGCTGGCCGGCGTACACCGCGTCGGCGCCGAAGTCGTAGGCCGCGCGCATCTTGTCCAGGCTGCCGGCGGGCAGCAGCAGTTCGGGGGATTTCAGCGTCATGCCGCTATTGTCGGCGCTTCAGGGTTTTTGGATGGCGGGGCCAAGCGACATGTCTTGACTCGTGTCAAGACGCGCGGTGCGGGCATGGGCTATGGTGTCCATGAAGAGATGTTTATCAACCCCACCAAGGAGAATCCATGATCCGTGAAGTCGAAGGCGACATTCTGTTGAGCGACGCTCAGGTCATCGCCCACGGCATTGCCACGCACGACCCGTTTGATTCCGGTCTGGCGCTGGCACTGCGCGAACGCTTTCCGTCCATGGTCAAGGACTACCGCCACGCCATGCACGCCCGCCAGCCTGATACGGGCGAAGTCTGGGCCTGGGGCGGCGTCAACGAAGACGGCAGTGTGCGCGGCATCGTCAACCTGCTGACCCAGGGCATGCAAAGCCAGGCCAAGTCGGCGCGCCCGGTCAAGGCCAAGCTGGAAGACGTGAACCGCGCCCTGCGCGAGCTGGCCGCGCTGGTGCGCAAGGACGGCATCAAGAGCGTGGCGCTGCCGCGCCTGGCCACGGGCGTGGGCGCGCTGGACTGGGCCGACGTCAAGCCGCTGATCCAGCAGCACTTGGGCGACCTGGGCGTGCCCGTGCTGGTGTACGAGGTGTACCGCAAGGACCAGAAGGCGGACGAAAAGCTCGCCTGACCGGCCCGCCGGTAAGCCAAGCCCCGCGCAGGCGCCCGCCTGCCGGGGCTTTTTTGCGTGCCAGTGGCTTGCGCCAGTCATTTTTTGATAGCTGACTGCGCACTACAGATAAGCGCTGGCGGCCTGTTTTGATGCTAAAACACGGGTGTAAACCCATGCCCGTGCAAAGTGCAGCGCGCGCCTGACACAATGATTGGCAACCCGGCTCGCACGGATCGCCCTATACCAAGGAGTTACGCCATGGCCACCCCCAAGACCCACGCTTTCGCCTCTACCCGCAAGTCGTTCAAGACGGCATCCGGCAAGACCGGTCAGTTCTATTCGCTGCCGGCGCTGGCCAAGCAGTTTCCCAACGTCAGCCGCCTGCCGGTGTCGCTGCGCATCGTGCTGGAAAGCGTGCTGCGCCACTGCGACGGCCGCAAGGTGACGGCCGACCATGTGGCCCAGCTGGCCAACTGGCAGCCCAACGCCGCGCGCACCGACGAGATCCCGTTCACCGTCGCCCGCGTGGTGCTGCAGGACTTCACCGGCGTGCCGCTGCTGGCCGACCTGGCGGCCATGCGGTCCACCGCGCAGCGCCTGGGCCGTGACCCCAAGAAGATCGAGCCGCTGGTGCCGGTCGACCTCGTCGTCGACCACTCGGTGATGATCGACTACTACGGTCGCAAGAACGCGCTCGACCTGAACATGAAGCTTGAATTCCTGCGCAACCGCGAGCGCTACGAGTTCATGAAGTGGGGCATGCAGGCCTTCGACACCTTCGGCGTGGTGCCGCCCGGCTTCGGCATCGTGCACCAGGTCAACCTTGAATACCTGGCGCGTGGCGTGCACAAGGGCGAAGGCGGGGTGTACTACCCCGACACTCTGGTGGGCACCGACAGCCACACCACCATGATCAATGGCATCGGCGTGGTCGGCTGGGGCGTGGGCGGCATCGAGGCCGAGGCCGCCATGCTGGGCCAGCCGGTGTACTTCTTGACACCCGACGTGGTGGGCTTTGAGCTGACGGGCCGCCTGCGCGAAGGCTGCACCGCCACCGACCTGGTGCTCACCGTCACCGAAATCCTGCGCCGCCACAAAGTGGTGGGCAAATTCGTCGAATTCTTTGGCGAAGGCACGCGCACGCTCAGCCTGCCGGACCGCGCCACGATTGGCAACATGGCGCCCGAATACGGTGCCACCATGGGCTTCTTCCCGGTGGACGAGCGCACGCTCGAATACTTTGAGGGCACCGGCCGCACCAAGGCCGAGATCGAGGCGTTCGAAGCGTACTTCCGCGCGCAGGGGCTGTTCGGCGTGTCCAAGCGGGGCGAGATCGACTACTCGCAGGTCGTCACGCTCGACCTCGGCGACGTCACCCCCAGCCTGGCCGGCCCCAAGCGCCCACAAGACCGCATTGAACTGGGCCGCGTGGCCGCGCAGTTCGAGTCGCTGTTCAGCCAGCCGATGGCCGACAACGGCTTCAACCGGCCGGCCGAGGTGCTGCACACCCGCGTCGAAGTCGCGCAGGGCGACTGGCCCGACGTGGACGACCGCCCGCCGGTCACAAAGCCCACGCCCCCTGGCGCTTCGCGCGAACTGGTCGAGATGGTGGCCAACAAGCCCACGCTCGAATCGGCGCTGGCCGAGGCCGACGTGATCGAGCGCGCGTCGCCCTACCAGTACACGCTGGGCAATGGCGACGTGCTGATCGCCGCCATCACCAGCTGCACCAACACCAGCAACCCCAGTGTGCTGCTGGCCGCCGGCCTGCTGGCCAAGAAGGCGGTCGAAGCGGGCCTGAAGGTGCAACCGCACATCAAGACCTCGCTGGCCCCCGGCTCGCGCATCGTCACCGAATACCTGACCGAAACCGGCCTGCTGCCGTATCTGGAAAAGCTGGGCTTTGCCGTGGCTGGCTACGGCTGCACCACCTGCATCGGCAACGCGGGCGACCTGGCGCCCGAAATCAACGACGCCATCACGCGCCACGACCTGGTCTGCGCGGCCGTGCTGTCCGGCAACCGCAACTTCGAGGCGCGCATACACCCCAACCTGAAGGCCAACTTTCTCGCCAGCCCGCCGCTGGTGGTGGCCTACGCCATCGCCGGCAACGTCATGGTGGACTTGATGACGCAGCCTGTGGGCCAGGGCAAGCGTGGCAAGGACGTGTACCTGGGCGACATCTGGCCCAGCAGCGACGAAGTGCAGAAGCTGCTGAAGTACGCGATGAAAGGAAAGGCCTTCCGCGCCAACTACGCCAAGATCGCCAGCGAACCCGGCAAGCTGTGGGAAAAGATCAAGGGCGTCACCGGCAACGTCTACACCTGGCCCGCCAGCACCTACATCGCCGAGCCGCCGTTCTTCAATACATTTGCTATTGATTCAGGAGCTAAAGGCTTGGATGGTGCGCCGACCAGCGACCAGAAATCCTCAGCAGCCGTGCGCGACGCGCGCATCATGGCGCTGTTTGGCGACAGCATCACCACCGACCACATCTCGCCCGCCGGCAGCATCAAGGAGACCTCGCCCGCCGGTCAGTGGCTGCTCGCCAACGGCGTCATGCGGCAAGATTTCAACAGCTACGGCGCGCGCCGCGGCAACCACGAAGTGATGATGCGCGGCACCTTTGCCAACGTGCGCATCAAGAACCTGATGCTGCCCGCGCTGGAGGACGGCAGCCGCGAGGAGGGCGGCTTGACGCTCTACCAGCAGCCGGGCGAACTGCAAGGCAGCAAGCAGTTCATCTACGACGCCGCCATGAAGTACTGCGCCGCCGGCGTGCCTACCGTGATCTTCGCGGGCGAGGAATACGGCACCGGCTCCAGCCGCGACTGGGCCGCCAAGGGCACGCAACTGCTCGGCATCAAGGCCGTGGTCGCCAAGAGCTTTGAGCGCATCCACCGCTCAAACCTAGTCGGCATGGGCGTGCTGCCGCTGCAGTTCAAGGCCGGCGAGTCGTGGGAAACGCTGGGGCTGAAGGGCGACGAGCAGATCGACATCGTGCCGGCCGACGATCTGGCGCCCATGAGCGACGCGCGTCTAGTCATCACGCGCGCCGATGGGTCGAAGAAGGAGACCAAGCTCACGCTGCGCATCGACACGCCGATCGAGGTGGATTACTTCCGCAGCGGGGGGATCTTGCCGTATGTGTTGGGGCAGTTGTTGGAATAGAAACTTATACAAGAACGCTTGAGATATTACGCGAAGAGGAGAATTGACAAGAAGCTTTCTGCTAGGAATTATATTGGATTTTTATCAGACAATCAAAAATTCGCCACCCGATTGCTTCGCATCATTTATAAAAGATCTGAACGCAAAACCGGGGGCATTTTGAAGCTCCGTCAGGCTTACTGCAATATTATATATAAGCCCGTCAAGTTTAATGAGTATGTTTTCCCCTTTCAATTTTTCAATAGATGTTGTTATTGCGTCTAGGTCAAAAACATCTTTGAGCTTGTCAACTATGGCTGCCTCTGATTGAGCGCGTTCGCATAGAGTTAATATGTCGCCGGCTGGGCTGTCGTGCATAGTAACTCTTGGCGTGTCAAAGTTCCTGCGATCGAATACGAGAACATACTCAGAACAAAAATTATAGATTAGATATGCACTAGAATATGACTTTCTCCATTTTTCAATTTCATTTTGAAGTAATGAGGTAGCATTTTTGGATGCTTTTGGCTTAATGTAGTCAAATTCAAAATAATACGCCAAATTGGCAACATCTTCGGTTGCATTTTTGCTATAAACTTGTTCGTATGTATGATAGGGTCGTATATTAGTTATCTCATCACCTCGATTAACATGAAGCGGACTAAATCGATCTAATCTCAAGTTTGAGGAAGCATTTGGCGGTGGAAGGTGGCGTATCTTTTTTATGAGATTAGACATTTCCTCGTAGTCCAAATCTTTCTCTCCAGGGAATCCCCAGATGACATTCCATTCTGGCTTCACTCCTGCTTCAACGCACCATTTAAGGAGCGATACATTTTGTATCGCTTTTATTCCTTTTTTCATCAATTTTAAAACATTTGTTGACAAACTCTCTATTCCCGGTTGAATTCGTTTGATGCCAGCAGCTCTCAGATCCAGCAATTGATGCTTTGTTAAATTCGCCTTGGTCTCATAGAATAGATCAATTTTTAGTTCGCGCTCAATAATTGTGGGAATCAATGTTTTAAAGTATTTGTAGTCGATAATATTGTCTACTACCGATATTGGTACTTTGGGGTACGTTACGTGTAGATGAAGAATTTCGTCAAGCGCTTGCTTTGCCGATTTTGAACGAAAACTCATTGATTGGCCATTTAATCCGCAAAATGTACAGTGATTCTTTTCGCCCCACCAGCAACCCCGGGACGTTTCAAGCAAAACTCTTGGTTGTATTTGTTTTGCGCTGAAATTGTTTTCGAGTTGTTGAAAATAATCGCTATAATCCAATTTCGGATTTTTTTCGAGATCAACAAAACTTATTTGATTTTTTGATCCGAGATTTTTTGGTTTGCCTCGATATAGTATGTTGCTATGAAGACGTGATTTTTTTCTATGTTCAATATATTCAAGTAATGAGATGAATGAATTTTCTGCTTCCCCGGTACATACTAAATCAATTTCTGCGAAATTTTTAAGCAGTGCCTCACCCATTATTCCCTCGGTATTTGGGCCGCCAAATGCAATTATTGCGGAAGGGTGATGATGTCTTATTTCACGTGCGATGCACAGTGAAGCTAGATTTTGTTGAAACATCGATGTAAAGCCGTACAGGTCAGCTTGTTTACTAGCAAGACGATGTCCTTCCAGTTTTATCCAGCTTGATAACTTTGTTGCGGCATTTCTGTACTGTGTTTCGAAAATTTTGTGGAAATTTGGATTTCCTGATGCTGCGCCAATTCTTGAGTTATTATTGTTTCTTGATTTTTTGATGTGATTTGATATATATGTATCTATTTCACCTTGCGATTTATTGAAAAAAGGTATTGAAAATAAATATTCGCCGGCCAAAGTCGTGTTGGTTGGATATCCAGACGATAGGGTGTTATATAGTTCTAATCCGATTGCTCTGGCTAGGCTAAATCCCAGGTATTCTATGGTAACTTCGCGGTTTTGACGGGCGGCTATGGACTTCAAGATTGATAGTCCAATACTCGGCATATTTGTTGGTCCAAATGGCGCTGATATCAATATTGATTTTGAGTTCATAGTTGTGTCTGTGAAATGTCTTGGGCGAAATTCGCCCAAGGTCTGATTTAAAACTCTACTACGACGCCGACGCTAATCGCGGCTTCGTTTTTGTCGGGTATTACGTTGATGTTTTCTTTCACGAGTTTATTGATGAGGGCTTTATCAATCTTGATCGCCCCTTTCTCATCGATTTTAAGATCCTCGGGTTTTAAGAGGGTTCGGGGTATCGGAACATTTACGATTTGCTTGGTCATGATAGAAGTCCTTTTGAGAAGGTTGACGAATGGGCAGCGGGGGTTAACCGGACTGCCCGCTTGCATTGAACATTAAGTTGTCACCGCCCACATCCCCTTGTTAGGGTAAAGGGATAGCGATATCTGATGTCGTGCTAGCTTTCCTCACCGGCTTCACCCTCAGCCTCTCCCTCATCGTCGCCATCGGCGCGCAGAACGCATTTGTGCTGCGCCAGGGGCTGCGGCGTGAGCATGTGGGGGCGGTGGTGGCGGTGTGCGCGGGGCTGGATGTGGCACTGATGGCCGCGGGCGTGTTCGGCCTGGGCGCGCTGGTGCAATCGTCGCCGCGCGCGCTCACCGTGATCGCCTGGGCTGGCGCGACGGTGCTGGTGGGTTACGGCGTGCAGGCGCTGATGCGCGCGCTGGCGCCGGGGCAGTTGCTGGCATCGCAGGTGGGCGCGGCCGTGCCGCGCGCGCGGGCGGTGCGGCAGGTGCTGGCGATCAGCCTGCTCAAT
>Ga0209604_1003453_pt1 | contig 10839 bp, 9 predicted proteins | sample AD_UKC097_MetaG_FD_184405 | JGI IMG/M metagenome (GOLD analysis project Ga0209604, IMG submission 184405) | Active sludge microbial communities of municipal wastewater-treating anaerobic digesters from USA - AD_UKC097_MetaG (SPAdes) (version 2) | ecosystem: Engineered > Bioreactor > Anaerobic >... | reverse complement strand
TATATCCTTAAACTTCCAAAACTCATCCGGCCCCATTACCTGCGCCTTACCCTCTAGGGTTCTTTCGGGTGCGTCACCCATGCCGAGCGCATGGAGAACGCCCCGTTCTTCTTTCGCCCGGTTGTCGGCTTCGGCCAGCGACTTGGCGGCATAGTGGAAAAACACGCCGCGCAGTCCCGCCAAGATGATGAACGGCCCCGCCGTCAACAGCGCAAAGCCGCCGACGAAGTAAAGCACCCCCCAGAGCAGGACGCCCAGAAAGATAAGCGGCAGGGAGAGTAACGCAATCGGGATTAATGTAATCCCGACCGCATAAAACAACGTCCAAATCGCGGTGTATAAATAACCGCCAGCGTGATACCACTCATGAAACGGACGCGGCCACCAATCGCCAAGATGAAGAAACCTGTAATCTGCATCCAGACATAAAACAGCGAACACAACCCCTATTGCAATAGCCCATCCCCATAGCACTTTTCGCCAGTTGCGATAAAACCACTTAAACGCAGCCCGGTTGACCAGTTGCCCGGCCAAGGCTTGCAGGAAGGCCGAAAATCCCCCGCCCATACCGCACCCCTTTTTTTTGTTGAAGCGTTGAAAGGTGCCAGACCCAAGCGCCGCGCCGCAAGGGCGGCAAAGCCCTGAACAGACAAAAAACAGGCAAAAAAGCCCGCTTTCCGGGCATTTTAAGGCGGTTTTTAGCTTGTGGATTCTGAACAACAAAATCTTGAGAGTGCCACAACAAGAGCGCCGAAAAATCCCGCTTTCGTGACAGCTTGCAAGTGTGCCAGAATCAGGAAAGGATGCCGAGGGGGAGACCATGCAACCAGACCCGAACCGATACGACGACGACCCGGAGGAACAGGCCGACGAACTGGCGGACGGGGAGAGCTTTCAGCTTTCGGCGGCGGAAGAAGCGGAACTGTCGCAGATAAACGATCCGCACATCAAAAAGCATTTAATGGGCATCCGGGAAGGCATTGAGCGCCGGAAAAAAGCAAGCGCCGCCACAACCCGCGCCCGCGAGGAAGCAGAAAAGCCCCGCGAAGAAGAAAAAAACGAAACGCTCCCGCTTGTTACCGAGGAGGAGTTAGCGGCGATAGCCGACCCCGCCGAACGCGCCCGTCAGCGGGCATGGTATACGAAGTTTTACAAGGATTATCCGAACGGCTTGGCGCGGGCAAAGGAGAAGAGCGCCGAATTGATAGCCGAGCGCAAAAGACTTTTACACCTTCCAATTATTCCACAAGAGACGCGCCCCACCGTGAACGTCATAGCCAATTCCGCCCTATTTGCCGCCGTTCAGGGAAAAGACCGGCAGCTTTTGAATGACGCCCACCTTGACACACAAGACGGCGTGGAAATCATTTTTTTCGGGGAGCAATTCAATCAGGACGACCACGACGTTTTAATGCAGCTTGTTTATGCGGCGAGCCGTTACGAGCTAGGCACGCCGGTAACGGTTTCCGCGCACTCGCTGTTAAAGGCTTTGGGGAGAGGCACCAGCGGGAAGGAACACAAGCAGCTAAAGGCCGAGATAGACCGGCTTGTTAAAGGCACCATAAAACTTAAAACAAAGCGTTTTGATTATGTCGGCCACCTGATAGACGACGCGCAGCAGGATAAAGAAACGAAGTTCTGGACGTATCGGGCGAACCCGACTTTAGGCAAGTTCTATGATGTCGGCAATTACACGCTGATAGACTGGGAAGAACGTAAAGCCCTCAAAGGCAAAGACCTTGCCCGCTGGCTCCAGCTTCAACTTTCCACCCATGCGCGGCCCTTCCCGATGAAAGTTGCCACCATCCGCCGCTTGAGCGGGAGCCAGACAAAAGAACTATATGGATTTAGGCAAAAACTCAAAATTGCTCTTAACGACCTCAAGGCGCTTGGCATCCTTGCGGACTGGCGTATAGACGCGGGCGACCTTGTGCATGTTGACCGAGGCGACGCCACCAGCGCCAGCCAGCAGCGGCACCTTGCCAAGCCCCCCACGCGCCGCCGACTTCCCAAACCACAAGACTAGCCCCACCCCCCAAGCCAGAGACCGGCCCCGTCGAGAGGCGAGGAAGGCCCCCGTTTGTTCTCAAAAAGGCACGGGAATAGAGATAGGAAGGCACGGGAATAGAGATAGGAAGGCACGGGAATAGAGATAGGAGGGCACGGGAATAGAGATAGGAAGGCACGGGAATAGAGATAGGAGGGCACGGGAATAGAGATAGGAAGGCATAAAAAAAACACTGTTTTTTTGTATTAAAAACAGTAACTTATCGCGGAGCCGCTTTTTCCTTAATCTATTCCTAATCTCTATATAAAAAAACGCGCGCGCGAGTCAGCAGCAGCAATACCCCGAACGAGCCGCGCAGCCACCCAACCAACAACAACCTACCGGCAACCAAGAACCAGACTTGACGGCGCAGCCACCGAAAAGACAAAAGACGGTCGCCAGAGTGTGGGGAAGCCAAGGGCAGCAACCAAGAACTAAGCCCGGAGGCACAGCCAGCCCAAGGCCGGGCAGTAGGAAAGGGGAGGCGCTCAAGCAGGGGAACGGTAGCGCAGGAGCAAAGGCCCTCAAGCAGCAACGCGATAGGGCAAGAGCCAAGACCCCCAGCACCCGACAGGCCGAGAGACCGGAAGGCTTGGCAAGGGAACGGTTCAGGCGACACCGGCAGCACCCAGACCCTTGGCGCTACCGCTTCGCTGATTGAGGACACCGCACACAGATGCGCTAGGACGGCCAAGGAGAGGCGTTAGAGCTTTTCCGCACTACCCCACACCCCCGGAGGCTTTCCCCCCATCCAGCGGCCAGCTAAATGGATTTTAGGCAACGTGCGAAGCTGGCAGACCCGCCACACCCCACGCCACAGGACAGCCAGCACCATAAGACGGCTTGACCAAGTAGAGGTAACAGGTAAAGGTAACGTGCTACTAACGATGAAACAAAGTGAGCCACCATGCTTTACACCCTTGGACAAGCTGCAAAAGCGACAGGAAGGAGCAAGCCGACCATACAAAGGGCTGTAAAAAGCGGCTTAATTTCTGCAAAAAAGAATGAAAACGGCAGCTACACCATAGACCCCGCCGAGCTTCACCGAGTTTTCCCCGCCGTAACGAGCTTAGATAACGATACAGGCGACATGAAACAATCTGAAACGCAAGAGTTACAGGGGGAAACTAGGCTTTTACGTGAGCTTTTGCGGCAGGTTGAAGGTGAGCGGGACGACTTGCGCCGCCGACTGGACGAGGAGGCAGCCGAGAGGAAGGAAGCAGCCGCCGAGACCCGCCGCCTTACCTTGCTATTGACCCACCAGCAACAGCAGCCCCCGGCAGAGACGGCCCGGCCCGGTTTCTGGCGTCGCCTATTCGGCAGCCCTTAATTTTTATCCTACCGCTTCGCACCTTGAGGACGCCCTAACCTCTCGCACGTTGCCGAATATCCCGAGGGGGGATAGGGGGGAGCAGAGCGCCCCCCTTGTCAGAGCCAGCACCAGCGCCCCCGACCGACAGCAACGGCGAGGCTTGCACCTTAGCGACGGCCCCGGCTAGACTCCCCGGCATGGAAAACAGACAGAGCAAGTGGGAGGCGTTTACAACGCCAACGGCCCCCGGCAGAGCCGGGAGCCTCTCACTTGGCAAGGGGTGGCGTTCCGTCCCCCCGTTGCATCCCCCCCGCAAGGCCCGCGCCGGAGTGGCGCGGCAGGAGTGGCAGCCATGAGCACCAGCCAGAAAAGAGAGCGCCGCTATCTGGTCAGCGCCGCCGTGAACGACGCGGAGCGGGAGCGGGCGAAGGCCAACGCCCGCGCAGTCGGCTTGAGCGTTTCCGGCTACATGCGTTCTTTGTTGACCGGCGAAGTCACCCCGCGCACCCAGCGAGCAGCCCCGACGCCGGAGGCCCAAGCCCTTTCCGCCCTGATAGGGCAGTTAGGGAAGGCCGGGAACAACCTCAACCAGCTTACAAAGCTGGGAAACCAAGGGCAGCCCCTCCCGATGCTTGAGCTATCGGCGACGCTGGCGGCCATCCGTTTAGCCGCCGAGAAAATCCGCCAGACCTTTCAATGATTATCAAGCCCAGCCCCCCCGGACAGGGCGGCCCGGCCTTGGCGCGGTATCTGATGACGGGGAAGAACGAACACGCCGAGCTTTTGGAATTGCGGAACATGGACGCCCCCAGCTTGCAAGCGGCCCTGTTCGATATGGACATGCTGGCGCGCGGGAGCCAATGCCGCGCCCACGCCTTGCATATCCAGATGCGGGCAGCACCGGGCGAGCGGTTAAGCGCCTCACACTGGCAGGAAGCCGCCGACCGGGTAACGGCCCTGTTCGGGATGGAAGCCCATCAAGCGGCGCTGGTGCTCCACCACCAGCCGGACGGCTGCACCCACGCGCACCTTGTCTTGAATCGGGTTCACCCGGAAACCCTGATAGCCGCCGACGTGTGGCGGAGCCAAAAGAAGTGCATAGACCTATCCCGCGAGCTTGAGAAGGAATGGGGCTTGCGGCAGGTCAGCAGCCAGAGCAAAAACCGGCACCGGGATTGTTATTCCAAAGCCGCCCGGCAGGAGATGGAACAGGCCCGCCGCACGGGCGAGAACGTCCACGACATCCGGGAGCATGTCCGCTGGCTATGGGAGCAAAGCCCCAACGGCCAAGCGTTCGCCGCCGCACTGGAGGAAGAAGGCTACCAACTGGCGAAGGGCGACCGCCGCGCCTATGTGGTGCTAGACCCGCACGGCGGAACTTACAGCTTGGGCCAACGCACCACGGGCGCGAAGGCTAGAGAGGTTCGGGAGAAGCTAGGCGACCTCGACCCGGCGAGCGTTCCCGACATCACCGAAGGCCGCCGCTTGCTCACCGAGCGGCAGGCCGAGCAGAAGCAGCAGCGGCGACAGGGCAAGGGCGAAGCCCGCGCCCAGAGCCAGCCGACACCCGCGCCAGCGCCGGAACCGGCCCCCAAGCCAGCACCGACGCCAGAGCCAGCCCCCGCCGTTTCATGGTGGCAGACGGCGAGCAACCGCGCCGCCCTGAATCCTGTTGTGAAGCGCCCGAGCGGCCCCCGCGCCGAGCGCCGCGCCCAATGGGAGCAAGCCGCCGCCAAGCGATTGCAAGGCTTGCGGAACTGGCAAGCCTTGGAACGGGAGCAGCAGGAGCGCCGGTTTAGGGAGGCGGCGAAGCTGGAAAGGGGCGACGCTGTTAAGGCGTTCAACACCCAGCAGCGCCACGACCTCACCAATCTGCTTTACAAGGAGCAGGCCGAAGCCTTGGCGGCAGAACTGCAACGGCAGCAGGAGCGCCGGGAGCGCTGGGACAAACCCACCCAGCGCCGGGAGCCGCGCCCCCGCACCTATCCGCCGCCCGGTTTCAAGGCTTGGCTGTCCGCCCTGTTCACGGCCAAGGCGGCGAAGCCCGCGCCGACGCCACAACCGGCCCGGCCCTTGGCGGACGCCGAGCCACCCAAGGCCCCGGAAAAAAGCCTTTGGGAGCGGATACAGGAGGAGCGGGAGCGGCAGGAGGAGGAAAACCGCCAGCAACAAGGGCGCGGACGTTCCCCCATGGACGACCTGTTAGACGCCCATTTCAGGAAAGGCAACACGCCGAGATAATCACTAGCCCGTGTATCCCGCCATGACACACGCGCGGCCCAGCCCCCGGCCAGCGCCGCGCCGTTTGGCGTGCGAGGTGTGACAGTCCCGCCTTGGGCTATCGCCCAGGGCGGAATAAGCGGGATTGTGGAAATGCCGCCCACCCGTTAAACCTGTTTACAGAGACCCACCGGCCCACATCACCAAAGGTCACTTTATGCCCTTGTCATGGAACGAAATCAAAGACCGCGCCTTGAAGTTCTCCCGCGATAGTGGCGAGCGTCAAATTGGCTCACAAAGACTTGTTCTCATGATCGCCTATAGATGGTAAAGTCTGATATGGATATGTAACCATTGACAACCTATAATAAGGTTTTATAAGGTATGAATGTTGATGTCGTAACCTTGACTTTGGGCGACTACCTCACGGTAGGAGAGGCTGCATCAACTCTTGGTGTGTCCCGTTCAACGCTAAGGAATTGGGATAAGAAAGGGAGGTTGAAGCCTTATCGTCACCCTCTAAATGGTTATCGTCTTTACAACCGTAACGAACTAGATGCTTTGTTAAGAGAAGTGCGAGTTGCGAAATGAGCCAGAACATGAGCGATGCAAGTTACTGTGCTTTGAACAGCCCCGTGCAAGAACTCGCTTATGGAGAAGTTTCACTAGAAACCGCTCAACATTTCGTTTCGGTAAAGCCGCTCCCGAAAGTGCGCCGCTCCCCATTTACTGTAGTTTCTCTGTTCGCTGGCTGCGGAGGGATGGATTTAGGATTCAAAGGCGGATTTACATTTCTTGGCAAACGCTACGCCAGTCACCCATTCGAGATTATTTGGGCAAATGAGATTAGCGGAGCTGCCTGCCGAACCTACCGCAAAAACATTGGACAGCATGTGAGGGAAGGCGACATTTGGACAATGTTGGACGACCTGCCTACGCAAGCGGATGTAGTTATTGGCGGCTTTCCGTGCCAAGACATTTCTGTGAATGGTAAAGGAGCCGGGATTTCAGGCAAGCGAAGCGGGCTATACCGGGCCATGGTCGAGACCGTAGCGCTCGTAAAACCAAAGATATTTGTCGCGGAAAACGTGAAAGGCTTGTTGATGCGGCCACACGCGGCAGCGCTTCAGAAGGTTTTGGCGGACTTCAAGGCGCTTGGCTATGAAGTAAGCTATGAACTTTACCATGCCGCAGATTACGGCGTCCCACAGACAAGGGAGCGCGTGATTATTGTTGGGACGCTTCCAGAGATAAAGCCATTCAAACCGCCCACGCAAACCCACGATGCCCAAACATATATTACTGCAAGAGAAGCGTTGCATGACCTAGTTTCGATGGTGGAAGCCGCGCACATCAACCATATTTGGAGTCGCGCTAGCAGAAGCCCGGAGCAGGGAGACCGTAGGCTTCTAGCCGACCGGCCCGGCTACACCATCCGGGCAGAGTGCCACGGAAACATACAATGGCACTATAATTTGCCGCGCCGCATATCAATGCGTGAAGCCGCGCGCATCCAATCCTTTCCTGACAATTTCATTTTCGATGCGAAGCTAAGGGAGACAGAGCGGCAAATTGGAAATGCAGTCCCGCCAGTCCTTGCTTGGCATATCGCCAAGTCCGTTGCAAAAGTTCTCAAGTCTCCAGTCGAACGGAGATAGACACGCCAGCCAGATAGCTGTATCATGTCCGATTTTAGTGACATGGGTTCAGTATGGGATTGGCATGACAAAAGAAGACTTTGAGCGACTACTTGACTCGATAGTTGCGACATTGAGGGATGAAGCTAGGAAGGCTCCTTTTTCTGCCGCGAAACAATTTGAAGACCGCGTGCGCGAGGTCGTCAAAAGCACAATTGCTGACCCGTCTATTAAGATAGATTTCGACCCACATCCTCAAGCATTTCCAGACATTGCTATTGGAGAGTTTGGAATCGAAGTTAAGTTCACAACAAACGACACATGGCGCAGTGTCGCAAATAGCGTTTTGGAAACCAACCGAATCAAGGAAGTTAAAACCGTTTATATCGTGTTTGGCAAGATGGGTGGAAAGCCTGACGTAAATTGGGGAGAATATGAAAAATGCGTCATGCATGTTCGCACTTCTCACGTCCCGCGCTTCGAGGTGGAAATTGGCGCGGATAAATCATTATTTGAACTAATGGGCATCTCATACGATAACTTCCGCATGTCTGAAATGCATGAAAAGATGCGCTATATCCGTCAATACGCACGCGGGAGACTGAAAGATGGTGAGCGTCTATGGTGGTTGGAAGACACGGACGGAGAAGACCATACGTTGCCGATTCAAGCGCGCCTGTTCACGAAACTTTCATCAGAGGAAAAAACAAGATTAAGAGCGGAAGCTGTTTTACTGTGTCCTCGAATCGTTGAATCAGGCCGGTCAAGAAAAAAATACGATGATGTTGTTTTGTATCTTCTGACTTATCACGGCGTCTTGTGCCATCAAGCGCGAGACCTATTCTCGGCAGGCAGCGTGGCAAACCCACAGAATGACGACGAGGGCGGAATCTACATTGAGCGGGCGATAAGGCTCATCGAGCCAGCGATAAGGGACGCAGCCAACAGAATGGAAGACGCTCTTTTCGAGGAATATTGGGGCAAAGTAGTTCCGCCAGATAAGCGCATTCGTGAATGGTTGCGGCGAGCGGACAAATATGCACGCGACTGGAAACCATCGGCGGTCCTATTCCTTGATGAAAATCGGTAAAAGCCCGCCCCCTTGGGTATCTGACCCCTACCACACAACCAACCCACACAAAACCGAAAAAGGGGCGTGCCGCCCCGAGCCATCAAGGCCAAGCCCTACGGGCGGCTAACCCCGTATCCCCATCTTTCCGCGCCCCGTCGCTTCGCTTGGGACTTGTGCAAGACGGGTGATTCCCCTCGGGGTTATCCGGCCTTGACAGCTTCCCCCCGCTCATTGGCGCACGCCTAGACGGGTTGCATGTCGCAACCCACAACGCTAAAAAAACAGGAAAGGAAGCCACACCATGAACAGCACGAAACCGGAAGACCGAACCGCCGCTTTTATCGCGGCTTGCGGGCAAGCCTTGGAACGACAGGCCCAAGCGGCGAACGGCTGGCCCGTTCCCCTCATCCTTCCCGAACCGGAGGACGCCGCCGAGAACCAAGGGCTTGAGATGTTCCTTGCCGAGTTGCGGCAGGCGACCGGCGCACAGGTGAAGTTCAAGCTACGGAAGGGCACCCACTAAGCGGAAGGGCGCGACCCGAAAGCCGCGCCCCCTGCTTTCGCACGTTGGCGGTCATCGCGTCCCCGCTGCACCGCCCCCAGACCCTAGCGCCGCGCCTCTTGCAGAGCAAGGCCCCCTAATCTCTAGGCCACGGCCAGAAGTCCGGCAGGCACCATGTAGAACACCACGGCCCAGCTTCTGGCGAGGTGTGGTCGCGGGCGTCTGTCCATTCGTCGCCGAGGGCTTCGTTTACGATAAAATCGGCTTTTCCTTCCACGCTGGCGTGACTTGTTCCGTCCTTAGACGTGCGGACAATATACCGCCCGGTGTAATCCAGATACCGCCCTTTTTCGCTCAAAGCCGCGATTAAATCGGCTTCGGTTTCAATCGTCTTGATTGTCATATCGGCCCCTTTTTGTGATTGCCTTTGCCCTACCGCTTCGCACCTTGAGCGCCCTTGCTTCTGTCCTATCGCGTTGCTATTTGAGGACATGCCCTGTTACCGCCTACCCGACACGCCGAGAGCGGCCCGCCCCTTCAATAAGCTGGCGTTGATACCCCGCCAGCTTGTGAGGCAGGCCCGCCCGCAGAAGCCCAAGCGCCGACGCCGGAGCCGTCGCACGAAGGCCCCGACCTGTAAACGCGCCTAGCGCCGCCAGCGCCAGCCGCATCACCCCGGCTGTTCCGCTGGCGCTTCCTGTTTCTCTTTCTGCTCCTGTTCCTCTTTCTCAACCCAGCGGTCAACCAACAGCGGGTTAGCGCCATCCACAAGGCACAGGATTTTTCCCGGTGGCAGGTGCCTTATATCGGTTTCCGTCAGGGCTTCCCCAGTCATCCCGGCAAAATAACGGATGGTTTCATTATCCTGCACCGCGAATACCAGCCGCAGCCCGGAGGACGACACCCACCCGCCGACGCCGGAGCGCGGATAACACCGCTCAATGTCTTTGATATGTTGCCAGATGCCCCAGAGCTGCACCCCATAGCCCGCCGAGAGGGTCAAGGCGCTTTCAATTTTCGAGAGGTTTCCAAGCTGGGCGATTTCATCCAGCACGAAGCGCACCGGCAATTCTGGCGGAGCTAGGCGTTTTGTCATGGCATCCAGCGCCGCCGCCACGACAAGGCGCAGCCATTTATCAAAGGTCGCGAAGTAAGGCGCAGGCAGGCAGACATAAACCGACATCAGGCCCTTAAGGTAATCAGCAAAATCAATCTGCGTTCCGCCATCTTCCAGCACCGCGCACATTTCCGGGGAGTTCAGCCATTTGGTTTGCTCGATTGCGCTGTTTTTTATCCCCGACCATTCATTAACCGCCGTTGCACCCCCCCAGGCGCCTATGTCCGTAATGATGGTTTTAACCTCGTCCAGGGCGGCGCCGTTTTCCGTCATTTTTTTAAGCGTGCTGGGCAAGTCCCGCATCAAGAGCCGCCGCACGGTTATCAAATCCCGGCCCACCGGCCCCGCATAACCTGTTATCGTCAAGTCCGGCGCAGTCACGACATAGAGCATCAGACCGACCAGCAATTGACGCGCCGAGCTTGTGAAATGGTCATCCCCGATAATCAGGGCATCCGCGAGGGTTTGGGCGTCGGTAATCATGGACGGCCCGGCCAGATGCGCCAGCGGATTGAACCGCGCCGAGCGGAGACCGGAGACGCCGAACGGGTCGAGGACAAAAAGCGGGTCGGGTCGGTATGCGTGGCTTCTTTGGGCATTTTCGCCCTTGGGGTCGAGGACGAACACCGAGCCTTTATAGCGGCACAGATTCGGAATAATCAAATCCCGGCCCTTCCCCCCGCGCGTGCCTGCCACAATCAAAACGTGCTTTTCCGTGGCATAAGAGAAAGGATAGTCAATGCCCGGCCCTGCGTTATATATTCCGACCCATGTTCCCGCGCCTTTGCGCGGTATATCCTTAAACTTACCCGATTCTCAACTTTCGGACCTGAACCTGAGATAGAAGTTGTAGGCGATGAGCTTGCGGGTGAGTTTTGAGGTAAAGTGCCAGATGTCTCTGGCTTTGATGCGGGTGATCGCGAACTTCTCGG
>Ga0209604_1003444_pt1 | contig 10854 bp, 8 predicted proteins | sample AD_UKC097_MetaG_FD_184405 | JGI IMG/M metagenome (GOLD analysis project Ga0209604, IMG submission 184405) | Active sludge microbial communities of municipal wastewater-treating anaerobic digesters from USA - AD_UKC097_MetaG (SPAdes) (version 2) | ecosystem: Engineered > Bioreactor > Anaerobic >... | reverse complement strand
TAGTAAATCATCGGTTTGTCATACACCGGCTGCAACTGTTTGCTGGCCACCAGGGTCAGGGGATAAAGCCTGCTGCCCGCGCCGCCGGCCAGAATGATGCCTTTTTTGATGCCTGCCATGGGTTATCCTTTCTTGGGTTGGTTGATGGTAAAGAAGTTCAAAGTTCAATGTTCTACGTTCAATGTTAAAAGGAACTAAGATTTCTCGTCGCTACGCTCCTCGAAATGACACGGTGAGTTCAATGTTCAATATTAAGGCTTTTTACGTTCGTTTGGGGGAACAATGTAAGTTCTCCAAGGGCTATTTACAGCTCCGCCCTCTCAGTTACATCGGCAACGCGACATAACCTCCGGAAAAAGATTAAATATGTAATCAAATTGATATTATAATGTCAATTGCTAAGTTCCCTTTGTTTGTCAAATTCCAGGGCTTGCCGGACAATCGCAATTAACTTTTCAGGGGAAATATCCTGGAGGCATTTGCTTAAACTTCCAAGGTGCCGGTCACAACCTTCCTTGTGGCAGGGGACACAATCCCCATCGCCCTGAACAAGAAAAACATGTCGGATATTTTGAGAACTTTTTTTGATGTATGGATTTTCACCAAGTGTGTGATCTTTAGGCCACGGCCCCCAGACAACCGGATTTGTCGGGCCATACAAGGCCACGGTGGGTATGCCCAAGGCTGCGGCCATATGGGTTATGACTGTATCGGGGCCGACATAAACACGGGCCTGGCTGAGAAGAAACCCTATTTCGCTTAAGCTAAGTCGGCCGATCATATTGAACATACGCCCGGATAATGCATGAATCGTTTCCTTCACCAGGGCTTTTTCATCTTCGGAATCACCGCCCGTGAATACCACATGGAGGCCTTGTTCACGTAACCATTGGGCCAGGGCAATCCAGCCTTTTTTCGACCATTCTTTATACCGATATCGGGGCTGCATATGAATGACGGCAAAGGGTTGCGAGTTGATGTCAAAGCCAAGCAGGGAGCGGACATGTGATTCATCGTTTTTTCCCCATGTTACAATCACATCAGGGTGTAACGGCAGACCCAGCAATTGAGCCAGCCTTAAATTATTAATGACGGTATGCGTATGATGAGTTTCCGCATAAAGCCAATTTGAAAGCAAACAGCGCTTCCAGAAATGCTTTATCCCCTCGCCGGGAATAAAGCCCACGGAATATTTCCCGGCCAGCCAGGCATAAAACACCGGGCGATCGCCGTTGATGGTTGACAACGCGATATCATATCTCCTGACCAATCCCGGCAGAAATTTCAAGTGCGGCCATGTCCGGCAATGCTCTTCGACCGTGATAACGTTTCTAATGTCCGGATTGGCAACAATGATTCCTTCCGTGCCCTTAAAAACAAGAACATCTATGGCTGCGGCAGGCCAGGCTTCACGAATCGTTCGTATCAGCGGCGTGGCCAACAGAACATCGCCCAATCTTCGCGTGATAATTACAAGGATTTTCCGAGGAATTTTCATAGGTATTGATTGACTCCGCGGGACGCACGCACGCGATCAGAGTTCATCAAATCCCGGAATCGTTCGTGGTTGCCGCTCAGACTGGAACGATCATTTTTTTGATGCCAGAGATGGAGAACCGGCAATAAAAAAAGCCCGCTTTTCCGATCGATCCCATAACGGATCAGACGAATAACAAGGTCGGCATCCTCCAATCCCCAGCCGGAATAGTCTTCATCAAACCCGTTTATCGCAATCAAATCCGGACGCCAGGCAGCCAGGTTGCACGTCATGACGCCTTTCCAGTCATGAAACGCCGCCTTGCGGAGGGAATTGCCCACAGGCAATGAAAGCAGCAGGGATAAACGATTCATGTCTTTTTCATTTTTTGTCATGACAGCTGCGGGAAGAGGAATCTTTTCCAAATATTTCTCTCCATACCCCATTACATCGTTTATTAATCGTTCCGCGGATTGAATGCCACCGCTATTGTTTTGATATGCTCACGTCTGTTTTTTACCACAACAACATCAACCTTTCCAATGCAATATTTAAAGGGGGTTACTGAAATCAATTTGTTGTTTATATTCAAAAATACTTATGCTAAAGAATCAAAAGTATAAAAAGATATGCCTGCAAAGAGATTGCATTTTTAATGAGTGTTTATCTATAAACGGCTGACCGGTACGTGTTTTATGAAATCACCTGAAAATGTCCTATTAATCATTAGAAGGTCTCTTGGCGATGTTTTGGCACTTTCTCCAGTCATAGATATCCTGACTCGCCGCTTCCCTGATGTATCCATCGATTTGTTGGTTAACGAAGATACCGTTGCCGCCGCAAAACTATTGAATAACATCAACGCCATCATTCCCTTTGATGATAAGTTGTCGGCGAAGATGTCGCTGGGAGCGATGGCAATGCAAGTTAAAATCATCCGGAAAATATTTCGCAAGTATGATCTGGCGATTTCCTTTACGTCCAATGAACGAAGCAATATCTTTGCCTATCTGGCTGGTCGAACATCCGCGGGAACCCGGGAGCTTTCCTTCTCCAGAAACTGGTGGCACAGAATGCTCCTTGATGCTGGTTATCACAATGACCGGAAACGTCATATTCTCGAAAATAACACACAGGCCTTGCGCAGTCTGGGTATCCCTGTCGATAGCGTTATTCTGTCGGCCCGCTATTCGGATGAAGCAAGGGAAAAAGTGCAGCAGATATTAAAGGACATGGCCATTGAGCGGTTCATAATTTTTCACCCGGCCGGCAAATTTTTATGCAGGTTGTATCCGGAAAAGCCAAGAAACACTTTATTGCAGTTGTTGGATTCTCTAAAGATTCCGATTATCGTTACCGGTGGTAAAAGCACGGTCGATCAGCAGGTTGATGATGAAATACCGGCATTAAAAAATGTGTACTCGTTGATAGGAAGGATATCATTGGAGGAATGTGCCGCTTTGACCGATATGTCGCTGGCCTTCGTTGGGGTTGATACATTCAACTGTCACCTTGCCGCAGCTTTTAACAAGCCGATCTTTGTCATTTTTGGCCCTAATAATCCCGAAGTTTGGTCTCCCTGGTCAAACACGCTGCAGCGAGCCGGGCAACGGACCGCCCCGGTGCAAACTTACGGCGATATTACCGTTTTTCAATCCTCCCTGGAATGCGTTCCCTGCGGCCATTCCGCCAGATGTGGAGAACACGACCGTCTCTCGCCTTGCATGGCCGATATAGAACCGCAGACCGTTTTTAATGAGATAAAGAATTGGCTCTCTAAAGCTCTGCCGGAAAGTTGTAACGATGCAAAAACAACCCTTTGACCTGTATAAAAATTTTGGGGTCTAGACTAGATGAGCGATTTAATTTCTCATCAATTTTAGTATAAGTTGATTCCGACGATTGAATCGGAATTCACACTCTTTGAGATGTAAATAAAAGGTTGCTTTGGGGATACCGTGAAATTTCATGAGTCTCCTTTTTGCATAGGACCAGAATGATTCAATGCCATTGATGTGCTTTTTTCCATGAGTGAACTCATTCTTTCCATGATGCACACGATAATGCTTTTTGTATCCCAAGTCAACCAGGCCATTGTAGCCGCATCACGAATCAGCAATGATTCCTTCCGTGCCCTTAAAAACGAGGGCATCTATTTCTGCGTAAGGCCAGGATTCATGGATTGTCCGTATCAGCGGTGTGGCCAGCAGGACATCGCTATTCTGCGTGTAGCAATTACAAGAATTTTCTGAGGAGCGTTCATAGGTATTGATTCACGCCGCGGGGTGCATACACACGATCAGAGTTTATCAAGTTCCGAAAATGTTCGCTGTTGCCGCGCAGACCGGAACGGTCGTTTTCTTTATGCCAGAGATGAAGAACCGGCAATAAAAAACGTCCGCTTTTTCGAGAGATTCCGGAACGGATCAGCCGGATGACGATATCGGAATCTTCCAAGCCCCAACCGGAATAGGTTTCATCAAAACCATTGATCTTAATCAAGTCCTGCCGCCAGGCAGCCAGATTGCATGTCATAACTCCCTTCCAATTATTAAATGCCACCTTGCGGAGGAAATTTCCTACAGGCAATGAAAGCAGGGGCGACAAACGATTGATGTCTTTTTTTACTCTGGCGACAAACCAGTTGCGCATCTTCCATTGAAGCACGAACGTCTTGTCTTTCAATACAAGGTTCGTTAGTTGTTCACTCAACAGGATGCGGCTTCCCGCAACAAACCATTTCCTTTCGGCAAGGCATCTGTGCTGTGCAATGAAATCCGGCAAAGGGATGCAATCTCCATCACTGAATATAATGTAATCCGCATGGGTCTGGGCCAACGCCATATTCCTGATTTTTGCGGCACGAAACCCCTCATCTTCCTGCCAAACATGCTTAATCTGAAGCACCCCCTTTTTTTGATAAAAGGCGATCAACTGACGTGTTTCATCCGTTGATCCGTCATCGGCAATCAATAATTCGAAATTCTTGTCGTTTTGGGATAAATAACCTTCAAGGGCAGCCCGTAACGCGTCTGCACGGTTATACGTGGTCAGGATAACGGCAATCTTGACTGTCCTGTTTTGATGCAACATCATGAGTTTTAAATACTTGTAGTAGGTGGTTTCCGCATTATAAACCGCCAGCATGAATCCCATGCGGCCGTCAAGAAATCCAGCACGGCCCAAATAGGTATACACAAAGCTCCAAAGCCCGTGCAGGATGGCTTTGAATAATGAAGATTTTTCTCCGCCTTCAAGCAGTGAGCAGGCACCATCGGTTGAATAGCGATTAAGCTTGGTTAATACCTCCTCCAGATCTTTATAAGATTCATGCATGATCGGATTGGACAAACGGCCAACGTTCCCGTCAACAATCATGCTCTCATGAACGATTTCCTCACCAAAACGGGCCTTATCCCTGCGGCAGAGACGGGTAACATAGTCCGGCCGCCATCCGCTGTGATGAATATATTGACCGCAATAACTCGATAGTCTCGGCATTTCAAAAGCAACATTCCGACTGGGATTATTAATGGCTTTGACAATCTCTTTTCTTAATTTCGGCGTCACCCATTCATCCGCGTCCAGAACCAGTATCCAGGGATAGACACATTTTTCAATCGCAAGCTGCTTTTGCGGACCGAAGCCCCGCCATTCTTCACTGTAAATTTCACAGCCGAATTCCCCGGCGATGCTCAAGGTCGCATCGGTACTGCCGGAATCAACAATGATGATCTGCGCGGCAAAAGAGACACTTTCCAGACACTGACGAATATTTTCTTCTTCGTCTTTTGTAATGATTGCTACGGAAATATGAACTTTTTCCAAATTATTTTCCTCATTTTCTCACAACGATTCGCGCAGAGGACTGATTTTTGCACAGGAAAATGCCTCTGAATTTTTCATCTTTATTTTCATTTTTTATCACAATAACGCCAACGTTGCCAACGCTATAATTCAAGAAATTCCCGGATGATTTTTTCGGTGATGATGTCATTATCCAGACAAGAAACATGCTCCCGAATCTGTTCGGGAGTCAGGACAGGACTTTCCATCAAATGCTGAATTTCGATGAAGGCATCTTTGATATTTCCATTATTTTTTAAAACGACGCCATTTCTTCCCGGCGACACGAGTTCCGCATATCCAGTGTTCTCACTGACCAGAATGGGAAGTCCCATGGCCTGAGCTTCCGCCGCCGCCAATCCGAAGGGTTCATACGCAGAGGGCAAAATCAGCGCTTTGCAAATGGCGGCGTATCTCCAACCCTGAGCCTGAGGCCCTAAAAAATGAACCCTTTGTTTCAAACCCAGTTTTTCCGCCTGACGGATATATGCGCCGCATCTGTCTTTACCCACAACAATCAGATGGTATGATTCCGGTAAAAAAACAAGACCGCTGATAGCAATATGCAGGCCTTTTCTGACAAAGCCGCTTCCCAGGAAAAGAAGATACTTGTGTGAGGGGTGCAGACCGTGAGCTTTTAAAAGCCCGTCTCCGATAAACGCTCTGTTCATGAATGTATTGCCGATATCCTTCCAGTTTATGCCATTATAGATAATCTGAAATTTTCCGGGATCAACCAGATAATCATTACCGATGTCTCTCGCCACCATATGGGAGCAGCAATGGATTTTTTCCAGCAACGGATTATGAAACCCTTTTTTCTCGACTTGCAGCATGGAAGCGTGAAACAGGCTGAGCTTTCTGAACAGGCGTGCCGGAGTGCTGGAGAGCCTGTTTTTTACGCACAGGAAAGACTTGTGGCTTCCCTCTTGCGCGCTGAAGTGAGTATAACAGGACACCCTGTCCAAGGAAAAAACCGTTTGAAACGAATGGAAGGAAAGATAATTGACAACGGCGCGCTCAAATCTCCATAATTGCCACAATCTGTTTTTAATCAGGCTGCCCAACGCAATGATTTCCAGATTCGGGTGAACGATAGGCCATGGCTGACGCGGCAACGTTAGTAAACTAACCTTTATATTTTTCGCCAGCAGGCTCCTGATAAAATCAGCAGCCTGCACTTCCAGACCGCCGTACGGAGAATACGAACTCCGTATTACGGCAATGTCTTTAACACCATCCATTTTTTACTTCTTCATTGATTCCATACAGCGGCCCATACATATTGACACCCTTTATTGCATTGATGATTTTATAAAATTTTCAATTTTTTCGTAATAGGGCTGTATCTCATTTTTCATGTTCAGCCATTTGAATGGAATATATCCCCATAAAGACCTTCTTTCCCGGGGACTTTCAATGGCCCTTACCAAAAAATTACGTAATCGCTGAATGTCAAACCACTCATTAATCTCATTATTATAGAAATAAGGTTCTTTAAAATATTGTTCCAGCAAAACCGGATTTTGGTCAACGTAAATGATATAATCTATTGCATCCTCGTCATTTTTAAAATCGTGGACATTAATAAAACTTTTCGGATTAAATTCTCGCACAATATCAGGATTCCCCCAGTAAATGGGAATGCACCGCGACTGCATCGCATGGACTATTTTTTCAGTGGTATATTCATAGCCAAGCTTATTTTCAAAAGCTATTACAAACCGGTATGGTTTATAAAACTCCAGTTTGTTCTCGACTCTGTAACCGATATTATTTAAAGCCCATCCTCCGGAATCGACAGTCTTGTACTTGCTTAATTTATGAAAAAAAGAAATTCGCTTCCAGGTTCTCCTTGGATTATCGTTTTTAACAACAAAAGCACAAAATTTATTTTTTTCGTGAATAAGTTTCTGCCATTCATTGTCGCTTTTTATCAAATCTTCCCCACGATCTTCCCATGTACCGTAAGGCAACCTCAAGTTCTTGTGCGTAGGGAGAGTCAGATACGATAAAGCATAATCGCATTGATTAAAATTTGGATAATGATACTCAATCGTTACAAATATTTTCAAGCATTTTTGAAATTGCCTATGTTGAGAATACTTTTTGTCCTCTCCGAAAAAAACAACAGACGGCGAATCTGATTCCTGCACATCATAATTAAAAGATAATGCGCGTAAAATGATCGGCGCGGCAACTTCTCCATGATCAACAAATTTTATGTTTAACGGTTTCATTGTGGCTTGTTCCAGATGTTTGTACCTTATGTTTAATCGGCGTTCGGCTCAAAAGCAACATTCTCTCCGGGGTTATTCACAGCTTTGACAATTTCCTCTTTTAATTTCCGCATTATCCATTCTTCCTCGTCCAGCCCCAGTATCCAAGGAAAGATATATTTCTCTATCACATACTGCTTTCGCGGGCCGAAACCACGCCATTCTTCGCTGTAATTTCACAACTGAATTATCTGGCAATACTCAGTGTCGAATCCGTGCTACCTGAATCAACTATAAACATTTGTGCTGCAGAAGAGATACTTTGCAGGCAATGACGAATATTTTCTTCTTCGTTTTTGGTAATGATGGCTGTGGAAAGATGAACCTTTTCCAAAACATTCTCCTCGTTATCCAACAGCATTTGTAAAAGCAATTTGTTGATTTTAATAACTTAATTTCTTATTCCTAAATTTTGTATTTTTCGGCTAAATTTTCATCGCAATAGCACAAGCGTTTCCAATGCTATATTGCTTAATCTATAATATGTATCAGGTAACATTCAATGCATTGCAGCAAGTTAAAAAATATCAACATAAAAATGATGCATTAAAATGTTTTCATATGAACAGATTATACAATCCTTTGCTTATGCAATTAATCTTTACGGTTCATCATAAGGCCGTGCTCCTGAAGCTCAACTACTGATCGCTGATATGCTTTACTGTCTTCCAATGGCTGCTTCTCAACCCAAGCAAGAAACTGACGCAGACCGTCTTTAAATGAAACAGATGGGACAAATTTTATTACAGACTGAGCTTTCGTCATTGACGCAACATTGTGCCTGATATCGCCAACTCTGAATTTGCCGGTAATCAAGACATCGGAGCAACCGCCAAAATAATTATTTATCTCATGGGCGACTGTATTGACCGTTACCGATTCGCCCGATCCGACATTAATCGCACCGACAAAATTGCCTCTATAACTGACAGTCCGGCATGTTGCGGCAGCAACATCCTCCACAAAAATGAAATCACGGGATTCCAGACCATCTTCGTATACTTCAATCGTTTGACTTTGCCTAGCCAGATTAGAAAAAATCGAAAGAATACCGGTATAAGGATTTTTCAATGACTGTCCAGGGCCATAAACGTTTTGATAACGCAATGAAAAACCATTAATACCCCTTGTCTTAGCAAACATCAGCATCGCCTGTTCCTGTACCTGTTTTGTAAGACCGTATATAGATAGAGGCTGAAATGGCGCCGACTCCTCTGTTGGCGCCATCATGACTATTGCACCACACTTCGGGCAGTGTAAATCGAAATCACCCGACAACATCCTGTTTAAGGAGCGTGGCTCGGGAAAAACAGTACCGTGACCGGAACATTGATAGCACCCTTCGCCGTAAATGGCCCGGCTGGATGCAACGATAAGCGTATCTAGATTTTTCCCAACTTCATCATTCTGAAGAACATCCAGTAAAAGGGCTGTACCTTGAACATTAACACTGAAATAACGCTCGATCTCATACATTGACTGACCGGTTCCAGTCTCAGCCGCAAGATGGATCAATGTATCTATGCCATTTAATGCCTGCCTGACCGCAGTCTTATTACGAATATCCTCTTTAATCAGATGAACATGGGAACGTATGTCTAACGGAAGTCCATTGTTTGTGTTGTGAACCTGCTGGCTGAAATTATCCAGCACGCTCAACCGGTGACCTTCTGCCAGCAAAGCTCTGCAGATATTCACACCGATAAATCCGGCACCACCCGTTATGAGTACTGATTTTGCCATTTAATATCCATAAATCTTTTTATATTCATTCCGCTCGGTGTTTTTAGACCCTTCTATGGTTAAATCACGGCACTTCCGTCAGACCATGCCACCATTGATGCAAAAAACTGCGAACCCACAACATAAGAGTGTCTTTGCGTATAGCCAAAGGCCCCTTGATTCGCCTGGCCAGTATGTGGCGTGACTCAGTATAAAAACCGTTTCTGTAAAGGCTTTTAACGATTTGTCGTCCCGTTTGCGAATATATATAGTGATTATTCAATAGTTTGAGGTATTTTTTAAGTTCTGTTTCTGACAGCATCCTCGGAAAATTATGGTCTCCGTGAAAACCGAATGTCGGCGTTGCCGGATTAGGTTCTTCAAAGGAAAATTTCCTGGCCAGTTCTACCGGAGCAAAGACAATGCCATGTTTACTTTCCAGTTCAGATCTGTGTCTCCTGCAAATATAAGTATCACATGGATAAGTTATTTCATCATCAATTTTTTTCAAGGCGTCAATTAACCGCCGTGATCTGATGGAAAATCCGCTATTGCCGACTACTCCGTCGGGCCAGGGCGCTCCGATGTAGTCCACGCTTAAAAAGTCGGGAGTCCAGCATTCGGGATGAATAATAAATCCGTCCCATTGAACGATCAGCACATAATCGCCATGAATATAGTCACCCAGGCGCCGGATCATAAAATCCGAATAATCTTTAATGTTGTTGATTGATCCGATATCCGCATGATTGATCCCGTCAGGCAAATCATTCGGACAGGTCCCCAGGAGCAGGCATTCTTTAAAATTCGCCATTGCTCTGCATCTTTGCAGGATAAATACGGCCAAATCCGGTGCGCGAGTTTCTATAGAAACCAAGCTCACATTGCTCAGATCTATTTTATTTTTATGCAATCCGGTTGTTTTCATTTCAATGAAGTTTTTCTATTTATCTCATTGACCAATTACACCATTTAATCGCCGTTTAATATTTTCATACTATATCATTAATCACTACTGTTCCAACGTTTTCATTGAGACATGATGTGAGTTACAGAAAACAATTAGAAAAGACAAGAAAAATTTATTTATCGATTCGAAATATTTTTCTTTGGAATGCCCGGAGAATACCCCCCGAAATTTGTGCCAGAGATAAGTGAAACTCCCCGTGGTAAGCCACGGGGCAATTAAGTAAACGACCACTGGCTAAACTGCAGCTTTGATTTACTCATCGCCTGTACTAAATCATCTGAAGATATCCCCTGAATTCCATTAGGCGACGCTTCTCCCACCAATTGTTTATGAATTTCTCCCTGCGGCATCCATTCTTTATTAGTGCGATAATGTCTAAACCAGGCAACCGAGGGTGTGTCAGTCATCATCGCAATATGAAGCGCTCCGGAATCCCCTCCCAGATGAAGACCGCTGCGCGAGATCAGCGCCGTCAGCTCGACAATATTCAAATTGCCGGCAAAGACCCTGGCAGGTTTTCTTTGCAGAAGTTTTAACAGATGATCCAGTTTATTTTTTTC
>Ga0209604_1003440_pt1 | contig 10858 bp, 10 predicted proteins | sample AD_UKC097_MetaG_FD_184405 | JGI IMG/M metagenome (GOLD analysis project Ga0209604, IMG submission 184405) | Active sludge microbial communities of municipal wastewater-treating anaerobic digesters from USA - AD_UKC097_MetaG (SPAdes) (version 2) | ecosystem: Engineered > Bioreactor > Anaerobic >... | reverse complement strand
AAACCCCAACTATGCCGACGGCCAGGCCGGCTCGATCTACGCCGAAAATCCGCCGCTGGTGAACGCCTGCCGCAAGCCGGGCGAATGGCAGACCTACGACATCGTGTTTCATCAGCCGATCTGGGAAGGCGAGACGTTGAAGCGGCCGGGGTCGATCACGCTCTTCCACAACGGCGTGCTGGTGCAGGACCACTGGGAGATGGAGGGCATGACCACGCACTGCCGCCGCCGCCCGCTGAAGCCGCACCCGACCAAACTGCCGCTGCAGCTTCAGGACCACGGCAATCCGGTGCGCTTCCGCAACATCTGGCTGCGCGAGATCCCGTCGCGCTATGCCAACACCACGCACGGTGGGCCGGCCGCCAACGAGACGGACGTGATGGCGCTCCGGAGCGAAACCGCGGCCAAGCTCTATGCGCAGGCCAATCCCGCCGATCCCAACAAGGCGGCGGCGCTCCACCGTTTGCTGGAGGTCATCTCTTACGAAAAGACGGACGCCCGCATCAACGAGGTGAAAGCGATCGCGGGCGCCTATCTCGCCGAGCTGGGCGGACTGGACAAGCAGAAGCTGGAAGGCCGCAAAGGCGAGATCATCGGCGTGCGCAATGCCTGCAACGTCCTGATCCGCAACCAGGTGCTGCCGGAAGAGTGCACGCTGCGCGCCGGGCTGCAAAAGATCATCGACGCGCAGGGTTTCGAGAAAAAGCGGTAGGCCAGCCGCCTGCGGAGCGGGAACAACGGATGGGATAACCTTATCCACAGATTGCGCAGATTACACAGATTGAATCAATATCTGCGGGAATCTGAACAATCTGCGGACAGAAACGTGAAGTTATGAACGCGCCATGACCAACAGCCTGGAAGACTATCTGGAGACCATCTACCTGCTGGTGCAGGCGAACGGCGGCGCCCGCGTGCGCGATGTGGCGCTGGCGCTGCACGTCAAGATGCCTTCGGTCATCAAGGCGGTGTTGGAACTCAAGAAGCACGGTTACGTCACCCAGGAGCCATATGGCGCCGTGGATCTGACCGAGGCCGGCGCACGCGCCGCCAGCGAGATTCTCGGCCGCCATACGTTGCTCAAGAAATTCCTGATGCTGCTTAAGGTCTCCGACGAAACGGCGGAGAAGGATGCTTGCGCGATGGAGCATTTTCTCAGTCCGGAGACCTTGACCCGCATCACGGAGTTTGTCAAAACGAATTCGCGCAAAGGGAGGGTCGGCCGGTGAAGACGGCGAGGAGGATCATCCGCATGGCTGCGGCCTGCCTGCTGTGTGCGGCCTGCGCGACGCAGGCGCGCGTGGGCGAGAGCGTCAAGCAGAGCGAGACGCGCTACGGCGGGGCTGGCGAAGAGCAGGGCGACGCGGCGCGCATGATTCTGGCGAACGCGCGCAATATCGTCTACCACCACGGCGACTGGGTCATCACAGCGGCGATCGTCAACGACGTGACACTGCGCATCCAGTATGAAAAAGTCGCCACCCGTCAGTCGCGCACGCGGCTCACGAAAGAGGACGTGAAGGAGATCCTCGAAGCCGAGGATGCCGAGGGCTGGACGGTGTTCAACGAACAGACGCGCCAGACCGGCAAGGCCTACGCCGGCGAAAGTCACCCGCCACCGGCGGTGAAGTCGGCTTCCGGCCTCACCGCGCGCTACCGCGTCTTCAGCGTGGTGGTCGATCACCCGCAGGCCGTGCGCCATGAGGCGGGGCTCCTGCCGCAGCAGCCGGTGCGCCGGGTGCCCAGCCGAAGCGTGGCGCTTTGAGTGGGATCAGTCCAGTGTGTGGACCAACAGGCCTGAGCGCAGCTTGGGTTCGAACCAGGTGCTTTTGGGCGGCATGATCTGTCCCGCGTCCGCGATATCCATCATCTGAGCGACGGTCACGGGGTACATCGAAAAGGCCACCGCGTCGCGGCCGCCGTCCACGCGGCGGGTCAGCTCGCCGGTGCCGCGGATACCGCCGACAAACGAGATGCGCGTGTTGGTGCGCGGGTCGTCGATGCCCAACACCGGCGCGAGCAGGCGGTCCTGCAAGACACTGACGTCGAGGCGGCCCACGGGGTCGGCCTCGACCTCTTCCCATGTGAGCGCGTACCAGCGGCCGGCGAGATACATGCGTACTTCGCGCGGGCCGACCGGCTCGGCGCTGTCGGCCGGGGCCGTTGTGAAAATCCGAGAGACCTGCGCCAGAAAAGCTTCGGGCGCGAGTCCGTTGAGGTCCGCGACGCAGCGGTTATAGGGCAGGATGCGCAACTGGCTCTCCGGGAAGAGAACGGCGAGGAACCAGTTGTACTCCTCACGTCCGGTGTGGGCCGGGTTGGCGGCGCGGCGCTGCTGGCCGGAGCGGAAGGCGGCGGCCGCGCGGTGGTGGCCGTCCGCCACGTAAGCCAGCGGCACTTGGCCGAACGCCGCGATCCACGGGGCTGCGTCCTCCTCGACGCGCCAGACCGTGTGGCGCACGCCGTCCGGCGCGGTGAAGTCGTAAAGCGGCGCCGTCGCTTGGGTGGCGGCGACCCGCGCGTCGAGCGCGGCGGTGTCGCGGTAAGTCAGGAAGACCGGGCCGGAGTTGGCGTTCAGCTCGAGGCAGTGGCGCGTGCGGTCATCCTCCTTGTCCTTGCGCGTCTTCTCGTGCTTGCGGATGATGTCGCGGGCGTAGTCGTCGATATGGCAGCAGGCGACCACGCCGGTCTGGCTGTGGCTGCCCATGATCTGGCGGTAGACATAGAGGCGTTCGCCGTCTTCGCGCAACAGCGCGCCGCGCGCCTGAAGGTCGCGGAGGGCCTTGGCCCCCTGGGCGTAGACGGCATCGTCGTGGACATCCACGCTGTCCGGCAGGTCGATCTCAGGGCGCGAGACATGCAGGAAGCTGTCGGGGTTGCCGGCGGCCAGGGCCCGCGCCTCGGCGGTATCGACCACGTCGTACGGCACGGCGGCGAGCACGGCGGCTTTTTCTGGGGCGGGGCGCAGGGCGGCAAACGGTTTGATCTGCATGGGCTCTCTCCTAAAAAAAGACGGCGGGCTTTGGCTTGCCCGCCGCGCATATGACAGCGCCGCGGGCGCCGCCGAACCATAGAAACAACGGTCAGAAGCTGGCGTTGATAATCGGGCAGAACGGCACGCGGCCGCTGCGGATGATGTTGATCAGTCCGATCTGGTAGCCGTGCATGTCCTCCGCGCGGTTGATCAACCCGATCTGGAAACCTTCGGCATAGTCGGCCAAGTTCACCAGGCCGGCCTGAAACCCGTAGAGGCTCTGCGCCTCGTTCCAGAGCCCCGTCTGCAGGCCCAGCGCGTCGCCCAACCCGGTCGAGTTGTAGCAGCCGATCTGCCAGCCCGCGAGAGTGTCTGTCACGTCGTTGCGCCACAGGTTGATTTGGATGCCGTTGTAATACCGGGACCGGCCGATGATACCGAGATCCAGGCCCGTGACCTGTTCGCACTGTCCGGAGGGGAGGTTCAGGCGAAGGCCCACGACATCGATATCCTCAACATCGTTGAAGGCAAACCAAACCGGCCAACGCACCTTTTCAGCGGCACCGGCACCGAACACAACCAACCCAGCCATCAACAAACCGAACAGCACTTTTTTCATGGTCACCTCGTGTCACGTGTGAAAACGGGTCTACGGCAACCCCGGAAACCGGGCAGAAAACCGTAATTAGTGATACAATATACCCGATTCCTGCGGACAAGGCAAACAGGAGAATCGGTTTTTTTCGCGTTCAACGCATCCTTGAAGCCGCATCCTGCCCGGTGTATCGTATGTCATCGACACATGCTGATCTCTCTTCCAGAGGCCTGTACGGCCGACCGGGTCGCCGCGCTGTGGCGAACCACGCTGCCGGCGGTCGCGCGGCTGGGCGGCGGCGACACGCTGACGCTGGACGCCGAGGCGGTCGCGGCGTGCGACGGGGCGGGCGAGGCGCTGATCGTGGAGCTGTACCGGCGGTCGGCGCGCCAGGGCTTCGCCATCGCGTGCCGCGACGGGCGCGGGGTGGTGGCGCGCACGCTGGGGCTTTTCGCGGTCGAGCGCTTCGCCGAGGACCCCGCCGCCGCCAATCCGGCGCGCAACACGTCGACAGCCGTGCAGCTCGGCCAAGCTGCGGTGCATATCTGGCAGGACGCCTGCGGCCAGATGGCCTTTCTGGGCGAGGCGACGGTCGCGGCCTTCACTCTTTTGCTGCGGCCGGGACGGCTGCGGCTGCGCGACACCCTGCTGCATTTCGAGCGGGCCGGGATCGACGCCTTGCCCATCACGCTGCTGATCGGCTTCCTGCTCGGCCTGATCCTGGCCTTCATGTCGGCCACCTCGATGCGCCAGTTCGGTGTCGAGGTCTATGTGGCGGACCTGATCGCCATCGGCCTGTTCCGCGAGCTGGGGGCGCTGATCACCGCGATCATCCTGGCGGGGCGTTCGGGATCAGCCTTCGCGGCGGAGATCGGCACCATGAAGGTCAACGAAGAGGTGGACGCGCTGGAGACCTTCGGGCTGCCGCCGGTGGTGTTTCTGGCCCTGCCGCGCGTGATCGCCGCCACGCTGGTGATGCCGCTGCTCACGGTGTTCGCCATTGTCGCAGGGCTGCTCGGCGGCGCGCTGGTGGTGACCTCGCTCGGCGTGCCGGCCACCACCTACTGGCAGCATGTGGTCAAGGCCACCACGCTCGGCAACATTCTGCTGGGGCTCTTCAAGGCGGCGGTTTTCGGCCTGCTGGTGGGGCTGGTGGGCTGCTCGCACGGCTTGCAGACCGGGCGCACCGCCGACGCGGTGGGGCGCGCCGCCACCGCCGCGGTCGTCGGCAGCTTGATTTTGATTACGGTTTTTGACGGCCTTTTCGCCGTCCTGTTTTATGTGCTGGGGATCTGATGCGCATGACAGATGCGGTCATTACAGTCGCGGGCGTGGACGCCGGGTACGAACACCCGGTGGTCCGCGGGATTTCGTTCGAGGTGTTCGCGGGCGAGGTCTTTGTCATTCTGGGCGGTTCCGGCTGCGGCAAAAGCACGCTGCTCAAACACATGATCGGCCTCAACCCGCCGCTGGCCGGCGAGATCCGGCTGATGGGCGACCGTCTGTTCGGCGGCTCGCAGGAGGAGCGGTCGCGCGCGCTGCGGCGCTTCGGCGTGACCTATCAGAGCGGGGCGCTTTTCGGCTCGATGACGCTGCTGGAGAATGTCTGCCTGCCGCTGGAGGCATTCACCGACCTGCCGCGCGAGGCGCGCCACCTGGTGGCGGAGATGAAGCTGGAGCTGGTCGGGCTGAAGGCGTACGCCGGCTACTTCCCGGCCGACATCAGCGGCGGCATGAAAAAGCGCGCGGCCATCGCGCGTGCCATGGCGCTGGATCCCCGCATCCTTTTTCTCGATGAACCCTCGGCCGGTCTCGATCCGGTGACTTCGGCCGAGCTGGACCGCCTGATTCTAAGGCTGCGCGACACGCAGGGCGTGACGGTCGTGATGGTGACGCACGAGCTGGCCAGCATCTTTGCCGTCGCCGACCGCTGCATCATGCTGGACAAGCAGACGCAGCGGCTGATCGCTTCCGGTGCGCCCGCCGAGCTGCGCGCGCACGCCGAGCTGCCGGCCGTGCGCGCTTTTTTCAACCGCGAAGGATGAGAGACCGTTATGAATGAAAACAAAGCCAACTATGCGAAAATCGGCTTCTTCGTCCTGGCCGGCGCGGCCCTGATCGTGCTGGTGATCGGAATCGCCGGCGCGCGCACCTTCAACAAAAAAGTGGTGGCCGCCGAAACCTATTTCGCCGAGTCCGTCACCGGCTTGGACCTTGGCTCGCCCGTCAAGTACCGCGGCGTGCCGGTCGGCGAGGTTACGCGCATCGGCTTCGTCTACAGCGAATACGGCACGCAGAAAGACGACCTGCTGACGCATGACAGCGCCCGGCAGATCCTCGTGGTGATGGCGCTCGATCCGGAACGCTTCGGCCTGCTCGGCAGCCAGGCGGCGGACACCGTGTTGCGTGCGCTGGTGCAGCAGGGGCTGCGCGTCAAAATCGCCTCGTCGGGCGTGACCGGCCTCGCGTTCCTGGAGCTCGACTACTATGCGCCGCCCAGCGCGGATGTGCGCATCCTGGCCACGGCGTGGCGCCCCGCGCGTCCCTTCATCCCGGCCACGCCGAGCACCATGACCAACCTCAAGAAGGCCGTGGACGATGTTTTTGTGAAGCTGAGCGCGATCGATCTGCGGGCGCTGGGGGACGAGCTGCTCGCCACGCTTTATCTGCTGCAAAACACTCTGAGCCAAGCGGATGTCGCGGCGCTGAGCGCCGAAGCGACGCAGTTGCTGAGCGAGCTGCGCACGACCAACCAATCGGTCAAGCGTCTGGTCGACGCACCCGAGCTCGCGGCGCTGCCGGCCGATTTCGCGGCGACGGTGGGCAGCGCGCGACGCGCCGCCGCCGGGATCGAGACGAACATCCTGCCGCTGGCCGTGAGCCTGCGTATGGCGGCCGGCCGCGCCGACGGTTTGCTGGGCAGCGTGAGCGGTCTGGTCGACAACGCGGGCGGCCTGCTTGCCACCAACGGTATGGCGATCGGCCAGACGATCGGCGCGCTCAATCAGACCGCACAGACGCTGAACCGCACCGCGCTCGCGCAGCAGGGGGCACTGGGCGAGCTGGTCCAAAGCTTGCGCGCAGCCGCCGCGGGGCTGGAACGCCTGGTGGGCGAGATGGGCGCGAACCCCTCCGCCCTGCTTTTCGGCCAACCGCCGCCGCCGCTGCCGGAGGCGCGGCCGGACAAGTAGAACAGGGTTGTTTTACGCAAAGGCACGAGGGCGCAGGAGTGTGGGTTTCAGGTTTCGGGTTCCGGGTTTCTGGTTCCGGGTTTCTGGTTTCTATGACGGTGAGAGTGATCAGGAGGGTGCTTGTTATGATTCGGATTGTGCGTATTTCCCTAGCGTTGCTTATGGCTGGCCTGCTGGCGGCGGGCTGTCTGGGCGGGCGCCACGCGCAGCGGCAGGCGCTGGCGCAGAAGCGCACGTTCGTGCCGCTGGCCGGTGCCGCAAAGCCGTTCGCGCCCGCGCCGCGCGCGGCCGCCGTCAAGGTGCGCGCCTTTCGCGCGTTGCCGCCGTTTGACGCGCGCGCCTTTATCGTGCGGCGTCCCGGCGGCGAGTTCGCGGCGGACTTCTACAACGGCTGGCTGGCCGCACCGCATGAGCTGATCCGCGTGCAGGCGACACGCTACCTCGAGGCGTCCGGCCTGTTCGCGGCGGTGTACGACAGCGCCAGCGGGACGGTCGCGCCGCTCGGGCTGGAGGGGCTGGTCACCGAACTCTACCTCGACCATTCGGGCGCTGCGCCCGCCGCGGTCGTGGCGCTGCGCCTGCTGGTGCTGGACGAACGCACGCCGTCGTTCACGGTGCTGGCGACGCACGAGGCGCAGGCGCGCGTCGCCTATACGCCCGGCGCTCCGGCTGCCGCCTCAGAGGCGTTCGGCCAGGCGTTGACCCAGACTCTTGAGGCGCTGGCGGCGGCTTTGGCGGAGGCGCCCGGCCTGCCGCGGTGAGGGCGTGCGCGTTACACGCCCTCGAACCCGAAGTAGCGGACGGCGTTGCGGAAGCAGATGTCTTGGACGATCTCGCCGGTCCACGGGATGTCGTTGGGGATCCGGCCCTCCGTGATGTCGCTGCCCAGCATGTTGCAGAGGATGCGGCGGAAGTATTCGTGACGCGTGTAGCTGAGGAACGAGCGGCTGTCGGTCAGCATGCCCACGAAGCGGCTGAGCAGTCCGAGCTGCGAGAGCGCCTCCATCTGGCGCAGCATGCCGTCGCGCTGGTCATTGAACCACCAGCCGCTGCCGAACTGCATGCGGCCGGCCACCGGGCCGCGCTGGAAGTTGCCGATCATTGTGGCGATCATCTCGTTGTCGCGCGGGTTGAGCGTGTAGATCACGGTGCGCGGCAGGGCGTCCGCCTGCTCCAGCCGGTCGAACAGCCGCGCCATGGGCGCGGCCGCGTTCCAGTCGCCGATGCTGTCGAAGCCGGCGTCGGGGCCGAGCGCCTTGAACATCCGGGCGTTGGTGTTGCGCAGGGCGCCGTAGTGGATCTGGGCGCTCCAGCCGCTGCGCGCATCCATGGCCAGCGCCTCGAACAAGAGAGCTGAGCGGAAGGTGGCGATCTCGTCGGTCGTGGCTTCGCCGCCTTGCCGCACGCGCGCGAAGAGTTCGCGGATTTCGGCTTCGAGATAGGGCGAGGCGTAGAGCGTGTCGAGGCCGTAATCGGACAGGCGGCAGCCGTTCTGCGCAAAGAAATCGTGGCGGTTCTGGAGCGCGCAGAGCAGATCGTCCCACGTCTTGACCGGGCAGCCGGCCGCGGCGGCCAGCCGGTCGAGCCAGGCATTCCAGAAGGCCGGCCGGTCGATGGCCAGCGCCTTGTCCGGGCGCCAGGTGGGCAGGACCTGCACGCCGAAGCCCGAGGCTTTCACGGCCGCGTGGTGTTCGAGCGTGTCGCAGGGATCGTCCGTGGTGCAGACCAGCCGCACGTTGCTGCGCGTCATGAGGCCGCGCGCGCTGAAGCCGGGCTCGGCCAGACGCTCGGCGGTCGCCGACCAGACCGTGTCCGCCGTGGCGGGCGTGAGCAGGTCGAAAAGATCGAAATAGCGCGCGAGCTCAAGCTGCGACCAGTCGAAAAGCGGATTGCGCAGCAGGTAGGGCATGGTCTCGGCGAACTTCTGGAACTTCTCGCGGTCGGGCGCGTCGCCGGTGATGAAGCGCTCGTCGATGCCGTTGGAGCGCATGGCGCGCCACTTGTAGTGGTCGCCGCCGAGCCACACCTGCGCCATGTTCTGCCAGCGCCGGTCCTGCGCGACCTCCGCGGGCGGCAGGTGGCAGTGGTAGTCGATGACGGGCATCTGCGCGGCGTAGCCGTGGTACAGCTCGCGCGCCGCCGGGGTCTGGAGCAGGTAATCGTCGTGGATAAAGGGTTTCATAAGGGAGATGATTGAAACAAAAGCGGTCGCGCGGGTCAAAGCGATTCACTGCGCACTTGCTCAACACACGCGAAAACGGGTATTCTTCAAGCTGTCCCGCTCATTTGAACGTACAGCGTGGCACAGTGAAGGGGTTGATATGTTAGACATCAAGCGGATCCGTGAGAATTTTGACGAGGTGGCCGAGGGCCTGCGCCGGCGCGGGGCATCGCTCGAAGGGGCCGAGCGCGCGCGCGATCTGGACGCGCGGCGGCGTGCCCTGGTGATGCAGTCCGATGAGCTGAAAACGTTGCGCAACAGCCGCTCTAAAGAGATCGGCGCCCTGAAGAAGGCCGGCCAGGACACCGCCGCCGTGCAAGCCGACGTGCGCGCGATCGGCGATCAGATCACGGCGCTCGACGCGCAGCTCCGCGAGATCGAGGCCGACCTCGAGGCGGCCATGCTGCTGATCCCCAACGTGCCGTGCGCGACCATTCCGACCGGGCCCGACGCCTCGGCCAACCGCGTCGCCCGGGTCGTGGGCGAGCCGCCGGCATTTACCTTCAAGCCGCTGGACCACATCGCGCTGGGCGAGCGGCTCGGGCTGTTCGACCTGCCGCGCGGCGCCAAGCTGACCGGCTCGGGCTTTCCGCTGCTGCAGGGCGCTGGCTCCAAGCTGCAGCGCGCGCTGATCCAGTATATGCTGGACATGCACACCGAACGCCACGGCTACACCGAAATGCTGCCGCCCTTCGTGGTCAACAGCGCCTCGATGCGCGGCACCGGCCAGCTCCCCAAGATGGCCGAGGACATGTACCACTGCGAGATCGACGACCTCTGGCTGATTCCGACCGCCGAGGTGCCGGTCACGAACGTCTACCGCGACGAGATTCTTGACCGTCCGTTGCCGATCTATCTCACCGCCTACACCCCCTGCTTCCGGCGCGAGGCGGGCTCGGCCGGCAAAGAGACGCGCGGCATCCTGCGCGTGCACCAGTTTGACAAGGTCGAGATGGTCAAGTTCGTGGAGCCCGAGACCTCGTACGCCGAACTGGAGACGCTGGTGGCGAATGCCGAGGAGGTGCTCACCAGCCTGGGCCTGCACTACCGCGTGCTGGAACTCTGTTCGGGCGACATCAGCTTTTCAGCCGCCAAGTGCTATGACATCGAGCTGTGGGCGCCCGGCCAGCAGGCCTGGCTGGAGGTCTCCTCCTGCTCCAACTTTGAAGATTTCCAAGCGCGCCGCCTCAACTGCCGCTACCGCGACGCCAACGGCAAGACGCGTCTGGTGCACACCCTCAACGGTTCGGGCGTGGCCCTGCCGCGGCTGATGATCGCGATCCTCGAGCAGTGCCAGCAGGCAGACGGGTCGGTGCTGCTGCCCGATGCCTTGCGTCCCTACCTGCGCGGCTTGGAGCGGCTGGCCTGATGGAAGGGCTCTGCTTTTTCAGAGAAAAGTCGGCGGAAGAGTCGGGAGCGCGGGCGTCCTCGCCCGCAACACCGTCTCGGCACATGGGTTTCGCGCGTGAGATGTCAATTCGCGCACCTGGCTTGCGTGTGGCCTTCCAACAAGCGGGCGGGGACGCCCGCGCTCCCGACAGCGCTTCTCACAAAGAGCCTCCGTTACTCGCGTTCCCCGATCTATGGTCTCCCGCACCGGCATGACAACCTTTTTCCAGGACCTGCTCGAATATCCCTTCCTCCGCAATGCCGTGGCCGCGGCTCTGCTGGCGGCGGTCGCGGCGGGCGTGACGGGGAGTCTGGTGGTCGTGCGGCGCTCGACCTATCTGGCCGGCGCGGTCTCGCACAGCGTGCTGGCCGGACTGGGCCTCGCGCGCCTGCTGGAGCGGCGGTTCGGGATCGGCTGGCTCCCCCCGATGGCCGGCGCGGTGCTGGCGGCCGTGGTGGTGGCCCTGCTGCTGGCCTGGCTGACGCTG
>Ga0209604_1003430_pt1 | contig 10871 bp, 7 predicted proteins | sample AD_UKC097_MetaG_FD_184405 | JGI IMG/M metagenome (GOLD analysis project Ga0209604, IMG submission 184405) | Active sludge microbial communities of municipal wastewater-treating anaerobic digesters from USA - AD_UKC097_MetaG (SPAdes) (version 2) | ecosystem: Engineered > Bioreactor > Anaerobic >... | reverse complement strand
ACCTACCGGAGGGGAGTTCGAAATGTCGAAGCGGGTGTCCGGATGCAGCCGGGCTGTTAAACAAGGCGACTCGAAAAACGGAGAACGGGAGAATTCGGAGAGGACATTTTCGGTGAGCGCCCGCAACCCCCAGGGTTGCACCCGGTCCCCGGACTGCGGGCTTCGAAATGGAGAATCAGGGTAAATGTGCAGGCGGGCGTAAGTCGGCGTGGGCACGCCGGAAACGACGAGACCCCGAGGGGATCACCCCACGGGGTCTTGCGTTAAACAAGAACCGCTGAAATCAGCGGATTGAATTTTGGCTCCCCGTGTGCAACCCTCTTCATAACCGTTCTCTTTCTCCCGCAGTTAACCGAAAACCTTCAATATCAACGGGTTATCAAAGATCAGGCCGTTCCCGGTGAGGCGGAAGTCCTGACAACCCCGTTTCCCCGTTTCCCACTCATCTTAGAAAAGGGACTGCTGGTAACATTGGCACCCCAAGGTTCAATCGCATTTTTGAGCTCCTGCTTTTGTTGCTCAATTCAGCGACTGGGCGCAATCGACTGGAAATATCAACTGCCAAGGTCATTTCTGCCCATACTCCATATTCAACAACTGTGTTAGCGAGTAGTTTCGCCAGTCTACTGAAATTCCTTTCCGTTTGAGGCGGTTCGCCGCACCGATCCTGGATTCTGCGTCAAGCATGTCCGTTAGAGAGCTTGTTCGCCAATCCACGTTATAGCCGAGCCGGGCAAGACGGTTCGCCGTACCGATCCTGGATTCTGCATCAAGCATGTCCGTTAGAGAGCTTGTTCGCCAATCCACGTTATAGCCGAGCCGGGCAAGACGGTTCGCCGTACCGATCCTGGATTCTGCGTCAAGCATGTCCGTTAAGGAGCTCGTTCGCCAATCCACATCATAGCCAAGTCTGCGAAGGCGCTGTGCGGCACTGTACTTAGACTGTTCCTCATACGAGAGGTTTTCCCGTGTAGTTGTAGTGACTGCCGAAGGGGTGTTGGACAGCGGCTGTAAACTTGTCTGAGTTTGAGGCTTGGGTTGAGAGCCGGCTGACGATTTATATGCGGCTTTCACTCTCCTCAGCGTGCTCAACAAGTCCTCGTCAATCCAACCATCCTGAGTGATGCCTGCGTCACGTTGAAAAGCTTTCACCGCGTCGGCAGTCCGGCGGCCGTAATCGCCATCCACCGGCCCAGGGTCGTAACCGAGGTCGGTTAGAAGCTGTTGAGCCTGTCTGGTGAATTGGGCATTGGGCTTCTCGGGAGCACTGCTGGTCGATGTACTTGGTGAAACCGATGGATACGAGGGTTGATACGAACGACCCAACTGTCTGGCCTCGCGAATGGCCTCCGCGACAATCTGGCTTCGGTAAGGCTCTACATCACGCTCAGCTCGCGATTGGGAACCCTGGCGATACCGATAGTTCCCACAGCGGCTGTTGTAATCGTTGACGATTCGGTTGAATTCATCGATTCCCTCATTGGTATCGATGACGTCTCTCATCGCTTCAATGCGAATGCCCTCCCGGATACACCAGCAAATCTCCGGCACGGAAAGCACGTTGTTGGTGCCGACCGAAGGCTTTGTATATTGCAGTCCAGTGCTTTGATTCGAGCTTGGGGTTTGGACTCTCGGAGCAGGAGTGCTCGGCGGGTAGCTGTAGCTTTGCGACGATGATGGCGGAGTGTATGAGGGCTTTTTGTTATTTTGCCCGAGGTTATTAATCAGCCAGATCACCAAGACGACGCCGATAATGCCAAGAATCCATTTGCCGCCCGAACCACCGCCGCTTTTACCAGAACTCACGGTCTCAATAGGCTGAGGGGAGCTTGTGGTTTTTCGCACGGGTTCGGAAGGGGCTGCCTCTCGTTGAGGTTGGGGTGTTTGCTTAGGCGTTGAGGGCTTAGCCTCCGCTTTTGGCTCCGGCTTTATGGGCTCATCGATGCCACCGACCTCGGACGCCAAGTCTGAAAGCCCGGAGAAGCCCTTTTTGTCCTTGTCGTTATCACCGGCCATGGGCATCGACCCCTTCCGTTTCGCACATAAACTTCATGCCGAGCTCCCTCATATGAACGTCAGCCCCCAAACACCAAGGCCACCAATGCCAATGCACAAAAGAATCACTGGCAGGCATCCAGAGTTTTTCTTTTTGGCTGGCAGCCCCGTTTCCGGATGACCATGCGCCTGCGCAATGTCTCCGATCATCTTTGGCTGGCCACTTACGCCCAACTGCCGACCCAGGATTTCGAAAAACCTCTGTCTGACAATCTGTGGGATTGTGTCACCTTCATATTCACCGAGATTCAATCGTGTCTCGCCGGCAAAGAGACCGATCATTAGCGGCCCCATTCTGCTCCCACCTTCAGATTGAAGGAGCTCGCCAGCTTCGCCGCCGAGCATCTTGGCCAGCATGCCCATATCGGCCTGCTCGAGGGCAACGGTCATGATGGGCCGGTGCGATGGCCCGTGGGGATTTCTGTCGATCCGGTAGAAAATCGACATGGCGTAGTGATAGGTCATCCCCCGATACTCAGCCTTCTTCCCTTGCATTTCCATGGTGAGATCAAGAACGGTCTTCGGCTTCTTCTGGAACGTGAGAAAAAAATCTCCCCAAACCCAGGTCTCGCCAGCATCGACGCTCGACCACGGAGCCGGAAGGGTTGGCCACTTCGTCAGTTCCAGCAAGGCGAACACCGGTTTCTGTGGTGCTGATGACCGTGGACTGGTTTGGCGAGGCTGAGCCTGTGGGATAGTCCGGGTATCCGAGGTCAAATCAGAGAGTCCAGAGAATCCGCGTTTTTTGTCATTGTCATCCATTACTTTTCAATCCTTCAAGAGGCTGCTCAGCCTATCTCCACCCCGTTTCCAAAACATGCGGATTGCGGCTTCGATGACGTGGATGTTGTCTTCCTCCTGGTAGGAGAAGGAGGCAGCGAGCTTCTTGTCATCCTTCTTCCCGATGCAAAAAACGCCAGGGCCATTCCAGATAACCAACTCTCCCCAATGGCAAAAGACCCGCTCGTTACTGCCGAAGAGCTTTCTACGCTCCAACTCCATACCGTGATCGCTCATAACGGTGGAGCCGAAGCGATACTTCTTCCCGTCTCGCAGACCTTCCAGGTACTCCGTCAGCAAACGAATGCCAACAGCTCTCCACAAGCGATCAACAAAGTTGCTGTAAATTGCCTCCTTCCTTAACTCTATAGATGCATAATTGGAGCCGTTACCATAAACGATGCTGTAGGTTGTTCCGGTGGGAATGCCGTTGACCGAATGCCGGGTCCCTCCCCAACGAACCCGCGTAATTGAATCAAGCTCCCAGCGGCGTCCTTTCCACTCGATACCTTCAGGAGAAATGCGCAGCTTGTCTTTAAAGATGGCTCCGACATCGGCCTCATAGCTTATTTCTCTTCGCCATTCTTCAGCCCTGTTCTTTGCATCCTCTATCAAGCGAGCCCGTTGTTCCGCTATATCTTCGAGGGCATCTGCATCCTCAGCGGTGCGTTCTGCGACCTCGCCAACCTCTGCGAACGCTTCCTGCAGCATGCTCGTGAGTTGCTGCGAGAAATCGAGCTTGCCGTGCTCGTTAAACATGTGAATCGCCAAGTTACGCACCAATCCAGCGACGCGACGGCTTGCATCATGATCCAGTCCACGACTCTTGGTGCTAATCTGAATCGGTTGGGCGACGTTGTCCCAGTTCTTCACAACCTGGGTTAGCTGGTTCACCATGGGAGATAGAACGGAATCAGGTCGTTCAGCATCGACGGCTGCCCGCAGTCGCTCAACCAAAGCATTTATGTTCGCTTCCTCTTTCTCAAGGAACCCTTGCGCTTCAACCTCATACGAATCAACGAGGTCGTCAATTATAATAGGCCCGTGTTCCTCCCCATTATCGGTTGCCGATTCGACGGCAACGGTAACCGCTTCGACGAGCTCCTTGGCAGAAAGGTTATTCAGTGCCGATTTGATGACCTTACGGTAGTATCTCCGTCGTTCCTGGATTTCAGCTTCTACAGCCGAAAGGTCCGTCACCTCCGGGAAGCCGGAAACAACCCTTTCCTCGTTGATGATCACGCTTAGTTCTTCCGGGTCGATATTCTCAAATGCCCAGGCGATCTCAAGTATCCATTCCGCAATGTCATCGGCATTATGGTCCGACAAACGAGCAAGGCCTGCCGCAAGCGAATTCGCCCGGGCAATTGACGACAGTTTATCGACGGCGAGCAAATCGGTTGGCGAGGATTCGAGGAGCAACAACACCTCTCCGGCTCGTTTCGGTCCAATACCTGGCAGCCAGGCTACTTCAGCGGAGAGCCTTTTCCGGGGGGTTGTCAAATCCGACCGCGCCTCCATGCACTCACTTGAGTCGAGTAGCAGGCTACGTTCATCGGCCAATTCCATGATCCGTCGACGGTTATCGCGGGGGCTGGCAGTCAGGATATGAAAAGGATTTTCTAATAGGTCCATGCCACCCTCCGGTTATTCATCCCTAAAGAACCCGATGCGTCTGCTTTTTTTCTCTTGGTCTTTAGGCAGGCTGTTCAGCGCTGCCTCAATACTTTCTTGATCAAGCTTTGTCTTCCCGGCCTTGGCGGCGAGCCTTGCTGCTTCTCGCATGACAAAAGCCGAATCTGAGAGAGCCCTGCCCGTGAGTGCGTCGAAGATCTTATCCATGTTTAGGTGCTCTGCTCTCGGCAGCTTGCTCAATAGCGAGTCGACTAACGAAGCCACTTCTTCCCTCGACGGCATGCCAACCTCGATGATGTGGTCGAAACGACCGCGCCGAAGAATGGCTGGATCAATCATTTCGATCATGTTCGTCATAGCGATGATCAGCACCTTGTTATTGATGGCTTCAGGGATACGCCGGAGGAACTCGGCCACCTCCTCGACGTGATGCAAGCCGGACGAGCTGCCGGAGCGCCTGTCCGATAGGAAAGATTCCATCTCGTCGATGACTATGACGGACGGAGCACCATCAATTGCCTTGCCGAAAACCTCAGAAATCTTCCTACTGGTCTCGTGAATGTAGGGGCTGCCTACGCTGTTGGAATCAATCGAGTAACTGGGCCAATCGATAAACTCGACGAGTCGCTCCACAGCGAATGTCTTGCCACAGCCCGGTGGCCCGTGCAGCACTATGGCGGAGGGGAAATCTATGCCCATCGCCTGATATTTCTCGGCGTTGAAGATGATATCGATGACATGCTCGTTGAAAAACTCTTCAAGCACTGGACGGCCAGGGAGCCTGAACACTTTTGCCTCAGCCGGTTTTTCTGGCGATTGCGGCTGTTCAGGCTCTACGGCCTCCTTAGTAATGGCGGCCTTTGAATCGGTCTTGGCGTGAGAGGCGGGTTTGCGCTTAGCCAGAAGGCCCGCATCTGCGGGCACAGTAAATCCGGCGGCCTTTACGATTTCGGCCAAATCGCCAGCAGGCATCCATCCGGTCAGGTTTGTCAAACGCCTGAAGGACTCCGTGGATATGACGACCCCGCCGGTTATCCAGGTGCCCAAGACCACTTCATCATCTACATGGGGTGTCAGCGTCCAGACCGGAAGCAGTCTGGAGTATTGCTCCACATAAACGGCATCATGAAAGGAGACATCCTCCAACAGTTTTCGAGACTCTTTGAGGGCGAAAGCAAAGGCCAGTGCATCCACCTTGCTCTCGGGGGATTTCCCATTCTCAACTGGTGCCAGGGTGTACTTTTTATGGCTGCTCAAGCTGCGAATTGTTTTGGTCCCAAAAGAGATCTCTCCGAGCAGATCCTCGTCGAGGAAACCACCTTCGGTCCACCGCCGCGCCAGCTCCGGGCGAGTGAGCAGGATATTGCTCGATCCATTGGTATCAAAAATCTGCCACTCATCTCCGGAATAGAGGAGCGACCGGATTTTTGAACCATCCGGCAACTTGTACCCCTTAGGCAACCATAAATCCTTCGCCATAAATCATCCCCTGATAATGTTGGCTACATCGAACATCTCGTTGTCCGGGCCGCTGCCGATCTGGATCATTGAAAGTTGTGCAACTACGGCGCGAAGTTTCTCAATGTCGTCGGAGCGCATAAGTTGCGTGCCAATCTTGGCGAGTTCCGCAAAGCGGTGTTTGTCGGCAAACAGATGAGGGGAACTGACCATCCACTTGAACCGCTCGATCACGAACCAATCCTGCCTCCAGAGGATCTCGAAGTTTTTACCTTTCATCTCATCGAGGTGGTGTTCGAAATCCTTGTCGTTTCTGTCGATAGATCGTTGAGCCGTCTTTGCCAAGTTATCGAAGGCCGAAGCTTCGGATGGGCGAGCATGTTGACGGATATGCTTGTCGAAGAAGGACACCACACCGTCGAGGTCAATCTGGCGGATTTCCTTGAGGTGCTCTTTTCGGACCTGGGCGAGGAGTCGCCGGGCCTCGAGCACGTTCTCCATGGCCTCCTGGGACTTCTCGGTCTCTGCTTCCTCTGGATCGAGCGAGACGGCGGATTCAAGTTTCTGACGTGCTTGCTCCAGCTTCGGGTTGTCCACCACCTCGTTGATCTCGTCGACGCGGTTCAACGTTCTTTCGCCTTCTTCGACGACCAAGGCGGCCGCTGCAGTGTAGTCGAGCTGTCCCTCCTGGCGGGAATAGAAGTTCTTACCTGAATGGAAGGTGCCGCGAATGCAGGGCACCGAGACTTCAATGATGATATTGCCGGAGTCCTGAATCTCGTATTCGCATTCCAAATCGGCACCGGCTGGAATCACACCGTCATCGAAATCAGAGCCGGAAATCTTCAAAACGCCAATGGGGCGGTTATCTGTAATAGGTTCTTCGATTTCGCCCTCCCAAAGCTTCAGGTTGAGTGACCCAGAGGCACCCGCCTTGAGCGACTCAGCCGCCTTGAATACTTTTTTCCCCTTCTTGGGAAGCGAGTCGCCCGAGCGAATTAGATAGTCCAGGACGGGACGGCCACCGAGCTTCTCCAAGACCTCAATGCCAACCGAGTGAGAGGCCGGAATGGCGTCCACCGTAGCGGCGGTTCTGGTAATGACAATCTTGTCCTGTTCCAGGGCTATGGGGCCGCCTACGGAGTCAAAAACAAACACCTTGAATGTGTTGTCTCCGGTCTTCGTCAGGGTGACGTCGATGGTTACGCCATGCTTGAGCGGAAGGCGACCGGACGTCCAGCCAGTATCGACGCTGTCGATCTGGAATTCCGAACCAGACGCGGCTTGTCCAGCCAGTTGAACGGCGATCTTGGCTTTAACATCCGGCGTGCGGGCAATGTAATTAAAGGACAGCGCCAGCCCACCGCCCGAGGAAATTTGCCCACGGGTGTTTTTCCTTGATCGGCTTTGGGAACTCCAGTCAATGGACTCCGCAAACAGGCTGGCCCCTTCTGCAACGGCGGTCATAGGATTCACATCTGTGCTGCCGGGTATTCCAAGTTCAAAAGCGACCTTGTCCCGTAAAGGTTTATAGTTGGTCGGGCCGCCGACGAAGACGATACGCTCCAAATCATGTGGGGTGAGGCCGGCTTTCGAGAGGGTCTCCCGGGCGGCATCTATCGATTGGCTGACACGTTCGGCAATCAGTCTGTCGTAGATGTCTCGCTGCAAAGGAATATCGAGGTAAATCTCATTGCCATCGAGGTCCTTGATCCGTGCCTCCGTTTCGGAGAGGCTTATGATGGCCTCCTCGCGTGCGGACAGTTCGATCTTGGCTCGTTCGGTGGCCCAAATTGCCAGACGTGTGAGCGATTTAAAGGTTGGGTTTACTGAAAAGTCTTCCGGGAGATCGAAGTTCTCGATTAGCCAGGGGCGGACCACATTGTCAACCAGAACACGGTCGAAATCCCGTCCCCCGCACATGGCGATCCCGCCATGTGCAAGCAAGTTGACCCGACCGTTGAGACTTTCCGCAATGGCGATGTCGAGCGTGCCGCCTCCCAAGTCGTAGATTAAGAACATCCCGTCAGCATTGCGTGCTCTCATAACGCTCATCACTGCAGCAACAGGCTCTTGCATGATCGCCACCTTGCCAATGCCGGCCATACTTGCGGCTTGCATGGTTGCGTCTTTCTGCATTTGATTAAACGCGGCTGGAACAGTGATCACGGTACCCGTATCCGAGTCATTCCTGATTTCTTCTGGCAAGTACCCGAATAGTACCTTCAGCACTTCTGCGGAGCATTCCTCTGGAGACTTGGTAAGGCCTATCGCCGACAGTTGGATGGGGGTGCTTGTCCCCATCAGGCGCTTGAACAACATGGCTGCGTTATCGGGGCTGTGCGGCGCAGAGTCGTAGGCCCTTTGACCCACGTATTTATTGCCACGTCGATCTATATAAATAACGGATGGAGTCACATCGTTCTGCTCTGGGCTCTTCCATATACGGGTCTCCGAACCGTCGTATGAACAGATCGCACTATTCGTGGTGCCAAGGTCAATTCCTATAAAGGTTTTCATATCGTAACCTTCCTTAAAGTGACGGTTCCTGTCTTGATCAAACCTTCCTTTCCCATAATAATGGGCTCGATCATCTGGTCGACCATCAATGCGTCGTTGGCGTCGAATTCCTCAATGTTAAGAGGGGTAGCGGCCATACCAGGATCGAAAGGATGCCCCTCGACATTAACAATCCGCAGGTCCGCCTGTTCCAAGGCTTCTTCAACCTTCTTTATGAACCAGCGAAACTGACTCTTGTATCGATTCTGTTCGCCCGCATCGAGCTTTGTAAGCAGCCTGTCATACGTCCTGCCAAACCTCCAGGATTCAACAGCCATACCAATAACGACTTGCGTTAACATTTCTATGCGGCCGTTTGTATTATCTGTTTCCACGTTGACTCTCCCATCTGTAAGAAATCAGTTCTTCTCCGCAGTCCGCTCGATATCTGCATCGTCGAGCGGTTCGTCCACGACCTTGCTGCATATGTCCAATCTGTCTGTACGGGTCCTCAACGTGTTTCATGCCGCTCCCCCGGTGCCAGTTCGTTTGTGAGCTGGGCCAGCTCTTCCCGAGCTTTCTGAAGGATCAACCTTGCGCATTCCATGCAGTAGTTGTTCTTCGACATGTTCTCCTTGATGACCAGACACTTGTCGCCCTGGCAGATAACGTGCTCCTGGTTCCGCGAGCAGTGTCTCCGCCGTTGGGCGGTTTCAAAGCAGGCGGACACGAGAAGGCGTTTCAGCTTGGGCATCGGTCATCTCCTCGAAAGGCGATCCTGGATTTGGGTCTGAACATCGTCCCCGATCTGGTCGATCTGTTCCAGAACCTCCTCCAGCCGCTCCAGCGGGATTTCACCGCGGGTTCCGCCGTCCGCCTCAAGCCGCTCGTTGACAGCGCCATTCACGAGCATGATCACCGCTGAAAAATTATTGGTTCCTCCCAGTGCAGGGTAGGCCATCACGATGTTGCGACCATTAATGGACGCGCCGAGGGCGTTCAGGATTCTGCTGGCCAGGGCCCGCGAACGTTCATTGAGCCTTCGGCGGGCCTCCTGTCGTCGTCGTTGGGGCGTGACCGGTATTTCCCGAGGCTCCATGCTCTCGCGGGTCCGAGCCTGGATGAGGCGCTGGCGGAGATTTTCGCGGGAAAGCCCGAGGGCCTCGGGGTCGAGACCGCGTCTCCGGAACTCCTGGACGAGGTCGTCGATCACAGCGTCATCCATCGGATCGAGGTATTCCTGCTCGATGAAGTGGCTGATGATTTCGTTTTGAACCACCATGTCCGGTGTCAAGCGTCTGCGGCGGCCTGGCTCATCGCCCGGGGGACGCTCGTCACCCGCATCAAGCCAGCCTTGAATGAGTTCCTGGTCCTCCTGGTCGATCCGCCTGAAATCCTCCCAATGACGGTCGATGTTCAGGCCCACATGGGAGACCGCCACGCCCCGGTTGTCAGGATGCTGTGGATTATTCTGGTGGATCACCCGCATGACCCTTCCTATGAACTGGACATAGGGCGATAGCGACCGGAAGGGCTGGAAGATGGCGGCCACGCTCAGGTTGGGGTGATCAAACCCCTCGCCGAGCATCCGGACCTGAACAATGCAATCGATCCGGCCGCGCCGGAGGTCCTGGAGCACATCCTCAATTTCCTCCGCCGGCATGTTGCTGTGGATCTCACGCGCCTGCAGACCTCGCTCGGCGTAAAGGGACCGCACCTGGCGGGCGTGGTCCACCGAACAGGCGACCGCGATCAGTTGATGGAATGTGCCGGTCTCCCGGAGGTGCTGAAGCCACTGGATGCTGGCATCCACGATGGACCGGTTGCACTCGGGCGCGAGGGCCACGCCCCGGCTGAACCATTCCTCGTCCCGGAGTTGAAGGACCTCTTCAAGCGTGTGCCGCCTGGCGTCCCCGCGATAGGTGAAACAGATCTCCTGGGGCGCGACATTCACAGCGGTGATCTGCTTGATGTACCCCCGCACCATGGCCGTTCGGAACGGATAGGCATAGACCCGCTCACCGGCGATCTCGCGTCCGTCGCCCCTGAACGGCGTAGCGGTCAGGCTGACGACCTTGGCGTTGGGGAACCGCTCAAAGACCCGCTCCCAGCTTCTGGCCACGTTGTGGTGCCCCTCGTCCACCAGGATCAGGTCGAAGAAATCATCCGCGAAGGCGGGAAGCCAGCGGTCAGCCCGGCTGGCCAGTTGCTGGATGTTGGTGACGACGATATGCGAGCTCTCGCAGTCATGGATGTTTGCGTCCTGGCCGTCCAGGACGGCTGGGAAAGGACCATGGCTCACGTCGGTCAAGACGCGCGTCGAGGTCCAGAAGCATTCACGCCCGGCGACATCGAAGGCCGTGGAGATGCCACGCCGAATCTCAAGGTTTGGAGCGATCACCAGTACCCGACCCTGGGCGGTCTCAAAAGGCAGCAGGGCCATG
>Ga0209604_1003429_pt1 | contig 10873 bp, 12 predicted proteins | sample AD_UKC097_MetaG_FD_184405 | JGI IMG/M metagenome (GOLD analysis project Ga0209604, IMG submission 184405) | Active sludge microbial communities of municipal wastewater-treating anaerobic digesters from USA - AD_UKC097_MetaG (SPAdes) (version 2) | ecosystem: Engineered > Bioreactor > Anaerobic >... | reverse complement strand
GTATTGTTCAAACCGTAATAGTCATGGCCGCAGCTAACCTGGCAGGATACATGCTTACCCTTCCCCATCTTCGCTAACCTAAACAAGCTCGACTTAATGCTAAAAGAACGCTGCAAATATTGATAGCTGCACCATAATTTGTTTTTTTGGGACAAATAATAAAGAATTTGGGACAAAGCGCACCACATTTTCAGCTGGGAAAAATTCCACCCCTTAGAGAAAAAAGTGGAAACCATTGAAATTCTAAGACAAACAAACAAGTCAACGGCTGCATTAGCTGAATTGAGAGGGATTGCAAAAACTATTCCTTATCAGGCTATGCTGATTAACGCTGTTGTTTTACAGGAAGCAAAAAATAATTCTGAGGTTGAAAATATTATTATAACCCAAGATGAGCAGTTAGTCAATGATTTTTAAGAGTGAATGGCATAGTTGGGATTCGACAAGTATTGGTTGACAATACAGCCGGGATTAAAAGTACACCCGGAACCCCTGCTACCGCAAGAACCAATCCTCCAGCCGGCGGAGAGTTTGGCGAAGCCAATCGTGCGGCAGCGAAGGAAATAAACTTACGTAAGGAAGAAGTAAGTGTTGTTAAGAGTTAGGGATGGAGTTGCCACACGACTTGAGCTGTGCGGCAGCGAGGAGGGCAGCCATTCCGAATACCTGCTCGATGATGGCCCCTGCGGTTTTTCAAGTTGCTTCCTGGCCATAAAAGTAGTTAAGCTGCAGATGTTTACGCCCCCATGCTTCACAGAAAAATTAATAAAGAATTAAATCACCATTTGACGATGTGTAATAAAATTATAACTTTGTTAAACGGTAACCTAAGGCACACAATACAGACCAAAAATGGATTGATAAATGCACTTTTAGTGCATAGATTAGTAAGTTAGGCGTTCATGCAAGAAAAATCCATAAATGATAGTCAACCTGATAAATATAAGATTTAAACAGTTTTACAGGGAAATTCATAGAATTGGATTTTTTAGAATTATAGTTCTGCTTGGAATAAGTTTTATGCTTTTCGTTTTTTTGTATCTGCAGACAAGCAAGTTTCCCAATGCGATGTACGCTTCAATGATTGTTTTGCTATTGATATTAATGCTGCACACAAAAAGAGAAGATAAATTTTTCCTTAGAATTAATTGTAATCACTTCAAATGGATTTATTTCGTTGAATATCTATTAATATCTCTTGTATTGCTCGTATTTCTTCTAATTCATAATTTTTGGAATATTGCGCTACTGAACATTGCTGCACTTGTAATTATTACTCAACTTGACTTTAAAAGAAATCGGACTAGCTATAACACCAGAATACAGAAATGGATACCTGATGAATGCTTTGAATGGAAAAGCGGGGTAAGAAACCTCTTCCCAATTATCGTAATAATATGGCTGATTGGAATTTCATTTTCATTTTTTGTTGGTAGCGTTCCCATTGCATTATTTATCCTAGGAATCATCTCTCTGAGCTTTTTAGAAAAAGGTGAACCTTACCAAATGATAATCGCATTTGAAAAAGAGCCAAACAAATTCTTATACCTGAAAATAAAGCAGCAAATAGCTTTACTTTCGGTAATATCTGCCCCAATGATTTTAAGTTTTCTAATTTTCCATTACCACTTATGGTACGTTCCATTCATTATATTTATAATATTTTGCATTTTACAAGTTTATGCGATTCTTGTGAAGTATTCATTCTATGAACCGGAAAGCAAATCGGCAGCTGCACAAATATTTATAGGAATTGGGTTAGTATGCTTTATGATGCCCATTTTTGCGCCATTAATAATATTACTCTCATTGCGTTTTTACGTAAAAGCGAAACATAAATTAAGCTACTACCTGAATGATTACTATTGAGAATTTAAGCATATCCTACGGTAAGAAAGAGAGAGTGATTGATGCCCTTGAATTAACTATTTCCAAAGGAACAATTAATGGAATTGTTGGATTAAATGGCGCAGGGAAAACAACGCTGCTCAATGCAATGTACGGATTAAAGAGCATTGAAACGGGTGGAATAAATTGGAATGGGGAAAAGATAACTAAAAAAGCGGTTTCCTACTTGGTAACAGAACCCTATTTCTATTCAAACATCACAGGGAATGAATATCTTAGCCTGTTTAAGAATAACAATTTCGACGTAAAGAAATGGAATGAGCTTTTTCATTTACCGCTTGACAAGATTGTAGATGAATATTCCACTGGAATGAAGAAAAAGTTGGCAATTCTGAGTGTAATTAAGCAGGACAAGCCAATACTCATTCTTGACGAACCTTTTAACGGCTTAGATATTGAAACTTGCAGAATAATTCGCTCTATAGTATTGAAACTGAAAGAAAAGAATAAAACCATAATAATTACCTCACATATCATTGAAACCTTGACCAATTTATGTGATTATATTCATTATCTTGAGGGCGGAAAAATTAAGTATAGCAAAGAGAAAAATGAATTCAAGGATTTTGAAAGGGAACTATTCGAAAACCTTGAGAATAAAAGCATAAAACTTATAACAGAACTATTGAGTTAATGCCCGAAACGCTGACAAGGGGTGTAGCCCCCGTTGGGCTGAGGCTGTAAAAAGAAATAGATAAATCGCGTTTGGCGGTCGGCTGTGCCGCCGCCGGACTATCAAATGCAGGCTCAGCCTGCAAGGATATATTGGACTTAGGCTTTAGCCTAGGCCGAACAGGGATTATGCTTTGTGAATTTAAGGGTGGGAGTGCCACCCTGGTTGAGAGGCAGAAGGGGAAAAGGTTAACCGTTAAGTTTTTTTTGCTACATTGCAGTGCGTTCTTTGAAGTAACGCCGCTACCGCCAGAGCCGATCCGCCAACTGGCGGAGAGTTCGGCGAAGCCAATCGTGCGGCAGCGAGGCACTTTTAGTGCATAGATAAGTAAGTTGTGTGCCATTGGACAAAATCTGAAACCCATGAGTGATAATATAATTGAGAATCAATAATTAGATTGTATCTTTGCAAAAATAAGAGATATTTAAATATGAATTCGATAGACTTAAAAGAGCTGTCAAAACGAGAAAGCGAAAGAGTTGAATGGAAAGAGAATGTTGCAGATATTGAAGACATTATAAAAACATCTGTTGCATTCGCCAATGATTATTCAAATCTTGGTGGTGGTTATATAGTCTGTGGTGCCAAAGAATCTGAAGACGAACATGGATTTCAAAAACTGATTGAAACAGGATTAACTTCAAGTCGGTTAAAAGAAATAGAGGGTAAATTAACAACAGACTTAAGAGAAAAAGTCTTTCCACCAATAGTTCCAGTAGTTGAAGAAATACCTGTAAGTGATGAAAAAAGAATTCTTGTTTTTATAATTCCTGCTTCAAAAGATGCTCATAGTTATAGAGCTTCAGGTAAAGATAGTTCAACGTATTATATCAGAATTGGAAGAGAAACAAGAGAAGCAAAAAACGGTCTGCTTAGAGAACTTCTTGTTCAAAAAAAAGAAATTGAACCTTGGGATAAAAGGATAAATAATAGTGCTAAACTGGAAGATATAGATTTAATTTATTTAAGAGAATATCTTCAAGAAATGAGGGTATGGGACACAACAAAAGTTCTTGAGGACTATTTATCCGAAAAAGAGCGAATTTCAAGTTTTGTACCCCCCTTAGTTGAAAGGGAAGGAATAACAAACATTTTAAAACCAAGGAATTTTACTTTATTAATGTTTAGTCAAAATCCTTTAGATTTTTTTGAAGGAGCATATACAATTTTTTCAATCTATAAAGGGAAAGACAGAAGTGAACCTACAGCAGAAAGACATGAAATCACTGGGAATATAGTCCAGCAGGCAAGAAGGTGTATTGAATTATTAAATGCTGAATCATATACTGCTTTTGATAAAACTGATAATATACCAAATCAATTAAAATATCCCGAACGTGCTTTGCAAGAAGCAGTTGTTAATTGTCTAGTTCATAGAGATTACGAAATTAATCAACCTGCTAGAGTTACTGTTTTCATTGATAGAATTGAGATTTACTCTCCAGGCACTTTACCTAGAGCAATTGAAAAGACAAAATTTATTGAAGGGAAAGCAACACCTTATTGGAGAAACCAATCGCTTGCATATTTTTTCAACAAACTTCAACTTGCACAAGCAGAGGGACAAGGTATTCCAACAATTATCAGAACCATGAGAGAGGAAGGATGTCCTTCTCCAATCTTTGATATAGGTACAGAAAGTTTAACGTGTATTTTACCGGCGCACCCAAGACATACTCTGATTAAAGAATTATATAATATTGAAAATGATATAATTCTGGGAAAAAATGAAACTGCTTATTCTAGGTTAAAAGAAATTTTAAATAACGATCCATATAATTTTAGAGCTATTGATTTATATTGTGAAGTCTCAAATTTATTAAATAAACCGAACTCAATTTTAGAATTCCTTGTAGATAATAACATTGAATTTGAGAAGCTTAACTCTAATACAATTTCAAATATTGCAGAATCTTTATCTTATATTAAAGGTAACGAGAAGTTACATGATGTTGCAACCAAATTAATGAAATTTGCCCTTTCTTTAGCTTTTGAAGAAAAACAAGCTGAACGTCTTGTTATTAGTATGAAAAAACTTGGTCAAAATGAAGAATTAGTTGAATTTGTCAAGGAATCAATAAATAAAAACAAGTCGTTGGTTCGAAATGTTGTTTTACTCGAAAATTCTGCAAGAGCAAAAATGGATTTAGCAAAACTATGCATTGACACGGGTAGAAATTCTCAAAAGTTTAAAAATCCTTCAATAAGAGCAAAAGCGTGGGAAAAGGCAAGATATTATCTCACTGAAGCTGAACGTGATTTAAATTTTGCTTTAGAAAATGTATCAAGTACTGTTGATAGGGAATATATTGAAAAGGATATCGAATTTCTTAATAAAATGAAGAAAATTGCAGAGAAACCTAGAAATGAGAAACGACAAACAACACGCGCTAGAACCAATAAGGGTTACAAGGGTTCTCGTAGTAAGTCGTAACCTGTTTCATTTTTTCATGCAACTTTATAGTTAAACGCGTGCATTTCCTTACTGGTCATACCGCCAGCCGTTGTGTACATTTACCTCAATGGAAAACTTACTGATAGTATCCTATGGGGTAAGAAACCGCTATTTAAGTACGACGAAGTCACAGACTTCGCCAAGCTAGAGAACCTAACTGCAAAAATGATACGACTATGAGAAAAATTATGATTGGAATCTTTTTCGGCATAATTGCTGGGATTATTGATGTAATTCCAATGATTATGCAAAATTTGACCTGGGATGCAACTATTTCAGCATTTACAATGTGGATAGTTGTCGGTTTCCTAATAGCAACAATTGAATTAAATATCAATTCTATAATCAAAGGTATTTTGACGGCTTTCCTAGTTTTGTTGCCAACGGCGATTTTGATTGGCTGGAAAGAACCCGTTTCATTGATACCAATAGCCATAATGACAACGTTTTTGGGTGGACTAATTGGATTTTCGATTAACAAATTAATAACTAAAAGATGAGTTGGATCCCTGCCACCGTAATAGTCCTCTCGTGTGGTAGTATAGAAAAAGAAAGTAGTGGGTAGGAATTAGTAAATGGATAATCCGGGGGGATTATACGTTTTAAATTTTGGATGGAAGGGGGTTGTTGTGGTGGAGTGTTAAGGATGAAGTTGCCACACGACTTGAGCTGTGCGGCAGCGAGGGTAAATCTATAACCTTAATATTTGATTTAGCTTCCAGTTTTTTCTTAAATTCCTGCGGGTTTGCTTTCAAATAATGCATGGGAATTACAATTTTGGGTTTAATTGCCACTACGGCTTCAATAGCCTCTTCAATATCCATCGTGAACGTTCCTCCTATGGGGAGCAATGCCACATCTACATCTCCAAGCCCTCTCATCTCTGGAATAAAATCTGTGTCCCCCGCATGGTAAATCGTTTTACCGTTTACGGTAAGCAAATAACCAACACCCTCGCCTTTATGGTGCACCTTGCGAGTAGATTTTCCTTCGGGTGTGTTGTAGGCGAATACTGCCTTAATTTTTATTCCGTTTTCAATGATTTGATCATCAACCTTAATCTCGTTGAAGTGTTGGCCAATTAACTCAGCGCATTTTGTCGGCGCATAAATTTTAGTTTTGCCAGTGGCTAACCGTTTAATAGTCGCTGTTTTTTACATGATCTTGATGGTGGTGAGTAATAAGAATAAAGTCCGCTTTTGGCAAATCAGGTTCGGGTAACCCATCCATTCGCTCAGGATAATGGCTGAAAATTATCTTTTTGGGATAGCTATTAAAATTTTTCTGTATCCAAGCGGGGTCAATATAAATAATTTTGTCTTCAGCTTTTATAAGCAACCACGAAGGTGGGAACCATTTTATGGATATAGGTTTTTTGTTCATAATTATCTGGCTCACTTTTTTATATCTATTTTTATTTGACACTTCTCGTCCCCCCACCGTACAGATTTTTCAATCCCAACATTCACACTCCTTCCTAATGCGGTTTCAAACAGCTGTTTTACCCATCCCTCGGAACAATAACAGTAATATTTTGGAATATCACCACTGAAATTTTTTAAATGGTGACAGTAACATCTCGGATAAACCATGTATAGTTTTCCCTCAATTTCTTTCAAGAATCTTATACTTCTCTTCAGATTCTCTATAATCTCTCTATCATTTTGAGCGTTCTTTCTCGCATCATTAGCCTTTTTTAACATTGATTTGCTAATACAATCACGTCCTCGAGAAACAAGAAGTGTTAGTGCCTCTTTGGGAGATGATATACTCTCAAGATGTTTTATTACTTTTTTAGTATCTTCATTTTGCATTTTGTTTTCCTCCTTTTGTTTTATTGAACTAATAATATTATATAAATTTACTTCTTTTCAAAGGCGGGGTTCGGAATTTCATATAACGTTGGCAATATGGCCTGAAAGGGATTGCGGAGAATGTTACTATCAAAATACAATGAAATTGATTCGGGTGATGAACTTCGCATACCGATAAAGCCCTTTTTGGCTATATTGCATGTTGTGTGCTGTTATTCCACAGTTATCTCTTTTAACCAAGTTGGTTCTAAATCGTCGTTTTCGTAAACAAAAATTTTGATATTGTTAGACCAAGTGCTATCTTGGTAACTTTCAAATAATATCTCAAAATCAATCTCTCCAGTTTTTGTAGCTGTAAATATCCGAGAATTATCTGAATCGTTCCAATCAGAATGCTCCCAGCCTGTATTATCTTGGAATGCTGGGAAAAACCAATTTTGTCCACTTATCTTAACCTTTAAATTTGTTCCATCCGGTAGAATAGCTTTCATTGAATATGTGCCAGCATTGTAATCCGTTTTTGTTTTATCAAGAATATTTGCGCCATGTTTGCCTGTTTCAGGATATTCAATAAATCCTGTAAATTCAAATTCTGTGCTATCAATAAATTGATTAACATACTTTTCAAAATCTGGAATGGTAGTATTTAGGCCAAGCTCTTCACATCTGCTTTCTATATTGTCTCGTACCTCTTCTAATTTAATTGTTCTTGCATTATTTATTAAAGTTGAACCTAGTGTTTGACTATTCAATCGCCCATCTTCACGAATATCAGTACTTATATTTGCTAATAACTCAGATAGTTCTGATACAGAAAGATACCCTTGAAGTATTACAGAAACAGCCAATAATATAGCATTATCATCCCCTGATTTAAGAATATCTAATTGTTCTGATTCAGGAATACCCTCTTTACTAATCTCAAATATTGACAGTATTTCAGTTTGTGCTTGAGTCTTTGCCTCTGAAAAGGTTGTTCCATTTGAGACAAGGTAATCAACACGATTTTTTTCTAAATTTGACAGAATATTAACATTTAAACTGCTTTTATTTGATAAATCAGATAAGGCAAATAATGTCAATTGGGCAGAGGAATTGGAATTGGTTACTTCATTAAAATAAAATCCATCCGCTTTTAATTCTACATACTGTGACGATAAATTTACATTCTTTATTTCAAATGTCCCTTTATTGTCAAGAATCTGTGAAGTAAAATTCTTTCCAGTTGGAGTCAAATCATCTGTTAATTCAGAGATTGTCATCGATGTTCCATTTAGATAAGGTCCTTTCTGGACAAAGCCACTTACTTTCTCTAAATTTAGATTTGTTTCGTTGTCTTTTTCTTTCTCGCAAGAATAAATCATGAATGTGAGTAAGAAAATCAAAAATAAGTTTGAATTTTTCATAATCAGTATGTTTAATTGTTTTAGGAATTTCATTTTAATAGCACACAACGGTCGGCGGTATGAAATCGTTGGGGATTGCGGGCTACAAACCTGTCCAGTTACACCGAACTTGATGCGGGGAAGAACGCTAGAATAACCACTTAAACCCCAATGTTTTATACCGCTTGTTATGCACTGGCGGTTCTTGTTTTTATCTGTATATCTGTCAATTATGCAATTTTTAATAAACATAATCTTACTGTTTTAAATTGCAAAACGCCATATGAGTTTTCCGATAATAGTTGTTCGTTCCAATTTGATTGTATTTTCAGTATTATATTCTTGATTGATTATAAAATAGAAGAAACTCCCAATTTTTGGTATCCAGTTAATGCGATAGTTCAGCAAGATATTATTGTCTTCATTATTCCATTGGGCGAACAGACTGGTTTGTAGTTTAGGATTGAAAGCATAATCAACACGTCCGCCAATTTCATCAGTTGTAAAGGTTTTCTCGGGTAAACTTATGTAGTTTCGCTGCCAATCCAGACTTACATTAAGATGTTTATTGAAATTGAAAAAAGTAGCGAGTGAAAATTCCTGCCTGTGTCCGGTATAGAATTCACCAACATTAACAGCCGTTTCTGCAGATATTTTTCGTCCTCTGAAAGTGCTTGCTTGAATCTCAAAACGGTTATCCCAGTATTCACCTGCTGGAATATAAATACTGTCAATCAGTTCAAAATCTTCAGTAGGTTTATCGAATATATGTTGTACGTTAAACTCCATAAATTCTCCACTTTTTGATTCGAAACCGAATGGACGCCATTCATAAAAAACTGACTCTGTTTCTTTTGTTTCTTCATTGATATAATAGTTAATATCAATTGGTTTGAAGATTAAATTTCTGAAAAACGGAAGTTTTTTAAAGCGCGGATTGAATTGAAGTTCGGTATAAAGCATTTGATAGTTGTTTCGATTAGTAAAACCCATTTCCGGATTAAACCCTTTTTCAACCGTTGTGAACCCACAATCATATTCAATTACATCATTTGGGTAACTTAAAAAAACATTATAGGAAAGGTTGTCTTTGTTTAAATTGTCATTATTAGCAAAAACTTTGGTTTCAGACAAAGCAAATTCTCCGCCTATAATCAGGTTTTTATTATCGAAAATCTCGGATGTGGAATATGTGAAGTCCGCACCATAAACACGGTTATATCCTTTGTCGGAATATTTTTGCGTGCTTATTAAACCAATACTTGATTGTTTGAAAATATCTTGTTTTACACGAATTATTGAATAGTTGGTTGTAGGAATAGAATCTTTTGCGTAGGTCTGTAATGACATTACACCTATATTGGTCTGGTTTAATTTACCAAAAAGGCGCGCTCCCCCAATTATTGGAACTACGCTATTTTGGTCAATTCCTATTTTTCGGCTATAGAAAAGCCTTACGCTTCCAATGCTTAAATCGTAATAGTTTTTCCCTTCCAGAAAGAATTGTCGTTTTTCGGGGTAGTAAAGAGAAAATCTCGACAGATTTATTTGTTTCCTGTCCGATTCAACTTGTGCAAAATCGGTGTTGGCAGTGAAGTTTAATTTGAAAGTAGGGGTAATATCAAAATTAACCTCACCTCCAATTTTAGCAGTATTAGTAGGTTTATCGCTGCTTAGTTGAGTGCCTGCAAGTAGGTATGGCTTTATTTCAATTTTTGTCCCTTGACTAATATTATGAAGTCCTGAAATTTTCCCCCCTTGAGATATTTTTTCTATATCGTACAATCTTGACCATCCTTGCCACATCAATTGCTCTTTTTTCCTTCGGATGTTCCTTTCAAAATTTATACCCCAAACCTGTGTGCTGTCTTTGGTGAATTTCAGCGTAGAAAAAGGAATAACCATTTCGGCAAACCAACCTTGTTCGTTTTTTTGCACGGCTACATCCCATACGCCGTTCCAGTCTTTATTAAAATCTTTGCCCTCATCGCCCACCCAAATATCAGCCAAAGCCCCGTTGGGATTTGTTACAAATAAGTAACCGTTTCGATTGTCATTGAAAGGGCTAATCATAATTTCTATATTATCATCACTTCCCCAACTAAAATCACGGCTCATTTGCTGTGCTGAAATTTTATTGGGTTCACTATCAAAACACCAAATTCCGATATACATTTCGTTTTTATTATAAACAACAGCAATCCGTGTTTTTTCGGTTGCAGACATTCCTTCATTTTGTTCCCTTTGAGTAAAATTTTCAATCGGAACTGCATCAGACCAGCAAGGTTCATTTAATTCTCCGTCAAGTTTAATTTGACCAACAAAAGGCATTGCAATAAGTGTATCGGGCTGTGAATGTTGTCCAAACAGGTTATTGCTCAATACCAAAATTAAAATACTGAAAATAAGTTGTCTCATGATCTAATATAGTCTATTTCCCGATTCATTGTCATTTAGCTGTGTCTTTTCTCCGCTTGTGCATAACGGTTGGCGGTATGGTTAGTTGCCGATTTCGAAGCACTTTCCTATCAAGTTACAACTACTTTTGATACGAGCTGTGCCGCTCGAATACGCACTGCACCGGCAATTAACTATACCGCGTGTTAGCCGTTCGGTGTTTAGTTTTCCTGTCATTTTT
>Ga0209604_1003428_pt1 | contig 10877 bp, 10 predicted proteins | sample AD_UKC097_MetaG_FD_184405 | JGI IMG/M metagenome (GOLD analysis project Ga0209604, IMG submission 184405) | Active sludge microbial communities of municipal wastewater-treating anaerobic digesters from USA - AD_UKC097_MetaG (SPAdes) (version 2) | ecosystem: Engineered > Bioreactor > Anaerobic >... | reverse complement strand
GACCGTCTCGCGCGTATTGCCGGGCGCGTGATACTTTTCGATGATCGGCGCGTTGAAGGCCGACACATACTCCGCCAGCGTGGTTTTCAGTGTGCCGTAGAACTTCTCTCCGCGGCGGTATTTCCCTACGAAGTCCAGGTAGACCTCTTCGGGCGCCAGCAGATGCAGCAGGCGGTACAAGGCGCCCACGCTGTTGGGCATCCGCGGAATGACGTCGTCCGGATGGTTGCTGTCGGTGCCCAGGGGTTCGGGATCGGTCGTGGTGGGCACCGATTTGATCTTCTTCAGCACGGTGGCGGCGTCATCGAGCAGGTCGAGCGTATTGTGTTCGCTCTTGCCCATCTTCGCTCCACCGTCCAGTCCCGGCAGTCGCAGGGCGTTGCGCGCGATCCCCTCGGGCACCGTGAGCGTCTCCCCGAACCGGCTGTTGAACCGTTGCGCCATATCGATGGCCATCTCGAGATGCTGGCGCTGGTCGTCGCCCACCGGCACCTTGTTCGCCCGCACAATCAGGATGTCCGCCGCCATTAATACCGGATAGCCCAGCAGGCCGTACGACAACGGATTGCCTTCGACGCCGCCCGGCGCCTCTTCGAGCTTGCCCATCTTGTCCTTGTATGTCGTGCCGCGGGCGAGGAACCCGATGTTGGTAATCATGCCCAGCAGCAGCGACAGTTCCGCCGTGCAGGGGAGATCGCTCTGACGGTAAATGACCGACTTCACGGGGTCCAGCCCGCACGCCACGTACGTCCGCAGCATGTCGATGGTCTGCTGATAGAAGTCTTCGCGCTCCGTGATGGTCGTCAGCGCATGGTAGTCCGCGATGAAATAGTAGCAGGTGTTTTCCTGCGACTGCAGGTCCACGAAATTCTTGATCGCGCCGAAATAATTCCCGTAATGCAGGCGTCCCGTCGGACGAATCCCCGACAGGATGATCTCTCTCTTGTCAGCCATGATAACCCTCGTGCCCTGTGCGCCGTTCCCGGCCGTTCCCGTGCTTCCCGGATAGAAAACACGCGCGCCACGGGCGTGCAACGGCTGGAAAACCCGGCGCGAAAAACCACATCCGGGCGCTCTGCGTAACCCCTTCATGGCGGGCCGTGACCCATTCTCGATAGTGGGCGTGAGCATACAAGAAAACGTCCCGCGGATTCCAGAAAAGGCCCGGCATCGCCCCTCCCCCCCTCGCCGGAGACCGCCTCCTAACGCCGGGAAGAAGGCGGCAGAGGCAGGGGTCTTGCCCAGCGCATGAGTTCTTCCATGGGCGCAAGGTGGCCGGCGACGAACTGCAATACGAGTTCCATCACACCGTGGGCGTCGGCCATCGAGCGGTGCAGGCCCTCGGTGTTCTTGTGGTAATGGGCCAGCAAGGTGCCCAGCTTGTAGTTGGGCGTTTTCAAGCCCAGCGAACGCGCCCACTCGAGCGTATCCGCGACCTTCAGTGGCGGGCATTTTCGCCCGGCTTTTTCGCAGGTGGCTTCGATGAATCCCGCGTCAAACGAGGCATTGTGCGCGACATACACCGCGTCGCGACCGGCCCAGTCGATGAATGCTTCGAGCACGGTGATCGGCGGCTCCGCCCCGGCCACCATCTCGGTCGTGATCCCGGAGACGGCCGTGCTGTCCGCCGGAATCGCATACCCCGGGTTCGCAAACCGCTCAAACCGGCCCATCACCTCGCCCTGCGGCGTGAACTTCACCCCGCCCACCTCGACAATGTCGCTTTCATCGGGATACAGACCGGTGGTCTCAAAATCGAACGCCACGATCACCGGACCGTCCTGAGCCTGCGGAGAATCGACCGCGGGGGGCGACGCAGGCAATTCAGCGCGTTGCGCGGCCGCGGGCGGTTCCGCCGGCGGGGCTGCCGGCACGCCGTGCGTGAGTTCCACGAGCAGGCCGACCTCGCGCTGAAGCGCACCCGTGCGCGCACGGGCAGTGTCGGCGCCTTTGGCGACCTCGCTCCGCAGCGCCGCGAGGTACCGGCTGACGTCGTGGATTCGGACCGCCGGGGCCAGCGCAATGGGCGCCGCCGGCAGGTCCGATTCCTTCACCCGCTTTACCCAGTCCGCCAGTTCAGCCCAGTCCATTGCATGTTCCCTTGATGAATCGCGGTTGCCGGCGCCGCCCGAGACGCCTCGAGCGGCCTATGGTACCCGAATCCGCGTCCGGACGCGAGAAGTGCGGCCAAAAACAAAGCGCGCAACACCGGGCCGGGCCGTTGTTGCGCGCGAATTCACATGGCCTACCCGGAGGGACTCGAACCCCCAACCTCTTGGTCCGTAGCCAAGCGCTCTATCCAATTGAGCTACGGGTAGGCATTCTGTTGAGCAAAAAAAGTGTAGCACAGGCCCATTCCGCATTTCAAACCGCGTGCGTATCGGGATGAACGGGGAGCTGTTCCTGACGACGCCCCGGGAAACCCCACCCTGCCTGGAAAGATCCCTGAAGGGGCGAGCTAAACCCCGCATAAAACCGGATACCGGGCCTGCGCCCGGGGTTCCCCGGGCGGGCCATTCGGGGGTGGCCGTCTCAGGCCGGGGCCGTATTCCGCTCGCGGTACCACGCCACAAACCGCCGGATGCCTTCGTCCATGCCGGTCTTCGGGTTGTAGCCGAGCATGCGGCGGGCCTTGTCGATATTGGCGTACGTGATGGTCACATCGCCAGGCTGCAGGGGCTTCACGTCGATGTTCGGCTCTTTGCCCACGTGTCTGGCGACAAGCTCGATGAGCTCCTGCAGGCTGGTGGTCTGGCTTTCGCCCAGGTTGAAGATCTCATAGCGGAACGGCGTATCGATCGCCCGCACGACGCCCTCGACGCAGTCATCGATGTAGGTATAGTCGCGGCGGGTGGACCCGTCGCCAAACCGGGGAACGGGCAGCCCCTCGTCGATCAGCCGCGTAAACGTGTGGATCGCCATGTCGGGCCGCTGGCGCGGTCCGTAGACCGTGAAAAACCGCAGCATCGTGACGTTCACGCCGTAGGTGTGGCTATAGACATGGCCCATGAGTTCGTTCATGCGTTTGGTGGCGGCATACGGACTGATCGGCCGCGAAACGGGGTTCTCTTCGTTAAACGGCACTTCCGTGCACCCGCCGTATACCGACGAACTCGACGCGAACACCAGGTGCGACGGCGTGAAGGCGCGGCACGCATCGAGCACGTGCTGCGACCCGATGACATTGACGCGGTGATAGAGGTTGGGGTCCTGCAACGAGGGCCGCACCCCCGCCCGCGCCGCCAGATGGACGACCACGTCCGGGCGTTCGCCGTCCACGAGCGCCATCACGGCCGCTTCGTCGCACAGGTCGATCTCGTGCAGGGCAAAGCGGGGGTGTTCGAGCGCGCCCGCAACGTTCGCCCGTTTGATCGCCGGATCATAGTAGGCGTTGAAGTTGTCCAGTCCCACGACCGTATCGCCCCGCGCGAGCAAGCGGTCCGCGAGTGAAGAGCCAATGAATCCCGCGACCCCCGTAATCAACACGTTCGCCATGCGCTCTATCCTTAACTGAGTGATGAATCCTCTTGTTACCGGCGCCCGGCGGCCTGACGCGAAGGCCGCGCGTTCAGGCGCGATTATACCCAAAGTCGCGGGTGGCCGGGGCCAAATTGACTTGTCTGGGAACCCGTTGGTATACTTTGCCTTCGCCTTGGCGTGCCAACGCGGTTCAGGCAGCCAACTTACACCAATGGACCCGGGGACGATCCGACGCGCGTAGAACCGGGTTTCACGGGCTTTTCCCGCTGGGGCGTAGCCAAGTGGTACGGCATCGGCCTTTGGAGCCGACATTCGTAGGTTCGAATCCTACCGCCCCAGCCAGTTTTCCGTGCCTGGCCGCGGGGCGCGGGCATCTGTGTTGAGACGGCCGGTCATCTACATCAATGACCGCAGAATGGAATAGCGGCGCCGCGCAAGCGGCCGGACTACGCCGGGAAGGCCCACGGCTTCCGGGCAGGGAACAGAAGAGCGCAAGGGTGGTGTGTTTTGGCGTATAGCGATGAAATGAAAATCTTTGCCGGCACGGCCAGCAGCAGCCTGAGCGAGCGTATTTGCGCCCACCTGGGTACAGCCTGCGGAAATGCCGCGGTTACCCATTTCGAGGACGGGGAAATCCGCGTCCAGTTCCAGGAGAATATCCGCGGGAAAGACGTGTTTCTCGTCAACAGCACGTCCCCGCCCGTGAACGACCACCTCATCGAGCTGCTCATCCTGATTGACGCGGCCCGGCGGGCTTCCGCGGCGCGCATTACCGCCGTGCTGCCCTATTTCGGGTACGCGCGGCAGGACCGCAAAGACCGGCCCCGCGTCCCGATCACCGCGAAGCTGGTCTCGAACCTCATTGTGGCCGCGGGCGCGGACCGCGTGCTGACGGTGGACCTCCACTGCGACCAGATTCAGGGCTTTTTCGACATTCCGGTGGACCACCTCAGCAGCGAGATTGCGTTCACGCGCCATTTCCGGCAGCTGCGCCCCTCGGAAGATCTCGTCGTGGTCTCGCCGGACACGGGCAGCGTGCACCGCATCCGCCGGTTTGCCAACCGCCTCGAGGCGCCGCTGGCGATCGTCGACAAGCGCCGCCCGAAGGCCAATGTCTCGGAAGTCATGAACCTGATCGGCGAGGTCAAGGACCGCCATGCCCTGATCTTCGACGACCTGATCGACACCGGCGGCACCCTTGTCAAGGCCGCGGAGGCGATCAAGGCCCGGGGCGCCATCGACGTCACCGCCTGCGCCACCCACGCCGTGTTCAGCGGGAAGGCGGTCGATCGCATCTACAACTCCGTCCTCGAAGAGGTCTGGGTGAGCGACTCGATCCCGTTGTCCGAAGAAGCAGCCGCATGCCCCAAGATCAAGGTGCTGTCCATCGCGCCCCTGATCGGGGAGGGCATTCGCCGCATTCATGCAGAAGAATCTCTGAGTATCTTGTTCGAATAACATCGGTTTGGAGGCCACGAGACCATGGAACTGCAGAAACTGGCAATTGACATTCGGGAGGAGGCGGACGGCAAAGGCGCCAACCACCGGCTCCGCAAAACCGGCCAAGTCCCGGTCGTGCTGTACGGCGGCAGCAAGGAATCCGTCTCCGTCCAGGTCAATGAGAAGGAATTTGTTCAGCTCATTCGCGGGCGCGGCGGCGAACACGCCATCGTACAGCTCGAATGCAGCAGCCAACCCGCCCTCAACAGCCCGGCCATGCTGAAAGCGGTACAGCATCACCCCATTCGCGGCAACGTCCTCCATGCGGACTTCATGCGGATTCGCCTCGATGAGCGCATCCGCACCGTGGTGCCGCTGGTGCTGACGGGCCAGCCCAAGGGCGTCGTGGAGGGCGGCATCCTCGACCATCAGGTGCGCGAACTCGAGGTCGAATGCCTCGCGCTCGAAGTGCCGGAGGAAATCGTGGTGGACGTGTCCGGCCTGGGCATCGGCGACGTGCTCCACGTGGCGAGCGTCGACATCCCCGCCAACGTGACCCTGCTGACGGAAACCGATCGCGCCGTTGCGACCGTGCTCGCGCCGCGGACCATGGAAGAGGCGGCAGCGCCCGCGGAAGGCGAGGCGGTGGAAGGCGAGGGCGCCGAGGGCGAGACCGGAGAAGAGCCGGCGAAGAAGGAAAAGGAAACCAAGGAATAGTGCGGCCGCCCGGATGCCGCTCACCCCGCGCAACCCCGCGCCTCGTGGGCCGGTATTCCGCGGCTGGCGCCGTGCACTACCGGGATACGCGGCGTGAAACTTATTGTCGGGCTAGGCAATCCGGGACCCAGGTATCGCGAAACGCGGCATAATGTCGGGTTCAAAGTGCTGGATCGCCTGGCGGAACGCCTCCAGACCGCTTTTTCCCGGGAGAAATACGACGGCATGGTGGCCGAGGCCCGCTACGAAAACAGCCGGCTCGTCCTCCTGAAACCGCTGACCTATATGAACAAGAGCGGATTGTCGGTGGCGCGGGCGCTCCGGTACACGGGCACCCCGCTGGCCGATACGCTCGTGGTGGTCGACGACGTGAACCTGCCCCTGGGGCGCCTGCGGCTCCGCGGCAACGGCAGCGCCGGCGGCCACAACGGGTTGAAATCCATCATCGCCAGCGTCGGAAGCGGGGAGTTTCCCCGGCTTCGTCTTGGAGTGGGCGCCGCGAACGTTCCCGGCGCGATGGTGAATCACGTGCTGAGCGCCTTCGCGGCCGCCGACCGTGCCGAGGTCGACGCCATGATTGAGCGGGCTGCGGACGCCGTGCTCCGGTTTGTGGCCGAAGGGCTGGAGCCGACGATGAACGCGGTGAATTGAACCGGCGCAGGCCGCCGGCGGAACGGGAGTTACGATGAGACATATCATAAGCATCCTCGTCGAAAACCAATTCGGCGTGCTGGCGCGTGTGTCCGGCCTGTTCAGCGCCCGCGGCTACAACATCGACAGCCTCTGCGTCGCGGAGACCGAGGACCCCGCCGTGTCCCGCATGACCGTCGTGGTTCGCGGCGACGACCGGGTGCTCGCCCAGATTGAGAAACAGCTCAAGAAACTCGTGGAGACCATCGACGTCGAGGATCTGACCGGCATCGCGCACGTGGAACGCGAACTGGTCATGGTCCGGGTCAAGGCCAAAGGCAAGAAACGCAGTGAAGTGATCGAGATCGCCAATATTTTCCGCGCGAAGGTGGTCGACCTGAGCCCCGATTCCATCGTGGTCGAGGCCACGGGCTCCGCGGGAAAAGTCAAGGCGTTTGTTGATATGATGCACCCCTTCGGCATCGAAGAGTTGGTGCGGACCGGAAAGATCGCCATCGGGCGATCGCTAAACAACAACGAGGCGAAAGGGAGATAAACCATGGCCAAGATTTATTATGAGAAAGATGCCGACCGATCCGTCTTGAACGGCAAGACCGTCAGCATCATCGGGTTTGGAAGCCAGGGCCACGCTCACGCGCAGAATCTCCGCGACAATGGCGTCAACGTCATCGTCAGCGAAGTGATGAACGACACCAATCCCAACTACAAGGCCGCCGTCGAGGCCGGATTCGAAGTCGTGTCCGCCGCCGACGCCGCGAAACGGGGCGACATCATCGTGGTGCTCGTGCCCGACACCATTCAGAAGATGGTGTACGAGAACGACCTCAAACCCAATCTGTCCGCCGGCAACTCGCTGATGTTCGCCCACGGGTTCAACATCCACTACCAGTTCATCACCCCCTCCCCCGATATCGACGTGTGGATGATCGCGCCGAAAGGCCCCGGCCACCTGGTGCGCGAGGAATTCGTGAAAGGCGCGGGCGTCCCCTGCCTCGTCGCCATTCACCAGGATGCCACCGGCAAGGCCCTCGACACGGCGCTCGCCTACGGATGCGCCCTTGGCGGCGGCCGCGGCGGCATCATTGAGACCACCTTCAAGGAAGAGACCGAAACCGACCTCTTCGGGGAACAGACCGTCCTCTGCGGCGGCTCGGCCGCCCTCGTGAAAGCCGGGTTCGAGATCCTGACCGAAGCCGGTTACCAGCCCGAAATCGCCTACTTCGAAGTCCTCCACGAGTTGAAACTCATCGTGGATCTGTACTACCGTGGCGGTTTGAGTTTCATGAACTATTCCGTCAGCGACACGGCGGAGTACGGCGGGTACACCGTCGGCCCCCGCGTGATCACCGAGGAGTCGAAGAAGGCCATGCGCGAGGCCCTCAAACGCATCCAGAGCGGCGAATTCGCCAAGGAATGGATCGCGGAGTATGCCTCCGGCGGGGCGAAATTCAAGAAGCTCCGCGAGGCCGAGGCCGCGCATCCTGTCGAACAGGTCGGCGCGGAATTGCGAAAAATGATGACCTGGATCAAGTAGCGACCAGGGCCGCGGCACACGCCGCGGCCCTTTTTTTTGACACCAATTGAATCCGTCCAGTGCGCCACGGGGCGCGGTCAGGCCTGTCGCAACGGGCCTGCCCAGAAGGAGGCCACGCGTGAAGACGTTATTGCGTCTGCAGGATCTTGATTTGCGTATTGAGGCTTGCAGAACTCGCGAAGCGGAGATTCCGAAGCAGAAAGAGAAGTTCCACGTGCAGATGGCACGGCTCCAGGAGGAACTCGAGGAACGCCGCGACGCCCTCAAGAAACTGCAACTCGAACAGCGCGAGTCCGAGCGCGACATCGAACTGAAGCAGGCGCAAGTCGTTAAATACGATGGGCAGTTGTTCGCAATCAAGAAAAACGAGGAATACCTGGCCCTCCTTCACGAAATCGACCTCCTCAAAAAACAAATCTCTGTTCAGGAAGAACGCATTATCGCCCTCATGGTCGAGCTGGACGACGCCAAGGCCCGTTTCGAGGAAGACCAGATACGCATCACGGCCGAAATGGACGCCCTCGAAAGGCAGTGCGCCGAAGTGGATGCGGAACTCGCCGAGGCCGTCCAGGCCCGGGAAGTGCTCGAAGAACAGCGCAAACCGTTCCTGGCCCAGGTCGAGCCGGGCTTGTTGTCCAAATACCGGCGCATCCGGGCAAACAAACTGTCCGGGCCCGCGGTCGTGCCCCTGCGCGGAGAAATCTGCTCGGGCTGCAACATGAACGTGCGCGCCCAGATCATCAACGAAGTGCTCGCCGGAGAGATTCGCGCCTGCTCCCAGTGCGGCCGCCTGCTGTACGACAAGGACCGCATGTCCGAGATGGAGCAGAACGCCGAGTCCTCGGTCTAGGGCAACCCCCTGTACATGGGTACGGGGAATCATGCTATGATACGCGATGCGAATATTCCGGGGAGCATGCGGGTCCGGCCGGCGTGAGCCGGCCCGGAGACGTAGTGGGACGTGATCGCTATGGCTTTTCTACGTCGAAGACGGTTCATATCGGTTGTCGGGCGCAAGAGCGGCGTTCCTGAGGGGCTCTGGATCAAGTGCCCCGCCTGCAAGAAGGCGGTATACGGCACGGACGTGAAGGACAACCAGGAAGTCTGCCCCCAGTGCAACTACCACCATCGGGTCTCGGCCTGGCAGCGTATCGAATGGCTGCTGGACCCCGGGTCGTTTATGGAAACGTATCCCAATCTCATCTCCGCCGACCCGCTCGGGTTCACCATCAAGGAAGTCGCCTATTCCTACGCCCAGAAAGTCACGGAATATCAGAAAAAGACCGGCCTGAAGGAGGCCATCATTACCGGCTTCGGCGCCATCGAAGGCGAACGGACCGCGTTCAGCTTCATGGACTTCTCCTTCGCCGGGGCCAGCATGGGGTCCGTGGTGGGCGAGAAATTCTGCCGGGCGGCGGAGGACGCCATCCGGGAGCGCGTTCCGCTCATCTCGTTCGCGACATCGGGCGGCGCCCGCATGCAGGAAGGCACCCTGGGCCTCATGCAGATGGCCAAGACGGCCGACGCCGTCCGCGCGCTCAATGAAGCCGCGATTCCGTACATCTCGGTCCTGACCAATCCCACGACCGGCGGCGTCTATGCCAGTTTCGCCAGCCTGGGCGACATCGTCCTGGCCGAACCCGGCGCCGAGATCGGTTTCGCGGGCAAGCGGCTCATCGAGGGCGCGCTCAAAGTGTCCATTCCCGAGGGCTTTCAGACCAGCGAATACCAGTTCGCGAACGGCTTCGTCGACGCGATCGTCTCGCGCAGCGAAATGCGGCCGCTGCTGGCCAAGTTCCTCCGCTACATGAAACCGCAGTGAACGCGCGCGAATACCTCGCCAGCCTCGAGTTCCACGGCGTCAAGCTCGGTCTCGACAATATCCGGCATCTCCTGGCGCGCGCGGGAAACCCCCACACCCTGTACCCCTGCGTGCACGTCGCCGGCACCAACGGCAAAGGCAGCGTCCTGGCCATGCTCGACGCCATGTGCCGGGCCGCCGGCATGCGCACGGGCCGCTACACCAGCCCCCACATCATCGACGTAAACGAGCGGTTCCTCATCGACGCCCGTCCCGTAAGCGATGCGGACCTGGACGCGTCCCTGGGCTGTTTTCGGCGCATTGCCGAACGCATGACGCCGTCGCCAACCTATTTCGAGCTGGTTACGGCGGCGGCCTTTCAGCTGTTTCAGCAACACGAGGTCGATCTGGCCCTCATCGAAGTGGGACTGGGCGGGCGGTTCGACGCCACCAACGTCATCACCCCCGTAGCGGCTGCGATCACCAACATCGATCTCGAACACACCCAGTACCTCGGCGACACCCTCGAAAAAATCGCGTTCGAGAAGGCCGGCATCCTCAAGGAATCCGTGCCGGCGGTCATCGGCGAGACCCAGCCCGAACCGCTCGGCGTCATCCTCGCGCGCGCCCGGGAACTGGGATGCCCCGTCCGCCGGATGGAGCGCGACTTCCGCTTCGAGATGCAGGGGCCTTCCGCGAACCCGGCCTTCACGTACCGCGGCGATGCTTTCACCCTGGGACCGGTCACGCTCGGCCTGCCGGGCGATTTCCAGGGGCCCAACGCGGCCCTGGCCGTGGCTCTCGCCGAGTGCCTCGCCCAGACCTTCCCGCAGCTCGACTCCCGGGCCATGCTCACGGGACTCCGCACCGCCAGATGGCCCTGCCGCCTGGAACGCGTCCTCGACGCGCCCCCCGTCATCATCGACATCGCGCACAACCCGGCCGGCATCCGGCAGCTCGTCCGTCAACTGCCGCAATGCGCGGCGATCCTGGCGGTGTCGTCCGACAAAAACGCCGCGGAGATGGTGCGCCATCTTGCAACGGTCGCCGAGCCGCTCATCCTGACCCAGTTCACAGGGCACCGCGCGCTTCCCGTCGAGCAGCTCTGCGCCGCCGCCGGAAGCGTCGCGTATCACCGCGCGGACCGCATCGAAGACGCAATCCGCCTGGGGATGCGCGCCGCGACAGCGGACCGGCCGCTGGTCATCACCGGGTCCGTGTACACCTCCGGCCAGGCGCGGGCCTTGCTCGTGG
>Ga0209604_1003426_pt1 | contig 10883 bp, 9 predicted proteins | sample AD_UKC097_MetaG_FD_184405 | JGI IMG/M metagenome (GOLD analysis project Ga0209604, IMG submission 184405) | Active sludge microbial communities of municipal wastewater-treating anaerobic digesters from USA - AD_UKC097_MetaG (SPAdes) (version 2) | ecosystem: Engineered > Bioreactor > Anaerobic >... | reverse complement strand
GCTGTCGACGGCGAGGGCGACGACGATGGTGAGGACGACGAAGAGAGCGACCATTTCGAACCTCCCTGCGGGTTGTTCCGATTTCTCTCGGCCCGCTTCGCCCGGAGATATCGCAAGGGCGCTGCCAGAACCGGTTCTGTCGGCGTAAGTGGTTGTTTTGTAGCGCTTTGTGCGGGATCAGCGGTGCAGGCATGGTCCCTGGGCCTGCTGAACTCCTCAACGCACGGCAGGCGCCGTTCTGTCTGTGCAAGTGACTCTGTCTACATCTGTTATGTGGAGATGACGGGCTCGAAAGCGAGCCGATTGCGGTGTGTTGAATTTCGCAGCGGCGTGAGTCGGCCGAGGCGAAGGGGGCGGGGGAGAATGCGGAACCTTTGTCCGGACGCTCCGTACCTAGCGGCTGAAGCCCTTCGTGGAAGACCCGGGAGTCCGTCGTCGCGCACGCCCTCGCTCTCCTCGCCCTCGCCGCGCGGCGCCGAGACCCGGTCGGAAGCGCGGGGCTTCTTTTTCTGCTCTCCGTTCCCGTTCCGCGGGACGGCGGTCAGCGCAGGCCGGCGAGCTTGTGCGTCTGCAGACCGAGCCGCCAGCGCGGGTGGGCGAGGCACCAGGCCGCGGCGGCGGCCGTGTTCCGCTCGCGGTCCGGCCCGTCCATCGGCTGGAGGACGAACGCCCGGAACGCGAGCCGCTCGTAGCGCTCCGGCTCGGCCCCCTCCTGCGGGAAGACGAGCTTCAGCTCGTCTCCGGCCGTCAGGAGCAGCTCTGCTCCGGCCTTGGGGCTGACGGTGATCCAGTCGAGGCCCGGGGGAGGCGTCCGGGTGCCGTTCGTCTCGACTGCCACGTCGAACCCCTCGGCGTGGAGCGCTTCGACGAGCGCCGCGTCGAGCTGCAGGAGAGGCTCCCCCCCGGTGCAGACGACCAGACGCCGGCCCTCGCCGGGGAGCGGCGCTTCCCAGGTCCGCCGGACCGCGGCCGCGAGGGAGGCCGCGTCGGCGAAGCGGCCTCCCCCGGGGCCGTCGACGCCGACGAAGTCGGTGTCGCAGATGCGGCACGTCGCGGAGGCGCGGTCCCCCTCGCGGCCCGACCAGAGGTTGCAGCCCGCGAAGCGGAGGAAGACGGCGGCGCGCCCCGTCTGCAGGCCCTCTCCCTGGAGCGTGTAGTAGATCTCCTTGACGGCGTAGCTCATGCGGTCCGCGGGCGCTCGAGGGCCGGGTCGGGGACGCCTGCCTCGCGGAAGCCCTTCGCCCGCAGGAGACAGGCGTCGCAGCGAAGGCACGGGGCGCCGCCGGCCGAAGGGTCGTAGCAGCTCAGCGTAAGGCCGTAGTCGACGCCGAGGGCGAGGCCGGTCCGGACGATCTCGGCCTTCGTCATCGAGAGGAGCGGCGCGCGGACGCGGAAGCGTCCGGCGCCCTCGACTCCGGCGCGCGTCGCGAGGTTCGCCATCGTCTCGAACGCCGCGACGAACTCGGGACGGCAGTCGGGGTAGCCGCTGTAGTCGAGGGCGTTCACGCCGACGAATATGTCGAACGCCCCGAGGACCTCGGCCCAGGCGAGCGCGAACGAGAGGAAGACGGCATTGCGTGCCGGGACGTACGTCACGGGGATCCCGTGCGCGATCGCCTCGTCGGCGCGGTCCTTCGGGACGTCGAGGTCGGCGGTGAGCGCCGAGCCTCCGAAGAGTCCGAGGTCGATCGACGCGACGACGTGGCGCTCGGCGCCGAGCGCCGCGGCGACGCGTCCGGCCGCGGCGAGCTCGGGGGCATGCCTCTGTCCGTAGCGGAAGCTGAGGGCGTAGGGCGCGAACCCTTCGCTCCTGGCGATGGCGAGGCAGGTGGCCGAGTCGAGGCCGCCCGAGAGGAGGACGACGGCGGAGGGGCGGGGCGTCACGCCGGTTTCATACCACGGGCCGCGGCCGGGCGCGGGCTCAGCCGGGTGCGGGCGCCTCGCCGCGCTCCTCCTGATCATCGAGGGTGGCGGCGCGAAAGCACTCCTCGAGGTTCGCGGCGACGAGCTCGACGCCGCGCGGGTCGAGCTTTCCCGCCGCGACGAATCGGCGAAGGTGGTCGAGGATCGCCTCCGGGCCGAGCGGACCGCGGTAGGGACGCCGCTGCGAGAGGGCCTGGAAGACGTCCGCGATCGCGAGGAGCCGCGCGGGGAGAGGGATCTCCTCCGCGCGCCGCTGGAACGGGTAGCCCCTTCCCGAGAGCCCCTCGTGGTGGTACCCGGCCCACGTGGCGATCTCGCGAAGCGGCTCGACCCGTCGGAGGATCTGGAACGTCTCGAATGCGTGCCGCTCGATCGCCGCGAACTCCCCCGCGTCGAGAGGCGCCGGCTTGTCGAGGACCTCGTCGGGGACGCGGAGCTTGCCGAGGTCGTGGCCACCTCCGGCGACCCGGAGGTGGGCGGAGGTCCGCGGGTCGAGGCCGGCGAGGCGGCCGAGCAGCGCGGCGAGCCGGGCGACGGCGACGGAGTGGGCGGCCGTGTAGGGGCTCTTCGCGTCGACGATCTCGGCGAAGACGAGGGCGAGGTCCTCGAGCGCGGAGGCCGGCACGGTCCGGCTCCTCTCGAGGCGCATCTCGTCCCGCAGGGCCCTCTCGAGGTGGTGCGCCTCGAGAGTGAGCCAGAAGGCCTCCGCCGCCGACGCCGCCAGGAAGGCGCCGACGGTCTCCTCGGCGAACAGACCTCCCGAGCGGGCGAAGACCCACCGGCGCATCTCGTCCGTCGCCAAGAGAGGATCGGAGCCCCGCCGCGCCTGGAGGAGAGCGTCCACGCGGTCGGCGAGGAAGACGAGGTTCGCCAGGAGGGCGATGCGAGGGTCGGCGGCGCGCCGCTCGTCGGAATCCCAGGGCGTGTGGTGGAGCCCGACGATCGCCGAGACCTGGGAAAGGGGCGCGAAACGGCGGAGGAGACCCGCGCCGGCCTCCGCGTGGCCGCGGGCCTCCTCGAACGCGAAGTCGGCGTCGAGGAGCCTCGCGTGGAGGCGTGTCGACGAGACGCCGCAGTCGTGGAGGACCGCGGCGAGGAGGAGGTCGCTTCTCTCGTCCTCCTCGAGCGCGAGCGGTCGGCCGCACGAGATCGCCATGAAAGCGACGCGCTTCCCATGCTGGACGACGTGCGTCCCGACGAGGTCGAGGGCGTCGGAGAGGGCGAGGACGACCTCGTTCAGGTCGATCCGTTCGGGGCCGGTGCCGGCGGCCGGCCGGGTCTCGCCTTCCGTCCTCATCGTCGCTCCCTTCGGGACCCCGCGAGGGCGGGGTCCGATCGACCGTCTCCCGTGGCCGGCCTCGAGCTGCTCGGGAATCGTACGCCCGGGCGGGTCGCGACACTCGCCGTCCGGTCCGGGCTGCAATCCCATCCGCCGATCCGTTACGTAGGACGGCTGCGGAGGACGAGGGAGGATGAACCTGGCGATCGTGGGTACGGGGATCTCGGGCCTCGGGGCCGCCTGGCGGCTCCACGAGAGGCACGACGTCCGCGTCTTCGAGAGGGAGCGACGCCCCGGAGGCCACAGCCACACGGTGGACGTCCCCGGCTCACGCGGCGCGGTCCCCGTCGACACCGGCTTCCTCGTCTACAACGAGGTGACCTACCCGAACCTCGTGAAGCTCTTCGCGACGCTTGGCGTCCCGACGAAGGAGAGCGACATGTCGTTCTCCGTCCGCTGCGAGCGCTGCGACCTCGAATGGTGCGGGACGGGGCTGTCGGGCGTGTTCGCCCAGCCGGCGAACCTCCTGAAGCCCTCGTTCCACGGGATGCTCCTCGAGATCGCCCGCTTCAACCGCGAGGCGCCCCGTCTCCTCGAGGAGAGAGGGGCCGAGGCGCTCACGCTCGCCGCGTACCTCGACCGCGAGCGGTACGGTGCCGCGTTCCGGAACCACTACCTGATCCCGATGGCCGCCTCCGTCTGGTCCTCCGGCCCCGCGGCGATGGAGACCTTCCCCGCGGCGACGCTCGTCCGCTTCTTCCGGAACCACGGCTTCCTCGGGGTGACGACGCAGCTCCGGTGGCGGACGGTCGACGGCGGAAGCCGCGAGTACGTGAAGCGCCTGACGGAGCCGTTCCGCGACCGGCTCCATCTCGGGAACGGCGTGACGAGAGTCCGGCGGGACGCGCACGGCGTCGAGCTCGTCTTCGCGGACGGCGGGAGCCAGCGGTTCGACGGCGTCCTGATCGCGACGCATGCCGACGATGCGCTCGCGATGCTCGAGGGGCCGACGGCGGACGAGAAACGCCTCCTCGGCGCGTGGAGCTTCTCGAGCAACGAGACGCTGCTCCACTCCGACCGTACGTTCCTCCCGCTCCGGCGCGGCGCCCGCGCCTCCTGGAACTACCACCTCGAGGACTGCGAACGGCCCTGGGGCTCGGCGACGCTCCACTATTTTCTCAACCGTCTCCAGGGGCTCCCGACGGAGACGGACTGGATCGTCTCCCTGAACCCGCGGCGCGAGCCGGCGGAGGGGACGGTCGCGCGGCGCCTCCTCTACACCCACCCGGTCTACACCCCGGCGAGCGTCGCGACGCAGGCCGAGCTCCCGTCGCTGAACGGGAAGCGGCGGACCTGGTTCGCGGGCGCCTGGTTCGGCTACGGTTTCCACGAGGACGGGCTGCGGTCGGGCCTCGAGGCCGCCGTCTCGCTCGGCGCGGAGCCGCTGTGACCGGACGGGAGACGAAGAGGCCGCTTGCCTCGGCCCTCTACGTCGGCACGGTCCGCCACCGGCGGCTCACGCCGAAGTCCCACGCCTTCTCGTACCGGGTGTGGCAGCTCCTCCTCGACCTCGACGAGCTGCCCCGGATCGAGGAAGAGGTCGGCCTCTTCCGGCACAACCGGAGCGGCTGGACCGCGCTCTTCGACCGCGACTACCTCGGGCCGGCGGAGAGGCCGGTCAAAGAGAAGCTCCGCGACTGGCTCGCCGCGCGCGGCCACGTCCTCGGCGAGCGGCGCGTCCTCCTCCTGACCCACGCCCGCGTCCTCGGCTACGCCTTCAACCCGGTGAGCTACTACTACGTCCTCGGGGCGGACGGACGGCTGGACCTCGCCGTCGCCGAGATCAACAACACCTTCGGCGAGACGTTCGGGTACGTCCTCGAGCGGCGCGGAGACGAGCCGGGAATCCGGACTCCCCGTTTCCCGAAGGTCTTCCACGTCTCGCCCTTCCTCCCGATGGACCTCGAGTACGAGTTCCACCTCTCGGTCCCGGGAGAGGGCCTCGTCGTCCACGTCGACGACTTCGAGAGCGGCGTCAAGGTCTTCGACGCGACGTTCTCGGCGCGGCGGCGGCCGCTGACGACGGCGAGCCTGGCGCGGGCCCTCCTCGCGAACCCGCTGATGCCGGCGATGGTGATCGCCTGGATCCACTGGCAGGCGCTGAAGCTCTGGCTCAGGGAGCTCCCCGTCTACACCCGACCCGAGCCCCCGGCCGGGCTGATCCACACGAGGAGAGCCGCGTGACCACTCTCGAGTCGACTTCCGACGCCCTCGTCTCCGGGGCCCCTTCGCCGGGGCTCCTCGACCGCCTCGCCGCGCGGCTCGCTCTTCGCGCGCTCGAGGGGATTCGGGAAGGGGCCGTCCTCCTGACGCTCCCGGACGGGACGACGCGCCGCTTCGGAGCGGAGGAGGCCCGCCCCGTTCGCCTCGTCGCGCGCTCCTGGAGGCCGTTCCGGGCGCTCCTCGCGGCCGGCGACCTCGGCGCCGCGGAGGCCTACCTCGACGGCGAGTGGACGGCCGACGACCTTCCGGGCCTCGTGAGGCTCTTCGCGAGGAACGCCGACCTCCTCGACCGCGAGACCTGGGCGACCCGCCTCACGAACGTGGCGAACCGGCTCCTGCATGCCCGGAATCGGAACAGCCGGGCCGGCTCGCGGCGGAACGTGCCGGCGCATTACGACCTCGGCAACGACCTCTACGAAACCTTCCTCGACCCCTCGATGACGTACTCCTGCGCTCTCTTCGAGACGGGGGACGAGACTCTCGAAGAGGCACAGGAGAAGAAGCTCCGCAGGATTGCCGAGAAGGCCCGGATCCGGCCCGGCGACCACGTCCTCGAGATCGGCTGCGGGTGGGGCGCCTTCGCCCTCCTCGCCGCGCGGGAGTACGGAGCCCGTGTCACCGGGATCACCCTCTCCACGGAGCAGGCGGCCCGGGCGCGGGAGCGGGTGGCGCGGGAAGGGCTCGCGGATCGCGTCGAGATCCGGCTCGTCGACTACCGCGACCTCCCGGCCGAGGGAAGGACGTACGATCGGGTCGTGTCGGTCGAGATGCTCGAGGCGGTGGGGGAGGAGTTCCTCCCGGGCTATTTCGAGGTCGTCGACCGGCTCCTCGCGCCCGACGGGATCGCGGTGATCCAGTCGATCACCGTTCCCGACGACCGATACGCCCGCTACCGCCGACGCCCCGACTTCATCCAGAAGTACGTCTTTCCGGGGAGCCACTGCCCCTCCGTCGGGGCGATCGTTTCGGCCGTCTCCGCCCGTTCCCGCCTCCTCGTCCACCACCTCGAGGACGTCGGGGCGCACTACGCCGAGACGCTGCGGCGGTGGCGGGAGGCGTTCCTCGCGAACCGGCCGCGGGTGCGCCAGCTCGGCTACGACGAGCGATTCACGCGCCTCTGGGACTTCTACCTGGCTTACTGCGAGGGAGGCTTCGCCGAGCGTCATATCGGGGACGTCCAGGTCGTCCTGACCCGCTCGGGAAACCACGCCCTCGGCCCCGCGCCCGGCTACCGGGGAGAGGCGTGATCGAGGTCCTGCGCCGGCGGCTCGTCCGCCCGATCCTCGAGCAGCTGACGCAGGGGCTCTCCCCGGACGCGATCGCCCTGACGATCGCGATCGGCCTCGCGATCGCCGTGATCCCGATCGTCGGGACGACGACGATCCTCTGTACGACGGCGGCGATCGTCCTCCGGCTCAACCAGCCGCTCATCCAGGCGATCAACTACCTCTCGTTCCCGCTCCAGCTCGCGTTCATCCTCCCGTACCTGAAGCTCGGTCGGCTCCTCTTCGGCGGACCGGCCGTCCGGATGTCGGCCGAGGAGCTCGCGGCCTTCGTGACGTCGCGGCCCGGGGAGGCGATCGAGGCGCTCTGGCGCGTGACGCTCCAGGCCGTCGGCGCCTGGGCCCTGACGGCCCCTCTGATCGGCGCGGCGGTCTACTTCGCGGTGCGCCCCGCCCTGCGCGCCGCCGCGCGGCGGCTCCGGCCGACGAAGGGGGCGGACGCCCCGACCGGACCGGCGGCCGGGGCGGAGCTCGCCACGGTGCCGGTCCCGGCCGCCGAGGAGAGCGATGCCCGTTGAGCACGGCTGGGCGCAGCTCGCCCTCGAGCGGGGACTCGTCCCGGACGTCCTCGTCCGTCGCAGGATCCGCGAGCTCCTGCGCCGGCGGCTCGCCGAGGAGCGGGCCGGCGACGCCGAGGCGGCGCTCGAGCGCGAGGAGCGGCTCGTCGCCCAGATGCGGGAGAGCCCGGTGGCGCTCGCGACGGCCGAGGCGAACGAGCAGCACTACGAGGTCCCTCCCGAGTTCTTCGAGCTCGTCCTCGGCGCGTACCGTAAGTACTCCTCCGGCCTCTGGTCGGACGGGGTGACGACCCTCGACGCCGCCGAGGCGGCGATGCTCGCCCTCACCTGCGCGCGCGCCCGCCTCGAGGACGGGCAGAACGTCCTCGAGCTCGGCTGCGGGTGGGGCTCGCTGACGCTCTGGATGGCCGAGCGCTACCCCGCGTCCCGGATCGTCGCCGTCTCGAACTCGAGGAGCCAGCGCGAGTACGTCGAGGCCCGGGCGGCGGAGCGGAACCTCTCGAACGTGAAGGTCGTCACCTGCGACATGAACGTCTTCGACCCGGCGACCGGCCCGGCCTTCGACCGCGTCGTCTCCGTGGAGATGTTCGAGCACATGCGCAACTGGCCCGAGCTCCTCGGCCGGATCGCCTCGTGGCTGAAGCCCGACGGACGGCTCTTCGTCCACGTCTTCTCGCACCGCGACGTCTCGTACCCGTTCGTCGCGAGGGACGAGAGCGACTGGATGGCCCGGAGCTTCTTCACCGGAGGCCTCATGCCTTCGGACCACCTCCTCCTCCGCTTCCCCGAGCACCTCTTCGTCGAGGAGCGCTGGCGGGTGAACGGAACGCACTACGCGCGGACGGCGGAGGCGTGGCTCGAGAACCTGGACCGGAGACGCGCCGGAGCGCGGAAGCTCTTCGAGAAGGCGTACGGGCCCGCCCTCGCGCGCCGCAAGCTCGCCGAGTGGCGCGTCTTCCTCATGGCCTGCGCGGAGCTCTGGGCGTTCGGGGGCGGGAACGAGTGGATGGTCTCCCACTATCGCCTGCGCCGCCGGTACGTCTGAGGCGCGCGGCGGGTCGCCCCGGCTACACTCCGGACGAACGACCCGGAGGTGAACCGTGCTGTTCGACAAGAGCAAGCTCCGCCTTCCCGATTCGGAGGACGCGCTGGAGGGGCGCCCGACGCCGCTCGCCGTGACGAACCGCCACTTCGTGAACGGTCGCGAGATCCTCCCGCCGTTCCCGGCCGGCCTCGAGAGGGCCGTCTTCGGGATGGGCTGCTTCTGGGGCGCCGAGAAGGCGTTCTGGGCTCTTCCCGGCGTCCACACCACGGCCGTCGGCTACTCCGGCGGCCTGACCCCGAACCCGACCTACAAGGAGGTCTGCACCGGCCGCACGGGGCACGCCGAGGTCGTCCTCGTCGTCTTCGACCCGGCGGCGGTCTCGTACGAGGCGCTCCTGAAGCTCTTCTTCGAGAAGCACGACCCGACGCAGGGGATGCGGCAGGGGAACGACGTCGGGACGCAGTACCGCTCCCTGGTCCTCACGCACTCCGCGGAGCAGGACCGGCTCGCCACCGCGATCCGGGACGTCTACCAGGCGGTCCTCTCGGCGCGGGGCTTCGACCCCATCACGACCGGGATCCGGCCGGCGGGGCCGTTCTACTACGCCGAGGACGCCCACCAGCAATACCTCGCGAAGAACCCGGGCGGCTACTGCGGTCTCGGCGGGATCGGGATCGCCTGCCCGGTGGGCCTCGGCGTCGACGGGTAGGCGCCCGGGGGGCGCGGCGTCAGCCGCGCCCCTGGTGGGTGTCCCCGAGCAGTCCGCGGGCGAGCGCCGGAAGCAGGACGAGGGCTCCGACCATGTTCATCAGGAAGAGGAAGCAGAGGAGCAGCCCCATGTCGGCCTGGAACTTCAGCGGCGAGAAGATCCACGTCGCGACGCCGAGCCCGAGCGTGATCCCCGTGAAGAGGACGCCGTTTCCGGTGATCGCGAGCGTCTTCCGGTAAGCCTCGGTCAGCGGCACGCCGTCGCGGTAGAGCGAGCGGAACCGGGCGAAGATGTAGATGCCGTAGTCCACGCCGACGCCGACGCCGAGCGCGACGACGGGGAGCGTCGACACCTTCAGGCCGATCTTCAGCCACGCCATGAGCGCGTAGGCGAGGAGCGAGACGAGGGCGAGCGGGACGAGGATGCAGAGGGTCCCCCGGAGCGACCGGAACGAGAGGAGGCAGAGGACGACGATGGCCCCGAAGACCCAGGCGAGGATCGGGAACTGCGCCGCGGAGACCGCCTCGTTCGTCGCCGCCATCACCCCGACGTTGCCCGTCGCGAGGCGGAGCTTCACGTCGGGGTGGCCGTGGTCGGCCTCGAAGCGCTTCACCTCCGCGACGATCCGCTCGATCGTGTCGGCCTTGTGGTCGGCCGTGAACATCATCACCGGCATGACGCTGCAGTCGGAGTTGAGGAGGCCGGAGGTCGTCGGGACGTAGGTGACGGACTGCTGGAGGACGGACTGGTTGCGCGAGAGGACCCTCCACTTCGGGGACCCTTCGTTCCACCCCGCGTTCAGCATCTTCGCGATCGCGGGGAGGGCGATCGTGGACTGGACCCCCTCGACGTTCTCCATGTGCCACGCGAAGTCGTCGATGGTGGTCATCACGGAGTGGTCGACGCACCCCTCGGGCTTCGTCTCGACGATGGCGGTGAGGATGTCGACCCCGATCGAGAACTTCGACGTGATGACGGCGCTGTCGACGTTGTAGCGCGAGTCGGCTCGCAGCTCGGGGACGCCCCGGTGGAGGTCGCCGACCTTCACGTCGCGTCCCTTCCACCAGCCGAGGCCGAAGAGGAGGGCCGCCACGGCGACGATCACGGCGGCGGGCTTCGGCGCGGAGACCTGCGCGAGCCGGCGCCAGAGGCCGGACATGTGCTCGGCCCGGCGGTGGAGGCGGGCGTTGTAGTCGGCGGGGTAGTGCAGGTAGGAGAGGACGACCGGGATCAGGAAGAGGTTCGTCAGGATGATGACGGCCACGCCGAGGCTCGCCGTGATCGCGATCTCCTGGATGACCCGGATCTTGATGAGGAGGATCGTCAGGAACCCGATCGTGTCGGACGCGAGCGCGATGAAGCCCGGCACGAGGAGGCGCCGGAAGCTGTTGCGCGCCGCGGTCATCGGGTCCGCGCCGTCGAAGATCTCGGCGCCGTTCGCGCTGATCATCTGGACGGCGTGGCTGACGCCGATCGCGAAGATGAGGAACGGGACGAGGATCGACATCGGGTCGATCCCGAAGCCGAGGAGCGTCAGCAGGCCGAGCTGCCAGACGACGGCGATCGTCGAGCAGCCGAGCGCCACGAGCGAGAGCCGGTGCGACTGGGAGTAGAGGTAGACGAGGAGGCCCGTGAGGGCGTACGCGACGAGGAAGAAGAGGATGACGCGGCGGGTGCCGGCGGAGATCGCGCCGACGACCTTCGCAAAGCCGATGATCCGCACGTCCACCTTGGAGCTCGGGACGAACTCCGCGTCGAACTGTCGGCGGACCTTCTCCTCGAGGGCGTTCGAGACGGCGATGAAGTCGAGCTTCTGCCCGGTCGACGGGTCGACCTCGAGGAG
>Ga0209604_1003425_pt1 | contig 10883 bp, 6 predicted proteins | sample AD_UKC097_MetaG_FD_184405 | JGI IMG/M metagenome (GOLD analysis project Ga0209604, IMG submission 184405) | Active sludge microbial communities of municipal wastewater-treating anaerobic digesters from USA - AD_UKC097_MetaG (SPAdes) (version 2) | ecosystem: Engineered > Bioreactor > Anaerobic >... | reverse complement strand
GAAAAGGCCATACGGGATGGGACACTACATATGGGACAGGATAAAAAATCCATTGCCGTCATGCCTTTCAAGAACATGAGCAATGATCCCGAACAGGAGTATTTCAGCGACGGGATGATGGAGGAGATCCTTGACCGACTCTTCAAGATCGGCGATCTGAAGGTAATTTCCCGGACTTCTTCCATGCGTTACAAGAATTCTGAAAAATCGATAAAGGAGATTGCCCGGGAATTGGGAGTAGCAAACATAATTGAAGGCAGTGTGCGTAGGGCAGGCAATATGGTGCGTATTGCCGTACAGCTGATTGATGCCGGAACCGATGCCCACTTGTGGTCGGAGATTTATAATGGAGATCTGAGTGATCTGTCGCGCATATTTAATATTCAGAGTGAAGTGGCACAATCTGTGGCCAGGGAGTTGAAAACTGTTTTGTCACCGCAGGAGTTGGAGCTCATTGAGAAGAAACCCACCAAAAATACTGAGGCTTACGATGCTTACCTTCGCGGTATGTTTTACTGGAGAAAACTGACCCGGAATGACCTTGAAACCGCAAAAAAATATTTTGACCTTGCAATAGAAAAGGATCCCGAATATGCGCCTGCTTATGCCGGTATTTGTTTTATATGGGGTGGGTTAATGCAGATGGGTTTTATTTCCCCTGAGGAAGCAGGTCCTAAAGGCATTGAAGCATTAACTAAGGCTATTGAGCTTGACAGCACAAATGCAGAAGTAATATATACACAGGCATGTGGGAACACATGGATGTCGTGGGACTGGGAAGGTGGTGAATCAGCATTTAAAAAAGCACTGGAGATCAATCCCAACCATGCGGAAGCACATGCATACTACTCTCATCTCCTGAACATATTGGGGAGGACTGAAGAGGCAATGACAGAGATTGAGACAGCCCTGAAACTGGATCCATATAACCCTCTTATAATTAGTCTTTATAGTGTTGATTTATTATTTGTACGTCGGTTTGAAGAAGCAGTAAAGGCTGCTGAAAAAGCATTGAGGATGGAACCAACAGCTCCGGTAGCTCTTACAGCACTCGAGTGGGCCCTGCATATGACCGGAAGATATGATGAAGCCTGGGAGGTAATTAAAAATGATTGGCAATTTACTGGATCTGGAAGCTATTTTAGTGACCAGGACTTTAACGAATCGGGATATGCCGTTGCATTGAACAAAGCTGCGGAAGCCATGAAAATCTCAGCGGATTTGACTTATATCAATCCCTTTCTGCTGGCATTTATATATATATTAGCTGGTAATGTAGAACCAGCTCTGGAATGTCTGGAAAAAGCCTACGAAATACGTGAAACAAACCTGCCTTATCTGGGGGCGCCAATTTTTGATATTATTCGCTATGAACCCCGTTTTCGGGAGATTGCACGGAAGATGGGTTTACCTCATTAAGCAGATTGTTTTAATCCTCATGATGGGGCGCTCATCAAAGAAGAATGATTTGCATTTATGTAAATTATAAATTACATATGGACATTAATAATGTAAAATACATTTAAATGATAAACCGTTCATTCTGGCTGAAGAAATTGACTGACGGATGGGAAAAAAGAAAATTATACAATCAGTCATGAAAGTATTGAAGTAATTTTTACCTCAATTCCAGGATCTGGTATTGTTTAGCCCATATTCCATTTGCTTTTCACCTAACCAGCAACCCTCAACCAGCTGTCAGTTATCAGCTATAAGAACCAGCAACAACCCTGTTTAATGCTGTCTTCATTCTCCGGTCTCCGGTCTTCCGTCTAAATTATCTTGACTCACATACATCAATTTCTTACCTTTAACATATAACTGGGATCTGGATAATCCGTTGTTTAACAAATTTTTATATGGCACACGATGTTTTTATAAGCTACTCCAGTATAATACTCCCCTGAATTAAGACCACTGGTTAAGGTTAAATTTGATAACTTTAAACCAGTGTATTATGAAAGCAAAAAGACAAAAACATTCAGGAGCCTTTAAGGCGAAAGTAGCAATTGAAGCTTTACAGGAACGGGAATCTCTCAGTGAGCTTTCCAAGAAATATGGTATCCATCCGAACATGATATCACGCTGGAAGAAGGAATTTTTGGATCGTGCGCCGGAACTTTTTGACAAACCGGGTCATGATAAGAAAGAGGATGCTGATCTTGAGAAATTGTATGCCAAGATAGGTCAGTTAGAGATGGAGCGGGAGTTTTTAAAAAAAAACTTGAAGAAACTGGGTCTGTAGCCGAGCGTCTTGGTATGGTTAATCGTGAAGAGCCGTTGAGTATCCGCTGCCAGTGCAACCTGGTAAGTGTAAGCCGGGGCAGTTTTTATTACAAATCCCTGGGCGAGAGTGAGGATAACCTTAAGCTTATGAGACTGATGGATGAGCATTATCTTGAACATCCTACGGAAGGAGTAAAAAGGATGCGTGACTTTTTGCTTGCCCTTGGTATACTTGCCAATCATAAAAGAGTCCGTCGGTTACTGAGGTTAATGGGTCTGATGGCAATTTATCCAAAAAGGAATCTGAGCCGGCTTGGTCAGGCAAAGTATATCAGACCATATCTTCTGCGGGATATGAAGGTAATTCGTCCGAACCAGGTATGGGCAATTGACATAACATACATTCCTATGCCAAGAGGCTTTCTCTATCTGACAGCGATTATAGACGTTTACAGCCGCTATGTTGTCGGTTGGGGTATATCCAATACTCTTGATGCCAGTTGCAGCCTTAATGTCACGAAAGAGGCTATAGCCAGGCACGGGAAGCCGGAGATCATTAACTCGGACCAGGGCAGTCAGTTTACCTGTCATGAGTGGATTGAGTACCTGGATAGTGAAGAGATCAGGATCAGCATGGATGGCAAGGGTCGGGCTATCGATAACATCTTCATTGAAAGACTGTGGAGGTCGGTTAAGTACGATTATGTTTATATCAAAGTGCCTTCTGACGGTCTGGAGCTATACCAGGGACTTATGGGATATTTTGATTACTACAACAACCAGCTATGCCATCAGGGCATTGGTCGGAAGATCCCGGCCAGCCTGTACAAGTCTGCGGCGTGATATTAACAGAAATTGGAGATGTTAACAAAAGAAAAAAGTAACCAAAAAAGAAAATGTGTTAATAACCAGAATAACTCTGCGAGTTATTTCCGGTTATGTAACACTGGATTACATCATCATAATAATAAGAAAACTTATATTTGTTAATCAGTGGTCTGATGGAAGGGAGTAGTTAACAGCATTGACAAGTCTGCTGGTGAAACTGTCTGTTCCATTCTTGAACAGAACGAGCTGAGCTGCTGGATAGCACCGCGGAATATTACTCCGGGGCTTGATTTTGCAGAGGCCATCATCGATGGAATAAAATCATCGAAACTGTTTATTCTGGTCTATACATCAAACTCGAACAATTCCAAACAGGTCATAAGGGAAGTGGACCGGGCGGTGCATTTCGGACTCCAGGTCATCAATCTGCGGCTCGAGGATGTGCCTATGTCAAAACAACTTGATTATTACCTGAGCAGTGTTCACTGGCTCGATGCAAAGACACCTCCGCTTGAACAACACTGTACCCGCTTATCCTTAGTGGTTAAAATGCTTCTTTCGAAAGAAGAGGGAAGGGATGATGATCTGAAAGAAGCTTTCAGGAACGGAACACTTCTTATGAGACAGGAAGAAAAGTCCATTGCGGTTCTTCCCTTTATCAACGACAGTCCTGACCAGGAGAATACATATTTCATTAACGGGGTGATGGAGGAGATATTGAATAATCTTCAGAAGATAAAGGACCTGAGGGTAATCTCGCGAACCTCAGTTGAGCAGTACAGGGATCAGAAGAAGCCCATACCGGAGATTGCTCAGGAGCTGGGTGTAAAATATATCGTTGAAGGCAGCGGTCAGAAATATGGCAGCAACTTTCGCTTACGTACCCAGCTCATCATGGCTGCCAGGGAAACTCATCTCTGGGGAGAATCTTTTCAGCAAAAGATTACAGAGGTGGAAGATATCTTCAACATCCAGAACAAGATAGCGGAATCAGTAGCAAAAGAACTAAAGGCTATTGTTACACCTGATGAGAAACAACTTATTGAGAAAATTCCGACAATGAACCTGACAGCCTATGATGAATATCTTAAGGGCAAATTTTATATTAATAATGTCAGTCCGGATGATCTTAGCATGAATACTGCAATGGAATACTTTGAGCGGGCAAAAGAAAGAGATCCTGCATTTCCACTTGCATATGCAGGTATTGCTCAAGTCTGGCTAATTCGCCAGCAAATGGGTTTCGCACCGCCCGACGAGGCAGGTCCCATAATAACAGAAGCCATCGAAAAGGTTCTTGAACTGGACTTCCATCTGGCTGAATTGCATTATATTCTGGCAAGTAATTATTTTCTTGTAAAATGGAACTGGGAAGCCGCTGAAACAGCTTATAAAAAGGTTCTTGAAATAAATCCCAACCATGCTGAAGCACATGGGGTATATTCGCACCTGCTGATAATAAAGGGACGTACTGAAGAAGCTATGGAACATTCTGAACTTTCGCTTAAGCTCGATCCTAATAATCTGTGGACGATTATGTGGTATGGTTCCAATCTTATATGTTTACATCGTTATGACGAGTGTATCTCTCTGTGCCGTGAATTCTACGAGAAAAATCACACCACTTACTGGATGCTCCTGATTGGCAAATACATTTCACACCATATGAAAGAAGAGTACGATGAGGCATTTGAAGCACTGAAAATAGTTTTTTATATCGGGTACAAAGATTTTGAACATGTTTTTGATCAGTATGAGAAATTAGGCTATGCCGGCACAATCAATCTGGAAGCTGATACACTGCTGGCTCAATCAAAAACTAAATACGTATCCCAATATGATTTAGCTACTATGTATTCTTTTGCCGGGAATAAGGAGAAGGCTCTGGATTGCCTGGAGCAGGCTTACGAAATGCGCGATCCGGTTGTACCTTATATTGGAGTATTTCCGAATTTTGGCATTTTACGCGATGAGCCGCGATTTCAGGAACTGATGCGGAAATTGAATCTACCACTTAAAATAATGGCGTAACGGCGCAATGGCGTACTTTGTACTCCGAAGCCATGGCGTAGGAGTAACAGTATAAAGTCGAAAAAAGAAAGAACGACAAAGCGATAGAATGAATGGGAGAAGAGGAGAATTAGGAGAAGAGGAGACAAGGAACACCGCCAGACAGGGTGACGAAGTTCCGCACAGCGGAAAGGGGAGAACAGGAGAAAAACAGTCTTGTAACTTATCGGGATTGAATGATCGAATGCGATGAGCAATGAGACGAAGCCCCGACAAACGTAGAGATTCGGGAATAGCATGATTGCATGATCGTACGATTGCACGATTGTAATACCGCAAGACCTGCAAGACTTTTTAAAACTATATCACTCTATACTATTAAAATGGCACACGATGTTTTCATAAGCTACTCCAGCATCGACTCGACTGCTGGTGAAACTGTCTGTTCGATACTTGAGCAAAATGGTATAAGCTGCTGGATAGCGCCGCGGGATATCACTCCGGGACTTGATTTTGCTGAAGCCATCATCGATGGAATAAAATCATCGAAGCTGTTTATCCTGGTCTATACATCAAACTCGAACAACTCCAAACAGGTTATAAGGGAAGTGGACCGGGCAGTGCATTTCGGACTCCAGGTCATCAACCTCCGGCTCGAGGATGTTCCGATGTCAAAACAACTTGATTATTACCTGAGCAGTGTTCACTGGCTAGATGCCGAGACTCCTACACTGGAAGGGCACATTAATAAATTATCGGAAGTGGTTAAAATCCTTCTCAGGAAAGATGGAGCCAGAGAGAAGGATCTCGACAAAGCAATAAGGGATGGAATACTGCAGGTGGGACAGGATAAAAAATCAATTGCCGTGCTGCCTTTTAAGAACTTGAGCAATGATCCTGAACAGGAGTATTTCAGCGACGGGATGATGGAGGAAATACTTGACCGTCTGTTCAAGGTCGGCGATCTGAAGGTGATCTCAAGAACTTCTTCAATGCATTATAAGAATACGGACAAATCGATAAAAGAGATTGCCCGTGAACTAAAAGTAGCAAACATAATTGAAGGCAGTGTGCGCAGAGCAGGCAATATGGTGCGCATTGCCGTTCAGCTGATTGATGCTGGAACCGATGCACATTTATGGTCAGAGATCTACAATGGTGATCTGAGTGATTTGTCACGCATATTTAATATTCAGAGTGAGGTGGCACAATCAGTGGCAAGGGAACTGAAGGCTGTCTTGTCACCACAGGAGGTTAAACTGATAGAGAAAATTTCAACAAAGAATACGGAAGCCTATGAAGCTTTTCTCAAAGGCAGGTTCTATTTGTATAAACTGACACAAAATGATCTTGAAACCGCAAGAAAATACTTCGAACAGGCAATAGAAAAGGATCCGGAGTATGCTCCTGCATATGCAGGTATCTCCCTTGTCTGGACCGGGTTTATGCAGATGGGCCACATTTCCCCTGAGGAAGCTGGCCCAAAAATTATGGAAGCACTCACGAAGGCTAATGAGCTTGACAGCACAAACGCCGAAGTAATATACACACTGGCATGTATTAATACATGGATGATGTGGGACTGGGAAAGTGGTGAATCAGCTTTCAAAAAAGCCCTGGAACTAAATCCCAATCATGCAGAAGCCCACGCATACTACTCACATTTCTTAAATATAACAGGTAGGGCCGAGGAAGCTATGGCAGAGATTAAAACAGCACTTAAGCTTGACCCTCATAATCCTCTGCTAATAAGTCTGTATAGTGTAGATTTATTATATGCACGTCGTTTTGAAGAAGCTATAAAAGTTGCCAGGGAAGCGTTACGGATGGAGCCAGTCTCTCCTGTAGCTCAGTCAAGTCTGCACGATGCATTGCATCTGACCGGAAGGCACAGGGAAGCGTGGGAGTCAATAAAAAGTGAATGGATGAACCTGGGCCATGGTCAGGCTTTTAATCTGGATTTTAATGAATTGGGTTATGTAAGTGCCTTGAATCAAGCTGCAGGAGTACTTGAGACAGCATCGGAATCAACTTATATTAATCCTTTGTATTTGGCAAATGTATATATTTTGGCAGGTAACAAAGAGAAAGCTTTGAAATGGACAGAGAAAGCCTACGAAATACGTGAAACAAATTTGCCTTATCTTTTAATGCCGACTTTTGATCTTATTCGAGATGAGCCAGGATTTCAGGAGATTGCCCGGAAGATGGGGCTGCCGTATAAGTAGGACGTGAAGGCAAGAAGGCGAAAAACCGGGGATGTTTAGTTTATTTGTTGTTTATTTGGCAGTTTCCTAACTTTACGATAGTCGTTCCTGAGAAATGCCGTGATTATGGCTCATGATGTATTCATAAGTTACTCCAATCAGGATAAGACAACGGCCGATGCTGTATGCTCCATACTTGAGCAGAACGGCATAAGATGCTGGTTGGCTCCCCGCGACATCACTCCCGGAGCAGCTTTTGCAGAGGCCATAATCGACGGGATAAAAGGATCGAAAGTTTTCATTCTTATCTACTCTTCAAACACCAACAGGTCCGTCCAGGTTATCAAAGAAGTGGACAGGGCGGTCCACCATGGACTGGCGATCATACCATTCCGCCTTGAGGATATCCCCATGTCGAAACAGCTTGAGTATTATGTAAGCGATGTCCATTGGCTTGATGCCCTCAAGTCTCCTCTCGAAAGACACATCAACAGACTGGCCAGCGTGATCCAGATGCTTCTGAAGATGGATGAAGTGGACAAGGATGATATAAAGGAAGCAATCAGGGCAGGGATAGAAGAACAGGATAAACACGGAAGACTAAGCCGGTCAATAATGCGGACACGGATCCTCATTCCGTCTGCAGCTTTGATCCTGGTTGCAGTATTAGCCGTTTCGGTATTTCTTTTTAAACGGCAGGCAGACAGGAGGTGGGCAAGGGAAGTGGCATTGCCTGAAATAGAGAGAATGATTGAAGAGAACGATGTATGGAGGAACCTTGCCGAACCTTACTATCTGGCTGAGAAGGCAGAGGCTGTTCTCGGAAATGACCCCCGGCTTGCTGAATTATTCTCAAAAATATCCCTGAATATTGATGTTATTACTGATCCTCCGGGTGCTAATGTTTATTTAAAGGAATACAGCAAGCCCGATGACGAGTGGAAATTCCTGGGAGTATCACCCCTGGAGAAAGTCAGGCTTCCTGTCGGGATCTTCCGGTGGAAGCTTGAAAAGGAAGGTTTTGTTACAGTTCTGGGAGCTGCATCCAGTTGGAGAATGCTTGGATCTGAAGGAAAACCGGGGGAGGTGGGGCCAAATCTGCTTGTCAGAAAAATGGATAAGACTGGAAGTATTCCTGACAGAATGGTGCGTATTCCTGCGACACAAGCAAACATGGGCAGGGTAGGTGACTTTTTTATTGGTATGTACGAGGTGACTAACGATGAGTATAAGGCTTTTATTGATGCCGGAGGATACAGGGAACCTGAGTACTGGAAGTATAAATTTATAAAAGACGGCAAAGAACTTACCTGGAATGAGGGGATCAGTGAATTTATTGACCAGTCGGGTCAGCCAGGCCCTTCAGCATGGATTGGAGGCGACTTCCCTTCAGGTCAGGGAGATTATCCAGTATCGGGGGTAAGCTGGTATGAGGCTGCTGCCTATGCCGAATATTCAGGTATGAGTCTTCCGACAACAACACACTGGAATGTTGCAAGGGGCGCATTTACGCCAATGATTCAAACCTTCCAGCTGGGAGGTTTTGCCTTACTTGCCCCTTTCAGCAATTTCGGAAGCACCGGTACTGTTGCTGCCGGTTCTCTTCCAGGAATTACACCATATGGCGCATATGACATGGCAGGGAACGTCAGGGAATGGTGCTGGAACAAAACCACTGATGGAAGAATAATAAGGGGAGGTTCATGGGAAGACAACACATACGAGTTCGGCAACCAGAGACAGGCACCGGAAATGGACCGCTCCCGCAGGAACGGGTTCAGACTGGCATTCTATCCTGAGATTGACTCCATCTCTCCTGAGGTATTTGCTGCGGTTACTCTGCCGGTACAACCGGATCCCATGAAGATCAAACCTGTGAACGATGATATTTTCAGGATTTATCTGGAGCTCTTTTCATATGATCCCGCTGAATTGAATTCCCAGATTGAGTATCATATCGAGAGTCCGGGCGGGTGGATCAGGGAAAAAGTCTCTTTTGATGCTTCCTATGGTGGAGAAAGGATCACGGCCTATCTTTTCCTTCCAAAGAATGTTGACCCCCCTTACCAGACAGTTATATATTTCCCAGGCAGTGCAGCAACACGAATGATATCAAGTGATCAGATCGAGGAATATATTGAATTCCCTATGTTTTTGTCATATTACATCAGGAACGGGAGGGCAGTGCTGTGGCCGGTCTACAAGGGAACTTTTGAGCGAAGCAAGCCTGAACTCGCGGCCATCCACGCAGGAAACGATTCATATGCCTTTACGGAATTCATGGTTCAGCTTATAAAAGACTTTCGCAGAAGTATCGACTATCTTGCTACAAGGCCGGAAATTGATACCGGCAAACTAGCCTTTTATGGCATGAGCTGGGGAGGATGGTTAGGGACAATTCTCCCTGCAATTGAAGATCGCCTTGCACTGAATTTAGTTGTTGCCGGAGGATTGAATCCAAGGGGCCGGGAGGAAGTAAATGCAATAAATTACGTTGGAAGGGTAAAAATTCCCACCCTGATGCTGAACGGGAAGTATGACAGGTGGATCGACCAGGAGATAAGACCTATGCACGAGTTGCTTGGAACACCTCCTGAGCATAAAAAATTAATACTTTATGAAACCGATCACATACCTCCGAAAACCGAGTATATAAGGGAGACGCTTGCATGGCTGGACAGGTACTTCGGACCAGTGAGGTACGAATGAAAGGGAGAGTGGGGGAAAGGGAGAATGGGAGAGGACGAGTCAGGGGAGAGGCATGAAGGCGTAGGGGCGACTCAAGGACTTACAGACGTTAAAAAAGGACTTCTCGTGTTGATGACAACTGGCCCAAGCAACCAGCAGCAAGCAACCAGGAACAATGATCTTACGGTTTGAGCCAGGTAATCCTGCATTTAAAATCATGATGTTAAAAAACCTTAATTCACACTTCTGGAATCATCCTCCTTTTTCCATTATGGAAATTAATTTGCTATTTGCATAAATACGGCAATATCGAAGGTTTTTCCCTTGAAGAGACTGAAAGGCCGGTAAATTTGTAAAACAAACAATATATAATGAACAAGTTATCCAAACTGATCTTATTCTCATCGATGATTATTCATCTTTCACTTACAGGTTTCACACAAACACAGCAGGACGCCTCAGTAATCTCAAGGACGGGGGCTCTGAAGGTGTTTATGGATTGCCGCTGTGATATAAACTTTATAAGGCAGGAAATTCCTTTTATCAATTACGTCAGGGATGTCGCCATTGCTCAGGTCTATATTCGAGTCACAAACCAGAATACTGCCAGTGGCGGGAATGAATACACATTTTCATTTGAGGGACTGGCGGAATTCAAGGGTGTTAACGATACCCTGGTACTTACAACCCTTCCTGATGAGACAAGTGCAATGATCAGGGAAGGGCAGGTGAATGTCCTTAAAATCGGATTGATGAGATATATTGCTCATACTCCCATGAGAAAGGAAATTGATATCAGATACACTGAAGGACTTCAGACTGAAGAGGTAATTGACAAATGGAACAACTGGGTAATTGATTTACAGACAAGTCCGAGGTTCAATTCGGAAGAAAGTTACAGTACCCTGAACCTTTTCAACTCAA
>Ga0209604_1003422_pt1 | contig 10892 bp, 10 predicted proteins | sample AD_UKC097_MetaG_FD_184405 | JGI IMG/M metagenome (GOLD analysis project Ga0209604, IMG submission 184405) | Active sludge microbial communities of municipal wastewater-treating anaerobic digesters from USA - AD_UKC097_MetaG (SPAdes) (version 2) | ecosystem: Engineered > Bioreactor > Anaerobic >... | reverse complement strand
GACCTGCATGGAGCAATTTCGGCGGACAGCAAGGCGGCGCCGACTACCCCTTCACCGACGCCCGCTACCACTGGACCATGGGCAACGCGAATGTCTCCGCCACATTCGACAGCAGTTGGGTGCCCATCTATGACGCGATCAGCGACGTCATCACGCATACCGTCGGTACCTCCAAGTCCTACGACCTGATGGCGAACGACCAGGCCGGCCGTGCCAGCCCGCCCGGCCCTTTGGACCCGGCGAACCCCATGGCCTGGCGCGGCGGCCAGATTTGTGTGTGGGGCCCCATGGCCACGGGGTACGCAACCGACCAGACCGACCCGGCCTCATTGACTTTTCACTCGAGCGTGTTCACCGGAACCGTCCAGCTCACGACGGACCCGAGTGCGCCGCGGCCCAACTACCCCTATGCCGCCACCTTGCCCCTGGGCGTGGTCTTCAACCGCAACGGCATGATGACCGTGCCCGCAACGCTGCCGCCGGGCGACTACGATCTGTTCTATCACTTCGTCCCTAACGATTGGAACAAGAAACCGTTCCCTGCCGGCTACGCGGACGATGGCACGTTCGCCATGTCCGGCTGCGAAAGCAAAGGTGACTACGCGCTGGTCAAGCTGCGTGTGGTGGCACCCGTGCCGGTGCAGGTGCCCACACTCGAGTTTGGCGCGCTGGTCGCGTTGGGCGCGTTGGTTGGTGCGGCTGGACTCCGGCAGAGGCGGCGGCACTTGACCGAGCGGCCTTTCCCGCAGCGGGATTAAACGTGGACGACCAAACGGAAGGGCTGGTGCGCTTGACTGGCGACGAAAGCACAGCAGATCCGGCGAGCATTCAAGTTGATGTAAGGGAGTGTGTCATGGGTTATTGCGTTCGATCACGCACCTTCAGCAAGCGCTGGGTGGGCAAAGTATGGGCGGCGTTCGCCTTGAGTCTTGGTGTCGCGGGCGCGGCACTCGCGCAAACGGCACCCGCTGTGGATGTGAAGGTGCGGTGGGCGGGCGGTCTGCCGCAGCCTTACGGGCCTTCGGACGACGCATGGGCTACAGCCTATTGCCAGAACCTGGGCACCGCACAAGCCACTGGGGTACAGTGCGGAGCAACTTTGAAAATGCGCGCCAACGACGGCTCGGTGGTGGATCGGACCATAGCGCCGTACCTTTGTGAGTTCAACGATGGCAGTGGTGCCCCACTTTCTGGCCCCTATGTGCTGCAGCCTGCCGGTATGGACGGCGATGGGATGGAGTGTCGTTTCAGGGCGCCGCTTGGCGGTCAGATGGGGGGCGCCGACTTCGGGTTTACGGATGCCCGCTACGTGCTGACTACCAGCGCGGCCAACGAAAGCCAAGGGTTCGAAGGCAACAACACCTTTGTGTACGCATGGACGCCGATCTACGACGCCATCTCGGACACGTTCACGCATGTTGCCGGCACTGCCAAATCGTACGATCTTCTGGCAAACGATCAGGCGGGCAATGCCGGTCCCATGAAACCGGTTGACCCGGCCCAGCCAGACGCGGTCCGATGGGGGTCGGTGTGCATGCGACGGACCATGGCTGGCTACAAGACTGATGCCACCAATCCGGCTGCGCTGAATTTCCACTCGAGCGTCTTCACCTCGCCAGCATTTGACCCCTTGTCCATTTGGAACACAGAGCCGTCCATGACTTTGCCGCTCGGCGTGAAGATCCAGAGAAACGGGCTTCTCGTCGTCCCGGCCAGCCTGCCGCCAGGTGAATATGACCTGTTCTACGTCTACGGTACGGGCGTCGGCAGTGCGTCAATTCCTGCAGGTTACACGGACGACGGTCAGGTGTTTTACGGCGGTGGAGATGGCTGTGACCCGGTGCGAGACTACGCTGTGGTCAAGCTGCGCGTGGTGGCGCCCGTGCCGGTGCAGGTGCCCACGCTGGAGTTTGGCGCGCTGGCCATGCTGGTTGCATTGCTGGGCGTTGCGGGAATGGGGCGGCAGCAGCCGAAGCGTCGGGGCTGATCCGTGGCTCGGGTGGTTTGTCGCGCGGTGGCGTGGGTAAACTCGCGGTCTTGTCCCGCGCAACCGAATCACCTTCCTTGCACTCTCCACCAAACGGCCGAACCGTTCTCGTCACTGGCGCGGCGCGACGCCTGGGCCGCGCGATTGCGTTGGCCTGCGCACAAGCGGGTTGGCGGGTGGCCGTGCACTATCACACTTCGCGTCAGGGTGCTCTTGAAACCGTAGCTGAATGTGCTGAATGGAAGCCGGGTTGTGCCGCTTTCGGTGCCGATCTCTCGGACGAGGCTGCAACCCGTGCGCTGCTGCCGCGCGTGGTGGCCGATCTGGGCGCGGTGGACGCCGTAGTCAACAGTGCAGCGCTGTTCGACTACGACGACGCTGCCAGCTTTGGCTACGCCGTGATGGAGCGTCACTGGCGCACCAACACCGCCGCGCCGGTGCTGATGGCACAGGCGCTTGCCGAGCACCTGGCCGCGCGCGATGCGCCCGCCGCCAGCGGCTGCGTGGTCAACCTGCTGGACCAGAAACTGTTCAACCCCAACCCGGATTTTCTGAGCTACACGCTCAGCAAGGCTGCGCTGCTGTCGGCCACCACGCTGCTGGCGCAGGCCTTGGCGCCGCGCGTGCGCGTGGTCGGCGTCGCACCGGGCCTGACACTGACCAGTCACCTGCTGCAACCGGCGCAGTTCGAGGCGCTGCACAGGCAGAGCCCGCTGGGCCGTTCTTCCACACCAGAGGATGTGGCCAGCACCGTGTGCTTTGCGCTGCAAAACCACTCCATCACCGGCAGCACGCTGCTGGTGGATGGCGGCCAGCACCTGATGAAGTTCGAGCGCGATTTTTCGATGATGCAGCCATGACCGACACACCCGCCACCGGCGACCAGAGCCTGACGCTGACCGGTCTGCGCTTTGACGCCAGCCTGGGCATTCTGGCGCACGAGCGCAGCAGCACACAGCCGATCCAGGTCGACGCCGAACTGAACCTGGGCGCGCAGCCGCTGCACCCGCGCGACGACGAGATCACCCACGTGCTGGACTACCGAAAGGTGCGCCAGATCATCATTGACGAGTGCACGGCCGAGCACGTGAACCTTCTGGAGTCGATGATCGGCAAGCTCAGTCAGCGGCTGCTGCAACTGCCCGGTGTGCTGGGCGTGCGGGTGAAGATCACCAAACTGGAAATTTTTGACGACTGCGCGGTGGCGATACGGATGGAGGCGGGGCGGTGGTGACGCACCCCTTATTTGCGGACCGTATGCAAACTTTTGTTGCAATAATTGTCTTGGACTCGTGGGTTTCATCGTGTGCATTTCATATGTGCTCGAGCAATGATCAAGAAGGGCGGTTATGGGCGTGATGATGTTTTGGCTACGAATGCCGTTTCGCTCATTGAGCGCATGCGCGTTGCGATGTGGTTTTTTGGGTGCGGTGCTTTGGGCTACGGTCGCGGCGTCCGCGGCAGCCCAGGTGATCGGCTTTGAAGTCCCGCCAAGCGGCGGGGAAGGCGCGTTTGACTGTGGCTACAGCGGGAGTACTCCGACGAGTTGTTGGAACAACCTTGATCGCAATCCGTTTGATGACATTGGCGCTTTGAACACGGCGGCATTTCGCATGGACGGCGACCGTGTCTGCGGCAAAGCCGATGCCCCAGCCCACGGCGGAAGTTGCTACATCTCCGTGATGCGCAATCCCAATGATGGGTTCACGCCGACCGCACCGTGGGACGGTTCCTGGGCGAATGGCGCGCCCGATCAGCAAGGTCAGATTTTCCGCGTGGCGAGCACTGGCACGGGCGCGCGCTCCATCACCGTTTTTTCGCGCGCCAATCCGTACCCTCGCTATGCTGGCAGCCCGTTTTATCCCCAAGGCTATGTCGGTGGAGACGGCTTGATTCGCGTCTACAGCCGTGATTCAACGGCAGGGACAAGCGGCTGGACGCTCTTGAATACGCAGGTGTGCACCAATACCAGCGCATGGGCGGCGTGTACCGTCAACTTCACGATTCCCTCCACGGCCCAGCAGGTCGCCTTCATGCTGGCACCAGCCCCCCGTGTAGATACAGATCGGCTTGCGGTCGATTTCGATGATGTCAACGTGGCCGGCTTGTACCCTGCGCTGGTTGCACGCAACGACAACTACAGAGTGACTGCCGCAGGCGCCACGACCGCCAGTGTTGTGGTCAACGACACGGCCAATGGCACGGCGGCCGTGGTCGGCACCAATGTCACCGTAACGCCCGGCACGGCGCCGGTGCCGGCCCAGGGCGCTATCACCATGGCGGACGACGGCACCATCACCATTGCGCCCGGCACCACGCCAGGCACCTACAGCTACCCGTACCAAATCTGCGCGCTGCCCGCTCTTGCGCCCCCAGTGTGCGCCAGCGCCCTGGCCGCGATTACGGTGGTGGCGCAGCCGACGGCCGTGCCGACTTTGGGGCTATGGGCTCTGCTCGTGTTGTCGTGCGGGTTGCTGCTGGGGTATGGTGCTCGACGGCATTTCTATTGATTTGTGGTTATGTGACCTCAGCCGGAGAGTATTGTTGGCTGAAGCCCGGTGTGCGGGTGGGCGGCGGACGTAGGACAATCGGGCGATGAGCAACCCGATGGTTTCCGAAGACACGGCGGTGCAGGCCGGCCCCGCCGCGCGCACCTGCGCCGAGCGCGAGGCGCTCAAGCTCGAAAAGCGCCTGTGCCGCCAGGTCGGCCAGGCGATTGCCGACTTCAACATGATCGAGGAAGGCGACCGCGTGATGGTGTGCCTGTCGGGCGGCAAGGACAGCTATGGCCTGCTCGACGTGCTGATGAAGCTGCAGGCGCGCGCGCCGGTGCGCTTTGAGCTGGTGGCCGTCAACCTGGACCAGAAGCAGCCTGGCTTTCCGGCCGAGGTGCTGCCCAATTACCTGAAAGACCTGGGCGTCGAGCACCACATCGAGACGCAGGACACCTACAGCATCGTCAAGGCCAAGATCCCGGAGGGCAAGACCACCTGCAGCCTGTGCTCGCGCCTGCGGCGGGGCATTCTGTACAGCGTGGCGCGGCGGCTCAAGTGCAACAAGATCGCGCTGGGCCACCACCGTGACGACATGCTGCAGACGCTGCTGCTCAACATGTTCTTCGGCGGCAAGATCAAGGGCATGCCGCCCAAGCTGACCAGCGACAACGGCGAATTCATCGTCATCCGCCCGCTGGCCTACGTGGACGAGCGCGACCTGGTGGCCTGGGCGGCGCACCGGCAGTTCCCCATCATCCCGTGCAACCTGTGCGGCAGCCAGGAGAACCTGCAGCGCAAGCAGATCGGCGACATGCTGCGCGAATGGCAGAAGAAGTACCCCGGCCGCATCGAAAACATGGCCACCGCGCTGCAGAACGTGGTGCCCTCGCACCTGATGGACGGAACCTTGCACGATTTCAGGAACCTGAAGGCCACGGGCGTGCCCGACGCCGACGGCGACACCGCCTTCGACGAGGCGCCGCTGCCCGAGCCGGTGGGTGCGCCGTTTGGCGGCGTGGCGCTGGTCCACGCCTGATTTTTTGGGAAAAATCCCGGGGGTGCGCTGATGTGGTTTGCGCGGACAGCTCTTATTTTGCTAGCAAGTGTCCTGACGGCGTGCGCCACCGGCCCGCGCACCGTGGGGGCCGACGTGCGCACCAGCGCCGCGCAGCCGCCGGGCAACGCGGTGCTGCAGGGCGCTCACTACCGGTTTGAACGCGGCCCGCTGGTGGCCGGCCAGCCCGCGCCCGAAAAGCTGGAAGCCATGGCGCAGGCCGCCTTGGCCCGCGTGGGCGCGGTGCGTGACGACGCACGGCCGCGCATCAGCGTGCAGGTGGGCGGCTATGTCAACGCGTACTGGATGGACGATGCGTTCTACAGCGGCCGCAGCAATGCCAGCCTGGCGCTCGGCATGGGTATCGGGCGCGGCTGGCGCGGCGGCGGCATTGGCTTCGGCCTGGGCTGGCCGCTGCAGGACCCGTCGATTCCCGTCTACGCCAGCGAAGTCAGCCTGCTGATGCGCGACGTGCAGACTGGTCAGATCGTCTACGACACGCGCGCCCGCCACGACGGCCCCTGGCACGACACCGAGAACGTGCTGGCGGCGCTGTTCGTCGCCGCGCTCGAAGGCTATCCGCAGCCGGCGCAGCCCGTGCGCCGCGTCGGCGTGCCGCTGCTGCCGCCCCCCGCGCCTGCCGCCGCGCCCCCGGCGCCGGTGTCCGCCACGCCCACGCGCTGACGGCCGGCAAACGCGGCGCGCCGCCACGCCGCGATGGCATGATGGCGCCATGCAAGCCACCCGCATCCTCGCCATTCGGCACGGAGAAACCGCCTGGAACGTGGGCGGACGCATCCAGGGTCACCTGGATATTCCGCTGAACGACACCGGCCGCGCGCAGGCGCGCCGCCTGGCGCGCGCCCTGGCCGGGCGCGACGCCATCGACCTGATCGTCAGCAGCGACCTGGCCCGCGCGTTTGAAACCGCGCACACCGTGGCCGACGCCACCGGCGCGCCGCTGGTGGCCAACGCGGCGCTGCGCGAGCGCTGCTTCGGCGACTTCCAGGGCCAGACCTACGCCGAGATCGCCGACACCTGGCCCGACGACGCCGAACGCTGGCGCCGGCGCGAACCCGCCTGGTCGCCGCCGGGCGGGCAGGGCGAGTCATTGCTATTGTTCAGAGAGCGTGTCACGCAGGCTGTACAAGCGCTGGCGGCCGAAAACACCGGCAAGCACATCGCCCTGTTCACGCACGGCGGCGTGCTGGACGTGTTGTACCGCGCCGCCACCGGCCTGGGCCTGCAGGACGCGCGCACCTGGCAGATCGGCAACACGGCGGTCAACCGCCTGCTGTGGACGCCGGATGCCGGCCTGTCGCTGGTCGGCTGGGCCGACACCACCCACCTCGAAGACGACACCCTCGATGAAATCACGGCATGAGCTTCCCGACCGCCTGACCGCCCTGGTCGACCAGGGCGTGGAGGCCATCGAAACGCCCGCCCTGGTGGTTGACCTGGACGCCGCCCAGCGCAACCTGCAGCGCATGGCCGAGTTCGTGGCGCGCCACCGGGTGCGCCTGCGCCCGCACGCCAAGATGCACAAGAGCGCCGAGTTCGCGCGCCTGCAGTTGCAGGCCGGCGCCGTTGGCGTTTGCGTCCAGACGGTGCACGAGGCCGAGGCGCTGGCCGCCGGGGGCGTGGACGACATTCTCATCACCAACGAGGTGCTGGCGCCTACCAAGCTGCACCGCGTGGCCGCGCTGGCGCACCAGCTGAAGGCGCGCGGCGGGCAACTCGGCATCGCGGTCGACAGCGCCGAAGGCATCGAGCGGCTGGCGCAGGCCATGCGCCTGACCAACGCGGCGATCGACGTGTACATCGAAGTCGACATCGGCCAGGGCCGCTGCGGCGTGGCGCCGGGCGATCCCACCCTGCAACTGGCGCGGCAGCTGGCCGAGCGCGCACCCCGCCTGCGCTACGCTGGCCTGCACGCCTACCACGGCGGCGCGCAGCACCTGCGCACCGGCGAAGAGCGCCGCGCCGCCATCGCCGAGGCCGCGCGCCGGCTGGACGATACGCGCCAGCTGCTGGCATCGGCCGACCTGGCGCCGCCGCTCATCACCGGCGCCGGCACCGGCACCTTTGCGCACGAGGCCGCCAGCGGGCTGTGGGACGAAATCCAGCCCGGCAGCTACCTGTTCATGGACGCCGACTATCTGAAGAACGCGCGCGAGCCGGCGCAGCCCGCCTTCGAACCGGCGCTGTTCGTCAAGGCGCAGGTCATCAGTGCGTCGGCCGACCGCGCCGTGTGCGACGCCGGGCACAAGAGCCACGCCATCGACAGCGGCCTGCCGCTGGTGCACGCGCTGCCCGACCAGCCTGCGCTGGCGTTTGGCAACGGCGGCGACGAGCATGGCGTGCTGCGCCCGGCCACGCCCGGCGGCGCGCTGCCTGCGCTGGGCGACACGGTGTGGCTGATCCCCGGTCACTGCGACCCCACCGTGAACCTGCACGACGCGCTGGTGGTGGTGCGCGGCGGGCTGGCGGACGGCCGCGTGGAGGCGGTCGTCACCGTCGACGGGCGTGGTGCGCACTGATTCGGCGCCCGGCCGCACCTGGCTGCTGCTGGCCATCGCCGCGGCCGCGCTGACCACCGCCAGCGCCACCTTGGGCTGGCTGGGCCTGCACCGCGCCACCAAGCCGCTGGTGATGGTGTTTGCCATCATTTTTGTAGCTGCCCGCGCGCACCAGTCCAGCGCCACAGCGCCATCGGGCTGGGGGTTGATGGCGGCACTGGCGTGCTCGCTGGTGGGCGACGTGTTCCTGATGTTCCCCGGCTACTTCATCCCCGGGCTGCTGGCGTTTCTGCTGGCGCATGGGGTTTACATCACGCAGTTCAAGCGCGGCGTGCCGTGGCTGCCGAGCCGGCGCGCGCTGGCAGCCACGCTGCTGACCGGCGCCGCGATGTACGCCGTGCTGTGGGCGGGCGGGCTGCCCGCCGGGCTGCGCGTGCCGGTGGCCTTCTACGTGCTGGCCATTGCGCTGATGGCGGCGCAGGCCCTGGGCCGCGCGCGCTGGCTGGGCGACCGGCCGGCGGCGATGGTGGCCGCCGGCGCCTGCGCCTTCATGCTGAGCGACGCGCTGCTGGCGCTGAACCGCTTCGTGCAGCCGCTGCCGCTGGCGCCGCTGTGGGTGCTGTCGAGCTACTACGCTGCTCAGTTATTGATAGCTGTCGGCGCTTTTCCAGCCGGCGCTGCAGCCCAAAAGAGCCTCAACATCACGGCCGGCTGAGCGGAATCTGCGTCTCGAACTTCGCCCGCCTGATGGCGAAGAACGCGCGCACGTTGCGCACATTGGCGTCCTGCGTGAACAGCCGTTCGGCCACGTCCTGGTAACCCGGCATGTCGGCCACGCGCAGCACCAGAATGAAGTCGGGGCCCGGCGCCACGCGCCAGCACTGCGCCACGGCGGCTTCCTGCACGGCGCGGCGCTCGAAGGCGTCCAGGTGTTCGGCGCCCTGGCGGTCGAGCGACACCTCGGCAATGGCGGTCAGGCCGTGGCCCTGCAGCGCGGCGATCTTGTCCTCGTCCAGCAGGGCCACCTGGCGCGCGATCAGCCCGGCGTCGCGCAGACGGCGGGTGCGCCGCAGAGCGGTGGGCGGCGAGATGCCGAGCGCCTGCGCCAGCGCCTGGTTGCTGGGGCTGGCGTCGGCTTGCAGGGCGCCCAGCAGCGCCCAGTCGGTGGAATCAAATTCCATAATTTATCTTAAATGGATCAATTATTTCTGTTGAGTCAATGATTGAATGATTATTCCATCTGTTGATGAAATTTGAATGCTAATTTTTCTGCATCGTCGTTAGCATCCTGACATGTCCGGCTTGGCCGGCCCTCCCTTGCCAGAAAGGCCCCGTCACCATGTGCGGCATCGTCGGCGCGGTCTCCACGCGCAACATCGTTCCCATCCTCATCCAGGGCCTGCAGCGGCTGGAATACCGCGGCTACGACTCGTGCGGCGTGGCCGTGCATGCGGCTGGCCCGGGGCGCGGCGCGGGCGAGTTGCGGCGGCTGCGCGGCATTTCGCGCGTGGCCGACCTGACGGCCGAATGCGAGGCCGAGCAACTGCAGGGCCTGACTGGCATCGCCCACACGCGCTGGGCCACGCACGGCGCGCCCGCCATCGACAACGCGCACCCGCACGTCAGCCGCGGCCCCTACCCGCGCGGCGAAGACCGGCCCGACCGCCTGACCCTGGTGCACAACGGCATCATCGAGAACCATGAGGAACTGCGCGCCGAACTGCAGGCGCGGGGCTATGTCTTCAGCAGCCAGACCGACACCGAAACCATCGTCCACCTGATCGACAGCCTGTACGAGGGCGACCTGCTGGCCGCCGTGCAGGCCGCCACGCAGCGCCTGCGCGGCAGCTATTCGATCGCCGTGCTGCACCGCGACGAGCCGCAGCGGCTGGTGGGCGCGCGCGAAGGCTCGCCGCTGGTGCTGGGCGTGGGCACCGACGGCAAGGAGATGTTTCTGGCCAGCGACGCCATGGCGCTGGCCGGCGTGACCGACCAGATCGTCTACCTGGAAGAGGGTGACGTCGTCGACGTTCAACTGGGCAAGTACTGGATCACGGACCGCGCCGGCCAGCGCGCGCAACGCCCCGTGCGCACCGTGCAGGCCATGAGCGGCGCGGCCGAACTGGGGCCGTACCGCCACTACATGCAGAAGGAAATCTTCGAGCAGCCGCGCGCCGTGGCCGACACGCTGGAAGGCATCGAGGGCATCGTGCCCGAACTGTTCGAGGCGGCGCAGCACCACGCGCCGGGCGATGGCGCGCACGCCACCTTCGGCGCCGTGAGGCAGGTGCTCATCCTGGCCTGTGGCACCAGCTACTACGCCGGCTGCGTGGCCAAGTACTGGCTCGAAGCCATCGCCCGCATCCCGACGCAGGTCGAGATCGCCAGCGAGTATCGTTATCGCGAATCGGTGCCGTCGGCCGACACGCTGGTTGTCACCATCAGCCAGTCGGGCGAAACCGCCGACACGCTGGCCGCGCTGCGCCACGCGCAGCAACTGGGCATGCGCCACACGCTGACGGTGTGCAATGTGCCCACCAGCGCCATGGTGCGCGAATGCAAGCTGGCGTTTCTGACCCGTGCCGGCGCCGAGATCGGCGTGGCCAGCACGAAGGCCTTCACCACGCAACTGGTCGGGCTGTTTCTGCTGACGCTGGCGCTGGCCCAGGCGCGCGGCCTGACCACGCCCGAGCAGGAAGCCGCGCACCTGAAGGCGCTGCGCCACCTGCCCGCCGCCTTGCAGGGCGTGCTGGCGCTGGAGCCGCAGGTCATCACCTGGGCCGAGCAGTTTGCCGCCAAGGAAAACGCGCTGTTCCTGGGTCGCGGCCTGCACTATA
>Ga0209604_1003421_pt1 | contig 10894 bp, 9 predicted proteins | sample AD_UKC097_MetaG_FD_184405 | JGI IMG/M metagenome (GOLD analysis project Ga0209604, IMG submission 184405) | Active sludge microbial communities of municipal wastewater-treating anaerobic digesters from USA - AD_UKC097_MetaG (SPAdes) (version 2) | ecosystem: Engineered > Bioreactor > Anaerobic >... | reverse complement strand
TGATTAGTATATATAGATGAATCAAAAAAATAGGGATTCGGTAGTTGCGATACGGAACTTAATTTTTATACTATAAGAATGTGCTTAGGCTAAAGATTATATATGGATACCTGTTGCGTAGAGATTACAGGATGGTATAATTTGTTTAGATGAGAGCAGTTTTCATTTTAGCACTTGCCGGGGAATCCGGTTAAAGATGATTATCTGGATTTCTGTTGGGCAGGTATAATACTTAAGCTTTTCGTTTAAGAAAAGTGTTAAGGGAAAGAATAAAAAATCATTAGGAGATAAAGTGGATAATACAAGCAATAAAATACCCCGAACTTTACCCGTTCTGCATATGAGCAATGTAGTGATGTTTCCCTACCTGCTTATGCCCCTGGTGGTTTCGGATGAAGAATCTAAGCTGGTGATTGACTATGCCCTGGCTAGCGATAAATTGATGGCATTTTTCCTGGAAATGGAAAAAGAGGATGGCGAAGGAACCGAACTTGTCAAAGTTGGAACGGCTGTAACTATTTTAAGGATGCTGCGCAATCAGGATGGTTCAATCAGTATGCTGTTGCAGGGTTCAACGCGTATCAAGCTGCAGAAAATTGTGCAGAAAACACCGTTCATTATGGTAGATGTAGAAGCCATTCCAGAGCAATTTGAAGAAGATACGGAAATTCAAGCTTACCGAACTGTGGCTTTGGAATTGCTGGAAAAAATAGCCGAGGAAAGCACTATTCTCAATCGGGAAATGATTGCCGGGCTTAGCAATATCAAGCAGGCAGGCAGAGTTGCCGATATCATTGCCGGCAACATTGATTTACCGATTTATGACCGCCAACAAATATTGGAAACGATAGACCTGAAACAGCGTTTCCGCTATTTGAACAATTGCCTGGCGGAACTGATTAAGCAGATTAAAGTGGAAAATCATATCCGCAGCAATATTCAGTTGGAAATGAATGAAGATCAGAGGCGTTATTATTTACGGGAACAATTGGATGCCATTCGTCGCGAATTGGGAGAAACAGATGAAGTAAGCAAAGAAATTATGAAATGGCGAGAACTTGTAGAACAGAAAAATCTGCCCGATTATGTGAAAGAAACGGCTCTGGAAGAAATAGACCGACTTTCCACTATGCAACCTGCTTCCAGTGAATATAGTGTAATCCGTAATTATCTGGATTGGATTGTAAATCTACCCTGGAACAAGTATAGCAAAGACAGCTTGGATTTGCATAAAATTGAGCGTATTCTGGAAAAAGACCATTACGGCTTGAAAGAAGCTAAGGAACGCATTTTGGAATTCATTGCGGTAAAAAAGCTGAAGGGCAATTTAAAAGGGCCAATTCTCTGCTTCGTAGGCCCTCCCGGAACAGGCAAAACCTCTATTGGTAAATCGGTTGCCAGAGCCCTGGGGCGTAAATTTATCCGGATGTCCTTAGGTGGAATTCACGACGAAGCGGAAATTCGTGGACATCGCAGAACTTACATTGGCGCAATGCCCGGGAAAATTATTATGGAAATTAAGAGGCAAGGAACTGCCAATCCGGTTTTTATGCTGGATGAAATTGATAAAGTCGGTAGGGATTTCAGAGGAGACCCCGCTGCTGCGTTGTTGGAAGTTTTAGACCCCGAACAGAACAACAGCTTTGTGGATAACTATATCAACCTGCCCTATGATCTTTCGGAAGTGCTGTTTATAACCACTGCCAATTCTTTGGATACCATTCCTCCTGCATTAAGGGACAGGATGGAAATTATTGAATTTACCAGCTATCTGGAAAATGATAAAATAGAAATAGCCAAGCGCTTTTTAATTCCCAGGGAAAAGGAAGATAACGGATTGGGAAAAGAAAAGGTTAACCTTACCAAATCTGCCCTGCAGGAAATTATTCGTTATTATGTGCATGAAGCGGGCGTAAGGAATTTACAAAGACGCATTGGCTCCATCTTTCGTAAAATAGCCAAAGAAGTAGCAATGGGTAAGCCGCAGAATTTAACCATAAAAGCTGAAGATATTGTTAATTACCTGGGTCCCCGCAAAGTAACTTTGGAACTGGCAAATCGCCAACCCGAAGTGGGAGTTGCCACTGGTCTTGCCTGGACTGGTTACGGGGGTGAAATCCTTTTCTGTGAAACACTACGGATGCCAGGGAAGGGGAATATTATCTTAACAGGGCTTTTAGGAGATGTGATGAAAGAATCAGCACGCATCGCAGTTAGCTATCTGAAAGCCAATCACGGCACTTATTTGATTCCACCCAAGATGTTTGAAACGGGGGATATACATATTCATTTTCCTTCCGGAGCCGTTCCTAAAGATGGACCCTCTGCTGGTTTAACTCTCACGGTTGCTTTGGCATCTCTGTATACGGGAAAGAAAGTGCGTCACGATATTGCTATGACGGGGGAAATTACTCTACAGGGAAAGGTTTTAGCCATTGGCGGACTGAAAGAAAAGCTTTTAGCAGCTAGGCGGGCAGGAATTAAAAGGGTTGTTATTCCGGAAGAAAACAGAGAAACCCTATCCGATTTTCCAGCCGATATTTTGGAAGGAATGGAGATTACTTATGTAACGGAAATTCAAGAGGCAATCAAAATATTGCTGATTCCGAATAACGGGGTTGTGCATACAAAGTCCAAAGCGAAAGGGATTGCCTGATTTTGGAACGCTATCCTAACATCAATATTCTGTTAAATCTGCCGGAAAAGTATATTCCGAAAGCGGAGTTTGTGCTTCGCACCTATTGTTATATATTACGGTTAAATCCTACCTTTCTTTACGGCAAGCACTATGAAGGTGCACATCTTTATTACGGATTACCGGGGAAGTTTGATTATCCGTTGAAAATATATTACGAGCCAGAAACAGCACCCTTCTTTGAAAAAAGGGAATTGTATCCCTTGGAGAAAGTGGATTTCTGCAAGTTCAGAAACGAGCCCATTCCCTTTCTTTTTTCCCGCAGCGGAGCTATCTTTTCGTTTACGGAAGAGACCTGCTTCTTTCATAAAGATATAATTGCCAGCGGGTTTTATTTTTTAACCTGCTGGCATGAATATATTCTTTCTTATTATGGGCAAATAGAGGGCAGGATTGATTATCAACAAAGCTTGCAATACCGTTGGGATTTTACGGAAACGCCGGTTGTTGATGTCTATTGTCAAATGCTGCTTTATGCAATGGAAAAATACTGTCCGCAATTCATCAGAGAAATTAGTTGGGTAGAAAAAAAGCGTTTTGCCGTCTCTCTTTCTCACGACATTGATTACTGGAATTATTGGGGCAGTTCTGCCAAACTGGAGGCCTTTAAGTATAACCTGAAAACATTCGTGAAAAGGCCTCTGAACGCAAGCTATAAAATTGCCGGGCATCTATTGCATAAAAATCTTATTTATAATCCCTGGAAGACGATGCGCACTTTAGCGCGCTGCGAAATGGATAGGGAAGTTCGTTCCACCTGGTTTTTACTGGCAAGGAACGATTTTCCTGATCAGCGTCAGAATTACATCAGCGATGTGAAAGCCCGAGTTCAGATAATGGATTTATTGGGTCAACAGGATGTAGGTTTACATGGCAGTCCGCAATCCGCATATAATCCTGAAATTTTGGCTGAGGAGCTAGCTAATTTGCGAAATTTGGGATTTAATCCTGCCGGGTTCAGAACCCACTATTTGCATTTTAACTATCAGAAGAGCTTTGCTATTTTGGAAAATGCTGGAATTAAGTATGATTCCACTTTGGGTTATTGGGAGCATATTGGTTTTCGGGCAGGGATATCTTTTCCCTTCTTTCCCTTTAATATAGCAGAAAACAGACCTTTTCATGTGCTGGAAATTCCTCTCATTGTAATGGATACAACTCTTTTTTCCAAAAAGGCGATGAATTTAAGCTATATTTCTGCCAAAAGGTCGTTGCGGAATCTGATTGATACGGCAGAACAATATCAATCCCATCTATCTTTGCTGTGGCATAATACCACTTTTGATCCCATTGATTATCCTTTGTGGGGTAAATTATACTGGAAAACAATTGATTATGCCCTAAAAAAAAGGGGTTGGGTAACTTCTCTGAATGACATCTACGAAGAGTGGGTAACCCTTAGTTATTAAAAAAAGAGCATAATGAAATCATTGCTTTGGGAAGCCCTATTCTGCCTTTTGTTTCTTCTCTGGATGTTACTCTATATCCTCTACATAGTTACAAAGCTATTTTTACCGCGGAAAATTTCCCGACGCTTTATGCAGTTGGTAGTCGGTTTTTGGGCTAAAACAACTATTTTATCCACCGGCAGCAAAGTGAAGGTCTCGGGGAAAGAAAATTTGCCAGCTGGCGGGAATATCTGCTTCGTCAGTAATCATCAAGGTTTGTTTGATATCCCTCTTATTCTGGGCTTTTTGGAAATTCATCCGGGCTTTATAGCTAAGCGAGAACTATTCAAAATACCCATTTTAAGCCAATGGATGCGAGAAATGCCCTGCACTTTCATTGACCGCAGAAATCCCCGGAAAGCAATGCAGACCATTAAAAAAAGTGCGGAACTAATTAAAAAGGGCAATCCGATGGTTATTTTTCCGGAAGGAACACGCAGCAAAAGTAATCAAATCGGCGATTTTCATTTAGGAAGCTTAAAATTGCCCGTTATGGCAGAAGCCACTATTGTCCCTTTAGCCATAAAAGGTAGCTGGCAAATCTTTGAAAAAGATAACAAAATCCGTCCTGCTACCGTTTATCTGAATATATTACCACCCGTTAAGCCCGAGGATGAAATCTATAAAGATCAACGGAAACTTGCCGCTTTTTTGCGTTCCAGCATTTCCCAGGCACTGGAAGAAGGTAGTTAATTCTGTTTTGACTCACAATTTTGCCCCAGCCAACTCTGAAATCACTACCCACCATCTTAAAAACACTAACAACCGAGGTGTTACTGATCTCCCAACCTTCAAAATTGTGATTTAAAACAAGAACCAGGGTTGGTTTGGAATTGTTCAGAAATAGCAACTTCGGGGCGAATTTTTGTTTTAACTCTAAACCGAGCTTCAGCTTTGATAGTATCGGACAATGAAGGACATTTCCTGTTGCCTCAAAATATAGTTGCAACCGCAAACAGTATCGGTTTAGAGTCAAAACTCCACCACTGCAGAAGAATCGGTTTAGAGTCAAAACCCCACCAGCCGCTCTCTAAACAATGCCTTAGCGAATCTTTAACAATGGCTTAACTTAGTTAAGGAAGCGTTAAAGAATCTTTACAGAAATGTAAATCAGAAAAGAAAGCAGCAACAATTGGATGCCTGCCCTATGTTCAGCAAGGAGGGAATATTTTTGGGAATTTTGTCACCGTTTACCTGTTTTTGTCACCCCCATAAATTATGGAAGGATACAAAAAGGAGAAAGAAAATGAAGGTAAAATTCCAATACGGCTTAGCGGGTTACACAGGTAAGGCAGATGGCTTGATATACTGTTACAACAGGAAATCGGGTAAGGTGTATGCTCGCCGAAAAGTGCAGCCGAAAATTACGGCTCACAATCATAAAACCGGTTCTATAACGGCAAATTTGCATTCCCTAAAGCCGTCTACCGGTTTCAAAAATGATTTGCGGTTGTATTCGTTACGCTACAACGGTTTGCCGCAAAATGCAGAAAAGAATGTATATTCCTGGGTGAATCTCTATTTGATAATGATGCATAAGTTAGCGGAAGTATATCCGGAAGTTGATTTGAGCACTATTACCAGGGAATATATCTATGCTCACAACCTGCCCTGCATCAGCATAAAACGAGCTGTAGAAACAGGTTTATTGCCTGAAGTTCAGGACTGGCAGTTTTTAGACCATTCGTTATAGCTGGACGATTATTTTGAACACTGCCGCAAGAACAAGTAGTAGGAATAGTTAGCAAAAGGGTTGCCGAATTCCGATTTGCCTAATGTCGGGGTATAAGTTTACTTAGAAACCGGCATAATTGTCCGCCATCGGAATTTGACAACCCGTTAATTTGCTTTTGCTTTCGGCGTTAGCTAACTTATTTTCTCTCCAGCGCTAACCGGTGCAGATGCTAACCAGCTAATTGATACACTCTGAACAGGTTTACTAATAAGATGCCGTAGCTTGATTGATCAACTGATTAACTCGGTTGATACGATTATTGATATCTGTTAAGGCACTTTCATCCGTAGCGCGTGCTTTGGCATAATTCAAATATTCCAAGGCCTTACGGAAATTGGCAATAGCTGCGTTCTTGGCATTATCCCGCTGTGTTTTTAAGGTACTCGCTTTTTTACCAACTGCCTGAGCAGCTTTTTTCTCCAGGTCTATGAAACTGTTATAATCGTTTGTCCCTTTGCTTTGGCTTACCGTGGCTAGATATATATAGGGCAGGTATAAAGTCGGATCATTTTGCAATGCCTTATTGGCATATAATTCGGTTTCCGTAAATTTATTCTGTCCCAGATAAATAGCAGCTAAATTCATATAAGCCAAGGCATTATTGGGTTGATTTGTAACCAGGGCATTCAAGATATCAATAGCTTTTTTATTGATTGCTGAAATCATTACCGGGTCGGTTGTTTGCGAAGCTTTTAAACGATAAAGGTTTACTGCACTTAAATAAGCCATTGCATTTTGAGGATTGGTTTTAATAGTATTTTCATATTTAGCGATAGCATCATCCAAACGATTAGCTTTCTGATAGGCGCTTGCCAAACGGGTAGAAATAAGTTCGTTTTCGGGGAACTGATCAAAAATCTCTTCTAAATAGGGAATTGCCTCTTCGTAACGATTGTGGTCATATAAGAGCAAAGCCAAGCGGGTTTTTGCCTCAATAAAAGTTGAGTCAATTTCAATTGCTTTTTTTAGAGCGGATTCTGCTTTGGTGATGTCATTTTTTTCAGCATACAGGTTGCCGATAGTAAGCCACAAATCTTCATTATTATTTAGAGAAGCAAGTTGTTCCATAACGCTTAAACGCTTATCGGGCTGATTTGTCTTCTCATATAATTCCATTAAAGAACTGAGTGTTTGGGTATGTTGCGGATTTTTTCCCAGATTTATTTCCAGATTTTGAATTGCCTGTTCCAGCTTGCCTTGTTTGTAATAAACCGAGCCAAGATAATAGTAAGCGTCCTTAAGGTCGGGATCAAGCCCCAGGGCAAAAATGAGGTTTTTCTCTGCTTCGGCATAGTTGCCGCTGGTATAATTATTTAAGGCGATATTATAGATTTTGCTCACTTCATTGGATACTACTTCATCAAGCTTGGCAATAAAAGTTGTTTCCAAAGTTTTCCAACGTGCTTCTCTATCTTTGGTTACATTAAAATCCAGTTGGGTAAGTTCTTCGGTTTTCGCACTGAAAAAACGGGTTGATATAGAAAACTGGTCACTGCTGAGGCTATTGATGCTACCTAAAACCAGAATATCGCATCCAGTCATTTCTGCCAGTTCCTTCATTTCTTCTATTTCCAGTTCCTCAACATCCTGATAACCGGAAATCTTGAATTGTTCTGCCACTTCCTCCATATTTAAAAGTGAATATTGAGGGTATTTGGCGAAAACATAATCCAGGTCACGCACGGTTAAAATCTTTTGAATGTAACCACTGGCTGAATCCATTGTTTTAAGCGGTAAGATAGCTACTTTAGTTACAATTCCCGTATAGGGTTCAATATTGGCAACTTCTGGAACTGTGCGATTTGCCGTGCAGCCAAAAAGAAACAGCACAACAGTTAACACTGATAGTATCCATTTATTCATTATTCCTCCACTATATCCAAGGTCAAATTTTTTTTTTTAACCTGATTTTGAATTTAGCATATCTGTCAAGAAAAACCGTAAACTGCCCACCGAAGCAGAAAGAATTTAACCAGGTAAGTTAACTTAAAAATTTCAAGATGGAGCCAGTATGCACAGTTATCAGTTCACCATTTTCATTTCTTACCAATAAAGCTCCACTTTTGTCTATTTCTATAATCTCCGCTTCCAAATTCGTTCCACTCGTTTCCAGTAAAGCAACGCGTCCTTTGCCAAAAAGATAGTCATTACAATAGTTCAGATAACTGCTTTGCTCATCCATAAAGAGACAATTATCCTCCACCGTCTTAATTATTAATCGGCAGAGTTCTTTATTGGAGACCTCAAAACCCAAAATGTCCTTCAGACAAATCGCACCGAATTTTCCCAGCTCGGAATCGATTTCATTATTAGTATTTAAGCCCACTCCCGCAATATACATTCTTCTCTCTGGATAGTAGTGACAGAGAATTCCTCCCAGTTTGTATCCGGAATATATGATATCGTTAGTCCATTTTATTTGCAGCTTATCTTTCAGGGTTACAAACAGGGACTGCAAACATTGGTGGATGCAAAATCCGAGATATAAGGCAAAAGAAGGCAGCGTTCTATTATTTTCATAATCAAAAGTAAACCATAAACCCTTCGGAGGAGACAGCCAAATATGATTAGCTCTACCCAAACCGTCCTTTTGCGTTCCAGCAAGCACGCAAAGGGGTTCTGCATTTAGTTCTTTTAAGCGTTTGTATTCCAGCATAGTGCTGTCTAATATATCATAGTAAATAAAGTTTCGCATTTAATCCTCAATAAACATTGCATCGCCGTAACTGAAAAAACGGTATTTTTCCTTTACGGCAATATTATATGCTTGCATAATAGTTTGATAGCCGCCAAAAGCAGTTATCATCATTAAAAGTGTAGATTTAGGCAGGTGAAAATTGGTGAGTAAGGCATCCGTTACTTGAAATTGAAAACCGGGATAGATGAAGATATCCGTCCACTTGGAACCGCTTTGCATTTTTCCTTCCTGCCAAAAGCTTTCTACGCTGCGCGTGCTGGTTGTTCCGATGCAAACAATTCTTCTGCCTTCTTTTTTGGCTAAATTGATGCTGTCTGCTGTAGTTTGTGGTATCGTTACCAGTTCGGAATGCATTTTGTGGTCGGTTATGCGTTCCGTTTTTACTGGACGAAAAGTTCCGATGCCAATGTGTAAAATAACTTCGCTGAAAAGGACGCCTTTATTTTTCAGGGCTGTAATGGTTTGTGTGTCAAAATGCAAACCTGCAGTAGGAGCTGCAATAGAGCCATTTTCTTTGGCATAAACAGTTTGATACCTTTCGCTATCCAAAGCAGTATCACTGCGTTCAATATATGGAGGCAACGGGATGTGCCCGATGCGCTTAAGCTCTTGCCAGAAATCATTTTTACCAGTGAAATGAATCTCGCGGAAGCCATCACCATTACTCTTACCAATGAAACCGCTTAAATTATCCGAAAAATAGAGCCATTGGGGTTGCTTAACTTTTCTTCCCGGGGAGGCAATGCACTGCCAAGTGTCTTCATTTAGTTGGTTTAGCAGTAAAATTTCTATTGTAGCACCTGTTTCTTTCGTAGCATAAAGTCGTGCGGGAATAACCTTACTGCTGTTAATGATTACTAAATCCCCCTCTTTCAGCAGTTGAACAATATCCGGGAATAAACGGTGAACTATTTCTCCGCTTTTTCTTTTAACCTGCATCAGACGCGAGGCAGTTCTTTCCGCTGCAGGAAATTGCGCAATCAATTCCTTCGGCAGATCGTAAGCGTAGGTTTCAGTAGCTAAAAGGTCAGGCATTATACTTGTATTTTGTAGGGAACCTGCTGGGCACTTTTCAAAATTGCCACAAAACTGCCGATTGTTATTTTACTTTCCAGGCGCACGGGAATTTTGTATTCATCATTGGTAACCCAAATTAAAATTCTGCCGCTTTGCTTGAAAATTGCCTCTCCTTTCAGCTTGGGTTCAATCACCAGGCATTCTATATTGCCGAAAATGGTCTTTTGCTGTTCTTTGCGGTGAACTACAATCTCGGTTGGCATATTTCTGCCATCGGCAGTTATATTTACTATTATCGGTTTTCCCACTTGCAGATTTTTAGTGCGCGCCAGATAAAAAGCACTTAAAATGTCTTGCGTTCCTGCGGGAATTTCCATTGTGCTATTTTCAAATACCTTATTTTTGAAGTTCCATTTTTTATAGGTTGAATTTAACGAAGAATGGTCATATAGGTGCACACGATGTTGACGGTAATGTCCTTCCTGCAAATTTTTGCTGAATTTGAAAGGTAATAATGTTTCCTTATCCCACCAACTTTCTACTGTATCACGCACTTTATATATTTTATCAAAGAAGGGATAGGTTTTGGCTGTTGTGGAAAGACGCCAAACCGGAGCACCCAAATAAACGGAACTTTCAGTTTGCAGAGATGCCTCTCCCGCACTTATTATTCCATATTTAACTGTGAAAGTAAGCTTTTCTCCTTCCCGAAAAGGAACTTCCGCTGCGGTCAAATTCGCAATCAAAATCAGGAAGAAGAAGATGGTGCAGAGCTTAACCTTCATTATATACCTCCGCCTATAATGATTTCTTGGCCATTGAGAGTAGTTATGCTCTCATCTATCAGCAGGTCTATAACTTTCTTGATTTCTTCTTTAGTAACTAATTTACCCGTTGGAGCTTGAGCTAAATATTCTGCAAAATAGCGTTTGCGGAAGTTTAAATACTCTCCGCTGTAATCCTCTTCCAGATTTGTTTCTACCGGAGCAGGAGAAACAGCATTGAGGAGAATATTGTATTTTGCCATTTCTAAGGCAACGCTTTTTATTATATTCACTATTCCTGCCTTGGAAGCGGAATAGGCACTGCCATTTTTAAGTCCCTTTTGGCTAACATCGCTTCCCATAATTACTACTCTGCCAAACCCGTTTTCCTGCATTGCAGGTAATGCCCAACGCAGGATATTATAGGCACTCATCATATTTGTTTTTAGCACATTAGCAAACTGCTTCGGCTCTGTTTGATAAAGAGGTAAAGCATCCGAACTGCGAATTGCAGCACAATGAATTACAGTATCGGAA
>Ga0209604_1003420_pt1 | contig 10894 bp, 8 predicted proteins | sample AD_UKC097_MetaG_FD_184405 | JGI IMG/M metagenome (GOLD analysis project Ga0209604, IMG submission 184405) | Active sludge microbial communities of municipal wastewater-treating anaerobic digesters from USA - AD_UKC097_MetaG (SPAdes) (version 2) | ecosystem: Engineered > Bioreactor > Anaerobic >... | reverse complement strand
CTGCCGAGAAGCTTGACCCGCGAGTTCGGTGAATTAATCCAGATGACTGGAACTTCAGCCACTTTGTATCCAAGCTGCCGGGCGAGGAGCAGTACTTCCACGTCAAAAGCAAAACCGGTTGTTTTTATCCTGGCAAAAATTTCCCGGGCTGCTTCTTTTTTAAATAACTTAAATCCACACTGAGTATCTTTGAAGTCAGGAAGAATCAGCCACCTGACCAGGCGGTTAAAAAACTTACCCATGGTTTCTCGAAGGAAGCTCTGTCTTTTTCTGATTTCTGAGGTCGGCAGAGCTCTCGAGCCGATAATCAAATCATACTGCCTGGTGGCCAGCGGCCAGAATTTTTCCAGCTCCTCGATTGGCGTTGACAGGTCAGCGTCGGTGAACAGAATCAGTTCACCTCTGGCCTCGAGGATCCCTTCTTTAACCGCCGCTCCTTTGCCTCTGTTCTTTTTCAGGGAAATGACTTTAGACCATGGCCAGTCAGCCAGCTGGCTTCTGGCCAGGTCGGCTGTCCCATCTTGACTGCCATCATCAACCACTATAAGTTCTGTCAGCCACTTCTGGCTTCGGGCGTAGTCCATGATTTTCTGCAAAGTTGAGGCGATTCTTCTAGCTTCGTTGTAGGCTGGAATTACTATGGATAGAAATATGACCTCCCGGCTTTTGACTGGAGTTTGATCAGTTTTAGCCTGCAGGTTAATTTCTCCTCCACTCATTTTGACCTGGTCAGTTCAAGATTTATTCTCAGTTTCCTTTCCGCCGGGCGGTTCAGGCTTATGGAAAATATTTATTGATGAAAATTACAGCCAGGACAATCAAAATGAAAAAAAAGACGAAAGCCGACAGGGCAAACTCTACGGAGATTTTCCTCGCCCGCCGCAGATCTTCCGGGAAATGCCTGCGGTACTCAGCGTAGGTGATGAGATAGGCAGACAGAGCAGCTACCGGAGAAAAAATCAAAGCAAAAACTATGGCCTGCCGCAGCAATCTTTAATTTCCTTGGAGCTTATAACTACCTCCTCGAGATTATAACAGAACTCAGCCAAATCTCTAACGGGATTATTGGCGGTCAGGGCTCGAACCGAAAATGACTGTCTGGTTTTTTTGGCTACCCGAAGAATCTCGATAATGTTAAAATAAAAAAAGATAAGGCATCGACTCAGGCCATTTTAAATCAGAAGCCAGAAAGAGCCATGAAAAAATCCTCAACTTTTTGCTCTTTTAAATTCAGAAAATTCAGGACCAGGAGAAAAATACTGGGCAGAGTCAGGCTGGCAGCCTGGAAAAAGGTTTTTCTGATCATGATGATGTGTCTGGCCGGTTCCGGTCTGTCGCTGCCGCTGGCAGCTGATGAATTCAGGCTCGACCTGCCTTCCGGCCTTGAACGCCAGTGGCCTGGACCGGATTTTTTTGCCTGTGATTTTGAGGACTGGCAGATTAAAGACGGTAGTCTTCACTGTCTTACCCCGGCCATCAATCGCTATGTTTATTTTTTGAGCGGGGAGATAGAAGGACAGTCCGGTCAGTTCGAGGCCAGTTTTATAGCCAGAATTAATTTCTGGCCTTCTCGGCCGAGGCTTAGAAACTATCTTGGTCTCAGGCTGGGCATCAAAGGAAAAGATGGCGACTACCGGCAGGCAGCCGTGTCCGGTCAGGGAATTGACCTGGGTCTCTCGACTGATGGTCTGTTATTTATCGGGGATCTGGAGAGTGTGAGTTCAACCGAAACTCAGGAAACAATTAAAGCTGCTTTAAAAACAGGCGTTGAGTTTAAAATTGCCCTGGCTGTTGACTCCAGCGGTTATCGCCTGGAGCTCAGGCTTTTTGAGGCTCAAAGCGGTCGGCTTCTGGATGAACTGGAAGAAAGCGGCCAGGAGCCAGAAAAGGTTAAAGGCGGCCTCGCTCTGGTAGCCAGCCTGCCTGAAGTAAAAATCAATCCGCCTGATTTTTCTGCTGGCCAGTTTAATGAAGTTAAATTCCGGGGTGAGCTCTTCCAGAAGCGACCAGAAAGGCAGCTCGGCCCGGTAGCTTTTACTCTTTACACTCTGAGCAATCAACAGCTCAAGCTTCGGGCTCAACTTATTCCTGACAGCCTCATGGATAAAAGTCTCATCGCCCTTGATCTCAAGAATGGACAGGAGTGGGTGAGAGTAGCTGTGGAAAAAATTCAACCTGATAATTCGGGAGTCCTTTTCTCTATCAAAGATTGGAAAAGCGAGGAAGCGGTGGTTTTCCGACTGGTAGCGTTAGAGGCGAGTGGCCAGGAGGCGGATTACCCGCCTTTTTATGGCCGCTTTTCTCCTGAACCGTCCGAGGCGCAAGATACCAGGCTGGCTGTTTTATCCGGAGGGAGCGAAGCTGATTATCCTTATTCGCGGGTGGTGGCTGAACTTCGGGAGCTGAGTCCAGATCTGCTTTTTTTTGGCGGCAATCAGGTTTTTGGCCGGCCCGTCAGCTGGTGGCAGGAGAAAGTCTCTCTAGCCCAGCTTAAGCGGGAATATCTCCGGCAGTGGATTTTATTTGGCTGGGCTTTTTCTGATCTGCTGAAAGAGCGGCCGGCGATCCTTACGCCCGATGCGCGAGATTATTTTCAGCTTAAGCTATGGGGAGATGGCGGTCAAGCTGGAATAGAAGAAAAGACCGGTAATCCTTTTGAAGCCCAGGATAAAGGCGGATTTTTGCTGCCAGCTGATTTTGTCCGACTGGTTCTGGCCACACAAACTTCTCATTTACCGGATTCTCCAGCCGGTGAGCTTGGAGAAGCGGGCTTCAGGCCCTATTTCTGTGAGGTCAATTATGGCTGCCTGAGTCTGGCTGTTCTCGATGACCGGATGTTTAAAACACCGCCGGCTTCTGTTTATGGCCCGGAGCAGATCAGAAATGGGTGGCCGGTCAACCCCGCCCTGGAGATAGGCAAGGAGGCTAAGGCCAGAGGAGCCAGCCTTCATGGCGAGGAACAGCTGGCTTTCATGAAAAGATGGGCTGAAGACTGGTCTGGTCAGATAGAGTATAAAGCTGCTCTGTCCCAGAGCCTCTGGGCTTGCCTGGAGACTGTGCCGGCCGGCACCGCCGGCGATGAGGCTCTCTTTAAATCCCCACCACCTTCTCCCGGGGAATATCCTTCCTCCGATGAGCCAGCAGCTGATTTTAATTCAGGCGGCTGGCCACCAGCTGCCAGAGAGGAAGCGGTTAAGATCTTAAGAAAAGCCCTGGCTGTTCATCTGGCGGGAAGTGGTGGACCTCCGGCCAGTCTTAAATATGGTCTCGACCGGTTTGAAGAGGCCAGCTATGCTTTTGTTCCCAAACCGCTGACCAGCGCCTGGCTGGTCAGATGGCTGCCAGCTCCAAAGACCCGGGTCAAGGGAAAAACTTTACCCAGCCCTACCGGTAATTTCAGGGATGCTTTTGGTAACCGCTTGACAGTAAAAGCGGTGGCCAATCCTGAGGCTTCAGCTGACCAGAGTGGAAGCAACTTATCTTCAGGTTTTGGACAGGTCAGGTTCCTGCCTGATGGGAAAATCATTGTTGAAAACAGATCAGTAACTGCTTCGACTTCTCTCAAAGAAGCAGGCCCTATTCCAGGCTGGCCAGTGGTTTTTTCTGTCCTCGACAATGAGGGCCGGCGACCGGCAGCTTATCTTCCTACCTTGAAGTTTAAAGGACTGGACCGCCCGTTGGTTCAGATTGTAGAAGAAGCCAGACAGGAAGTTGTTTATACGGTGAGGGTCAGAGGCAGTGAATTCAGACCACCTGTTTTCCGGGCTGGAAATTATACTATTCGCTGCGGGCAACCAGGAACTTTCAGCTGGAGGGAACTAAAGAAAATCAGCTCTTTACCGGCCAGTGTCAAAAAAGTCATGTTGATAGATTTCAGCCAGCCAGCACCGGGAAAACCGAAAATGCATGCCAGTCATCTTCCGAGACAAAATCAATAAGCACTGGCTCGGGTAGGGCTTGGTCGGCGTTAATTTGAATCTTGCAACCAGACTGGAAGACAGAAGTTTTAATAATCTTAACAAAAAAAGTGATAAAAAACAGAATCAAAAAGTTATTCCCATGCTTAATAGTCTATATCGCCCTTGTAGCCTGGTTGTCCGGCTCACTGCTGGCGGCTGATCTCCGGCTGGTGGTCATTGGTGATACCAGCCCTGAATTTTTCAGCCGGAAAAGCCCTTTTTTTAAAGAAATGATAGAAAAAATCAACGAACTTCAGCCCGATGCCGTCATTCACCTGGGTGATATGATTGCCGGTTATGGTTTTCGCCGCCTTCGATCACAGTGGGATGAATTTGATGAGTTAGTGTCAGAAATTAAAGCTCCTTTTTTCCGGATTCCTGGCAACCACGACATTTACAGTCAGAAATCCCTGGAAACATATCTTCAGCGCTACGGGCAAACATATTATTCAGTTGATATTAATGGCTATCATCTAATTTTTCTCTGGAATGTAGAAGAAAACCGCCTTGGCCATATCAGTCGGCAGCAATTTAACTGGTTAAAGTCTGACCTTAAAGATTCAGAGAGATGGCGCGGAGCTTTTATTTTTTTGCATGTTCCGGTCTGGACCAAAACCAGTAAATATGTTCTTCAAATAGATAAAGATTTCTGGCAAAACAAAATTCATCCCCTTCTTGTCCAGAACAAGGTACTGGCGGTCTTCGCCGGTCATTATCACCGCTTTGGCCCGACGCGCGAGATAGATGGAATAAAATATTATATCAGCGGGGGAGGAGGGCCCAGGATAAATAACTTATATGTAAGTCACGGCGGGGCTAATCATTTTCTTTTAGTTGAGGCAATCGGAGGAAAGTTCGAGGTTAAGGTGGTATACAGAGACAGGATTGTTTCAGATGAAGAGTCCGATGTGCTGAAGGATGTACTAAAATGAGTGAGGGATAAATTGTTTGTGAATGAGCAGGGCTAAGACACCGGTAACTCATCAAGCAAAAATAGATCGATGGTCGGTGGTAAGGGGAGCAAACTGTCAGATTTTAAAGTGGTCAAAACCAGATTTTTGAAGAATTACGGGTTGACCGGCCTGGAGGTAGATCAGTTTTCCCTTTTCTCTGGTGATGCGGCCAACTGGATAAAGACTCCTGCCAAATTTCTGCCGATAACGGCGGTCAAGATGAGGATAGCCTTCGGGCCTGACAGTGATCAACAGACAGTAATCTTCGCCGCTGGCCGCCGCCACTTCTTCCAGACTCCAACCATATTGCTGGCTGCATCTTTTTAAGGCAGGGGCAACCGGCAATTTTTCGAGATAAACTTCAGCTCCGGTCCCCGAACGCTCCATAATCCTTCTCAGATCAGAATCAAGACCATCAGAGACATCCATCATAGCTCCTACCTCTGGCTGGTGAGCCAGGAAAAACCCTTCCTGAAGTTGCGGCCGTGGGTGAAAATGCCGTCTGAGTAAAAACCTTTCATCCGGGCTGCCGATATCTCTTAACTCCTTATTGAGCAGAAGACGCAGGCCACCTTCGGAGGAACCAAGTTCCCCCGTAACCGCCACCAGATCTCCAGGCCTGGCCTCTGACCTGTACTTTATATATTTTTTCCTTGCCATCCCCAGCACAGCCACGTTAATCACCACTGCTCCGGTCGTCCTGGTCGTATCCCCGCCCAGAAGCTTAACCTGAGTTTTGTCACTCAAACTCTTCCAACCTGAAACGAACTGATCCGCCCAGGCCAGCTCAGTTTCAGCCGGCAGGGCAATGGACAGAAAAGCCCACAGGGGCTTGCCCCCCATAGCGGCGAGGTCGCTTAAATTAACAGCCAGGGCTTTATATCCCAGATCCCGGGGCGCTATCTTTTCTTTTAGAAAATGGACTCTATCCAGCAAAAGATCGGTGGTTACCAGCAGTTTCTGGTCGCCTCTCCAGGGGAGAACAGCACAATCATCGCCAATGCCGGTAACACCTTCGGGGAGATGCTGATTAAAACTTCTGGCCAGGCGGTCAATAAAACCAAACTCCCCCACGGCCGATAACTTAAGACCGGTTTCAATTTTCATTTTCTCCTCAAGTTGGCCTTTATCAACCATTTATTTTGATTTTATAGCTTTTTTCTGGCTTCAAGGATGATATTTTTAAGGCGGCGGGCGGCCTCTTCCGGGTCAGGCGCGGCGCAAATAGCCGAAACAACTGCTACCCCGTCTGCTCCGGCTTGAATAACAGAAGCAGCATTATTCTCATTTATACCGCCAATCGCTACCAGCGGCAGGCAGGTCAGTTCTCTGGCTGTTCTCAGACCATCGAGCCCCCAGGCCGGTCCGGTATCGGTTTTAGTTTGTGTGGAGAATACCGGGCTGATAGCTATATAATCAACCGGCAACTTACTGGCTGCCTGGAGTTGAACAGGATTCTCAACTGATAGCCCGATTATGGCCCCCGGGCCGAGAAGCTTTCTGGCTATTTCTACCGGCAGGTCTCTCTGTCCCAGATGAAGGCCAGCAGTACCAATAGCCAGAGCCAGGTCAAGGCGGTCATCAATCAGGAGCGGCACGTCCGGTGGCATCAATTCTTTTATTCTAATTCCGAGCTCATAAAATTCTCGGGCACTGAGATCCTTTTCCCTCAACTGAACAACAGTCACACCTCCTTTTATCGCTTTTTGAACCACCTCCAGGAGATTCCTATGGCCAGCCAGTTTCCGGTCGGTGACAAGATAAAGGCTTAAATCCAGAGAACGTTTAAGTTGCACTTCTGTCTGCCATCATTTTAATTTTAATTTTTCAGAAATTTCTTTTTCGGTTAGCCGATAAAGCCAGTCAATAAAATTTGTCTGGAAGCTGGCCGGGCCGACACAGTTTTCTCCGGCCAGTTCGCCGGCAATCCCCATGACGGCCATGGCTCCGGCCGCGGCCTGAAAATAGTCGCGATTAACGGCGGCAAAAGCGGCAGTTAAAGACGTGGCCGTGCAGCCCAGTCCAGTTACCCGAGGCATAAGATGATGTCCGTTGGCTATCCCGATTAGTTCAGCATCTCTGATTATGTAATCAACCGGGCCACTGACACTCACCACCAGCCCGTATTGTCTGGAAAGCTGGCGCGAAGCCTCAATGGCCGCTTCAGAAGTTTCCAGGCTGTCCACCCCTCTGGTCTGGCTATTCGATTGGGCCAGGGCTCTTATTTCTGAAGCGTTGCCCCTGATAATGGCGACCGGACCTGCTTTGAGCAGCTGGCGGGCAGTTTCTGCCCGGTAGGCAGTGGCTCCAGCTCCGACTGGATCAAGAACCACCGGTATATTGTTCAGAGCCGCAGTTCTGATCGCTTTTTTCATGGCTTCTACCCAGGCCGGACTGAGAGTCCCGATATTGATGACCACGGCCGAGGACAGCCTGGCCATATCTTCAACTTCCTCCAGGGCGTGAGCCATGACCGGGGAAGCTCCAATGGACAGAAGCGCATTAGCCGTTATATTCATGGCCACATAGTTGGTGAGATTATGGATAAGAGGTGTCTGGGTCCTGATTTTGTTCAGATCAGAAATAATTATGGATGAAGAAAACATAAAAGCTTCCTCCGCTTGCTGAATTAAACTGCCAGAAAAGGCTGACTCTGAGGGAAAGCGTCTTCCTGCGCCAGCATTACCCGGGTCAGGTTCAAAGGGTTTGTTCTCAGCCCCGGCTGCTCCCAGCCGCCAGCACCCCTGACAGAGTTTTTCTACTACAAAGAGATGGGGATGTCAATTGCTGGTATCGGTCGAGGACATGGCTTGTATCCTTACTCTTTGGGGTTAAGACGTATCATTAGAAAATAGAAACTTACTAAGATCTATTAAACTGAGGCTGCCGTGATGATAGACTTTTAATTTGAGCTTGGATACAATTCAAGCTTTAAAAGATGCCGGGCAACCGGTCGAAAGTGAGTCAGGATGAGCGAATTAAAAGGATTAATTATAGCGGCTGGCAGGGGAGAAAGAATCTCCAATCTCTGTCCGCTCAAGCCGCTGCTTGAAGTTAATGGCCGCTGCCTCATAGACAGATCGATTGACTCTTTGACCAGGGTTGGCATAAAAGACATGGTGGTGGTCACCGGTTTCCGGGGCGAACAGCTGGAAAAGCACCTGGAAGAGAGAAGCTACCCAACCGGTGTCAGGCTCAGCTGGGTGAGGAATGAAGACTGGCAGAAAGAAAATGGCCTGTCTGTTTACCGGGCCAAGGAGCTGGTCGGTAACAGATTTATCCTGTTAATGTCTGACCATATCTTTGATCCAGAAATTCTTTTCAGATTGAGAGAGCAGACAATAGAAGAAGGTGAGCTAATTCTGGCCGTTGATTACCGGATCAATCAGCATCCCTATGTCGATCTGGATGATGTCACCAGGGTGGAGCTAAGGGGAGATCGAATTGTCAACATCGGTAAGGGCCTGACTGTCTATCAAGCTTTTGATACCGGAATCTTCTACGGGACAGGGGGCCTGTTTGAAGCTTTAAAAGAAAGCCAGGAAAAGGCCAGGAATTTCACCCTGTCCGGAGGGGTAAGAGTACTGGCGGCCAGAGGAAAAGCCAGAGTCATGGATATTGGCAACAGGTTCTGGATAGACGTTGACGATGAAAAAGCTTTTCACCAGGCTGAGGTTTATCTCCAGAGCCGGGGAGATGTGTTATAAATTCAAAAGCCGTCCTTAATTATTTTTTCAGCCAGCTCCCAGTCGTGGCGATTGGTTATCTTGAAATTCCACTGGTTGCCATTGACCAGGCCGCAGCGCAGGCCGCCAGCATAAGCCAGCGATAGATCGTCAGTAAATGACATTTGACTGCCGAGTAGCTGGTAAGCTTTGAATATAGCTTCAAAGCGGAAAAGTTGAGGAGTCTGAGTCTGATAGATTTTCTGGCGATCAGGGAAGGAAATTATTTTCCCCTCTTCTACCTCCACCAGAGTATCAACTGCCGGAATGGCCAGAGCCAACCCGTCATACAGATTGTCCTCTAAAAGTTTTAGCCCTTCTTTTACTCCTTCTGGGGGGAAAAAAGGGCGAGCGGCATCATGAATGATAACCAGCCCGGTCTCAGGGGGACAGATCCTGAGGCCATTTAAAACCGACCACTGACGCTCTTCGCCGCCCGGAGCGATCAGCCCTATTCCCGGGTGGGGCTGGTAATATTTCTGGTAATCATTGATGAGAACAGCGACGATCAGGTCAATACCCAGTGCCAGAAATTTCTCAACAGAATAATCAAAGAGGGGGCGACCACCAAGTGGAAGAAATTGTTTCGGAACAGAAAAACCGCTCCTTACCCCACAGCCTCCACCCAGAACAATAGCTGCTGTTTTCATCTTGAAGCTATCCTTTCTCCCTTTCTTGTTTTCTCTTTCTCATTTTTATTCTGTCTCACCCGTTCTGCTCTCTGGTTCTATCTGCACTTTGAGGTCAGCTCAATTGAGGTCGTTTTAATCCTCGAGGCTGATCCTTTTAATCAGCATGGTGGCGAAAGCTCCCCGGGGAAGGCTGAAAGATAAAATTAGTGATTTAAAACCGGGATGAAGCTCGTCCTCCCCATGACTTACCACCTGCAGATCCTGTGGATAGAGAAGAACCCGGCGCTCAAAGGAGCGGAAAAAAACGCGGCTTAAAGCCCTGGTCCGGAAGGAACTGAACTTTAAGTTGTGGTCAGCCAGGAGCTGGCAGTAAAGCTGGCGGCTGAAGTCATCCGGGAAGTGCATGCGGGCAGCCGGAGTGGGCAGTTTTAACTCCCGCAGGTAAGCCAGAGTCGGCTTGTCCAGGCGGCGCCAGAAAAGGAAAGTTCCTGATTCAGCTTCAACTTCTCTGAGATCATTGATTTTGGCCCGTAGCCAGCGCCGCAGAAGTTCATTCCACAGATATGAACCAAAGGCAGCATAGGCCATGGAAATCTCTTCACGCGGGATTTTTTCGAGAGCAGCCAGATAATCATCGGGGCGAAGGAGAAGAGTTCTGAAAATCCTTTTTTCGGTCAAACCCTGGGCCAGCTCCAGACATTTTTCCCAGTCTCTCCAGCTGGCGATAATTTCAGCTATTCTTTCTTTGTTTTTTTTGTCAGCGGCCTTAATATTCTGTGACTGAAGGAAAATCTGCAGGGCTCCATTGTAGTGTCCTTTGAGGACGCGCTCAGCAAAAAAGCCAAGTTCCTGGTTGGTACCGCGAAAACGCTGGTCATCAAAAAAATTAGGGAACCCGTAGGTTTCGACCTCCTGCAGGTTTTCAAGCAGTGGTTCAATGGCCTTCAACTGACGGATAATGATACGGAAGCGATTGCCTTCGATCAGAGCGGGACTCATCGACCGGCGCATGAAGCCTACTGATTTCAGTGAAAAATTAGGTTCCTCCAAGCTGAAGTCCTTCTGGCTGCGAATAGTTATGTACTGACTGGTCAGGCCGTGCTTATCTTTTTTCCCTCCATAGGCGATCGCTTTGGGTGAAATAGACAGATATCTGGCCAGGAAATGGACCAGGTCAGGTGTCGTCCAGTTCTTTTTGGTCAGCTGATAAACCCTGAACTCTCCTCTGTCGACCAGGGGCAGCGAGGCTATTTCCTCGACGATGAAATCTTCGGGTCTGGCTTTGATCATTTAAAAACAATTTTAGAGGAAAAGCCTTGAAAATGCTATGATTTGCAAGATGATAATTTATAAGCTAAAATGAAGAAAAATAATTGGATTGGAGGAGGTAAAGATGAAAGGTGATAGCAAGCTAATTGAGGTTCTTAATTCCCTTCTGGCTGACGAACTCACAGCCGTTAACCAGTACATGGTTCACTCCGAGATGTGTGACAGCTGGGGTTACGCCAGACTCCATGAGAGGATTGAAAAAAGAGCTATTCAGGAAATGAGACATGCTGAAAGCCTCATTGGCCGGATTCTCTTCCTGGAGGGGATGCCCGTCGTCTCCGAGTTGAAGAAGATTT
>Ga0209604_1003418_pt1 | contig 10901 bp, 11 predicted proteins | sample AD_UKC097_MetaG_FD_184405 | JGI IMG/M metagenome (GOLD analysis project Ga0209604, IMG submission 184405) | Active sludge microbial communities of municipal wastewater-treating anaerobic digesters from USA - AD_UKC097_MetaG (SPAdes) (version 2) | ecosystem: Engineered > Bioreactor > Anaerobic >... | reverse complement strand
GTTTCCGGTGATCTCCAGGATGTCGGCGGAAAGTTCTTCAATCTAACCACGGAAGAGATTCCCGCCCCTCCCGCACTCGACATGGAAATAGCTAAAAAACTCTGGCAGGAAATGCGCGGTGGTCGTAAAACAGTAAAATCGAAAAAGTCTGAAAACAATGTGTTTTCAAGGGGTAGCGGCGTGACTTCGGTCACGCCGTTTCCTCTTTCATCAGCTCATTGAGGGGGATAAATCCCAGACCGTCGTACTTGATGTGGATATGCTGTCTGCGCTTGCCGCTGCTCTTGTCCGGCGCGTCCACATAGATTGCAGACACCAGCTCCCGCAGCGCATAGGGCGTCAGCTCCTCAATCCCCACATACTTATGAGCTTTCTGAATGAACTTTTCGATGTTCTCATTCTGTCGTTCCTGTACTTCAATCTCCTGCTGCAAGGTGATAACCTCTGCTTCAATCTGCTTCTGCTCTGCTTCGTAGCTTTGGCTGAGCATATCAAACCGCTCGTCGCTCAAACGTCCGCCCGCGTTGTCCTCGTAAATCTTGATGAACAGCCGCTTCAATTCAGAGATACGCTTTTCATCCCGGTCAAGCTGCTTCTTGCGGACTTGAATTTGCTCCCGGCTTTCAAGTCGCATTTGCTCCTCCATGACGGTGCGGAAATGACTTTCATACCGCTGGATGTACCCCATGACCGCTTGAATATGCTTCAAGACCATGCGCTCCAAAACCTTAACACGGATGAAGTGACCGCCGCATTTCTCTTTGTCTTTCCAATGAAGAGAGCAGTCAAAAAAGTCCTGATCCGTTTTGTAGTTGTTGGACGAGCCGTAATACATCTTCGAGCCACAATCGGAACAATAGACCAAGCCGGAAAAGATGCTGCTTCTACCTGTGCGTGTCATACGGTGGCGCTGCTGACGGATGATTTGTACCTTGTCGAATACATCACCCGCAATAATGCGTTCATGGGTGTCGTGGAAAACGGCTTGCTTTTCAATCGGATTTTCACGCTGCTTCTTGTCCCAGATGGAATTGCTGAAAGTCTTGAAGTTGACGGTACAGCCTGTGTACTCCCGGCGTTCCAGTATGTTGACAACGGAGCTGTCGCCCCAGCCATAGGGATTCTCCGGCTCCGGGTGCGGAGTTTTGCGCCCTTGCTGCTTTTTGTAGGCAGTCGGCGTCAACACCTTGTCCGCTTTGAGCTGGTTGGCGATCTGTTGCGGGCCTCGCCCCTCCACGCACATAGAGAAAATACGCCTTACCACATCAGCGGCTTCCGGGTCAATCACCCATCGTTTGGGGTTCTCCGGGTCTTTCACATAGCCATAAGGAACATTGACGGTCAGCGGTATGCCGCGCTCACCCTTTGCCTTTGTCACAGCCCGGATTTTCCTGCTGGTATCACGGGCGTAAAACTCGTTAAACCAGTTCTTGATTCCGGCAAAATCGTTGTTGACGCTGTTGGTGTCAGCGGAATCAAAATCGTCGTTGATGGCAATGAAGCGCGTCCCATTCTGCGGAAAGGTGAAGTTGGTGTAAAGCCCGGTCAACGCGGAGTTTCTTCCAAGACGGGAGAGGTCTTTCGTGATGGCAACCGCCACATTCCCGGCTTCAATCTCGGCAAGCATGGCTTGAAATCCGGGTCTGTCGAAAGTCACACCCGAAACGCCGTCATCCACAAAAAAGGTCGGGTTTGGGAAATGATGCTCGCGTGCATATTGGAGTAAGATACCCTTTTGATTTTCGATGGACAGGGATTCGCCAAGCCGTTCATCCTCTTGACTTAACCTGCAATACAGCGCGGTAATTTTGTTTGTTGCTCCAAACATTTCTGTTTCCTCCTTTAGTGGAGCAACTGTCAGTACAGGATTGGTTGTCTCTATTGTACCAAGATTTTGAGCGTTTGTCATTCCTGTCCCTCCATCTTTTCCGTAAACTTCTTGGCGGTGATGCGCTCCAACTTTCGGACAAAGGTTTCCGTCCCCTCATAGCTGCCGGTGACGGTGTAAACAGTCCCCGCGATTTCTTCTGTAACGGTCAATTCTGGAATCCAGTATGCGGAGAGATTTTTCACATGGATATGCCCGTCCTCACCAAACCAAAAGTTATGGTTGCGCCGTTCCTCCGGCACAGGCTCGCATTTGGCGTAGGGATCGGGATTGGTAAAATGATACTCGGCGGGAGTATCCCCGGCAGCTTCCTCCTGCTCGGCCCATTGGCGTATTTCCTCTAATTCCTCCGGGGTAAACTCGTTTTCGTTCCTACTCATAATTTTGTTTTCCTTTCCGTTTCATCGTTCCTGTTCGTGTTTGTGTTCCCGGTCATGCTGCGGCCTGTTCGGCTCCCGCAAAACCTTCTCCACGGCAAACTTGATATTCCAGAGTTTTTTCACATCGGCATAGAGGGGTGAAAGCTCCGCTTGCCCGGTTTTATACTCCTGTTGCAGTGCCGCCAGCTCATCCCGCCATCTGGTAAGCGGCAGCTTGCCACTCTCCGAAAAATGCGGTTTCAGTTTCCATTGTGCCATATAGAACAGGCGCAAAGTGTTCTCATGTTCATTGGCATAGTTCTCACGGCTTTTCTTGAATTTGATGCTGTTCAGCTTTTCATATACGGGCTTCCCGGCAGCATAATATTCAACCATGCGGAGCAGTTCATCCAGTTCCTTTATGCGCGTGAATTTGGTTTTCAGGCTGTCTTGCATACCGTTGATTTGACCGCTGAGGGTATCCAGCCGGGCTTCAAGATCGTCCGGCGTGTAGAGGTTTTGCGCTGTGATGAAGTTGATAATCTCCGAATACTGCTTGATGTTGCCAACCTTTGCCTGATTACTCCACGCCCCGGCGCTGCGCCCGGTGTAGTAGCTGCCAAGCAACTCCGCAAGGTTGGGCCGCTGCGGTTTTGATAGTTCTGCTTTGGCCTCTTTCAGCCAGTTAAACAGGGCGGCAATTTTCCGCGTTGCATCCCGGATAAGCGCGTTGGTCGCTTTGATCCAGCGGTTCAGCTCGCCCTTTTCCGTTCGTATGCCTTTCGCCTCCATCTGCCGGACAGCAGGGCCTTCATGGACAGTAGGCAAAAGGTCAAGCCACTGTCGAACGAAACTGCGATTGTCAATGCGGCACTCTAAACCTTTCTCTGCAAACTTGGTATTGCACAGTTCCGCCCATGCAGATCGCCAAGCCTCCAGCGTTTCTGGCCTGCCCCAGTTGGTGGTGGGAACAGCGTTGAATACATCGTTTCCGGCTTCGTCCTTGACACGGTTTCCGTCTGCATCCAGCACATATTCCCGGTGTTGCTTGGCGTCCCATGTGCCATCGTCTTTCAGCGGACGGATGGGGCAAAGGACATGGAAGTGCGGATTAGAAATGCCGCCGTCCTCCTTGTCTGGCTGGTGAACGACAAAGTCAACGGTCATGCCCCGACTTACGAAATTATCCAACAAAAATTGCCTTGCAAGAGCGATGTTCTCATCCAGAGAAAACTCGTTCTGCAAGGCAATATCAAAACTGTATGCAAGCTGGGCTTTCTTGCCGCGCTCGGCTTTCTCCACGGCGTTCCATAGCGTTTGGCGGTCTGCGTATTCCGGCGGGGCGTGGGCGGGCAGCAGGATTTCAGAACAGATGACGCCGCCCTTGCGGGTGTAGTCGCTGACATCCCCGTAGTACTCGCTATACAGCTTTTCTCCGGCACGATAGGCTGCGGATGCAATCGCGGATTGCCCCGCGCTGCGTTTGACTTGTGTTGCGTGGAAATGGAACAACGCCATTTATTCACCATCCTTTTGCTGCGATTTTTCGTGCTTGGTCAAGGCCATGCTGACTGCCGTTTTGACCTCCGGCAGAGAGAAGATAGATTCTGCCAGCGTGTAGAACTCCGTTTCTGTAAGATCCTTCACCTCTGGAGCGATACTCTCAATGGCCGCGCCACGTGTGATAAGCCGGTGCGCCCGCTTTTGTCTGTCGCCTTTTTCGTAATACTGGACACGGTTATTCAGCCGTTGGAGCTTGTGCTTCTCCTGCTGGATTTTCACCTCATTGGCGGCGTATTCCTGCTGTAACTGCTCGATGGTTTTGCTCATAAAATCCTCCTTCAAGTAGAAATGGAAAAGACCGCCTTGCCCGGAAAGGCAAAACGGTCATGTGTTAGGATAGGTTCGATCTGTGATTATCAAACCCGTTGGAAAGATACAGACGCAAAGCGGATGTATCTTTCCGGCGGGTAAGCAAGGATAGACACGCAAGTGTCGCAAGGGGTGCAGCCCCTTGTTCGGAGCGTAGCGACGCAAAACAGCCCAGACTTCATCAGTCTGGGCTGCTGCCTCGCAGAGCGCACGATACAGGCCACAAGGCCATGTATAGAAGTGCGCCCTTGTTACCAAGGGATTATTTGTACTGTTCACACAGCGTGCTAAATGAGTCAATCATTGTGGTAAGTGCTTCTTCACCGTTTCTATATCCAATTTCGTATGTTGCGCCATTGATGATTTTGCTATCGCCATCAAAACTCAGAAGTTCATCAATGCTCCAATCACCGTAATAGGAATACCGATCAAAGAATTCTGCAACCGCTTTTTCTGTCTGAATATTTCCATTTTTATATAGGTGTGTCAGTGTACTCATCATTGCTGTAAATGGGTTTTTCCGGGCATAATCACTATTTACTAAACCTCCTATGCCTAAACGCTCACAGTCAAAGACACGGCACATAATGTGCTCTATCTGAACAGCATATACTTGTGGATTTGTCATTTTTAATCTCCTTATCTGTCTTTTGTCAATTCCGAATCAATCTCTTGAATTCGTTTCTGGAGCTGTTCAATTTCTTTTTCAATTTTCTTCTTTGCGGCATCCATTCTGTCCATAACCTTTTTCATTTCAAGCGTTGCTTCATCAATTTTTTCTTGAATTTCCTTCTTCTCTTTCCCTTTGAACAGACCGAGAGCACTCTTTTCCGTGTTTAATGCATTGATGCGTTCCTGAATATTTTCTTTCTCTGCGCTTCCTGGGATAGCGCTCATCTCAACTTTCAGAGCTGAAATCTGATCTTCTAAAGCTGCTTTTTCTGCTTCAAGGGCAGCTTTTTCATCTGCGTGCTCTGCCCAGTAATCATCAAAACGCTTTTTGGCTGCTTCTTTTTCTTCCTGTTCCTTGGAGGCTTTGATAGCTTTTATTTTTGCTTCATAATCACGGATTAATCCTCTACGGACATTTTTCGCTTCATCCGTTAGCTTCCATTCTTTATGCCAACTTTTACCCCAATCAGTAATGTTATAGTCCCAAGAGCACGATTCATTAGCTGCTGTATGAATAAAAATCAGATTTTCATAACGCTGAATATCTTCTTCGTCATCTTCATCACAAAGACTGATTGCCTTTTCCACAAGAGATGTGCAATAGCCAACTCTCTTTATGAAATTCTGCCACTCGTACTTTCCGGCTCTATCATCGGAGTCATTGGGATCTCCATTGTAATCCGGCCAAATAACATTCTGCCACGCCTGTACTACCGATTGATTAATGAGAGTTGCAATTGGAGCCATAATCTCAGAAAGAGGAATTAAGACACCAGTTTGTGAGAGAAAGGTGACCACTGTACTTAATATTGATGTAATGTCAGAGATAAAACCATTAGCTTCTTCTTCGTCAGGCCACTTTGCAAATCGATCAGCTCTTAAGGAAATCATTGCAGCAGAAAGGTTTTTTATCTGACCTTTTGCTTCCCCCACAAGTTCATCCTTTACATCGTCAGGAGCATTATTGATAGCCTTAATAAACGCAGCGACACCTTCATCTACTCTTGAGTTTTGCAAAGAAGATTGCCATGCAGCCGCTTCGCCTTTCAACATCCAAGCTTTATAATTTGTTGGCTCGATCTCAATAATTTTATTGCAATAAGATTCCGCTTCTGCATTATTGCCCGCGTCTTTCGCGCTTTGAGCCATTTCCAAATAGTTCGCAATCATATGAGAATTATCCACGCGCACAGTACCTTTGATTTCCTGAACTTTTTCTTTCATTCGATCAGCACTATGCTCCATACCGCAACTGTCGCATACAGCAATCCCACCAGCACCCATAATCAGTTTTCCGCCACAAATATCGCAAACCAATGCCGCCATATTATTTCCTCCTAATGTTTATTTGAAAATCTTACATTTTTTGTTTCGCTCGTCCAAAAGCAAATTAAGTTCCGCAATAATCACGGCTCTGCTTGCCGCCGTTTTCAGTTCTGCGGCTTTTACCGAGATTTTATTCTCCAAATCAACTAACTGCTCATTGCTCATAGGATCAGAAAACCGGATTTTTTCCGCAAGCTGCATAAGCGCAGCCTTAATCTCTGAATCCTTTTCACCATTTGCCAACAATTCAATGTCCGCTTGAAGTTCCCGTACATAGAAAACCTTTTTCTGCGCTTTTGCGTCAACTCGCTCAATTTCGCCTCGCCCTATATCGGCGGCAATCATGCTCACAGCTGAAACGCCGACGATAACTGCACAGGCAACAATTGCACCCCAAACAGGAAGCGCCGGGACGAACATGAATACGGCAAATGCAATGATTTGAATTATAAGATATACAATACCAATGTGAACAATAGGGAAGCCAAGAAACTTGCTTTTCAGTGTTTCCTCTCTTCCAAGCGCAATTTTCCAAATACCTAACTGTGCAGCAAATGCAATAACGGTAAATGCATACGAAATCCAGAATGCTCCCGTTTTTACGGTTGGGACAGCAAAAGCAATCACGCTAACCAGAACGAACAGAATTGCGAGAATTGCGTATCCTTTTGTGCTATCCTTTTTCATCATCAGCCCTCCCTCTTTGCGCCGCATTTCGGACAGAATTTACCGGGCTTGATAAACTTGAATCCACATTTTATGCAAGTATCGGATGGGGCTTGTGGTGCCCCACATTCGTCGCAAAAAGTCGCGCCCGGTGTAAGCTCTGCGCCACATTGGTCGCAGAATTTAGCGGTTACGGTTTGTGGTTGTGCATTTCCCATCCCTGCAAAAGCATCAGAAACCACACCACCAACCATACCACCCACGGTGCCGCCTACGCCTGCCATCATTCCCAGACCAATGCCCATATTTGAGAACTGCCCAGCAGCTTCGTTTTTTGCTGCATCCTGTGCCACATCAAAGCCACGCTCCTGCTGATAGGTGTAACCCTCTTGCATACGCTTAGTTGCCTGTGCCTGCGAATCAATAACCACCTTTTGCGCTTCGGTTTGGGCATGAATCACACCAGTCTGTTGCTGCAATTTTGCTTCGGTAATATCAGCGTACTGGCGGAAATGCAGTTCTTTGAATTTTTCGTACTGAGGATCTCCGTCAGGCTTAACAATAGTGGTAATGTAAAAGCGTTTCAGCTGTACGCCGTAATCAAGGAAATCGGGTGTCAGACGGGTACAAATATCCGCTGAGAATGATTCAAGTTGTTCGTCGATCTCAAAGATATTGATGGCATTCACTCGCATCGTTTGAGCAATATAGGTTTTCACCTTTGTCATCAAAATGCTGCGAAAATAGACGGTGAGTTGCTGGCGATCCAACACGCGTTCTGTACCAACCAACTTGATGAGTAGTTTGCGGGAATCATCCACGCTTAGGGACATCTCACCACTTGCACCAATGGACAAAGGGAACTTGTATGTAGGTTCTATATACTGTACCTTGCTGTCCGTTCCCCAGCGAATCGCCATTTGCTCTGTCTTATTGATAAAGTAAATCTCGCAATGAAAGGCTGTTTTTCCATCCGTAGGAATATTAATCAATCTGCGCAGAAGTGGAATGTTCTGTGTTTCCAATGTGTGTCGGCCCGGGCCGAACAAATCCAACGCTTGACCGTTTAGGAAGAAAATAGCTTCCTGTGACTCATGGACAATCAGCTGCGTTGTAGTATTGAAATCTTCACACGGATGCTTCCATATGAAAGTGCTGTTGTCACCCTCATATTTGATAATATTAGCGATTTGTGCCACAATTTCTCACTCCAATCTATAAATATAAAATTAGCCCCATGCATCAGCATAGGGCGGTTGGTTGGCCAAAATGCAGCTGGCAGCCACCGTTTCCGGAACAGGCCCTATAGCTTTGCGTCACAGCATTTCGACTGATTTGCCGTTTTGTTTCTGTTTGTCAAATGGTGTACTATTTGACACCCTTTTTTATATTTACCAGAATAGCACGAAATTCCTGATTCTGCAATAACATCCACAAGAAAAGCGACAAGTTTTTCCTAATGTAGAAGCGCTTCTACCGAAATTGGAACATTGTCAAATAGTACACATTCTGATAGCTAATGTGTTTCTCTGCCATTTTTCATTAAACGATATTCTCGTAAGCGCCGATAAAATGTCGCTTCGCTCATGCCGCAGGATGTCAGAATGTCGCCAAGTGGTATCTGCTTTTTCTCCCAAGCTGCTACTAACTGCGAAAAATTCGGCGGGGCAGCTTTGGAAGGTCTACCAAATATTACGCCCCGCGCCTTTGCTGCCGCGATTCCTTCTGCCTGTCGCTTCTTGATATTCTCCCGCTCGTTTTGTGCTACAAAGGACAGAATTTGCAGAACAAGATCGGCAATGAAAGTGCCCATTAAGTCTTTGCCCTGCCGTGTATCTAACAGCGGCATATCAATCACACAAATATCCACCCCTTTTTCTTTTGTCAGAATACGCCACTGATTTTGAATTTCCTCATAATTACGCCCAAGCCGGTCGATGCTCAAAATGTAGAGCAAATCGCCCGGCTTCACTTTTTTTTACCAGCTTCTTATATTGCGGTCTGTTAAAATCTTTGCCTGATTGCTTATCCATATAAATAAAATCGTCCAAAACGCCTTTGCTATGTAGGGCAATAAGCTGGCGATCTTCATTTTGGTCGGTGCTGCTGACACGGATGTATCCATAAGTAATCGCGGAGATATTATTTCACCTCCCGGCGCTTCTGCCAGACGATTTCATAACCCAACGCATCGGCCAGCTCCACGGCCTCGCCGTAGCGGAGTGAGCCGCGCTTGAGCTTGCCAGACAGATTGGGGACGCTGCTGCTCCAGCCGTACTCGTCCGCAAGATAGTCCACCACCTCACTCATGGTCATGCCCGCCCGGACAATGTAGGATTTTATTTCGTTTCTGTAATTCTCGTTCTTTTTCATGTAGGCAAATGCCCTCCTTTTTTCGTTTGCCCTGCGGCAAAATGGGCGCGCCGACAGGCGACACCCATTCGCCGCAACGCATGGTTTTTGTGAAAACGGATTTTCGTTCAGATTGCCGCCTATGATGCCCTGTTCATACAGGGGCTTGTTCGGTTTCGCTGTTCTGTGTGGCATTTCGTAAAAATGCGAAAATGCAAGCGCACCCGCAAACTGTGTTCGCCCTGCGGTGCAACGCTCTTTGATGTGGATAGGGATAGGAAAGGAAGCGATTGTTCGCGGATTTCACTTCCTTTGATTTTAACCTTGCTTTTTTAGCGCCGTTCTCCCCGAATGCCGTTCCTGCCCGGTCATCTCACCCGGCGTATCCCCGGCTGTGGCACGCTCCCCGCACTTATGGACACAATGTCCACAAGTTGCGGTATCATGGCGGTGCTTCGCCAGTCGGCATATCCCATTCGGACGGTCATGCAATTTTCAAGCTGCAAATGTCTGTTGACAGATACATTGTAGCGAAAAAGTACGCCCTCTCCCGTATATCCAAAAGGATGGAAAGCAGGGGCAAAAAGCGAATATTTCCACGCTTATGGACAAGCTGTGTTATACTGAATATGTATAAAAGCATTTAGTGGCGAAAGGGGGATACGGCAATGAATACAGCCTTAACCATACAAGAGAAGTTAAAGGATTTGCGGGTAGCACAGGGCTTGACGCTGGAACAGCTTGCGGAACAGACTGGGCTTTCAAAATCCGCACTCGGCAAATATGAGAGTGATGAAGTCCGGGACATCAGCCCCTATGCCATCGTAACGCTGGCGAAGTTCTATGGCGTATCCGCGGATTATCTGCTGGGCATGGCCGAAAACAAAAATCACTCAAATGCAGAGCTTGCAGCTCTGCATTTGAGTGACGATGCGATTGATGTATTAACAGCCGGTAAATACAATCACCGGCTGTTGTCAGAAATCCTCTGCCACAAAGATTTTCAGCGCATGATGCTGGATGCGGAGATTTATGTGGACAGGATCGCGGATATGCGGGTCAATGATATGAATGCCATGCTGGAAGCAGTGCGGCAGATGCTGCTTGCCAAGCAAGCGGACAATCAGGAGGATTTGTACCTTCGGACATTGGAGTTGGCGCAAGTGCAGGAGGACGAATATTTCGGCCATGTGGTTTCCCGTGACTTGACGGACATCCTCCGTGACATTCGGGAAGATCACAAGCCCGATACGACTACGGCAGACGAACCTTCCGTAGCGGCACAGATGCAAAGTCAATTACAAGTTGCTATGAATTTCGAGGGCAGTGCAGAGGAAAAGAAAGCGAGGGCGTTCTTGACAACCTTTGGCATTGACTATGATGCTATCTCCAAAGAGCAGTTCGTCAATCTGATTGAAGTCCTCAAGCTGTCCAAACACATGAAAAGTCCTATCAGCCAACGGGGCAAGGCAAGTCCTTACCAAACTCACGGAAAGGGCAAGAAGAAACACAAATAAGCAAAAAAATACGCTGTACTCGGATTTTTCATTGAGTACAGCGTATTTTGTTTGCCCAATCCTGCGTGACAGATGCCCGTAATTTGCATTCTTGTTGGATTACTGTTTTACGAACACCTGTCTAAGCCTACGAATGGGGGGCATCGATGACGGAAATCTATGACGCGATAATAGTTGGCGGTGGAATAGCCGGAATGACCAGTGCCGCATATATTGCAAAGCACGGAGCCAAAGTTCTCTTGTTGGAGA
>Ga0209604_1003402_pt1 | contig 10932 bp, 9 predicted proteins | sample AD_UKC097_MetaG_FD_184405 | JGI IMG/M metagenome (GOLD analysis project Ga0209604, IMG submission 184405) | Active sludge microbial communities of municipal wastewater-treating anaerobic digesters from USA - AD_UKC097_MetaG (SPAdes) (version 2) | ecosystem: Engineered > Bioreactor > Anaerobic >... | reverse complement strand
GGCTCCGGCAACACCAAGTTCGTCACCGGCGTCACGGGCGCCGACATTCGCTGCGCAAGCTTTCCGTCGATCGCGTACCCCTCCAGCGGCGAGACGCCCCACTGGCCAGCCAGCGAACGGCGCAAGACAGTGTGCATTCCGGTCGGTCCGCTGTTCTACGAAGTGGGACCGGACGTGGGCCTCGCAGCCGACACGTTCAGGGCGAAGCAGTTGCACGACGAGTACACCGAGTCGCCGGAGTACACCGCACTCTTGCGCGGCGCGCTGAGCATGATGAAGGTACCCCACATCGACCTTCTGATCGTCGGCCTGCCTGTGGCGCTCTTCTCGTTGAAGAAGTCGGCGCTGGAGAAGGCCATGGTCGGTGAGCACCAGGTGGGCGGCGGGAAATCGGTCACGGTCGCCAAAGCGATGGCGATTGCCCAGCCTCAGGGTGCACTGGTGCACTACGCGGCCGAGCACAAGAAGATGGCCACCATCGGCAACGAACAGAGCTTGGTGATTGACCCGGGCTCACGCACCTTCGACTGGCTGGTCACCCGCGGTATGCGCCTGGTGCAGAAGCAGTCGCATTCCATCAACCGCGGCATGTCCGACGTGCTTCGGTTGCTGGCGGCCGAAATTTCCAAGGACATCGGCTCGCAGTACCGCGACTACGACGCCATCGACCTGGCCTTGCGCACAGGCAAGGCGCCGGTCATCTTCCAGAAGCCGTACGACATCAGCCGGCATCTACCGCTGGCCGAGAGCGTCGCGCAGCAGGCGGTGTCGACGATGCGCCAATGGATCGAGACGCCGGAGAGCTTGCAGAACATCATTCTGGTCGGCGGCGGGGCGTTCCTGTTCAAGAGGTCCGTCAAGGCGGCGTTTCCGAAGCATCGGATTCACGAGGTGAAGGAGCCGATGTTTGCCAACGTGCGGGGGTTCCAGGTGGCGGGGCAGAACTACGCTTCGACCACATTGGTCCCCGGTCGCGACCGGCAGGCAGGGGAGGTGGCATGACCCACTCGACGCAAGAGGCTCCGAAGGCCATTCGGCTGGTGTTCGAGCTGGCTCGCGCGGACAACCCCAGGCTGTATGACGAACTGGTCGGCTTTCCTCAGGGGGTGAAGCGGGTCAATCGACTGCGGGTGCTGGCCTACGATGGCCTGCTTTCGCAATATGGGGTCTTTGCCCAGGGAGCCCTCGGGGTGACATCACCGGAGGTTCGCGGCGAAGTTCCCGCGGAGACGGCTGGAGTGACCAACGACGTCTTCGGGCCCAGCCTGGCCGAGTGAGGGAACGATGCCGAGAAAAGGACATGGTAGGCGGGGTGAAGTAACCGCCAAGGAAATGGCCGAGATGGGCTTCTGCGAGAAGCGCATCCAGCTGGCTCACCTGTACGGCGAGCAGGTCACGCACGAACAGCAGAAAGATCGGGCGAGAGGACAGCTCGCCCACCAGCGGTATCTGGAGGACGGCTTGTCCTCGCGCGGGGATCGCCGTTGCTTCGTGGCGACTTGCGTGTTTGGCCAGGACGCGCTGGAGACGCAGGTGCTGCGGCAGTATCGGGACGCCGTTCTCCTGCGATGCAGGCTGGGTCGGTGGATCGTTGGGCTTTACTACAGGACATCGCCTTCACTGTGCGCGCACCTGGTGCGTTCGGCGGCAGCGATGGATGCGACGCGAAGGTTGTTGCGCGTGGTGGTGGCTGGATGTCTTCTGCACATCGCCAGGAGGGACGAGCAGTGACCCCATCTGTCGTTTTTTGGGTCGCGGGGCTTGTTCTCGCGCTTTTGCTCGGTGCTGTCTGGCTTTTCCGGCGAAAGGGTAGCGCCGAGCGCCGATCACGGCCCCCAGAGCTCGCCCGTGCGGACCTTGTCTATATGGAAGAGACGTTTCGCACCGGTGGGCCACTATGGATGGTCGCTAAGGCTACGCTGAACAAGCCATCGTAATTTCCCGCACACCAATTGATGACGCGGTTCTTCGGGCTGTACGACCTTGCGCACGGCCCATCTGGGCCGTGCGGTGGGCCCTGTGGCCCGATTTCCGCGCCTATGGGCGCACCTGTCCCTGCAGATGTCCCCGGCACAGGTAGATGTTGGCCAGTGCCAAGGCGGTGAACGCACGCGTGGCGTTTTTCTGAAGTCCGCGATAGCGCACCTTGGTGAATCCCCACAGTCGCTTGACCACGGCAAAGACGTGTTCCACCCGAGCACGCACCCGCGACTTGTTGCGGTTCTTGGCCCGCTGCACCTCGTCCACCTCGCCTGCGCGGCGCGTGCGCTGGTTGGTGAAGTCTTTGGCCCTGGGCGCCTTGCTTGATATCAGCGCCTTCTGGCTGGCATAGGCCGAGTCGCCATAGACCCGCTGTTCGTTGCCGTGCAGCAAATCAGGCAGTGGGTGTTTGTCGTGCACATTGGCTGGCGTGACCACTGCGCTGTGACTCAGCCCCGTTTGGCTGTCCACACCGATGTGCAGCTTCATGCCGAAGTACCACTGCTGCCCCTTGCGGGTCTGGTGCATTTCGGGGTCTCTGGCCTTGTCGGCGTTCTTGGTAGAGCTGGGCGCGCCGATGATGGTGGCGTCCACGATGGTGCCGGTGTTGACCTTGATGCCACGCGCCTGCAGCTCCTTGCCTACACGGGCGAACAGCGTTTCGCCCAACTTGTTGTCGTTGAGCAGGCGGCGGAACCTGAGCATGGTGGTGGCGTCGGGCACGGGCTCGCAACCCAGGTCAATGCCAACGAAGCGGCGCAGGCTGGCACTGTCGTACAGGGCTTCTTCGCATGCCAGGTCAGCGAGGTTGAACCAGTGCTGGATGAAATGGATGCGCAGCATGCGCTCCAGACCGATGGGTGGACGCCCATTGCCCGCCTTGGGGTAGTGCGGTGCGATTTCTTCGCACAGCGCAGCCCAGGGCACCAGCGCATCCATGGTCTTGAGGAACTCGTCGCGCCGCGTGGGCTTGCGATGTTGTTCAAAACCCGACTGTGCGTCGGCTGCCATGGCAAGGGTCTGCTGCTTCATGGCCCCGTAATTTACCCAGCCTGCAGCTACAGCGGGGACTTTTTCAGCATTGCCCTAAGGTGGATCGTGTCTATCGGTTGCCGGACGGTGCTCTGGTCCTGGTGGAGCTCAAGACCCGACGTCGGGATCGTCCGTACCTGACCGACATCATCCAACTGTCCGTCCAGCGGCTCGCAGTAGCTGCGCAAACTGGCGCCAGCGTAGAACCCTACGCCTTCGTTTCGGTGCTGGATACTGCCGGCCGCCTTCGTTCGCACCGTGTGCATCTGCTTGATTTGAACGAGATAGCCGACCTCCGCCGGCGCCGCAAGGGCATTCTCGACGGGCAGCTTCGGCCGGCCTACGCCACGTCCGAGGCGGCATGCCGCCAATGCGCCCTGCGGCACAAATGTGATCGCCCCAGATTGTCCTGAGCCATCCTCCGCAAATCAGGTCGCCCATCGGCCTGAATCCTTCGCCTGCCGGTTGCAACGATCGCCCGGGGCCGACGTTGGTCCCAGGCGGAAAATCGCGTCTTGATGACAGATCTCGCTGCAGGCCGTGCGCTTCTCTCGACGTGTCAAACCTGTCCCAGGGGGAGTCCATCCGCCTGCCCGATCCCCCGTTCAGTCATTGTCGTTACATCTCAATACTCTTAGACTGACTTCACGGCGACTACGAAGAACGTACTGATCATTGGCGAGCCAACGCTTTTGGAGGAGGGCGCGACATGGGAAATGCACCGGCGCACGAACGTGTGCCTGACACAGAGATTTGCCTGACGGATCAATCTCCTCCAACGGGCGCAGCGCTCGTCGCAGGCGAGGCCGCACCGTCATCGCGTGGCTGGAGACCAGCCAGGCAACTTGGTTCGCCGCGTACCGTCGCCGCCCTGGCAGCCGGGAGCATGATTCTGGTCGGCTGTTCGACACCGTTTTCGCAGTCAGCACGTTATGACCCCGCGGTCGTGTCAGCGGCCGGGACGATCACAGTGTCGGACCCAAAGGTCTACAGCCGTGAGGCGCTGATCAACGAAAGAGCCCGGGAGTTGGCCTTTTTGGACAAGCTGATCGAAGGGGCAGACACAGTAACGTTCAAACCGGACGCGATGCGGGAGACAGAGACCCTATCCGCCGTCACCGCGGCATTCGGACAGACACGTGATCCGGCTGCGGGCCAAAACTTTCGGCAAGCACAGGACCGGAATGCCATTGAGCAGGAGATCGCTCTACTGCGCCGTCAAATTCAGTATGTCCAGCTTCTCAAGGACGCCGAACTGATTCGCGCCGCATTGCCCACGCAGACTGAGCCAGTCAATTCCGACTTGGGCAAGCTGACAACGGATGTGCCCGGTTCGCTTGCTGGCGGGGTTGCGGCTCCGTCGGTTGAAACAGCGTTGACGCGGCTGGATGCGAGGCTGACGGCCCTGACTGCACAGTTGGCTGCGGAAGCTCGCCCTGTGGCACCTACCTCGGTCACCGCCAACCCGTTTGATGAGTTCCGCGACCGGCAGGCCTACCGGAACCTGCTGTACGCCGAACGAAATGCCAGGGCGCTGGACGAACTCCATGATCGCGGCAGCGCGGCCCTGATGCGCGTGAACCTGCAGGCCACCGTCGTTCCAGATCCGGCACATCCGAAGTTGCTGGGTGTGGTGCAGGTCAAGGTCGATCCCTCCACCTTCGACGACGAAGCCAAGTCGCGCTTTTTGTCCGAATGGCTTGACTACGTCAACCTCGGTCCATCCGCGCGGGGGGCAGATGGCAAGTTCACACAGAGATCGACGGCACGGGCCCTCCAGCGTGCACGCGTCTTGGCGATCATCACCGCAGGGGGGTACGAGGTCGCTGTTCCGACGGCAGCCCCTACCGGATCCATCGGCGGGCTGGTCCAAGACTTTGCGGATGCCGAGGAGAGCCGAGGCAAGGACCTCGGGCAGTCCCAGGGCTTGATTGACTCATGGCGTCTGGATCCTGCCGGTCCCTCGAGGCAGGTGCTGGAATCTTTGTGTAGCGGCTCACTACCGGAGAACCTGCACTCCACTGCGGGACAAGAGCGGAAGTTGCTCCTGGAACAGAGGCACTACGCACGCACGCGCGTGTTGACACATCAGTACATCCGGAAGATGGAGCCTTGGCTCGCAGCATTGGGTGATGGTGGCACTTACGCAGCTCAGGTGGAACAGGAACACGAGGCAGCCAGAGAGTATCTGCTGTCGCTCCAGGCAGCGCTCGGGTCGATTCCTGGCTGCGAAAGGACGGCGAGCGCCTTGCAGGTTGATGCGCCGAACATGGCATGGGGACCCCTGATGCAGAGGCTGCAGACGGCCGCGCAGACCGATCGAGCTCGGGTCTATGAGGTCGGGCCCCGCGAGCAGGTTCAGCAGATGTCCACTGTGGCGCGGTCGGCTAACAGCCTCGCCCTTGCCGCATCGATCGCCACCGCCTCGCCGGCCTCCGACCGGGCCGCCGAGGCGGCCTTGGGCTATTCAAGGCAGGCGATGGGCCGTGCAACGACGCTTGAGCGCGTTCCGTCCGTGGTCGGCTACGCAGTTGCGAGCAAGCAGACCTTCGGATGGGTGCTCGGCCCTCGAACGGTTATTGAGCCTGAAGGCCGTATTGGGGTGGAGCAGATGATCAAACCCTACGATCTTTCGGTGGACATGTCGATTCCCTCGTGGTGGCCGACATTGAAGCTCAAGGTCACCACGCTGTGGGGACCTTCGCCGCACGAACTGGCCGATGGCAGCCTAGATGCTGGTGGGCGCAAGCAGTCCACGATCGAGGTTCCGATGCAGCGCCGCTCGCCCGATCTTGACTGGTTCACGAATCAGCTGACGGGCAGCAGCGATCGGGTTGTACGGATCGAGGCGGTCAAGGGCGGGCCAGTGAACGCATGTGGAGCATCGACCCTGCTTGTGTCGGGACGTAATGTCTGGCGTACCGACAAAGTCATGGTTCTTGGTCAACTGTTGGAAGGTAGCGCCATCAGAATCGCGCCCGACATGGCGGGCATCCTGCTCAGCGTCCCAGCGATTTCTCCACTCTCGGGCAAACTCGACCGTGAGATGGTTCTGAGGGTCATCACCTCGTATGGCAGCCACGAACACCCCATCGTCGACAGCGCGAGAGGCGCAGGCGCGGGAGAGTTGGTCTACGTTGCGACACCCTCGGGTGACGATTGCAAGCCCAAGAAGGCTGAAGCCGTTGCGGATCCGAACAAAGTGGTCATCGAGAAGGTGAGTCCAAGTCTGCACTTTTCCGTTCCAGCGGCGTTCGACATTCACATTCAGGGCAAGAACCTCAACAAGGTCAGCAAGGTGACTTTGCACGGTCAGGCTGCAGTCTTGAAGCCGACAGGAGCAACGGCCCTGCAGGTGTCCTTCACAGAGGCCGGCACCAAAAGCATCCCTTCGACAGAGGGCGCCAAGCTTGAGTTCTTCACAAGTGACGGCAAGTCGGAGTCCGTGGTTGAAACCCTGCTTGTGCGCATCGCGCGGGCTCCTGGAGGCTGAACATGCACGTCATCGGGTCTGGCACTGCGCGTCGACACAACTCCGGGGTTTGGCGGATCTTTGGGCCGGGAAGCGTGGAACTGGGGCGCTTCATTCAAACCGACTTCTGGCACATCGAGAACGGGACGCCTGTGTTCTACGTGGACCTCAATCTCGATGGCCTTTGCGAGAACGTGCAGGTGCAGCTTGATGTGGAACGACTGGTCGGAACAGCGATGTCTTCCGCCGGCTTTGCAGCCGGCGCTGAGATTCGCCTGAGAAACTACATCATGGAAGCTCTCTTGGCGTCTCTGAAGCGATCGGGGGCTGATCACGCGGCCTACCGGTCCCGGCTCGTTCAACGGATGGCAGAAGTGAAGGCGGCAGCCGAAGCTCTTCCTTCGAAGAAGGTGACGATTGCGCTCCTCCAGCGCCTGGGGATTTCGGCTTGAGCGAGGGTCGACCGACCTGCGGTTGCTCCTGCTCCTACGACTGCGTTGGAAGGGGCTTGGCACCTGCGTCCAGAGTTGCCAAGGCCTGCCCAGGGCGTTCGAGTTGCAGGGGAGGGGGACACGCCCGCACTGCGCGCGAGCGGCGATGTCTGGGGTGCAAGCGCTGGCGTTGCGCGGCTGCGCATCCGGTGCAACTGGGGTGACACGCATGCGAAGCTCGGCGCGGTGAAAGCGCTGTAGGTGTCAGTCCACTGTTACTGTCCCGGCACCGAAGCGATGGCGGGTAGTGACTCATAAAGCAAGCCCCCGGCTCTGCCGAGGGACTCGCAGAGGTTTGACCGAGTGGTGCGGTCGGGGCTGCCTCTTGCCGACCAAGGAAAGAAGCCGCCGGGTGAAGAGTACTACCCGCCGAGATGGGTTGTGTCTTCGCGGCTCCGGACGGTGCAAGCGCTGCGGGGTGCTGCGCCTTTAGGCGCCGATCTCCCGCGCCCTTTGAGGGATTCCAACATCAAGCCACCGGCTTGGCCGGTGGTGCCTGACTCACGCCGATATCCACGGTCCGCCGCCGGAATCGTGGACGGCGTGAAGTCGCCGGTCTCCTACTCGTTGGCTGCTGCCCTCATGACGAACGCATGCGGCAACTGCCTTGGTGCATAGACAAGTGCGCTTTGCTCCGGTTCCTTCTTCATCAACTCGACGGCGTCCGTGGGGAAGTGAACCGGCTGTCCCCTGCTGATCGCGCCCAGCATCTCACCCCATCGATGCAGCGCCTTCTTCCTTTCGACAAAGTAGTCGTGCTTGTCGTAGACCGCTTGCCTTCCAGGCAACTTGTGATTCAAGGCCCGCTCGGCGACAAAGGGGTCGACACCCAGTGCGCTCAACTGGGTGCGGGCGGTTCGTCGCATGTCGTGCACCGTGAAATGCTCGACGTCGTCCATGGGCAGCCTTTTCAGCGCGACGTTGAGTGTGTCTGGGCTGATGTGTTCAAAGCGGTTTTTGCAGGCGACTCCGTTTCTCTTTCGAACGAGACGGCGCGCTGGGAACAGGTGCTGACTGCCGCACGCGAAGACGATCACTTCCTTGAGCCATTCGACGACCTGCAGCGACAGCGGGATTTCGATGTACGACTTGGTCTTGGTCCGATTGGGGAGCAGCCTCCACACACCTCGTTCAAGGTCAAAATCCGTCACCCTGGCAGACAGCAGTTCCATTTTGCGAACGCAAAGTGCCAGCAGAAGCCAGACGGCGAGCTCATTGATGCGCCCAAAGTTCGGCGTTTCGCGCATGTCCCGAGCGAGCGACATCAGTTCCTCGTAGCTCAAGAAGCGGTCTCGGGGTGTTTCGGTTCCTCCCGCGTCTGACAGGTCGAAGCCGGCGACCGGGTTCGCATCCGTCCATTTGCGCTTGGCGCCGTAGTGGAACATGCGAAACAAGTACCGCATCGCGTCGTTGGCCACGGTCGGGGCACCCGCCTCGACGATTTTCGCGAGAACCGCGTCGATGTGATGAGGCCGAACTTCGTCAATGGCGAGCTTGCCGATCACGGGATAGATGTGGCGGCGCAGCACGCGCTCGACGACCTGCGGGTTCTTGATCTTCCCGAGGATGTGCCTTTCGTACCAGATCTGGCCCAGCCCCTTGACGTCCTCCATCTGAAGGGCCTTGAGCTTCTCCTGGCGCTTCTTGGCGTTGACGTCGACCCCTTGCTGGATCAGCGCCCGGTCGCGGCGAGCAAGTTCTCGCGCGTCTTTCAGTGAGATGTCGGGGTATCGCCCCAACACCTTCTCGTGTCGCCGTGTGGCGATTCGGTATCGAAGGATCCAGGTGGCTTGCCCCTGGCGTGCGGATGACTCTCTCGCAAAGAAGATCAGTCCGCCACCGATCCCCTTGTCCACGGGCCCGGCGGTCAGCCAAGCGCGCAGCGTTCTATCTGAAACATTTTGTGTCAACCCAGACATGATGCGGCCTCCAGAAGTGGATGGCGGGTTGGCGATCTGGAGGGTTGCGAAAGATGGATTCGGAATTCCGAACCCGCCAACGAACCCCCCACGAACCCGCCAAAAAACCCGCCAGAAAGCATGCGCCTGTCTGGGACGGTGTGTTACCTCTTGGAAGAACTTTCCATTGGAAATCAACGGCTTAGGGCATCGATTTAGGGTGGCATGTGCCTCCCTAGGACCTTACTCTAAGTTCTGCACCTGCTCGCGCATCTGCTCGATCAGCACCTTCATGTCCACCGAGATGCGCGTCAGCTCCAGCGCGGCCGATTTCGAGCCCAGCGTGTTGGCCTCGCGGTGCAGTTCCTGGATCAGGAAGTCGAGCCGCTTGCCGGCTTCGCCACCCTTGGCCAGCACCGCTTCGATTTCGTCCAGATGGGCGGCCAGCCGGCCCAGTTCCTCGGCCACGTCGATGCGGATGGCAAAGGCCGTGGCTTCGGTCAATGCGCGCTCCTGCGCGGCGCTGGCGCTGACCTGGCCTTCGTGGCCCGCCAGCGCCTCGTTCCAGCGCGCGATGAAGCGCTGCTTCTGCGCCTCCACCGCCTGCGGCACCAGCGGCTCGGCCAGGCGCGCCAGGTCGCGCAACTGCGCCACGCGATCGCGGATCAACGTGGCCAGGCGTTCGCCTTCGCGCGCCCGCGCGGCCATGAAGTCGTCCAGCACGCTGGCCGCCAGGCCCGGCAGCGCGGCGGCGGTGTCTTCGTCGCTGACGCTTTCGGCGCCGCCGGTCACGCGCAGCACCTCGGCCACCGACAAGGGCGCGGCGTTGGGCAGCCAGGCGCGCACCTGGTCCTGCACCGAGGCCAGCCGCTGCAGCATGCGCGCGGGCGGGTCGGCCAGCGCGGCGGTGCCGGCTTCCTGCAGATAGGCGCGCAATTCGACCTTGCCGCGTTTCAGGCGCCGGTTGAGCAGTTCGCGCAAGGCCGGCTCGTGCTGGCGCAACTCGTCGGACAGCCGAAACCCGAGGTCCAGGAACCGGCTGTTGACCGAGCGCAGTTCCAGCCCCAGGCGGGCCTGCGACCGCCTGGCCGAAGCACCGTCCGCCGCGCCATGGGCCACGTCCTGCTGGCCGCTGGCGTAACCCGTCATACTGTAAACTGACATTCTGTTTTCCGGTGCGAAGCGGTCTCGGCGATTGGAGGAATTGATCGGCGCGCAGGCAGTGTCGCACGGGCCGATCCGGTCGCCACAAATTATGTCAAAGCCCAAGCCAGCACCGCTGCCGCCTGACACCGGGATCGGGGGCTATCGCGTGGTGCGCCGCATTTCGTCGGGCGGCTTTGGCGTGGTCTACTTGGCAGTCGACGCCGAAGGCCAGCAGGTGGCGATCAAGGAATACCTGCCGTCGGCACTGACCATGCGCTCGCCGGGCGAACTGGTGCCGCAGGTCGCGCCCGAAAAGCTGTCGCTGTACCGGCTGGGCCTCAAGAGCTTCTTCGAGGAAGGCCGCTCGCTGGCGCAGATTTCGCACCCGTCCGTGGTCAGCGTGCTGAACTTCTTCCGGCAGAACGAAACCGTCTACATGGTGATGAACTACCTGGAGGGCGCGACCCTGCAGGACTTCATCCTCACCGCGCGCGAACTGAAGAAGCCGAAGGTGTTCCGCGAATCCACCATCCGCTCGCTGTTCGACGAGATCCTGCGCGGGCTGCGCATCGTGCACCAGCACAAGATGCTGCACCTGGACCTGAAGCCGGCCAACGTCTTCATCACCGACGACAACAAGGCGGTGATGCTCGACTTCGGCGCCGCGCGCGAGGTGCTCAACAAGGAAGGCGACTTCACCCGCCCCATGTACACGCCCGGCTTCGCCGCGCCCGAGATGTACCGCCGCGACTCGGCCATGGGCCCGTGGACGGACATCTACGCCATCGGCGCCTGCATCTATTCGTGCATGCATGGCTACCCGCCCAACGACGCGCCGCAGCGCCTGGACAAGGACCGCCTGGCGCTGTCGCTGACGCGCCTGCGCGGCGTGTATTCGGACAACCTGATCGAA
>Ga0209604_1003398_pt1 | contig 10939 bp, 11 predicted proteins | sample AD_UKC097_MetaG_FD_184405 | JGI IMG/M metagenome (GOLD analysis project Ga0209604, IMG submission 184405) | Active sludge microbial communities of municipal wastewater-treating anaerobic digesters from USA - AD_UKC097_MetaG (SPAdes) (version 2) | ecosystem: Engineered > Bioreactor > Anaerobic >... | reverse complement strand
GATGAAGATGAGGCCTTTAAGGATTTCCTGGCCCAAAACCAATGGGTTCTAGAAAAAAGATTTGAGGAAGCAATTTGTGTTGAAATAAAAAACAGGATTTACAAGGGGAAAGTATTCAGCTTAAAAGACTGAAAATCCTGGCAAACCAATATTCTCTATATCAATAATTTTATCTTTTTTCTGTAAGATTGCCGCTATCTTTCGGATCTTATTGATAATAAACTAAATCGACTGGCCCGACCCCACTTAAAAAAATATGATATAATCCGGCTGGCAATAAAAGACAGCAACAGCTCTAAAGGCAAGTGAGGAGGCCAAAATGCATCCGTGGCATGATGTCTATGTGGACGACACCCTGATTGAGCATGCTTTTCCGGTCGTCATTGAAGTTCCAATGGGTAGCAAAAACAAATACGAGCTGGACAAAGAATCCGGTTTTTTTGCGGCTTGACCGGGTGCTCTACAGTGCGGTTTATTACCCGGCCAATTATGGTTTTATCCCGCGTTCTTTCTGTGATGATTCCGACCCGCTGGATGCCCTGGTGCTCATGCAAGAGCCCGTTCATCCGCTAACCGTTGTGCAGGGACGAGCTATCGGAGCGATGAGGATGCGTGATGAAAAAGGTCTCGATGACAAAATAATCGCTGTAGCAGTAGATGATCCGGCCTTTGCTGATTATACCCACCATCGCCAGCTTCCCCAGCATACCATGAAAGAAATACGGCGTTTCTTTGAGGATTATAAAGCGCTGGAAAACAAGCAGGTCATCGTCGAGGATTTCATGGGACCGGAAGAAGCCATTAAGATCATTAAAGAAGCCCTGGAATTATACCGGCAGCTGCGGCGTGGTGAGGTCAGCCGGTAAAGACGACAAAGCAGTCGACTGGACCTCAAATTTTTTTAAATATAAATATTGACGGTATCTTTGTCGCCTTTAAAGCCTGGAACAAATACCTCAATCTTTTTTCCTGACAATCTCTTATCTCAACCGGCTTCTCAGCCCTTGTTCCTCAAAGTAGCGGTGGCTAAGAAAGGCGGGTTGACTAAGGATTCTTTGTTGTAGTTGAGGGGCTGGCGGGTGAAAAATTCCACCACCTGACCGCCGGCTTCTTCCAGAATAGCCTGACCGGCGGCTGTATCCCACTCCATGGTGCGTCCGAGGCGCGGATAAAGATGTCCGAGACCTTCAGCCAACATCATAAATTTGAGTGAGGAACCACGACTTTCGAGCCTGGGTTGATTCAGACTTTCGATGAACTTCCTGGTCTCACCGTCAAAATGAGAACGCGAGGCCAGGACGGTCAGGCCCGCGTCATCCATGGAGAATTGAGCGGCTCTGAGTTGTAATTTATTATCTTGTTTGACTTGCTTTATTTGCCTTTCGCTTTGACCGGCCTGCCGCTTCTCTCCAATCTCAATCTTATAGGCACCTTCACCCTTGACCGCAAAGTAAAACAAGCTTTTGACCGGCACAGAAATAAACCCGGCTACTGGTTTCCCCTGCTGGATCAGGGCCAGGTTAACTGTGAACTCTCCATTTTGCTTGAGGAACTCCTTCGTCCCGTCGAGAGGATCAAGCAGCCAGCAGCATTCATATTTCCGCCTGATGTCGTAAGAAACCTCGCGGTTTTCCTCCGAAATAATCGGAATATCCGGAAACAGTTTTTTCAGTCCTTCATTAATGATGTCATTGGCCAGGCGATCAGCCTCGGTTATTGGCGTACGGTCTTCCTTGAGCCTAATTTTCCAGTCAGCTTGCTCCTGAAAATAAATCTTGAGAATCTCGTCACCGGCTCGGCGGATTAAATCCAGAAGTTCCTGCACTTTATTTTCATTCAGAACCATTCTCATAATTTATATTTATCATATTTTGATAGAGAACAGAACCTGCTTAAGGCTCAAGTGCTCCCGAAGGGGCCAAAAGGTAAAAGGTTCATTTTAGCCTAAAAATGGAGGACAATTTAGACTAACATTGAGCCACACCTTTTTAGAACAGGTCATGAAATAACAGCCCAAACAAGCAGACTACCCCCAAGGATAAATCAGCTAGACCTGAGTCAGGTCTGAAGATCTTATGAATTATGAGAAAATAGAAGAGGCCAGTTTCGTCATTCAACTTTAGCAATGGGGTCGGGCCTCGGGATATTATTGATAATAAATAAATTCGGCCGGCCCGACCCCATTCAGCGCATTCACGGGAAATATCGTCTGGTTACTTGACATAAGTCTTAACCTATGTTAATCTTTTTATTGATATTAACATATGTTTAGATATATCTGTGCCTTAACATCTGTTAAAATACACCAAACGGGAGTAAGAAACAATGGAAAAGAATGAATTCATGACGATTCCACAACTAGCCCGCCTCCTGGGATTAAGCCGGATTGCTGTCTATAACAAAGTTAAAAGCGGGGAAATCAAAGCCGTACGAATCGGAAGAACTTATGCCATCAATACTAAAGACGTTGCCGATATTCTGGGCAAAACTTTAACCCAAAAAAGCAAAGAAGAAATTGATCAAGCTATAAAAAAGACGGTTGATGAATACGGGGAAGTATTGCGACTCCTCGGGCAGGAATAATGAAAACAATTAATGTCCTGGAAGTAGAATATATCGCTCATAGATTGGCCCGGGAAATGCTGGCCTTCGATGGGCCAATCCCTGATTTTTCCAGCCGGTTTCCAAATATTCTGGAAAGCTGTTTAGCTGTTCCGTTCCAGAGCTTTTCCAGGAAGCCGCTTTATCCGGGCCTTATCTCGAAAGCCAGTATCCTCTTCTATCTCCTGATCAAGAACCACCCATTTCAAAACGGGAACAAAAGAATAGCAATCACTACGCTGTTCGTTTTCCTTTATAAAAATAAGAAATGGATAAGAGTCGATACCCAGGAGCTTTATAATTTCGCCGTCTGGGTAGCCCAGAGTCCGTCGAAGGTCAAAGATGAAACCGTCAGGGCAATCGAGAAATTTCTAAAGACTTATCTGGTATCTGTGTAATGGGGTCGGGCCTCTGTGTAATGGGGTCGGGCCTCAGGATGTTATTGATAATAAATAAATTCGGCTGGCCCGACCCCATTTTATATCTCTATCCACAGGTGATTGCTACCAGTTTTTTCGCCCTTCCAGGTCACTGTTATCACCACTCCATAGCGCCCTGGTTTCAATTTGATTTTGGTCGTAGTAAATTCATAAATCAGATATTTCTTTCCCTGCTGGAGATCTTCAGTCAGGTCGATTTCCTCCTGCCCAAAGTGTACTTTTTGCTGATTCATTTCCTTTATTCCGATAAAAAAAGTAACTTTTTTTGATGTATCAAGTTGCCCCAGGAACTGATCTAAAGGCAAGTATAGGTTCCCATGAAAAATAACATTGTTCTGACCTTGGAGGCGGGCCTCAATTGAAACTTCAAAGTCAATATCCTGGTAAAAATCGGGTGCCAGAAAGGCAGAAGCTAATCGCCTGTTGGTCAGCTCTTGCTCTTTATACTCAACATAGCCATCTCGAAAGTGAACCCGGGCTCCTTCTCTGGCGCATTTCACTTCAACCCGATGAAATTTTCCGTCTTCTTCTCGGCTGGCCGGAACATAAGCAATTTCGTAATACCGGCTGTTGTCTCTTTTGACGACTTTTTCGCTGAGAGAAAAGGCGTCTGTCCCTCTAAAATAGGCGCCACCCGTCTTTTTAGAGATAAGAAAGCGCTAAATTACTTTCCACTTCCTCAACCTGCCCCAGCTGCAGCCCATAAAAAGTAATCAGGTTGGAGTTAGCCAGATGGACCAACTCCTCCAGGAATTCCGGATAAGTACTATTTTTGGTCAAGTCAAAAGGGTCAAAAATCTTCACCCTGTCTATCTGGGTAATAAGCGAACCACCTGCCCGCCCTAAATCAAGATAGGGTAGGCTCTCTTTTTCTGGAAGGCCTGAACTTATAAGCAACACAGTCTTTCGCCCCGGTGCTTCTTTTATCATAGGAATAAGTTGAAGAAAACCGCTGAGACTCTTCTGAAGGAGATCTTGCCACTGAAGCCTGAGGCTAAAGTCTGGTGCTTGCTCTGGTTTAGCCGCTTTCTCTGCTGAAAGAAAGATCGGAGTCAGATTGCCTTCGAGGGCCGAGATAATCTGGCTTATAAGCTCTCTATCGGAAGAAAAATCACAGAGCTCCTCAAGGCCTTTTTCTGGATGGAGGACCAGGAGTTTTAACTCAAATCCCTCCTCAACCAGATTCATCATAAGTCTGGAAAGTTCATCCCTGGCTCTTCTTAGGGTAATAGAGTCGGTATTAAGGCAATCAAAAAGAACATAGATTCTCTTTCTGGCTTTTAACTCTTCCTGAGCAGCCTCTCCTGGATATTTAGCCAGAATTTCTTCTTTGCTTTTTAAGGTGACTAATTCAACTGACTCAATCGGCCTGAGCTGGCCATCTTCAAAAACCTGAAAATCATTCCTGGATAGATCAAGGATTAAATTGCCACCGGCATTGGTGACAATGACATCCAAAAGCTTAAGTCTGACTACGACTTCGTGATGTTCTGGTGGAAGCTCCTGGGCAGACAGGACGGCAGCAGACATAACTGAAATAATGGCAAGAAAAAAGGCTCTTTTTATACCAGCCATATTTCCCCTACCCTTTATGGCTTAGATATTTCATTTACCACCAGAGGCCCTGGATGTCCAGGTTGGTCAGACCCAGGCTCTTGGCCCACTCCACCACTTCCTTATATTCGGCTCTGGTGATCCTGCGGGCAATATGTGGATACTGGTGAGCCTTATAGGCCGGTTGGTACTGAGACATGATATTGATATAAGTATCTTTGGGCAAGTTTTGGGCAATCCAGCTCAGGATTTCTTTCGAACCAGCCATCCGGTTGGGCAAAACCAGGTGCCTGATCATCAAACCACGGTACATTAAACCGTTGCCCGCTGGGTGAGCCACTCCTACCTGCCGATTCATTTCGAGCATGGATTTTCTGGCAATCTCCGGATAACTCCCGGCTCCAGAGGAAAGACGCGAAGCAACTGAAGAATGCCAGTACTTAAAATCAGGGAGATAGATATCGACCACACCGTCCAGATATTTGAGGGTTTCTTCTTTTTCCCAGCCGTGAGTATTATAGACAACTGGCAACCTTAATCCCCTGGCTGCAGCCATATCAAGAGCCAGCAGGATGTGGGGCAAAAAGTGAGTCGGGGTAACTAAGTTTATGTTATGACAGCCAATTCTCTGTAACTCCAGCATCATTCCGGCCATCTCCTCCAGAGTTCTAAATCTACCTGATCCTCCCTGGCTGATTTCCCAGTTGATGCAATAAACACATTTCAAGCTGCAGTTGGATAAAAATATAGTGCCCGAACCACCACTCCCGACCAGAGGGCGTTCCTCACCAAAATGGGGATGATAAGCTGAGATTTTTAACCTGTCGTCTGATTGACAATCACCTTTTACTCTGGCCAACCTGTCTTTCTCACATTCTCTCGGGCAGAGCCGGCATTTCCTCATGATCTCCCACAGTTCCTGACCACGGCGCTTTAGTTCACCGCTTTGATGCAGCTTAAGGTAGGCAGGTTCAAAATAGGCCTCAGACATATCTTCTCCTTGACTGTGGAAATTACCAGAAACGCTGGCTTCATCTCTCGGTTCAGATTTTTGAATTTTCGCCAGTAAAGTTCTTAAGAGACCAAGCAAACCCAGAGTCAGACAGCCCAATCCTGTTTTAAGAAACCGGCGGCGGCCTGGTTCAAGACAAGATTTCATTTCTTTTTATCCCCATCTATCTCCATCCTATCCATCTACAGCCAGCAATTTAAATATAAGGACTCAGGCTTTCCCTGACAAGAAATATCGGACCGGAATACATTTTAGATGCCCAGATACCCGGTTCAACTGAACTTGATACGGCCAGACGAGAGGAAAATCTGGGACACGAACCGATTTAAGTGGAGCCTCCATGAGCTAAAGTCCATAATCTCCGTGTATTGTATATAGAAGGCAGAACCCCACATCGAAAGCCTATCAGGACTTACCACTTATTCTCAGGCTAAAGCCTGGGGTTTTCTGGTAAGTAGGAAAATCGTATCATGTCCCAATTTCCCTCTAAATTATGATTCAAAATCTCAAGATCTGTTAACTTCTATGAACAATGCAGGCTGGAGCAGATGGCGAACTACTTGTATACCGGTGGTAAAATTTGATAGACGCAAGGAAGAGATTTGTATGTCGAGCTCCGGAGAGAACAAAAAAGAAAAAAATGGGGTAAATCTAGGGTGTCCCGATTTTTGAAAACCAGCCGGCTTTTTCCATAGCAGCCATGGTGATTTTTGAGCCAGGCCCATCACCCCGGCTGGCGCAAACGGCAGCTTTGCCTTCTACCGCTTTCTGAATTTCAGCCACATCGAGGTTGGAAAAGCCGGGGCAAAGAACAATAGACTGCACACCTTCTTCTTCCACCAGCTCTTTAGCCACCTCCAGAGCTTCAGCCTGGCTGTGAACTAACCTGGCAAAAAATTTAGCCATACCGGTTTCAATCTGGCATCTGTCTCTTGAGCCGTCAGCATCCGGGGCATGGGCAATAAAGGCAGTCTTAAATTTATCCATTTTAATTCCTCCACATAAGAACTTTCTCTTTATACTTATAATATATTTATAGCACTTTTCAGGCCAAAAAGTGCCCAGAAAGAATAGCCGATTTTTTCCAGCCAGCCCTATCTTGATTTATCTCTTAGCCCCTAAGCCAAGATTTTGATGCCGCCTTCCTTAAAAAACGAACCTGAGGAGAATGCCGGTGCCTATTTTTTTCTTGACTGATTGCCCTTTTATATAATAGGAATATAGGAGAAGGAGGAAGAGATGACTGATAAAAATGATATAAAAGATAAAGGTCAAAAAATATTATCAACGCCACTTTCTCGCCGTGAATTTCTAGGGAAAACCGCAGCCTCGGCCGCTGGTCTGATGGTTGTGCCCCGCCATGTGATCGGCGCTCAGAAAGATAAGAAGAAAAAAGCCCCAAGTGATTTGCTCAATATCGGCTGTGTCGGCGTGGGAGGCAAGGGATTTTCTGATGTTCAAGCGGTCAGCACAGAAAATATCGTCGCTTTGTGCGACGTTGACGCCACCATGATGGGAAAATTTTTGGGCTCAAGCGATCACCCGCCTGAACATAAAGCTAAATATGAAAAGGCGCATATCTATCGCGATTTCCGGGAAATGCTGGAAAGAGAAAAATCAATAGATGCCATTACGGTCAGCACTCCTGATCACACTCATGCCGTCATTGCCATGATGGCCATGAAAATGGGAAAACACGTCTTTGTCCAGAAGCCATTGACCCACACGGTGAAGGAAGCCCGCCTCCTGCAGCAGGAAGCAGCCAGGCGAAATCTGGTCACTCAGATGGGGAATCAGGGCCACTCCAAAGAGGGAGCTCGTTTAATCTGCGAGTGGATCTGGGATGGAGCCATCGGCCAGGTGCATGAAGTTCATGTCTGGACCAACCGTCCTATCTGGCCTCAGGCTATCGACGCTCCAAAAGAAATCCCATCCTGCCCGCCAACTCTTTCCTGGGATCTGTGGCTGGGCCCAGCCCAGTGGCGTCCCTATCACCCGGCTTATTGCCCCTTTGCCTGGCGCGGCTGGTGGGATTTTGGCACCGGTGCCCTGGGCGATATGGGTGCTCACCTCATTGACCAGCCTTTCTGGGCTTTAAAGCTTGCTGCCCCGATCAGAGTTCAGGCCAGCTCAACCAAATATACCGAGGACTCCTATCCCCTGGCTGAAATCGTCACCTATGAATTTCCCGAGCGCCAGGGAATGGCTCCGGTCAGGCTGATCTGGTATGACGGTGGGTTGATGCCTCCCCGACCCAAAGCGGTGCCTCAAGGACGTCGAATGGGTGATGAGGACGGAGGCTGCCTGTTTGTTGGAGATAAGGGAATGCTTATCTGTGGCACCTACGGTGAAAACCCGCGCCTTCTGCCCGACGAATTGATGGCTGATTACAAGAGGCCAGAAAAAACGATCCCGCGCTCTCCTGGAATTCACGAAGAGTGGATCGCCGCCATTAAGGAAGGGAAAAAATCAACGACCGACTTTTCTTACTCTGGGCCGCTGACCGAGATGATGCTCCTGGGTAATATTGCCCTTCGATTCAAGGATGATAACGTAGTGCTCGAATGGAACAGTGAGAAGTTTGAGTTTACCAATCTGTCTGAAGCCAATCAGTATCTCCACAAAGAATACAGCTCGGGCTGGGAACTCTGAGCAGTGCTGTAGGGAACACCCGAGCTATAAAAAAAATAAGAGGAAATTGAGCTGAAAGTGAATTAAAATTTAAAAGTCTGCTCAGGAGGAACTTTTTAAAAAGACAGAGATGTTTACGCTTAGAAATAAATGAAGAAGCAGAAAAGAGAATTTAAGTTGATCGGTGGTTTGGTTAAATAGCGATAAATTGACGCTGATCAGATGGGGAAAAAGTAATAAATTTGGCTAAAGAAACTCTCAAGAAAAATTTAGATAACCTAAAAATAAAAAGAAATGAGAGAGGCCCCATAGGCCTGGAGGCAAAAATGACTCGCCAGACAACAAGCAAACTTAAAAAATCAATGAAAGTTTTGGGCTCAATTCTGAGTCTGCTCATTCTATCCGGGCTGACCCTGATGGCCATTCAGGAAGAAAACCCAAAAGAAGCTTTAGGCCAGTGGGCGGTCCATGACCCGAATCGGCCCCTGCCACCGGTGGTTAATCCAGGGCCGCCGCTGCCGCCGGTTCCGGCGCCGTCCGATGCGGTAATCCTTTTTGACGGAAAAGATCTATCCAAGTGGGCCAACGAGAAGGGAGGTCCGGCGCGCTGGAAGGTTGAAAATGGCTATTTCGAAGTTGTGCCGGGCACAGGAAACATTCAGACCAGAACCGGCTTCGGCAGCTGCCAGCTCCACATCGAATGGGCTGCGCCCTACCCGCCTAAAGGATCCGGGCAGGATCGTGGCAACAGTGGCGTCTTTCTGATGGGTCTGTATGAAGTTCAGGTGCTGGACTCCTACGAAAATAAGACTTACGCCGATGGCATGGCTGGAGCTATTTATGGCCAGTACCCACCGCTGGTCAACGCCTGCCGCCGTCCCGGTGAATGGCAGTCGTATGATATTATCTTCCAGGCACCGAAGTTTGATGCCGCTGGAAAGCTCCTCCGGCCAGCCAGGATGACTGTTCTGCACAATGGAATTCTCACCCAGGAGAATGCCGAATTGACCGGGCCAACTGCTCATAAAGCGCGGCCGCCATACAAAGCCCATGCCGATAAACTCCCATTGATGCTCCAGGACCACAACCACCCGGTCAGATTCAGAAATATCTGGCTCTGTGAGTTATAATGGGGTCGGGCCAGCCGATTTCATGTATTATCAGTCACTTACCAGCTGACAGTTTTATTCTATGTTCCACTGAAAGATGACTTTTCGCCAGAAAAGCTGTCTTTCGACAAAAAACCAGACCGAGGCTACTATTTTATGCCAGCCAGCAGAAAAAATATCCAAATAACCATTTCAGAAAAAATAGAATATGGCTACAATAGAGGTGCTGCACAATGAAATATGAATTCTGTAACTTAATTCACTTAATTCAGGGTTTAGCTGGTACATAATTTAGAGAAGCATAGGGTGGCGAGCAACGTAACAAGCCCAGCCGGGAAGAGCTGGCGAGGATTTGTTAAATAGCTCCAAGAATGATGAGAGAAAGGAGACCTATGAAGCTAAAAGGTAAGACTCCACATGGCGTGATTAGAATAGGGCTTTTGTGCCTGGTGATTTTTGGTGCTTTAGTTTATTCCTTCGCGGCTCCTTCCTCGACTGAACCCGGCACTCCAAAAAAGGCTCTGATTGTCTGGGGTGGCTGGGAAGGCCACGAGCCCAAACAATGCGTGGACCTTTTCGCCCCCTGGCTTAAGGAACAGGGTTTTGAGGTAGAAATTTCCAATAGCCTCGACTCCTACCTCAACCTGGAAAAGCTCAAGCAGCTTGATGTCATCATTCAGGTTTACACTCAGGGCACTATTACGCCAGAACAGGAACGCAATTTGCTCGAGGCGGTTAAGGGCGGCGTCGGGCTAGCCGGCTGGCATGGAGGCCTGGCCGATTCTTTCAGGTCGAACACCGAATATCAATTTATGGTTGGTGGACAGTGGGTAGCTCATCCCGGCGGAATCATAGATTATGAGGTGAACGTCCTCCCTGAAAAGAAAAACGACCCGATTGTCCAGGGGCTCAAGGATTTTAAGATGCATTCGGAGCAATATTACCTGCATGTGGACCCGGGAGTTGAAGTGCTGGCCACCACTACCTTTAGCGGCCAATATGCCCCCTGGATAAAAGGCGTGGTTATGCCTGTCGTCTGGAAAAAATACTACGGCCAGGGCCGGGTGTTTTATTGCTCACTCGGCCACGTGGCGGCTGATTTTGACGTTCCCGAGGCCCGAGAGATAGTCAAGCGCGGCCTTCTCTGGGCCGCTCAGGCATCTGACAAATAGTCGCGGCCACAAAGCCGGGATTTTTACAACAGAAAATCAATTAAAAATTTATGCTCAATCCCCTGATATTCTTCTGGATAGAATTTATCCATGGATAGCACCAATTTTGGGTAGTTATCTTTAATCTTCAAAAGATTGCCGAATTCTCTGGCCTTAACTTTTTCATCGGCCAGGAGATAACAGACCTGAACATAAAATTTTTCTTTTCCTCTTTCAGCTACAAAGTCAATTTCTAAATTATCGACAGTGCCAGCATAGACATTATATCCCCTGATTCTAAGTTCGTTATAGATAATCAATTCTAAGAGTTGAGATATGTCTTTATCATTATAACCTATTAATCCTCGTCTCAAACCGGCATCGGTCGGATATATTTTCTCATAGATCTCCAGAAAACGTTTTCCTTTTAAGTCAAACCTC
>Ga0209604_1003392_pt1 | contig 10949 bp, 4 predicted proteins | sample AD_UKC097_MetaG_FD_184405 | JGI IMG/M metagenome (GOLD analysis project Ga0209604, IMG submission 184405) | Active sludge microbial communities of municipal wastewater-treating anaerobic digesters from USA - AD_UKC097_MetaG (SPAdes) (version 2) | ecosystem: Engineered > Bioreactor > Anaerobic >... | reverse complement strand
TATATTCTAAGCTGGAGCGAATGTTCGACCACCATTCTCGAAAACGAACGCCAACTAAAAAAAATCCTCGATGTCAAACAAGGCCCCACTTCTCTCAACTCAACGTCGCTTAAAGAAGCTCCTTATGCCGATCTGCGGTCCATAATCTTAATCGATCCACCATCATCGCAAATTGCCGAAGAAGCAAGGCAGGCAGGGCTCAGCATTTCTATATTCTCGGAAATTATGGAAAAAGGCCTATCACTCTATAAGGATGATCCTGATTTCTATCAAAAAGAGGCTCAAAAAGGCACAAGAGCCGATCTTGCAACCATAATCTACACTTCTGGTACCACGGGCGAACCAAAAGGCGTCATGCTTAGCCATGGTAATTTTCTCCACCAAACCGAATACTTCCCGTATTTGCTTGAGGTGAATAGCGGCGAGGTGTTTCTTTCGGTGCTTCCTATCTGGCACTCATTCGAGCGAGCTGTCCAGTACATTCTTCTACAGGCCGGATGCACGATAGCTTATTCCAAACCTATAGGCTCGATTCTTATGGAAGATATGGAGGTAGTACAGCCCCACTGGTTTTCGACAGTTCCTCGCATCTGGGAATCCGTAAAGGATGGAGTGGACAAGACAATCCGCCAGAGTGGAGGAATCACCAGGTCCATGTTCTCGATGTTTGTAGGCATTGGAAAGGCACATGCATATTTCAAGAATATGCTCTATGACCAGCTGCCAAAATTCTCTCCTCGATCGCGATTTGTCGATATTTCTATATCAATAATTCCCTTCGCGCTCCTTACCCCTTTGCGCGCTTTGGGCGATGCGCTTGTGTTCAAAAAAATCAAGGAGAAGCTTGGAAAGCGTTTCATTGCAGGCGTATCTGGCGGAGGAGCTTTGCCGCCTTCAGTAGATCACTTTTTCGAAGCTATCGGAATTTTGATACTCGAAGGATATGGCCTAACCGAAACTGCGCCAGTAATAAGCGTGAGGTTGAGAAATCACCCAGTAACTGGCACAGTGGGTCCAGTGCACCGGGGAACAGAGGTTCGCATTTTAGACGAGCGGGGAAATGTGCTCCCCGCAGGGCAAAAGGGCGTTATTTATGTCCGAGGCCCTCAAGTCATGCTTGGCTATTACAAGAGGCCCGACCTCACCGAAAAAGTGCTCTCCAAAGATGGCTGGCTGGACACTGGTGATCTAGGTATGTTCACTATCCATGGTGAGCTTAAGATAATCGGCCGTGTAAAAGACACGATAGTATTGCGTGGAGGAGAAAATATCGAGCCCTTGCCTATAGAACAGAGATTGCGCGAGAGCCCCTATATCCAGCAGGCTGCAGTAGTTGGCCAAGACCAAAGATATCTAGCAGCTCTCATCGTACCAAACCAGGAGGTCCTTACCGCCTGGGCAGAAGAGAACGATATCCCATTCAACGATTATCTATCGCTATTGGAACAACCCGAAGTAAAGGAACTCATCAACAGCGAGATAAACAGTTATATCAGCATAAAGAACGGATTTAAGCCCTTTGAGCGCATCTACTATTTCGCTCTTCTGCCTTCTCCTTTCGAGGAGGGACGCGAATTGTCGGCAAAACTCGACTTGAAGCGCCACGTTATCAACGAGCTCTATGCCGATCAGATAAAAAGACTCTTCGAGGAATGAATATATAAATACGAGTAATCTAGTCAAAAGGACTTTCTCGAAATAATTCTGATCCTAGCCTAAAGAACAAAAGACTCAAGAAACCTCGATATCGCCGAGAATGCTCTTGACATAGAGGCGCCTTGACCCTTCTCCTGTGCGAAAGGTACAGCGCTGAGGTCCTATGCCGGAAGCACTGACGGGAAAGCTTGCTTCTATTCGACCCGAAAGCGTTTCAGCCCTGAATTCTATGCTGCTATACTCGAGCTGTATGGATATGTCTCCTGAATATGTCTGGATTTCTCCACCACCAAATGCTCCACTTACTTCCAGCTCGACATCACCCTTGTTGGAAATGAGTCTGACTCTTCCTTTGACTCTGCGAGTGATTATCTTGCCCTGATCGCATACTGCTGCTACGTTCTTTTCGACCTGATCGATCAAGACAAAACTGCTCTGGGTCTCCACCTGGACTGAACCTTCAATTCTCGAGCATCTAATAGTGCCATTGATGCTCCGCGCGGAACATCCTTCACTGCGATCTACGACGATATTGCCATTGACGCTCGATACTTCTACAAATCTGGCATTCGAGATGCTAATGTCTCCTCGATCGGTAATGGCAAGAACATTTGCAGGGATTTCGCGAATCTCTATCGATCCTCTAGAGGAATGCACTTCGATATCTGAGATATGAGAAGGGATAAAAATATTGCATTTCCCGATTCTAACAAAATCATTCCCTATTACTTCGATAATCGCAATACTCTCAGCTCGCCTAAACCTACAAGACCATGTGTCGATCTCTCCTGGAACCCCTTGAAGTTCCACAAAATATCGCAGCTGTGGGTCTTCTGATCTAGTTACTATGATATTGCCTTCTGAAACACGGATAACTATCCGCCGGATGCATTCCACATCTTGAATATCTTCTATAAACCGGAAATCAATATCAATTCCTTCGGTGCGCATCAAATTATGCCTCCGGGTTCTCAATCCATGAATTACCTGCCATTCTGTAAGATGCAGATCTTGATATTATTTCTTACTATTATACCACAATCTCTCTTTTTAGCAAATCCATATTGAAATACTGTACTAATCCGCATATCTTGGCACTCGCCTTAGAAGCTCTTCTGATTTTGCAATATTTTTCGCGATTCTTGCGCATTTTTGGTTTCCATTATCTTCGCATCTAACTTCCTCCTCTTGAAAGGATTTGCAACATACAGCATTATTCGTGACATTATCGAGGAGGATATCGTGTACAAGCCCGTTGACCCCAAGGTCAACTTCCCTCAGCAGGAAGAATCGATCGTTCGATTTTGGGAAGAACAGAATATATTTAAGAAGTCAGTTTCGCAACGTGAAGGCGCACCAGAATTCAGTTTCTATGATGGTCCTCCTTTTGCTACTGGTCTTCCTCACTTTGGCCACTTTGTACCAGGTACGATCAAAGATATTTTCCCTCGGTACAAAACAATGCGAGGCTATCATGTAGAAAGGCGCTTTGGATGGGACTGTCATGGCTTGCCAGTCGAAAACCTTATCGAAAAAGAACTCGGTCTCAACTCAAAGACCGACATTGAGCGCTATGGCATTGCCGAATTCAATGAGGCCTGCAGAGGCTCTGTCCTCCGATATGTAAAGGAATGGCGCCAGATCGTCACTCGCCTCGGCCGCTGGGTCGACTTCGATAATGACTATAAAACTATGGAACCTGATTATATGGAGTCTATCTGGTGGGTCGTCAAATCCCTATGGGACAAGGGACTCATATATGAAGGCCACTATATTCTCCCATATTGTCCGCGATGTTCTACAGTATTATCTAATCATGAGCTTTCACTGGGAGGATATGAGGATGTAAGCGACCCCGCGATTACCGTGAGGTTTAGAATAACAGGCCTGCCAATATCGCTAGATGACCCTTCTCTCGCAGATCTAGCGGACGGATCTACATATTTCGTAGCATGGACAACTACCCCGTGGACACTGGTTTCAAACCTCGCCCTTTGTCTTGGTCCAGATATCGATTATGCCTGTGTCATCGATGGCAAAGAGCGATATATCCTCGCTGAATCAAGACTAAAAGACTATTATAAGAATCCTGAATCATTGAAGTTTTCATGGAAGAAAAAAGGCAGCGAACTTGCTGGAATTAGATACGAACCTCTATTCCCCTATTTCGCCTTCTTGGCTGAAAAAGGTGCATTTGTGACCGTACTTGGCCAACACGTCACTACCGAAGAGGGAACTGGAATAGTTCATACAGCACCAGGTTTTGGTGAAGAAGACTACGAAGTATTGCGCGGCTCTAGCATTCCTACTGTATGCCCAGTCGACGAAGAATGCAGATTTACTGAGGAAGTTCCAGATTATAAGGGATTATTCGTCAAAGACGCAGACAAATCGATAATGAATAGGCTTAAAAATGAAGGCAAACTCATAAAACGCGACCAAATAGTTCACGCATACCCTCATTGCTGGCGTTGCGGAAGCCCACTTATCTACCGTGCGATCTCTAGCTGGTTCGTTGAGATAGAGCCTATCAAAAAATCCATGCTTAAAGCAAACAAAAGCGTCTATTGGGTGCCTGCCCATATTCGCGATGGCCGATTCGGAAAATGGCTAGAAAATGCGCGAGACTGGGCAATAAGCCGAAATAGATATTGGGGTAACCCACTTCCCATCTGGAAATGCGGTGAATGCGGAAAAACCGTCTGTGTAGGCTCTCGTAAAGAACTTGCAGAGCTCGGCGGTGAAGTACCTGAAGACCTGCATAAGCATTATCTAGATAAAGTCACACTGCCATGCAGCTGCGGTGGAATCATGCATCGAATTCCTGAAGTGCTCGATTGCTGGTTCGAATCGGGGGCAATGCCATACGGACAGAATCATTATCCCTTCGAAAACAAGCAGAAATTCGAATCCAATTTTCCGGCGGATTTTATCTGTGAGGGTCTCGACCAAACGCGAGGTTGGTTCTATACATTGACAATCCTTGCCGCAGCTCTCTTTGACAAGCCTGCCTTTAAGGCTTGTGTCGTCAATGGCCTTGTCTTGGCAGAAGATGGCAAAAAGATGTCCAAAAGCCTACGAAACTACACTGATCCCTCCGAAGTCATGGACAAATTCGGTGCTGACGCGCTGAGGCTCTTTCTTATGAATTCCGCCGTCATAAAGGCTGAAGACCTTTGCTATTCAGACGAAGGTGTCAAGGATGTCCTCAAGAGCGTGATCCTCCCACTTTGGAATGCCTATAGTTTCTTTGTCACATACGCAAATATCGATGGCTTTGTGGCAGAAGATTTCGACTGCACGGGAGTCGAAAATCCTTTGGATAAATGGATACTATCTGTATGCGAAAAAATGATTGCAGATGTGACGACCGGCTTTGAAGCCTTCGACCTACAAGCAGCGATAGCCCCTACCGTCGAATTCGTGGACAGCTTAAACAATTGGTATATCCGTCGTTCGCGACGCAGATTCTGGAAATCAGAAAACGATACAGATAAGAAGAATGCCTATAAGACCCTCTACCGGGTTCTTCGCCGACTTACCTTAGTCATGGCGCCTGTAATTCCATTTGTCACCGAGGCAATCTATCAGAATATAAAGCTGCAAATGGAATCCGAATCGATCCATCTGTCAGACTGGCCTAAAGCAGAAGAAAAGTATCGCAACCTCGAATTAGAGCGCGATATGCGCATCGTACGACAAGCCGTTACTATGGGGCGTTCTCTCAGAGTGACCAACGATCTCAAAATACGTCAGCCTCTTGCATCGATTCAACTTATCAGCCGAGTCCCGGAAGAACGCGAAGTCCTGGCGCGAATGGAAGAAATTCTCCGAGAAGAACTCAATGTCAAATCCGTGGTCATCCACGAAAAAGAAGAGGATCTCGTCGAATATCACGCTAAAGCTAATTTCCGTGTACTTGGTAAAGAGCTTGGTCCTTATATGAAAGAAGCTGCAGAAAAAATCGCCAACCTGAGCAGCGAAGAAATTGCTCATCTCCTCGATGGGGAGCGGATCTTGCTCGCCCTGAGTTCAGGCAAAGAAATAGCCTTGGATAGCTCTCGAGTAGATATAATCCGCGAGGAAAAGCAAGGTCTCAAGGTCCTAAATGAAGGTAGCCTTACGGTAGCACTGGACACCAATATTACCCCAGAATTGCTCTATGAAGGATATGTGCGCGACCTAATCCGAGGAATACAGAATGCCCGGAAGGAAAAAGGCCTCGATGTGACCGATAGGATCATCCTAGAGGTTTCTGGCGATTATGAACTTAGAGCTGCGCTAGACCGCTTCGGCCAGATGGTAGCCGATGAAACCTTAGCCCTAAGAATCGATTGGAAGGATATAGACAAAGCCATGATAAATGGCTTTACAGTAGAAGCAGGCGATAGGGCTTGGATATTCAACTTGGAAAAAGCTTAGATCGAGCCTAATATCTGTCCATCAGCAAAAAACGCTGGATTAAGGAAAGGCTTTAGTTCATCCCACGGAAGCAAAATGATGAACTCTCCCATATACCAAGGAGCGAGCTCATAGCGATCGTATTCAAAGCCTATTCCTGTTTTGCACAAGAATATTTTGTCGGATGGGTATATATCAGATTCGAAAAATCCAAGTTCGCGAAGATCTTCGATGGAGCTATTTTTTTCGTTCTGAACCTTGGCAGAGCTTCCTGAATCCTTCCAATACCTGCTCTGCCTAAGCAACTCTGCCTTAAGCTTTGGTCCGAGACCCGATCTCCAGTCTTCTAAGAAAATATCACCGACTTCAAGCCGCCTGCCAGTCTTTCGATCTATGATATCAAGATCTGTTGAAGCCGAACCGTGCGCTCCTCCATTGAATAAGTAATACTGGGTCGCAACACTTATTATATTCTCACTGATATATATGGGATACTGGATTTCATAGTATTCGATCGGAGGCAGCCAATATTGAACTCGACTTGAACTGTCCTCCTTAGAGAAATCTTTTGGTAACTCAGAATCCGAGTTTCCAGAATCCTCGGGTAATTCATATTTAGCAAGAGGAGAAGCTTCTAACCGCATCCTTCTGAATTCAGCCATTTTATAAGGAGAATTTCCTCGTCGGAGAAAATCGTCAAATGCCTTTTCTTCAAAGGCTTTTCGCGACACAAGATATTGCAAACGCATAGATATCTTGCGACCGCTTTCTTGAGTCTCTTCGAACAGTCCAGCGAGCAATCTAAGATCCTCAATGGCTTTTGATCGATCTACGGAGATTTTGTGTTTATTAGATCCTCCTTGAAATACATAGGCGTTTTGAAGCATAGGCTCATAGGATATCTCAAGGGATTTACCATTTTTCTTGGCCTCTAATGCCAAGCCATTCATGCCTCCATCTCCTATTGAATAAAACCGACCATCTTTGCTCGCACCGGCTTCCACAATACGCCCGTAAATACCATTTGCCTCCCATTCGAGGAAACCCTGCGCCCCATCTGCACTCGAAACACAAATTAATGTGAAGCCTTCGTCACGATTTTCCCATGCTTCTAATTTTGGATAAAATTGGACAAAGCCTTCCGGAAAAGATTGAGAATCACTGCTGCAGGCTGTTAAAAAAATTACAAAACAGGCATATAAACAAAAAATGAGAAGGCTGTCTGGTTTTTCGTTTTTGCTAGCAAAATTGAATTTGCTATGGACTTTGCTCATAGAATTAGCAATCCTTGCCGAAACTATATACTATAGAGAAGAAATTTATGCTAATTTTATAGCAAATATCTCTGCTATGAAAGCTGGGAAGTGATATAATTATAATTGGTTTGATATAGTTTTTAATCAATAATTTAGATATGAAGGAGGCATCTTTAAAAGAAATCTTGATTTTCATGTTTACTCAATCTTGATATAGTTATATCATTGAAGAAAAGACTGAAATATCCGAGGAGGGTAGCAATGAAATTTGTGAAAAGGTTTCTCCCTCTGCTGGCAATAGTGGCACTAATTCTAGCTTCATGCGCCACCCAAGCCGGTCAGGTACCAAAGGGAGCAGAGACTCCCCCGCCCATCGCTGAAGGCGGCCCACAACAGCCTCAAGTTCAGCCAGAGGCTGAAGTTGAGAAGCCTTCTGTAGAGAAATCTGAGCTCCAAAGTTTATTCGAACAAGCGAGCAATCTAAAAGATGAGGCGATTAAATTCGGCTTAGACTCAATACTTTCCGATAAATTCCAAGAAGCAAACAAAAAACATGATACTGTATCTGCAAAATACAAGGATCTCGTCGAAGCACCAGCTCAATACGATGGAGCAAAGGCATATCCTCTAAAGGACGAACTTGCCGAAGTCGTTTCAACATGGGACGAACTCATTCAGGAAGGCAATCTTATATGCCCGGAAATGGTCAAAATGGAGAGAAATGGAGCAGATCTAATGCGCTCCATAGCTATAGATGCCGATGCACCAATGATGGCTTCTGCTCAATATGATATCGGCCTGCAGTATTGCGCTCAAGCTGAAATATATGCCGAGGACTCTCGCTTTCTGGAGGCTATTAATTCCTACAAACTTGCCACTGCTGCATTTGAAAATTCAGCTATAGCAGCAGAAGTCAATAAGCTTAGGGAAAACATCGAAAATAATGGCTATTCGAGTTACGAAAGCATCCAAATGTACTTAGCCATGGGCGAAGAAAAATACCAAGAAGCGCAGGATCTATGGCAAAGAGGTAGTATCGAGGATATTGCAGCATCTACCTCAGTGCTAAAAGAAGCCAAAGAGTACTATTACGAAGTGAACTCCAAGGGCTCAAATCTCAAAGCACTTGAAGCCAAAGACAAGGCTATCGTAGCCCAAGATGAAGCTATCAAGGTAAACGCTGACCTCAATGCTCCTTACGAATATCAAAACGCCCTTGATATATTTGCAGAAGCAGAGAAAAACATGGAAGAGGCCGACTATATCAGTGCCTATTCCAGCTATATCGATGCAACTACAGTTTTTGAGGCTGCGCGCGATATTTCGCAAGCTATGGCCTTTGATGCTGCTAGCGCTATCGCAGAAGCTGAGGCCAAACTTGCGGATGCAAAAGATAGGGCCTCTGAGCTTGGGCTAGAAGACAACATTTATCTTATCGAAGCCAATCAACATCTAGATAACGCAAAAGCTCTTGAGCGGGAATTGAAATATAGCGCTGCTATATTTGAGACCAATGAAGTATCGAACTATATTGGCTTATCAGATTCCTTCGTCCAACAGGAAGCAGAAATACGCGAGAAAGCTCGCCTCGAGCAGCTTGAGAAAGACAAAGCTGCGTCAGAAAAGGCAATTGCAGATGCAAAAGCTCGCATAGCCTGGGCTGATCAAGTAGAGCTCAAATCGGATTATCCCGACGAATACCGCGATGCAGATACCTCTATGCAAGCAGCAGATAAAGCCTATAGTGAGAAAGCCTACGATGCCTCTGTAGCGTTGGCCAATGATGTTGTCCGTATCATATCCGATGATTTCCAAAGGCAAGTACTCGCTGCTAGAGAGCTAGCTAAGATAAAAGCTGCAGAAGAAGAAGCAAGCCGCTTAAAAGCTATTGCAAAGCAAGCCGCAGATGCAGCGATTGCTGATGCTGAAAGCAGGATGGCGTGGGCTAATGAGAATCAGATTAGGGCTGACTATGAACAAGAATACAAGAATGCGAGCGTTGCTATGGTTAGCGCCTATGTAGCCTACGGAAACGAAGACTACCTGCTATCAAAACAAAAAGCAGAAGAAGTTTCGGGCATTTTCTCAAATGATTTTCAAGCTCAAGTAGCGGCAGACCGGGCTGCAAAAGAACAACTAGCAAAGGATAAGGCTGCTGCTGACGAGGTCATGCCAAAGGCTCGAGATCGCATGGTATGGGCTGATCAGAACAACATCAAAACTGATTATTCAGCAGTGTACAATTCTGCACATTCTGCGATGGAAGCCGCCGAAAAAGCCTATCAAATAGAGAAATACGCTGCTGCAACCCAGCTGGCTAACGAAGTCCTCTCAACGCTCTCCTCTGAATTTGAGGCTAAAGTAGCTAGCGAAAGAGAAGCCAAGGAAATGGCAATCGAAATCCAAAAGGCTTCAAAAGCAGCCGAGGCTTTGGGTATTGCTCATAGCAGAATGGCATGGGCGGTTCAGGTTGATCTCGCTTCTGATTATCCCGACGAATACCGCGATGCAGATACCTCTATGCAAGCAGCAGATAAAGCCTATAGTGAGAAAGCCTACGATGCCTCTGTAGCGTTGGCCAATGATGTTGTCCGTATCATATCCGATGATCTGATGGCAGAGGTGAATGCCTTGCGGGCAGCCGCAGAACAGCTTGCAGCAGATAAAGCAATGGCAGATGAGATAATGCCAAAGGCGCGAGATCGCATGGTATGGGCTGATCTAAACAACATTAAAGCAGACTATCCAGCAGTGTACAATTCTGCACATTTTGCGATGGAAGCCGCCGAAAAAGCCTATCAAATAGAGAAATACGCTGCTGCTACAAAGCTAGCTGACGAGGTTCTTTCGACACTTTCGCCCGACTTCGAGGCCAAGGTAGCGGCCGATCATGCCGAAAAGACGAGGCTTGCCGCTGAAGCAAAGGCTAAAGAAGAAGCTGAAAAGGAAGCTCAGGCACTAATTGCTCAAAACAAGAAATATGCAGAGACAGCTATTTCTGATGCAAAGAGTCGCTATGATTGGGCAGCCTCTAAGAATGCCGCTAACAACTATCCAGATCTCTTCAAAAAAGGTGGAGATTTGCTGGCCGACGCTCAAACCGCATTCAATGCTCTCGATTATGAGCATGCAAAGGATCTCGCCGCACAGTCTTATTGGACCCTTATGGAAATTGGTGAATTTGCTCCTTTGCCTGCAACATATAAGGTGAGGCTCATTCCAGAACGCAGAGATTGCCTATGGAGAATTGCTGAGTATCCATTTGTCTATAATAATCCATATAAGTGGCCAGTCCTTTACGAGGCTAACAAGAAGACCTTCAAGGATCCTTCTAATCCGAATCTCATATTCCCCGATCAAGTGCTAACAATTCCGAGCATAAAGGGAGAAGTGCGCAAGGGAGCATGGGATCCGAAAAAAACCTATCAACCACTCACTAAGTAAGTACTTAGGCAAAAAAAATTGGGCCGCCCATTCGGGTGGCCTTTTTTCTTATAAATCTATGGAACCGGGATCTAGAAATAGAATGCCCGAAGATAAGCGATCATGTCCAAGTGGTCGGAGGCAGCAATAGTCTCTCGAATGGCATGCATGGCCAGCAGGGGGTGGCCTACATCCACCGTAGGGACGCCTGTT